>JAEIGA010002048.1_pt1 | contig 32122 bp, 37 predicted proteins | sample 9270691 | NCBI WGS metagenome assembly JAEIGA01 (sample SAMN17057246, study PRJNA624740) | gut metagenome | biome: biome; isolation source: fecal sample | host: Bos grunniens | place: China: Xizang | collected 2019 | reverse complement strand
GCTTCTCAATTTACTAATCGATAATATTTTTAGGGTAGGTTATAGAAATATAACCTACCCTTTTTTTATTTGGACTGATATAAAAAATTGACTTTTCCAAATTTTTATGATATAATAGATTAAGGAGAGAAAGGAGATTGCGAATTATGGTAATTGACTATGCGGAGCAAATACTTAGTGCAGTTGATATTGTAGTGCAAAGTGCTCTAAAAGATATAAAAAGAGATTAGAGCGCATCTTGTATTATTATTGATGACTCAGATCGAAAAAATGGTCGTTATGTAGTACAAGAAGGCAGCGTAAAATATGATGCTTATTGTGCTGAAGATAAATATCGTAATAATGATTTAGTTCGAGTCTCAATTCCAAACGGAGATTATACTCAGAAGAAATATATTGAAGGTAAGTTCTTGAGTGAAGATACTTCAACTCCACCGCTTACTTATGTTTCTCCATTGGATACAGTTTTGGATTTGAGTGACAATATGTTATCTACTAATGGCGAAGTGTTTGGTTTAAAAGCTAATGCATTAGCACCAGATAATGAAATTTGTATTTGGTCTGCGAATTTAAATAATTCAGAATATTCAGATTATTAGAATACTCAAGTATATGATACTATTTCTATTTTTGCTAATTTTCAAACCTTACTTTCAGATTTTAATATTATTAGTGGTTCATATGGATTGCGTCTCAGAGTTGTTGTAAAACCAACTGTTGACAATACAAAACCAATTGATTATTCTTTTGAGTTGGATAGTAGTGAGATGTATGGTAATCCATATTCATTTTTAGTATTCTCAACTCAAGAAGCCACCGCAAAAGTAAAGGGACTGGGTATTATTGATGCAGTTTCTTTATATTTTTATTAGAAGCAAGATTTCTTATATAAGACTCAAAATGGAAAAATTGAAAAACTCCCTGTCTTAGAATATAATAATCTATTGCTACGAAATGCATATTTGAGTTTTGGTTCTGATATGCAAGGTATTGGAGATAATACATTACAAATTTATACTAATGATAGTTCATTATATAATGAAGAAAATGGTTCTACAACTGACGATACTAAGTCTATTGGATTGTTATGGTATAATAAAGATGATAATGGTAAATACATTGGATTCAGTGATGGATTATTTGGTGACGCAGAAACTTATGATTATGATGAACTTGCGTATTTGAAAGATTACGAGCAAGAATCAAGATTATTAAATCAGGAAGGTAAAGAGGTACCCACAGATAAAGAGGGCCTAACTTTATCAGCTGATTTGAATGATATGAATCGAATTATTACAGACCTACGAGCTGCTATTGGCGTAGATCTGTGGAATACTTTATAGCAATATCAAAAAGAAATCGAAGGTATTTTATCTGCGACTTATGAAGGTGAAAATACTTTACGAAGCTTATTTGATGAGTTATTAAGCGTTAATTCTTCTACTGGAATTTTAGTAGGAGTTGCAAAAGGATTAGAAACTAATGGAGAAACTCTTAATACTTATTATACAGAAGTACTAAAAAGAGCAAAGAAATATTAGATTGACGGCACTGTTCCTAGCAAAGATGGTTTGGTGCCTTTTGATCCAGCTCATATTATTGACGATCCTAATTCAAATGCAAAAGATATTCCTTTACTAATTGAAAAAACCAATAATCTTATGTCTAAAACTTAGGCGGTTATTATAGACCGTTACTCAAGTTTTATGAGTGTTTGGGATAATTATTATGCAAGAGTAACTAAACGTATTCAAGCAATTAATGATTTAGTTGATGAATATGATGTAACTTATATTGCAAAAAATGGTATGCCAAATCATAAAACCATGATTGAAAATTATTTTTGGAATACCTATAAGTTTGTTAGATATAAAAAGACGGATTACAGTCAATACGATAATAAATATTGTATTTATTGGTATAGATATGAAAAGAATTATTTTAATAAAGATGAACGTTTTATGGAAAAAGGATGGAGACGTCTAAGCGAACCTGAATATAAGAATTTAGGTTTGCCAACCGAATCTGTCGTGATTGATGGAGTAAAATATTTAGATAAAAAACCAAAAACTGGTGAAGGTATTCTTACTCGGCTTATGGATTCTACAGTCGCCGAAGAGAGATATACCGCTATTTTATTTTATAACCATCAGATGTATAAAGTTCAAACTGAACCTTCATACGTTGGCTTTATAAACGCAAATCCTCCAAAAGATGAAACAGTTGTTGAGACTCATGGTTCATTATCTATTGAACATGGTACACAGTCTCAAAGTTCTTATCAAATTTATGGAGTGAATAATTGTCTATTGAATGCGGCTGATGCAAATAGAACTCGCTATGTAAAAGCTACTTTTGCGGAAGCTGATGGCGGAGACGCAGCACTTGAAGATGGCCAGATTTTCTGGTACGTTCCAAAGAATGCGACTATGCTGACATATTCTTTAGATGATATGACTGGGAATAAGCAATTCCACAATGATATTGCAAGCGAGCAAGCTGGAGAGCATTCCATGGAAGGCTATGTTTGTTTTTATCATAAATTAGCCAGAGAAACTGCTTTAAACGAGAGTTTATTATTCCCTTATCGAATAAAAAATTATTATAATGCAACAGCAACACAAAATGTTTTGAAATGTAAAGTAATCAATAAAAGTGGTGCTTCTTTTACTGCTTCATTGGTATTTACATTTAGTAGTTTTGGTACAAGCGGTACTGATTATACTTTAGTAGTCGCGCCCGCAGGTTCAAAAACATATGTATCTAAAAATACTAACGAAGTATTAGATTTAGATATGTCTTTATATGATTATAATAATAAAGAATTACCCATCTATAGTGAAATGCAATTTACTTCTGAAGGTGAGATTGCTTATATTTCAGATGATGATATTCCTTGGGATGGTGAAAATACCTATGGTGCTAGTTATGTTCTTAGTGAAGATGGCAAGACTGTAAGCGGTCTTAAAATTACTACTTCTAATAAGGCTGGATTAGCTCCAAGTGAGTTCTGTTATTATAATGTATTAAAACCTTCTGTGTCTTTTACAATTCCACAAGTAATTGAAGATGGAAAATGTACTAAGTGCGGCAAAGCGCAAGATGAATGTATTTGTGCTCCAAGATTGGTGAAATTGACAACAATCTATCCAATTTCTTATTGTGTTGATGATTATTATATTGAAGGACCCTCTATTGTCATTTACGACTCTTCTGGAGGTAATCCTACTTATTATAAAAATCCATTTAAATTATTCTACAATGATGCTAATAAAAAAGATAAGTTAGTAGAAAATGTAACATGGAGTATTATCTACTACGATGAAGATAGTAGATATAAAACAGAAGCAGAGTTGAAAGTATCTAATAATCATAAGTTATTATTAAATTATATGCCAAAACTCAAAGATGATAATTCTTTAGTTCCAGCTCAAATGTATTTAGATTAGGATGAAACATCTACTTCAAGACTATATCCCGTAGTTATTTGTAAAGATGCTTCTGATGTAATCTTATGGGCACAACCTATTTATTTGATGCAAAATAGATATGCGTCAGGGATGTTGAACGATTGGGATGGAAGTTTAGAAATTGATGAAGAAAATGGAACTATTATGTCCACTATGGTAGGCGCAGGTCGCAAGACAACCAATAACACTTTTGAAGGTGTTTTAATGGGTAATGTCGAAGGAGCATCTGAGGATAATGCTACTGGAATTGGATTATATGGTTTCCATAATGGAGCTTAGAGTTTCCATTTTGGTGTTGATGGTACTGCTTTTATTGGTAAGTCAGGTCACGGTCGTATCCGGTTCGATGGTGATCATGGTTCAATTTATAGTGATCAATTTGATTCAAATGAATCTCCTGCGGGGTTGAAAATTGATTTAGATGATGCTTGGATTGAATTGCGTGGTCAAAAGAATGAAAATGGAAAACAAGCAAAAATTAAATTGAATTCAAGTATAAAGAAAAATGATGATGGAAGTAATTTGCCATATTTTGAAATAGTGAGTGAGCTAGGTAATCATTTAATGCATATTGGTGATACTCATTATATTAAGACCGATGTCTTTGAACCAACTAATTTTATTTTTAGAGATAATCAAAACAATGTTCAAGGTTAGGGTATGAAGATTGATTTGACAGGTAATCAAATTAATGCTTCTAATTTTACTTTATCATCTAATAATATTTATTTGAATTCAACAGAAATTACAAAAGATGTTAATGATAAAGATGTTGTAAGATATCTTGTTATTAAAGATAATAAAACGATTGCAGATAATGGTGATATTACAAAAAATCAAAAGATTTTAATGTATGTTGCTAGTGATGGATTCTATTTAAAGTCTGCTACATATAAAGAAACCAGTGAAACAGAAGTTGGAGCTGGTATGAAGCTTGATCTTACTAATGGTAAGATTGATGCTTATAATTTTGCTTTAACAAGTGATAAAGTAATTCTTACTACTACTGGTTCTGAATTACAGCCTTATTTATTAGTCAAAGGAAATAATGGTAAAGCTATTATTAATATTGATAATACAAATCAATATATCCAATCTAGTAATTATAATACTACAGTGGGTGAAGAAGCAGGTATGTTGATTGATTTATCTGGTGGCTCTATTACTGGTTATGATTTTGATTTATAGGCTGGTAAGAGTGAAACTGGATATATTAAAATTAGTAGTAGTGCTAGCAAACATCCTATTTGGGTTGGAAAAAATGAAGATGATGCCAAATTTAGAGTTGATTGGGCGGGTAATCTTTATGCCTCTGGAGCGACTATTTATGGAGCTATTTATGCTTCGAGTGGTAAATTTACTGGAGAAATTGAAGCTACAAGTGGTGAAATTGGTGGTTGGACCATCAATGAAAGTAGTTTAACGGGTGGTAATGTAACATTAAATAGTGGCGGAAGTATTACCATTAAAGATACAAACACTTTCCACGTGACTAATCAAGGTAAATTAACTTGTGCTTCAGCTACTATTGGTGGCTGGGATGTAAAAGATACTAGTGGAGCATAGGGTTTTAGTTATAATGGAGTTGGACAGATGCTATCTTCAGGATTTTCTTATGGTGGCAACGGAGCTAACTCACCATTTTATGTGGATTCAGATGGTAATTTATATGCTACAAGTGCCACATTTGATACTTCTTTAACGGTTAAAGCTTCGAGAGGCGGAAGTAATGTATTATATGTAGATAATACAGGAAAGCTTGAAATAGCAGGAGCTCTAAAGATAAAAGGTAATATCGATATGGGTGGTAGTGGTAATACTATTACTGCCACTGGCACTGCTGATACCTATTTATAGTTTTATTCAAATGGTGTTTGGGCGAAGGGTAATCTTTTAACTATAGATACTAACTATTGCTAGATTGGTTAGAGTGGTACAGTTGTAGTAACTTTGTTGAAAGGTTCTTCTTTTGATTTTGGAACTGGATCTACTGTAAAACTATCAGAACCAACTAATGTTCAAGTATATGATGGAGGATATATTACATTACCAGCTTATATTAAAAAATACAGTAAATCATTATTAAATATTACTATTGGTGATGATGCTGATAGCGGTGGTGTCGTAGGAGAAGCAGCTAAGGTTAGTAATGCAATAACTTTTAAACTAAATGGAGTTGAATTATGCTCTTATGATGGTAGCGCTGCAAAAGAATTAGACTTTGGTAGTTTAGCCTTCAAAGATAGCGTTAGTGCTTCAGTTACTGCAGTCAGTGGTTGCACAGTTTCTAAAAATTCAGATGGAACATACACAGTTAGTGATAGTGGTTCAGCCCCGACAGTTTATTTATACTCTAATAGTTTACCTAGTTCTGGTAAGCATACTACTTCTGAAACCACTGACTTAGGTACTGCTTAGAGTGCTTTATGGTATACTGCTTGTACACAATATCGGACTGTCAATACCTCTGGAAAGGTTAAAGCAAGCATTGCTGTAAGTGATACATAAAATGAGAAAAAGGAGATAAATATTATGTTAATGAAAAATTCTGAAATTTATAATTATGCGCAGGCTTTGACCGAAGCTTTTCGCGATAATAATCAACGTCTGCCTGTAAAAGTAAATTTTTATTTACAAAAAAATAAAAAGACTTTACTTGATTTGAGTCAAGATATTGAGCAATCTCGTATAGAAATCGCTCAAAACTATGGCATTCTTAATGAAGAAGGAACTGCTTACAATATTCCAGAAGAAAATATTAGTATTGTAAATGCTGAGATTCAAGATTTGTTTAATATTGAACAAGAGGTTCCACTTTATCAAGTTAGTATTGATAGCTTTAGTGATGATCTTACTTTCACCACTGCTCAAATGGAAGCAATTATGTTTATGATTAATTAATTTATTATGGGGTATTAGATTTTTCTAATACCCCACTTATTCTAAAGAGAGAAAGGAGATAGTTATGGCAAAGTTATATCCACCTCACATTGAAGGAAAATTACCAGCTTTTACTGGTTCTACTATTACTGTTCCTTTAACTATGAATAAAGCAGTAAAAGTTTCTGACGTAGATCATATGAGATTGATTATAAAATCAGTTTAGTCTGGACGTTAGCTCACTAAAAACCCTTTGTTAGGTTCTTTGAGTAAAAATGAGAGAACTGGTAAATATTCTGCTTTATTCACCTTAGATGATTTTCAACCAACTGTAGGACAGTATTATAAAATTCAAATTGCTTATCAAAAAGGTGAAACTATTGGTTATTATTCTTCAGTTGGTGTTGCTAAATATACTACCATTCCATCTTTATCTATTCCCGGTTTGGAAAGTAGTATTTATGGAAAATATGATTACGTTGGTTTATATTAGCAAAGTGGCGCATCACAAGATGGTAGTGAGCGCATTTATAGCTATTGTTTTACTTTAGAGGACAGTGACGGTAAAGTTGTTGACACTTCTGGAGTTTTACTACATAATAGTGAAAATGATAAAGTAACAAATGAATCTACTGATAGCTGGGGAGTAAGACGCAATTTAGAAAAGAATAAACCTTATTATTTAACATATTCTGTAACCACTATGAATGGTCTTGAGTGTTCTTCAATTAGATATCTAATTATGGATCAAGATAGCGTTGATATTGAAATGCCAATTCAGCTTATTGCAGAGCTGCAACCAGAAGATGCTTACATTGATATTTGTTTATAGCCTACAGTAGCTAATACTGTTATTCATGGTAGTTTTATCTTATCACGTTCTTCCAGTCTTGACAATTTTGCGACTTGGGATGAAGTTTATCGTTTTACTTATACTAATTTATAGGTTGTAAATAGACAAAAAATTGCCCTATGGAAAGACTTTACTGTTCAATAGGGTATTGAATATGTATATAGTTTATAGGCGTATAATTCTTATGGTTTACACTCTAATCGTTTAATGAATGTAAATAATATTACAGAAAAAATTCATAGTCCTATTAAAGTGGATTTTGAAGACTGTTTCCTATATGATGGAAAACGTCAATTAAAAATTAGATTTAATCCAAAAGTAAGTAGCATTAAGAATACTGTACTTGAAACTAAGACCGATACCCTAGGAAGTAAATATCCATTTATCTTTAGAAATGGAAATGTTAATTATAAAGAATTCCCAGTATCTGGATTAATTTCTTTAATTAGTGATCCAAATGAATTATTTTTGAAGGGTATTCAACACGAAATTTTCGCTGCTAAGAGAAATAAGACACCTGCGGCCGCAACTATCCCAGACCAAAATCATCATTTGACTGGAGACAATTTTCGTAGAGAAAGAGATTTCAAAATTGCAGCTATGGATTGGTTAACCGATGGCAATCCAAAATTATTCCGCTCTCCCGCAGAGGGTAATTTTGTTGTACGTCTGATGAATACTTCTTTAACTCCTAATGATACTCTTGGCAGAATGATTCATACATTCTCTTCAACCGCTTATGAAGTATCTGATACTTCTTTTGATAGTTTGAAAAAATTTGGTATTGTTAATGATACTATTGGTGATACTGTAGTATTAAAAATCGGTCAAATTAAAATTTCTGATTTTTTAAGCATTAGAAATAATAAGGAAAGAGCTAAACTTTATCCTAATTTTAGTAATAATGGTAACAATATTAAAACTCCATCAATGACTTTAGTAAATATTACTGAGGCCACTCCTGGCACATTAATTAGTTTTACTTTCTCAAATGGCCAAGCAGCTACAGAAATTGAAATTGGAGGTACTGGTGCATATTATGTACAAGTAAATGAATATCCTATTACAAATGTTACATTGCTATCTGGTAATTGGGATGATGCTAAGTTAACTTTTGGTTACTATGATGATACTCCAAGTGATACTTTTAGTCAAATTACTAATATTATTTCTAAGGATATTATTCGTCAAGAGATTGGTACTGGATTCCAAATCAACTTGGTTGGTGAAGAAAGTCATTTCACTGACATTAGAAAACAAGTTAGTGAATTCCATTATATTCGAGTAGCCAAGAGACCTATAGAAAAGTTATGGAAAATTAATGGTGTTTATCATAGAAATAAATATGGAACTGACCCAATGAGAATGTTACATATTGATTAGAGTGGCTCTAAGATTCAACCAAGTGATTGGAATCCTGTTGTTATTTATCAAGTAATGGGTGAAAATGGTATTACTTGGCTTGATGGTGATTATAGTAGATTAATGAATGAAGAACCTGATTTTAGATTTGCTATGAATCCAAAGAGTGCTGATGATTATATTGATTTTTCTGGTAGAAAAAAAGATGATGATACTGTTAGCAAATTTGGAGATATTTCTGGCCGATTTGATGCTTATCGTAATGTGGGTAAAGTTCAAGAGCTTCGAGTAGGGTCTGGCTTAATTGTTGATCTTGTTTATAGAGAACAAGTAAGAGAGTTCGCGGTTGAAGCTACTGATGCTGCAGTTGCTGATAAAAAGCGTATGTGGGAAGAACAATTAGCTCATACGAAAGAAGTTATTATTCCTACTGAGACTATTGTAGATCCTAGTAAGGGATTTGTCGTAAAGCAACAGGAAATTGATTATAATATTCAGTTGACTGAAGAATATTATAGAAATTTTGTTGATACACTAGAGAAAAGAGTAATGGAGGATAATCAATGATTTATGATAAAGAATTTCTGCGTGAGTTGGATAAAACTCATCATAAAACAATTTATTCACGAGTTACTTCTTTGACTTTCAATGAGCAACCAATTTCTACCATTGAGGGTCGTATTACTGCAGGTTCAATTAATGTGGACGGCGCATCTGCCGTCCGCAGAACTTGCTCTTTAACAATGGTTGCCCAGGATTTTGATTATTCCGATTACTCTTGGGGTTTGAATAATAAATTCAAATTAGAGGTTGGAGTAGAAAATCATATCAATAGTTTTTATCCAGAAATTATTTGGTTTAATCAAGGTATTTATGTTTTCACTTCTTTTAATACATCTCGTTCAACTAGTAATTTTACTATTTCTCTATAGGGTAAAGATAAAATGTGTTTATTAAATGGTGAAGTTGGAGGTACTTTAGAATCTTCAGTCGACTTCGGTACGCTTGAAGAGGAGCAAGAAGATGGTAGCTGGGTTATTAAAAAGATTCCAATTAGAGATATTATTTATAACGCAGTTCATGTATATGCAGGAGAACCTTATCATAATATTATTATAAATGATTTGGATGGATTAGGTTTAGAGCTTTTGGAATATAGATATGAAGAACCGATGTTTTTATATCGAAGAGAAAATAGTCCTGTTTTTGATAATATATTATTTAATCAAAATAAAAGTTGTATATGTGATGGTGAGAAAACAACTTTAGGAAAATTGTCATCTACTCAATTGGAAATGCTTGTAGACAGTATGACTGGTTCTCAAACTCCTTCAAAAGTATATTTTGAAGAAGATAAAAATTAGGCTTATTATGTAGCAAAAATTTCTCCAGGTCAGACTGCAGGATATAAAGAAACTGAACTCACTTATGCAGGAGATTTAATTGCTAATGTTGGTGAGAGTATTACATCAGTATTGGATAAAATTAAAAATATGCTTAGTGAATTTGAATATTTTTACGATGTTGATGGACAATTTATATTCTAGAAAAAAGCTTCTTATATCAATACATTATGGACTCCAATAGTTGATAATGAAGATGAAGACGATTATGTTGAAAGTATTGCCTTATCGTCTTCTGTGGCTTATGTTTTCAATGAAGGAGAATTAATAACTGCTTTTAATAATAATCCCAATTTATTGAATTTAAGAAATGATTATTCAATATGGGGCACCCGCAAGAGTATATCTGGTGCGGAGATTCCAATACATTTAAGATATGCAATTGATTCAAAACCTTTATATTATAAAAGTTTTGATGGTATTGAATATATTGCTAAAGAAATGGATAGTAGTTTTAAACCTTCTGGAGAATATTATCGTGTAGATTGGCGAGAAGTTATTTATCAAATGGCCAAAGATTATTATAAACATAATACTGAGGATGATTTTGAATTAATTTTACGTAGAAATAATTTACAATATTATCCATCAGGTTAGACTGGTTATGAAAAATATTATATTGATTTACAAGGCTTTTGGAGATAGTTATATAATCCTTGGCTTGTAGATGAATATTTAGATAATGTAGATAAGGCCCGTACAGCTGCCGCAAAAGCAGAATATCTTGAGATTGTTTATGAAACTTTGAATCTTCCAAAAGATTCTTTATTACCTGTAGATGATGAGGGAAATCAAAGAACTGATATGATGGATAAGGTATTAGAGTATGATAGTACCTTAGAAACTTGGTTTGATGTAAATGAAAATGGTAAGATTTTTATTACTAAAGATTTCTCCACTACAGATAAAAAACGTTGCTCCATAGAATTAGAAACAGCTTAGTTAGCTGATAGTAAATATGGATAGAAGCAAGAGTTAATTGAAGAAAATTTGTTAAATTATTACGGGTATGAGGGTTATATTAAAGGTAAAAACTGGAAATGGCCTGATAATGAATTATATGGATGGAACCATAATGTTTATGAGTTCCCAGAGACAATTAATTTCTTTTTTGATTTCTTGGATGCTGAAAGTGAGTTATCTCAGTTTAGTGTGAAACGAGTAGGTTTTAGGTCAAAAGCTGTGAATGAGAACACTGTGAAATCCATTTATTTTAGAGAAACTCCAGGCGTTATTTTTAAACCTGTTAGTATAATGAAAGATAATGACGAAAAACTTTCTCATGAGGAAATTCTCAAAGATTGTCCATCTGATAAAGTAATCATAATCAAAGAGGTTGAAAAGAATAACGAAATTATTTATTATGCCTATAGATATAATGGAATACACTGGATTCCAACGTCTATAGAGAATATGACTGGTTATAAATATATTTAGGTTTAGAATATTGAGTCTATGTTCTCAGTAAGTGGTTAGGGTAAATCTGCAAAAGACAGATTAGATGAACTCATTTATAATCATGCTTATTGCGTAGAAAGTGCTACTATTACAACTGTACCTATTTATTATTTACAACCAAACTGTCGCATTCATCTAACAGATCAAGAGACAAGCTTGAATGGAGATTATATAGTTAGTAAATTGACCATTCCTTTAACATATAATGGAACAATGCAAATTACTGCTACAAAAGCGGCAGAAAGTATTATATAAGGAGGATAAGAAATGAAGTTAATTCAATAGTTTAGATACTATGGAAAAGATAGTGACCAAAACTATCCACGAAACATCATGACTGAAGCCAACTTAACTCACCATAATATTTTTGATGAATATAGTTCTATTACCCATTTAGGTATTCAAGGACGTCCAGGTACTAAGTTTTTCCTGAATGAAAGTTTATATTCTATCGTATTAGGAGATACTGGTATTTATGAATTGGATTTAGGGGGCTATGGACAAATTTATGATATTTGTTTTGATGAATATAGTTTAGCTCAGTATGATGCTCCAACAAATACTGATAGATTGTTGATTGATATCGTTTATGAAGGGGGAGGCGTGAAATCATGAGTTTTTATGGTAGTGTATATTATCAATTAGTTGATACTTTTTATAAAATCGTTGCTAAAAATAGCGCCGCCCGCAGTTTTGGTCCTGAGGAATATCCCACCGAGAACTTAGAAACTCAAGCTATTGGACGCAAAGGTATTCTTAGTTTAAATGCCGGTAATAAATGGATTAGCTTTGATTAGATAAAAGATGCACAAGGTAATCCTACTGGTCAAGGTTATGTTCTTTATCACGCTCCTGCAGACGTAGATAGTAGTGATAATACATTATGCCATGGATTCTATTGTCAAGATGAACTTGAAGTGGAAGATGATGGAACTATTCAACTTGTTGAGGGTTCAGTTTTTGAAACTAATTCTTATTTAGTTGATAAAGCAGGTCATATTATTCCAGATTCATCTGTAAGATATAGATTACCAAAAACAGAAACTAATGATAGATTAAATGCCTTGGAGAATTGGAAAGATCAATTATTCTGGTTGGTAAATGGTACTATGCCAGATCAACCAATAGAAGATATGGACGCTTTTAGAGCAGAAAATCCTCAAGATGAAAATCATGAACAAAGAATTTCTGATGGAGAAGCGTATGATGAAATTATTCGTCAAATCTATACTAAGTCTAATTATTTTGGAGATAGTGCAGAAGCGACGGCAAAAGTCTTCTTCGGTGAAGATGATTGGTCTGATGACGATAAAAAAGCGAGAAGTTTTGTTGATGCTTTTGGCAGTATCCGAGATATTAAAGATGAAGTTTTTGGTAGAGAATATGCTGAAGTACATGATGAAGAACATACTGTAGCAGAAGCAATTATTAAAATAAAAAGTGAAGTTGATCAAAATGCTGATAACATTAAAGCCAACTTACAATCTGCTACTTATGATCATAATAGATTTGATGAAGAATTGACTAGCCATGATAATCGTATTAACAATATCGTTAAAATGTATGGTAAGACTAATTCTGAAAATTCAGAAGATCCTGAAGTTGTTCGAAAATTTACAAGTGAACATTATTTTGGTAGAAATGCTTTAGATAATAATGGTATCTATAGAAACTTTATTGATGGATTTGGTTCTATCGATCAAGTAATTACTTCTGTATTCCATACCAATAATTACGATAGTTCTACAACTGTTTCTAATGCTATTGCTACTCTTGCAGGAAATGCTGAAACTTTACGAGGAGAATTTGATATCCTTGAAGCTCGCGTTGGTCTTGATGATAATAGTGGGTTAAGTAAGAGAATAGCAACTAATGAAGCAGATATCAAAGCCATTGAAGATGATTTAGGACCTGCTACAAAAGAAGGTTCTGTAAGACATACTCTTGTTTAGTTAGATAGTAAAATTTCTGGTCTTGGAACTAGACATGATCAAGAATTAATTGCTATGGGAGCAGATATTGATGCGAACGAAAAAGCTATTAAAGATGAAAAAGAGGCTAGAGAAAAAGCTATCAATGATGAAATAACTAATAGAAATACAGCTATCTCTGAGGCTATTAATACAGAAGTAGCTAATAGAAATACAGCCATTAGTGATGCTATTAGTACTGAAGTATCTAATAGAAATACAGCTATTAGTGATGCTATTAGCGCAGAAGTAACTGCTAGAGATACTGCTATTAATGATGCTGTTAGACCAATTAATACTTAGCTTACTGGTGAAAATGGTATTGTTAGTTAGATTAGTGGTATTAATGGTCAAATTACAAATATTAATACCTTACTTTCTCAAAGAGTTGAAACTTCTACTTTTGAAGATTTTAAAACTGCCAACGCTGAAAATATTAGTAAAAAGTTGGATACTTCTACTTTTGAGAGTTTTCAAATTACCAACACTGGCAATATTGATAAAAAATTAGATGCTTCTACTTTTGAGAGTTTTACTCAAGAACTAAATACTAATTTAGAAGATTATGTTTTAAAATCTGATTATGATGCTAAAGTGGCTGAATATGATGAAAAAATTGCTAAACTTTTAGAACGTCTTGAGGCTTTAGAAGCTCTTCATCCAGAATTAGCTCCAGATCCCGAACCTACCCCAGATCCTGAGATTCCAGAAGAGGGCGAGGATGAGGGTACAACAACCGTATAATTTCTTTTCTTTTAAAGAAATTAAATATATATAATTAAATAATTAGAAGGGAAGGATTACATTGGTAAATTATGTTAAGTTTTTACGAGGCACTCCTGCCGCGTATGAAAGACTAATTGAAAAAGATAATGATACTCTGTACTTTATCAGCGAAACTGATGCTGCTACTGGTTTATTGTATCTTGGTAATCAGTTAATTTCTCAAGGTAGTGCTGAATCCGTTGCAAGCGCTCTTGTAGATTTAAGTGATGTTTCTATTGCTAATGCAAAAGAACAGCACGTTTTAGTTTATGATGAAACTGAAGGTAAATGGGTAAACCGTAAATTTACTGATCTAGATGCTTTTGTTGGCACTATTGGTGGAGCCAATGGCGTTGCAGGTTTAGTTCCAGTTCCCACTGCTGACGATCTAGGAAAATTCCTTTGCGCTGATGGTACTTGGAGAAGTGTTTCCGATATTACTGTTGCCGCAGATGAAAAGACTATTGAACTCGTTGATGGAGTCCTAAAATTACGTGGCTTTGATGCCGCTAATGTTGGCGCCTATGCTAGAATTTCTGCTAATGGCACTTTAGAATGGGTAGTTCCTTCTGGAGAAAGTCTTGAGGAGATTCAGTCCATTGTTACTGGTATGCAATCTGATGTTGCTACCATTAATGGAAAAATTGATGCCTTAACTGCAGAGCACGTCACTATTAATGGTCAGGTCGATGATGTCGCTGCTAGATTGGCAGTTGTAGAAGCTTCTGTTGAAGACCATGAAGAAAGAGTATCTAATTTAGAATCTCAAATTCGTACTAAAGTTGAACAAGCTGAGTATGATACTGAAATTAATGAAATCAATGCTGACATTGATTCTCTAATTGATGCTTTTACATGGAAGACCTTATCTTAATATGAAATATTGTATAGGAGGACTATAATAATGGCTTTATTAAATTTCCATTATGGTCTAAAAAATACAATGCCTGAAGCTATCGTCAATGGTAACTTATATGTTACCACTGACGAAAGAGGCTTGTATGTTGATTTAGACTCTAAAAGAATTCATATTAGCGATTTAGTTCAGTTAACTCGTGCTGAGTTTGCTGCTCTTACCGCTGAAACTGTTGTTGCCTCTGCCTTGTATTATGTTGTTGATGCTAACGCATTGTACAAGTTCACTGGAGTTGTTGACAGCAAGTTGACTTGGAATCACATTAACTCTGTTGCTGGTGTTTCCGAGCTTTTAGGTACTGCTAGTGATGCTGCTAATGCTTCTGGCTCTGCCTTTGCTAGAATTGCTAAAAATGCAAGTGATATTAGTTCTAATGCTGCTGGCATTCAGACTAATACTAATAGCATTAATGATATTAATAATGCTGAAACTGGTATTTATGCTCGTGCCGTTGAGTATGTTGATGGCATAAATGCTACCATGGACAGTCGTGTAGATGCTCTTGAAGCCAAGTTTGGTGACGGTGAAGGTTCTGTTGCTGACATGATTCAGGACGAAGCAACCGCTCGTGAAGCTGCTGTTAATACCGCTGTTCAGAATTTAACTAATAATGTTTACGAAGTATCTTCTGATAGCGTAGATGTTGATACTCTTACCGCAGGTTTGGACCCCAATGCCGGCGATATCTTAATTGTTACTTCTACTACTAATAACATTAAGACCGCTTATGCTTATGATGAAAGTGGTTGGGTCGCTTGTGATGGTAACGTCGATGCTACTAAAGTTATTTTGAAAGATAACATTACTTTGGCTGGCGACTATACTCAGGTTGGTAATTTAACTAAGAGTAAGACTGGTACTGCTACTTTTAGCACTGCCGGTAAATCTGTTGCCGCAGCCCTAACTGAAATCTTCTCTAAGAGATTGCAGCCCAGTAATCCTACTCAACCTGCTGTTACTTTGACTTTTAATCAGGCAAAGGCTTATGAAGTTGGTACTGAGGTTACTCCTACTTACACTGCTTCTTTAAGTGCAGGTTCTTACACTTATGGACCTTCTACTGGAATTACCGCTACTGCTTGGGATGTAGATGCCATTGATAATGATACTACTGTTGAATCTAAAACTACTGCATCTGGTACTTTCTCCAAGATTACTGTAGAGGAAGATACCAATTATAAGATTGTTGCTACCGCAACTCATGGTGCAGGTCCTGTTGCTAAGGATAATTTAGGTGATCCTTCTAATCCCGTCAAGCAGATTGCTGCCGGTAGTAAATCTAAAGAGATTGGAAGTATTACTGGTTTCCGTTCCGTTTTCTATGGTTACAAGAATGGTAATGAAGTTCTTAATGTAGCTAATTTAACTTCTGATAACATTAGAGGTTTGATTGCTACTGGTAAGCCACAGACTGCTGCTACTACTACTAAACCTACTTCTATGACCACTAACAAGATGCAGCAAATGTTCTTCGCGTTTGTACAACCTGCTTCTGGTCATGCCGCTAAACCTGTTGTTAAGGATGCTACTAATGGTGCTCCTCAGACCGTTGAAGGACCTGTTACTGTAAATGTTGAAGGTGCTAATGGTTATGAGGCTATTCCTTATGACGTATATTATGTCTCTAACGCTGCTGCTGCTAGCGGAGAGTTGTCATTTAATATTACTTATTAATGAAGGGGGAAGAAGAAAATGGCTATGACTAAAACCGATTTTTTCGATAAGTTATCCAAGGGCGCAAGATGGGACGTTGGCGTTTCTATTGCTCGTGGTAACCCACTTCCTCTGGATGCTAACTCTGTCTTCGCAAGTTTAGAAGACGCAAATACTTATATTAATGGTGTTCTTGCTTATCCCGGTCAGTTCGTTGCTGTTGTCGGAGAAGGCGAAACTACTGCTTATGTTATTGTTACTGATGCTGATGGTAAGTTAAGTTTACGTGCTTTGGCAACTCAGACTGCTACTGGCGATGTTGTTGAAGATGTTAAAAATTTAGGCAATAAAATTGGTGAAGTAGAAGCTGATATGCTTTTGGTTAAAGCAGATATCAGCAACCATGGTACTGCTATTGATACTTTAGAAGAGCAAGTTGAAGACTTACGCACTGATGTTGATAATATTAAAACCGATATGGTTAAGGTATTCAGCTATCAGGGCAGCAAGGAGACTTATTCTGACTTAATCAGCACTACTGATGATTATGAACCTGTTCTTGGTCATGTTTGGAATATTAAGAACGCAGGCGGTTCTGATGCTAACGGTAATGCAATTAAAGCTGGTGACAATGTTGTCTATAATGGTACTGGTTGGGATGTTCTAGCTGGTGTTGTTGATTTAAGTGCTTATGCAACTACTTCCGCAGTTAATACTGCAATTGCCACTGCTAAGAATGAAGCTAGTGCTGATGCTGCCGCTAAGGCAAGTGCAGCTCAGGCTGCTGCTGAAGCTACTGCCGCAGCTGCTTTGGCTCCTGTTTCTCAGAAGGCTGATGACAATGCTGCTGCTATTGTAAATTTGCAGAAGAAAGACACTGAACTTCTTGAAAATATTAATAGTAGAGTAAGCAACACTACTTTTAGTGACTATCAGACCTCTGTAGCAACTGATTTAGGTAAGAAGGCTAATAAGGACGATGTTGACGCTCAATTAGCTTTAAAGGCTACTGCTACTGATGTAGCTGCTAGTTTAGCTACTAAATTAGACATTACTACTCATAATACCGATAAGCAAGGTCTTGAAGGTGCTATTGCTTTAAAGGCTGATAAGACTACTGTTACTGGTCTTGAAACTGATTTAAATAGTAAGATTGATAAGAAAGCTGATACTGCTGTTGTCAACAAGAAAGCTGACATGGTTGTTAATGCTACTAATGGTAATTTTGCTGGTTTAGATGCCAATGGTAATTTAACTGATAGTGGTAAGAATGCTAACAGTTTTGATGTTGCTGGTGCAGCTGCTGCTGTTCTTGGTAAGAGTGATGATGCCGCAGGTGCTGCAACTGTCCATGGCGCATTAAAGAAAATTACTGAAGTAAATGGTAAAGTTTCTAATCATGATACTGCTATTCAGACTTTAAATGGTGAAGTTGCTAAGAAAGCTGACAAGAGTGCTGTTGATACCCTATCTGAGACTGTCGGTGGACATACTTTCACCATTGCTGAGCATGGTACTAAGATTCAGAACTTAGAAGGTGCTGTAAACGGTTTGCAGTCTACTAAGGCAAATGCTAGCGATTTATCTAGTTTACAGACTGAAGTTCAAACTTTAACTGGCACTGTTGCAAGTAATAAGGCTGCTGCTGAGCAAGCTTTAAATAATGCTATTACTGGCTTAAATATGTCTCAGTATCAGACTACTGCCGCTGCTAAGAATGAACATGATACTTTAGCTCAAGGTATCAGTGAGGCAAAGAGTTCTGCTCAAGCAGCTAACACTGCTGCTGCTAATAATGCTGCTGCTATTACTGCTATTAATGATACAACTAATGGCATTTTAGCTCAGGCAAAGGCTCATGCTAATGAACTTGATGAAGCCATGGACGAAAGAGTTGCCGCCTTAGAGCAGTTAACTACTGGTGGAACTGGTTCTATTGCTGATCAGATTGCTAATGCTGTTGCTGCTGAAAAATCTGAGCGCGAAGCAGCAATGAACACTCTAGAAGGCAAGGTAACTAAGAATATTACTGACATCACCAATATGGATGCCGCTTATAAGGCAGCAGATACTGCTTTGGGCGGAAGAATCGATGTTGTTGCTGGTAATTTAGCAACTGAAACTGCTGCTAGAGAAAAATTAGATACAGACCTAAGAGCATTGATTACTGCCGAGGAAACTCGTGCTCAGAATGCTGAAAAGGATTTAGCAGATGATATTGCTGCTATCGATGCTGCTTTAAAGCTTGCTGTTGAAAATAATGCTGAAGGTATTGACTCCATTAAAGAGTTGGCTGTTTGGGTTGCAGAGCATGGCTCTGCTGCTAGCGAAATGGTCGCTGACATTCAGGACAATGCTGATGCTATCGCTAAAGAAATTGAAGATAGAGAAGCTGCTATCACCAACGTAAATACTGCTATTAATAGTGCTAATGGTAACATTACTGATCTTACCACTAGAATGGGTACAGCAGAGGGTGAAATTGATGATTTACAGACTGCTGCAGCTGCTGTTGCAGGACAGATTTCTGCAGCTGTTACTACTGAAAAAGAGCGTGCCGAAGCAGCTGAAAAGAAATTGACTGAGGATCTTCAGAGTGAAGTTACCGCAAGAACAAATGCTGTAAAGACTATTAATGATAATATTGGCACTGTTCCCGAGGGTAAGAATCTTGTTGGTATGATTAGCGCCGCTGAAGCTGCTGCCAAGGCTGACGCAGAGGGTAAAATTAATCCTCTTGCCGCAAGAGTAAAAGCTATTGAAGATGATTATTTAACTGAAGCAGATAAGACTGAATTGAAAGGCTTAATTACTGATGAGGCTACTGCTAGAACTAGCGGCGATGCTGATACATTACAAGCCGCGAAGGATTATACTGATTCTAAATTAACTTGGAACGCTTGGGGCGTCTAAGAGTAATATAAAATATTGGGGAGTAGAGTAATCTACTCCCCTTCAATTAGGAGGAAATTATGCCACTACATATTTATTTTAACAATAAAAATTATTTTATTGAAAAGCCTAATTTCCAGAATCAATTTGATAAATTAGCTATATTAGCAGAATCTAATCTGGGAGATTAGGAAATATATTTAGATGGACAATTATACTCTATTAGTGATGAATTATTGACGCAAGTAGATAATAAGTTACTTGCTTATATAGGGAAAAATCCTGGATAGGATTACAATGTTGAAATTGACAAGGTATCTTATACAGTTAATAATTTATAGAATTCATACTCTAGAATAGAGTAGATATTAAATCGATACTCAGGCAATATTGATAATAGTGCTGTCGTTGGCAGAGCTATTGTAGGTTTTGCTATTGTAGGATAGGGAGGATTGTAATGGCTATAGTCCAATTTAAATATGGTAGCGGTGCCTTACCATCCACAAAAAATTCTGGTGCTTTATATCTTAACCAATATAATAACAAATTTTATGTTGACCTAGATGAATCTAATCGCATTTGTGTTGGTGACTTCCAAAGAGTTAATTGGACTTCATCTGATACAATTGACAGCCCCAGAGACGCACTAAAAGCGTTAACTATTAAAGACAATAATATTTTATATTTAACGCATGATACAACTACTGGTCATGATGCTTTATGGTATTATGACGATCAGAGTTCAAAGCCTCAATTTAGAGAAATTATTAGTTCTGAGTCTATTAGTATTATTGCTTCTGAATTTGATAGAGTTGATAAAACACTTACTAGTTTAGGAACAGAATTAACAAATTTAACAACTACAGTTGAAACTAAAGTTAGTAAAACAGAATTAGAAGCATATAATTTTGCAACAGAAGAAGAAGCAGCTGCTTTTGCTATTACCGCAATTTCTAACGTTCAAGGTGACGTTACTAATGATACCTCTACTACTTTGACCATTCAAGGTACTAGAAAATATGTAGATTTTAAGGCGCAGGAAATAAATAGTACTATTGAAACACTTGATGATAAAGTTGATGAAATCAAAGAAAGCGTAGACGATATTGCAGATATTGTTGAGGGACATACAACTCAAATTTCTGATGCATCTCAAATCGCTTCTGGCGCTGCCGATATGGCTGGACAGGCTTTAAGCAAAGCTAATGACGCCGCAGATGCTGCTGATGAAGCAAAAACTTTAGCAACAAATGCTGGTACTGCCGCACAAAATGCAGCTGCTTTAGCTGAACAAAAAGTGACCATGGCAGAAGTTGAAAATAAAGGCTACATTACAGTAGATTAGTCTAATACGGCAATTACTAATGCAAAAAATGCTTTGGTAGGATCTTCTGGTGATAGTAAAGATAAAAATACTATTTATGGCGCTAAAGCATATGCAGCTTCTCTAGATTCTGCTATGAATAGCCGAGTAAATACAATTGATAATGCTGTAAAAACTAAAGTTAGTAAAACAGAATTGGAAGCATATAACTATGCCACTAATGATGAAGCAGCTGCTTATGCTTTGTCCGCCATTTCTAATATTCAAGGTAATAGTGAGAGTGATACTTCAGAAACTTTGACTATTCATGGTACTAGAAAATATGTAGATTCTGAAATCTAGAGTGTAGATAGTAATATACAAGCACTTGATAATAAAATTGATGGTGTTGATGGTAAAGTAACTACTCTTTCAAGTACTGTTGATAATCACACAACTCAAATTTCTGATACAGCTCAAATCGCTTCGGGTGCTGCTGATACAGCTGAAGATGCTTTAAATAAGGCTAATGATGCTGCTGATGCTGCTGATGAAGCAAAAACTTTAGCGACTGAAGCTAAAACTGCTGCTCAAAACGCAGCTGATTTAGCAGCTAGAAAAGTCACTATGACTGAAGTTGAAAATAAAGGCTATATTACTGAAAATCAAGCAAGCACGGCAATTACTAATGCAAGTAACGCTTTAATTGGTTCTTCTACAGATACTGCAAATGAGAATACTATTTAGGGTGCTAAAAAATATGCAGACTCTTTAAATTCTTCTATGAGTACTAGAGTAGATACAGTTGCTGGCAATGTTGGAAAAAATGCTGAAGAAATTGAAACTTTAAAAGGATAGATTAGTGGACTATCTAATAGTGGTTTTGCTACTACTGGATATGTTGATCAAAAAGCTGCTGGCGCTTTAAATAGTGCAAAAGGTACTGCTAATGATTCTAAAGATACTATTACTATTTATGGCGCACGGAAATATGCTGACGCCATAAATACTAGTTTAACTACAAAAATTAATTCTGTCGATAATTCATTATAGGAGTTAGATTTATTTGTAGATGAAGTTTCTAAAGATTTAAAACAAACAGATAGCACAGCTACACAAGCAAAAGAAGCAGCTAATAAAGCAAATCAAGATTTAGTTGGAGTAAAAACTACTGCAGAGGGAGCTGCCACAAGTGCTGCCCAGGCTTTATCTGCCGCAAGCACTGCACAATAGACTGCTGATAGCAAAACTACTCTACAAGCAGTAAAAGATTATATTTCTGAAGGTTAGTATACTACAGTTCCTGCTGTTACCGAAGCCATTTCTGATGCCGTTGATACTACTATAGAATATATTGATGATGAAGTTCTATAGATTAATACTGACATTGATACGTTGAAACAAAATATTGGAAATCTCTCCAATATTATGAATTTTATAGGAGTTATCACTGAGAACTTAAGTCAAGGTTCGACTACAAAAACTGTTACTGTAAACGAAAGTTCTTATACAGCTCAAAAAGGTGACGTTGTCATTGATAGTAGTACTGAAGAATTTGTTTTCGATGGTAGTAAATGGTAGCTGATTGGTAATATTACTGCAGAAACTTCTGCTATTAGTGATTTGCAAGGACGAATGGAAGCTGCAGAAGATCTTATTAGCAATCTACATGGTTATTCAGATGAACATGATATCTATATTAGTGATTTGCAAGGTCGAATGACTGACGCAGAATCTAATATTACTACCATTAACGATACTATTGGAACTAAACTAACTCATAATACAAATACTTTATGGGGTGTTTTAACCTGGGGAACTTGGTAAGGACAAACTCTAATAATAAATAATACACAAACTTCTAATAATATTAGAAGGATAACTAACGGGCTGAATAAAAGTTATGCTTTTATTCAGCCTATTTTTTATTATATTTATAATTGAGATAGAAAGGAGATCATAATGTATGTCTAGTGAAAAATTCAATCCCGCTTTCCTTCCTGTGAGTGGTCCTAATGAATTGATTGCAGCTCAAAAGCCACTTGGTGGAGAATTATATTTTACTACTGATACCCAAAAAATTTATTTAGGTACATCAGATGGTAAAAAAATATTGATGGGTTATGATACTGGCATTTTTTATGGAGAAAAAGAAATTCCAAAAAATTTAACTGGAACTCCCGCTGATCCTAATGTTAGTTTCTATTTGAATGAAATTAGCGGCGATCGTTTACCTTTGGTTGATGATTTAATTTTGAATATTGATGGATGTTTTTATAAAGTAACTGATGTTATTGATGAATATTCTGTTATGACAAAAAGATTGACTTTACAAGGTACTGGTAGCGGTGGCAGTGGCGGAACTGGTGATAATCCTTCTTCTGCTGATAATTTTACTGTCAGCATTAAAGATGGCGTTTATGACCATGTATTTTCTTCTGCTACTGATCATATGTATGTTGAATTTATGGGTAATTATAGAGGAACAGATGATAACTGTATTACTCAAGTAACTTTCTCTATTAAAAGAAATGGAGTTGTTGAGGATGAACCTTTTTATGCAGTTACCAATGACTATTCCTTCAATAGTTGGCATCGTATTGATTTAATTGATTATATTGATTTATTCAATTAGAATCGTACTACCGTTGTTATGACTGCCTATGATAAATATGGTTTACCAAGAACTCCTCAAAAAGATTTAACGATTCGAATTGTTGAATTATCTATTTCTAAAACAATGGATGATTTAATCTATAGCGAATCAAGAGATTATACCTATGCTTGCCAAGTGTCTGGCGCGACTCAAGGTATTAGCAAGAAATGGCGTGTTTATAATTTCTATGAAGAAAAGAAGCCAGACATTTCAGTTTTGGAAATTATTGAAGAAGATATAGATGTCAATGATGAAGGTAATTTAACCGCTGGTTTAAATTTAGCTGGTTTATCTCATGGTAATTATATTATGACTGTTCAGGCATTTGCAAAAATTGCCAATAGTACTGTTGAAGTTAAGAGTAATATTTTAACTCATAAGATTTGTTATTTTGATCAAAATGTTGGCTCTCCTTGTCTGATGATTATGCTACCAGAAAAAACTGAGCAATATACAAATATTCCAGTTGAATATCTCTTACTAACTTCAGACAAAGATAAAGAATATACTTTAGTTATTGAAGTTGCTGGTAGTGAACCAAAGAAATATACTATTTTATCTAAGACTAGAGGAAAAGAAACTCTTTACTTTGAAGAAGAGGGAACTTTCATTACAAGATTTATTATTTCTGAATTACCAATGGCTTCCTTTACTACTGAATTAGTTATTCAGCCTTATACCGGTAATCTTCCAGTTATTAATCCCGGAGATAAAGATTTGATGTTGTATTTAAATCCAAAAGGAAAAAGTAACAAAGCTCATGATAGGGCTGAGTGGAAAGATTATAATGGTGCCGCAACCGCAAAATTAACTGGTCTTCATTATGGTGAAGTTAATGGCTGGTTAATGGAGGACGACGGAACTAGTTATTTGAAACTTACTTCTGGTGCTAAAATGGAAATTCCAAGAAGTGAATTTAGACCTTTTAAAGAAGACCCCACTACTACTTCTGCTACTAACTCTAGAATGGGTTATGGTATGACTATTGAGTTAGACTTTGCAATTGAAGGTATTTTAGATTATGATGCTGAAATTATCAGTTGTCTTTCTAAGAGTAAAACTGGTAGTGTCCAGTGTGGTTTCAATGTTGTCGGTGATAAAATTAAAGTTTATAATAGTCGTTTGAATGGCGACTCTTATATCGATAAAGAAGGAAAACTGAAATACAGAGGCTATCTAAGTAGTCAAACTTTAGTTGAAGGAAAAAGAGTTCGTTTAAGTTTTGTTATTGAACCTCGTTCAGTTGACTTCCCAATGTGTCATTGTTATGTAGATGGCAAATCTTCAGGTTCTGTTATCTATGATGCAGCTGACGATTTTAAAGATGTAGCTGATAATCCAGCATATCTAAAAATTGATTCCACTTCCGCACAGGTAAAAATTTATGGTATCCGTTTTTATAGTACTGCTTTAACTAATAGAGTTATTTTGAATAACTATACAGCTTCTTTTGCTTCTCTTGAAGATCGTCAAGAAACTTTTGATTCAAATAATGTATTTGATGCTCAAGGTAAAAAGATTAGTTATGAATCTGTTATGTCAGAAGACTATGATAGAGATATTCCTATTATGATTTTAACTGGTGGTTGGAAGACTCAAGGTGAAGCAGAGGGTGGCGATAAGTGGAAACTATTACCACAAGCCAATAAAAATGTTGGTTTACCACAAGGTAAAAAAGACTATCGCTTAGTAGACGTTGAAGTTATTTATCCAGATCCAAAAACGCATCCATTCTTTGCAGGTTATTCTAATTATAAATTTGTTAATACATTTGCCGATGGTAAAACTATGGCAAATGCTTATAATGAAAGACCTACCAATGGTGGCGCTATTATGTATGCTCAAGGTACTTCTTCTATGGAATATCCTATTAAGAACTTACGTTTACGTTTCAAAGAAGATCGCGACCATTTTACTGTAAAACCAATCGTTGGTCCAGTAGAAATTATTTGTATGAAGGCTGACTACATGGAGTCTTCCGGTTCTCACAATACTGGTACTGCAAACTTAGTTGATGATTTATACAATAATATTGGTATTCAGACTCCTGGACAAGAACGTTTTGATGTTGGTAAAACTGGTTCTATTGTTACTTGTATCAAAGGTCATCCATGCTTAATTTTCTATAGTACTGGTGAACCTGGTGCAAAATATGAATTTATTGGAAAATATAATTTAAACCTAGATAAAGCTACTCCAGAGCCTTTTGGATTTGATCATGATAGCTCTGATTTTGGTTATCTAAGCCCTGGTAATAAATATTATGAAATTGATTATGATGATGATGACAATTATATTGATACCAAAGAAGGCGAAGAAGAAAAGGTAGTTCAAGAGGGAGAAAAGATTAATGCTATTCACTGTTTTGAATTCCTTGACAATGGTGTAAAAGTATGTAATTTCTTACCTCATGACGAAGCAGTGGATGAAGGTCAAGGTTTATATCATCAAACTTGGTATGGTACTTTCAAGAATAAAGATGGTAAAATGGCTCCTGGCTGGACTCTTGGTTTTGAATCTAGATATCCAGAAGATAAGGTTGGTTATCATGATGCCGACTCTCTATGGCCTTTAGCTTCTTGGCTAAATGAATTATATAATATTAAAGTGGGCAACGAAGAAAAGGGTATCCCTGCGAATCCCGAAAAGGCTATTGCTCGTTTTAGAAATGAATACGAATGCTATTTAGATAGAAAGTTCTTACTTTCTTATTACTTAATTACAGAAGCGTTACTTATGATTGACTCTCGCGTCAAAAATATGATGATTGCTACTTGGGGAAGAGAAAGACACAGTTATGTTGATCTTGATACTGGTGAAACTGTTTATCCAGATCCATATGGAGATGGCGGCGGTACTTACATTTTCTATCCTATCTTCTATGATATGGATAGTATGTTAGGTTTGGATAATACTGGTGTTGCTCGATTTAACTATTATGATGAAGATACCGCAACTGGTATTTTCAATGGTGACCAAGCTCAAGTCTTATGGAGCTTTGTAAGAGACGCTTTACCAAATGAGTTGGCTTCTTTCTATAATACTTTAGAAGGTGGCGGCCTTGAAGCAAGTACTATCTTGCCTTATTATAATTTAAATCAAGCTAACATGGCAAATGAAGCTTTCTACAATGGCGACGCTCAGTATAAATATATTGATCCTGCTAGAACTGGTTACTATGATGGATATAATAAGAAGGATATTCTTCCTGGTGAAGCTCCTTACTTATATGCCTCTCAAGGCGATCGCTCTCTTATGAGAGAATCTTTCCTGACCAATAGAATTAAATTCTTGCGTGGAAAATATGAAAGTAGTAAGTTTAAATCTTCTGATAGAATTGTGTATCGTCAATATTGTCCTACTGAAAATGATACTGACCCAGACTTGGCTCTAAGCGTAAAAAGTCTAAATGAGGTAAATGGAAAAGACTTAAATGGTATTTTTGAATTTACTTCTTTAAAAACTGGTTATGCTGGTATCCAATTGGGTGCTAACGCTCCAGTAAAAACAGAAAGATTTAATGGAGAAGAAACTAAGCAAATTAAAATTGATACTAGTAGTGCTAACGGCACTGAAGCTTATTTAGTAGGATTAAGTACTTTGTCTGACTTGGGTGATTTGTCAACTAAGTATATGCAGAAGTTTATTATGGAACCTGCAGCAGGCGAAGATATTATGTTAAAGAAATTGAAACTTGGACACGCGCACAAGAATTACTATAATAAATATTGGAATACTACTGTTGATGGTCAGTCTGCTAAGATCTCTCTTGGCGGTTGTAAGTATTTACAAGAATTTAACTTACAGAACTGTGGCAGTTACAATAATATTATTGATTTTAGTGCTTGTAATGCTATTGAAAAAATTCTGTTAACTGGTAGTGGTGTTACTGGTATTACTTTACCTGTAAATGGTACTATTTCTGAATTAAGATTACCACCATCTATTACCAACCTTGAGATTAGAAATCACAGTGCTTTAAATGATGCTGGATTCTCTCTTGGAGATTATACTTATGGCTCTAGTCAAATGATTGAAGGAGACTCTGAAGGCCATTATAATAATGATTTCTCTGGAATTATTAAAGTTTATATCACTGGCACTCCTATCAATACTTATAATATCGTTAAAGATGCTATTGATTTAGATAGTTATTATTTACATGATATTGATTGGACTATGACTTCTGTCGACCCTGACCAGTATTGTTTACGTGAGGAAAAATTCTTCTTCGATGAAGAAACAAAAACTACTGTAATTCCACCTCATAAATATTATTACTATAATACTACTACACAAAAATATGAATTATATGCAGAAGCTGAGTATCCAACCGAAGGTAGCTTATATGAAAAAGCTTCTATGCTAGATAAAGATGGTAAGATTGTATGTATTCCCATTCTAGAATATTTATTGTCTAAAACTCCTAACCAGTGCTTAACTCATGCAGAAGCATTACAAGGAAAAATTACTATTAGCATTCCAGAGACAAGTGTTGTAGAATTAGATATTTATGAAAAATATCATGAAGCTTATCCTGATTTAGTTATTGAATATAATGAAAATGTTGTTGATGTTGAGGGTGCTTATAAAATCAATTTCTATGAAGTTGATAAAGATACCTTAAAAGAAGAAGGAACATCTCTTGAAGACGTTAACCCCTATTTCTCTCAATTAACCGCAGCTGATTCTTATACTTTGGCGCAATTAGTTAAGAGCTCTCAATTCAGAGTTCCTGGAAAAGCTTCTACTAATACCAATGTATATACTTTTAATGGTGTTTGGATTGATTGGGAAACTCAGACTGAGTACTATCAAGATGAATATTATACTGGCACTCCTGTTGCTAATAGAATGTTCTCTGCTGTCAAGCCTACTAAAGATATGAATTTAGTTCCAGTATTTGATTCTAGCGTAAAATTATATAGTGTTACATTATATGATTATAATGGTGAAGAATTAGTAACTGAATATCTTCCTTTTAATGCTAATATTGGTACTGATATGGAGTCTACTTACGTATATTACAATTATAGACCTCATAGTGACTCAGAAAAGAGATATGAGTTTGATGGTTGGCAATCTAGTTATGATTATAAGAATGCTCCAAATATTGTTACTTATGAAACTCTTGAGGGTAAATTGGTAACAAATGAGATTACATTCTATGCTCACTATAAGGAAGAAGATCGTTCTCAACCTTCTAATAATAAATATTTTACACTTAAAGAAAAAACTATTGATGTAAAAAAAGGCAGCATAAATGAAAAAGTTGCTGGATCTTTCATTCAATTAGCAGAAAAATATAAAACTATTTTCAAAGGACCAATTACTTTACCATTAAATCTCAATGGCAAAGAAATTGTTGGTATTAATGATGATGCTTTTATAAAGTCTGAAGTAAATGAAGTTAGATTCAATTCTGATGGAGTAAATTATTATACTTATATTGGTGCGAATGCTTTTGAACAATGTGCCCACTTAGAGCGCATTGATATTCCAAATACTTTATCATATATTAGAGAACGAGCTTTCCACTCAGACGAAGCTCTTACTTATACTAATTTAGAAAATAATGTTGCTTTATTATTAGTTGATATGGCAGCATTTTATGGATGTAAGAATTTGACAATGTCAAAATTACCAGATACTTTACGTTATATTGACGGTTCTGGCTTTGCGTTCTCTGGCTTGTCTGCAGAAGTATTGCCAAGAGATATCGAATGGATAGGTAGTTGGGCTTTTGCTTCTAGTAAAGTAACAATTAATGTTATTGGAGCAGAAAATTCTACAATTGCTATTACAATTAAGGAAAATGCTTTTAATAATACTTCTCCTGGTACTAGTGTTACTATTTATCCTCCTGTAGATAATATTAGCAATGGTGCTTTTATCGCATTTGGTAAAGGTTTCCAAACTATTACAATTCCTGCTGATGTTACTGATGAACAATTAGCAGCTTGGCAGTTGCCCATCGCAGAAAACGCAACTATTTCTCGAACTTTATAATGAAAGGGAGTAAGAGATAAATGAAAAAAACTAAATTATATAGATATATTGGCAGAAATGGAATTATTACTTCTCCAGTACTTTTGGATGGTATTTCCTATCTTCAGATGTATCGCTTATCTGCAAAATCTGGTTATGCTTTAACTGATGGTGAATAGACTGTGAAAAGTATCGATGTTTTCGAAGAAGATATTGAAAAATGGTCTGAAATCGAAGCTGAATAAGCAAAGGCCAGTATAAGTTAAAAGAAAATAAAAATTGATTAAATATAGTAGGGATAAGCAATTATCCCTACTATATACAACTATTTAGAAAGGAAGGTTATTTACTGTGATTACTAGATATAATCCTAAAGATATTGCACAGATGGAATTATATTCTCATCTCTTCAGTAGAGCATATGCTGCTTTGTTAGGTAAGCAAGCAGAAAAGAACTATCTAACTCCTGCTGAGTTAAAAGTTGGTCGTTTTGTTAGCCTTGATAACTATTTCGCGCATATGGGAGATCTATATGAAATCGATCCAAAGTATTTAATGTTACCTTTGGATGAAACCAGTGAGGCCTTGTTCAAGATTGATGCTAATACCAGAAAAGTAACAATACCAAAGCCTTTTGATACTTGCTCTGGCATTCAGACTGATAATATGTGTGAAATTATCGTCTTTACCATTGATAGATATTTTGATTATCAAGATCTTTCTGATTTGAACATTTGTGTTCAGTGGATTAGACCCGGTGGTACTCCTGACGATGAAGGTATTTCTCATGTTAGAATGATTGACCTTGAGACTTATCCTGGACAATTGAGATTCGGTTGGCCTTTGACTTCTGAAATTACTAAGTATCCCGGCAAGGTTAAATTCGCAGTTAGATTCTACAGAAAAGATAAGCAGGGTAATTATCAGTATATTTTAAATACTGAAGAAGCTGTTTTAACCATTAAATCTGGTTTAAATATTGTTAATCCTGCTGTTGAAGAAGATTCTGTTGATTTATTTGGCGATTTCGTTAAGAATAGTATGAATCCATCTTTCGCTCTACCAGAACAAGCATTCTTTATCAAGCCTGGTATTAATTTACCTGACACTGCTGCAATTGACTATGAGAGTGATACTTTAGTATTAAAAGCTCAAGCTGTTGCTAATGATCTTGGTTATATTTCTTATGTTTGGAAGTATAAGTCCGATGTTGAAGGCTCTGAATTAGTAACTATCGATGATAAGAATAGTGCTTATATTGTTGAGGCTGATGTTCCTGTTCTTGTCACTGATATTGTAAAAGAGGCAATTGCAGAAACTGGAGATACTAGCAAGTTCGTTCCTTTATTGGACGCAGATGGCAACGAAGTAAAAGATGAGAATGGTGAAGTTGTTTATACTATTGTCAAGAGAGAAGGCGGACAGAAGTATTTTGTTCCTGCCATTAGTGCTGATGGTAAACCCACTCATCAGTTGTATCTTGATAGAATTGATGAGGAACATCCTGCTCCCGCAGACCTTGTTGAGCTAATTACTACTTTAACTTTGAAGCCAGTTAAAGACGGTGGTAGCAACCTTGTAACTGGTGAGTATCAGGTTGAAGCTACTAATACTATTTATTTTGATCATAAAGACCCAGAAGGCTTTAGAAACACCACTCCTGTTGCTTATAGTAATAAATGTGTTGTTCCTGGTCCTGCCGAAGTTGAATTAAGTAAACAGTTTGCTAAGCACGCCTTTATTAAGGATGCCGCAGGTGTTGAATTGAAAATTGAAGTAAAAGAAGATAAGACCAATCCTGATTATTTCTATACTTGGTATAATTATCCTCGTGGAGATGGAGATAATAGTGTTCCTGTTAAGATTGAAGATATGACTGAGATTAAGAATCTGGGCACTGATACTTATGCTGTTACTACTCCTGGCTGGTATGCGGCTAAGGTTAAAGCAGTTCTCAACCGTAAGGATATGTCTGCAACTACTGATATTTGTAGATTAACTGGATATCCTGCTAAGCCAAACATCTTAAAGTTAGAATATGCTCCAATCGATTTTGACAAAGAGGGTATTGAACTTCCTGATTCAGCAATGGCCTGGACTGAATTAAAGAGCGAGAATGATGCTGAAGCAAGTGAAATTGAAAAGAATATGTCAACCGGTTGGAATAATGGTGATCTAATTCGTCTAAGAATTAACACTGATCTGGATAATAAAGTTGATTATTTGAACTCTGATAAGTTGTTGTACTCTTGGTATGTACAGATTCCAAATGAAGAAAAACGTTTGATTACTTCTGGTGATATTGGCTTAAATAGCATTATTAGAGAAGGTACTTCAATTAATGGTAAGACTCTTGATATTCGTTGCACACATAACACTACTGATGAAAAACAGGCTACTGTTTATTCTTGCGTAATTACAAATCAGCTTGGCGAAGGTGAGAAATCTCTTTCTGACCCATGTGATACTTCTAAGTATAATACTTTCGTAGTTATGTAATATAAAGGAGGTATAATTTATGGTGACAACAGCGCAAGATTATTTCAGTAACTT
>JAEIGA010002047.1_pt1 | contig 32130 bp, 51 predicted proteins | sample 9270691 | NCBI WGS metagenome assembly JAEIGA01 (sample SAMN17057246, study PRJNA624740) | gut metagenome | biome: biome; isolation source: fecal sample | host: Bos grunniens | place: China: Xizang | collected 2019 | reverse complement strand
GTACCCCCCGCCCTCGGTTTTGTTTTGCCATCGGGGGGTCTTACCCGACAGAAAAAGGCGGGTTGCCTTTATCTATTCGGAATATCGGCGGAAATATTCGGCGATATATTGCTCATAGGCTTTCACATCGCGCCCGTTCGGGTTTGTGTGGAGCCGTTCGAGGCATTCCTCTTGTGTGGTCGGCATGGTTATGACCTCGACATTGTGCGCCTTGTATCGGTCAACCTCGCGTTGCCTATCCATTTTAACAGGCAGACTTTCAATTATAAAGGCGTTTCGCCATGTCCCCGCCCCTCTGCCTATCAAGCCCTTAATCTCGTCCCTAACGGCGAATACAAGCGCTTTCACGGCGTTCGGTTTGATATATCGCGGTTGCCCGCTTATGGTCTGCCATATATCGTCGATGTCGAGGATCAGATCAGACGGCGCGAGCCGTTCCCGTGCAAAGGTTGTCTTTCCCGAAAGAGGTGCGCCCGTGATTAGATAGACTTTCTTCTCGGGAATGTTGTTTCCGCCGCTATGCCCGAACCGCTCGTGAACCTCGTTATGACAAGCCCAATGCAAAACGGCGATATTCGCGGGATTGATAGCAACCGCCGCGTCGTTCACATTGTAGTTGTTGAGGAATGTCTTATGGTGAAATACCACCGCGCCCGCGTTGTTGTTCGCTTGCGGGTTGAAACCCTTTACAATGATCCGCCCGCAATGCTCGCAATAGAGCGCGCCGTCCGCCTTTGTTCTTTCGTGTAGGACTTGCGCTTTACAGTTCGCCCAATCCTCGCCGCGATAGAATTGCGCGGTGCTTTCGTAGCGTTTCATATCAAGCCGCCACGGGTTCGTGTGTTGTGTAATATGTGGTATTTGCAGACGGATCGCTTGTCATGTCTCCGCCCGTATTTGCAAACATACTTGTAACCGCGCCATATTCAAATGTTACCGTTCCGCTTGTTGGTATTCTAAATTCATAAGGCGCGCTCGCGCTTTGTGCGCTGTTAATAACAAGCGACGAGCAACCGCTAAACATTTCGCCATATGCGGAGTTGCGTACCATCGTTGCGGGTAATGCAGGCAAAACCACCAACGCCGTGCAACCGTTAAACATCTTTGCATAACAACTCGATACCGCTTCCAATGCAGGCAAAGCGGGAGCCGTTGTCAACGCCGTGCAACCCATAAACATAGCTCTGTAACAACCAGTCTCCAATGTTGTTGCGGGTAATGCGGGCGCAACCGTCAACGCCGTGCAACCGCTAAACATACCCATATAGCATTGAACAGCCAATGTCGTTGCGGGTAATGCGGGCGCAACCGTCAACGCCGTGCAACCGTTAAATAGCCCTAGAAAACAGTTGGTGTCCATCGTCGGGTGTTCTCCGTTTGCTACCGCGACAAAATCCAACAAATTTTCAATATTTCCCAAACAGCGAATGCCACTACCTGTGAAAACAAATTGCCGTAAATTTGCGTGTGTGATATGCGTGTTATTTGTTCCACGCAAATATAATTTCCCGTTTGCGCTTGAAATCGTATTTGTTCCAGCCCAAGTCGTCCATGTGGATTCGTCGGTCGAATATTCCAAAGTTCCGTTCCAGTTCTTTGAATTGTTGTTTGTGCGCAAAGTGAAATTGTTGTCGCTCTCAAACAAAAGACTGCTAATATCCAAAAAGCGCAAAGTCTCGGTCGTGCTTGCGGCTTCAAAATTTGTCGCGCTTGCGGTTACTTCAAGCGTTTTCCCGTCCATTTCCTCGGTGATCGTCAATGGGCTTGTTACTTCCACGCCGTCAACGGTTGCGGAAAGCGTAACGGGAAAGGCTCCGTTCCTTGTATCGTTCGCCCATGATACAGTATTCAAACCGCTTGTTATAATAGGAGCAAATAGCGTCGGTTGCTCCAAACCACCGCCCAAAACGGCAACAACTGAAAAAACCTTTTTTCCGTTATAGTACGCCATGACGCGCCCCTCCTTTTATTCCTCGGTTTTTCCAATCTGCTTTGCTTTGATTGTAAACGGAATATCAACCTCGTTGCCGCTCGCGTTGTATAAATGCAGTTCGCCGCCGTTCATTGCTACAAGGTGAAAAACACCGTCCATAAGATTCGGTTCTCCTGCCGTTGGGTAAAACTTGATAGAAAAGTCCGCCGTGTTTTCCATTTGCCCGTAGTAATGGATAAAGAGCGAAACGCGGTAAAACTGATAAAAGCGATTGCTAAACACTTCAACCGCATACAATCCGCTTGTCAATTTATTCGGATAGGAAACGGTTCCGCCATACGAGGATTTCGTTGCATATATCTTGAAATCGCTCCCGTCCGATTTGCTCCAAAGCGTATTTGATACGGGTGTGATTTGCTCATTGAGGCGCGTATTTGTTAAATTCTTGAACAATTCAAGAGCCTCAATGCGTTCAAACGCTAATGCAAGATCGGTTTGCAGGACTTCGATTGCTTCCGCGAAATCCTCGGCGGTTTCGTCGTCCGTGATAAAGTAATAAGTCCCCGCGACGAGTTCCTCGTCCTGTTCGAGTTGGTTATATTGCGCTTGCGTGACGAACTCAATATGGTGCGCGGTTCCGTTGATAATGCTCCGCAACTTCGACGCGACCGCCGTGTCCTCGTCAATGTTTTCAAGGCTCCCGTCCTCAATGATCTGTTCGAGCAACGCGAGAAAGCCCTCTTTGTCAAAAGCCTCAACGAGGTTTTTGTTATCGTCAAGAACATAAAACATAAAATCCACCTCCCGCGCGTTGGTGCGCTCCATTTATTCCAAAATCATTCCTCGGCGGTGTCGCCGTCAAGGAACAAATCCCAATTCTTTTCTTTGCTCTCCGCCTGATCGAACTCTTGCTTTGCTTTCCGCAATTCGTATTCAAGAGGATCATTGACAAGCCCCTGATCCTTGCCGAAATTCAGCACATAGAACTTGTGGAGAACGGGGTTCGGCGGGAACCATTGCTTGACGGTCGTCCTCTGCTTTTTCGTCGGGTTCCCTTTCTCGTCAATGATAACCGTCGTTGTCGTGTTCTCCTTGTAATAGCCCTTTGCCGCCTCAATTCCCGCGTTAATAAGTTCTTGCAGAACATCGGCTCCCTTGTCCTTGCTCAAAGCCTCGCGGAGTTCCTCGTGCTGTTGCTTGTAGTTATTCAAAGACGCGACAGAAACGCCGAGAGCCTTTGCGATTTCAGCCTCAACGACCCCTTGCCGCACCTTTTCGTTGATCTCTTTGAGGTAGGGCTTGACGCAAGTTTCATATTTACTTTTTGCGCCCGCTTTCGCCACGGCTCCCACCTCTCCGTTAATTTTTTACCGCGTTTGTGTCGTTCCGACACCAAAAAGACGCGGCAATCCCTGTTTGCATTATATCATACCAAAAATTATTTGTCAATACTTTCCAATAATTTAGTGATAAAAATTTCCGTGCGCGGTTTGTCCCTGTCGATAAAGACCCGCGAGCCGTCGTGCGCGGCTATGATTGTATAATTATCATCTGCAAAAAGCCGCGCTTTTACCAAAATATCGTCCACCGCCTCCAAAAGGTTCGTGAGGTCGCATTTCCGCGCCGTGGGCATATAGAACAGGCACTTGACATTGACGGCGGTGTCAATGGTCTTTCCTTTCGGGATAAACCAAAGCGCCGCCGCCTCATATTCCTTGAACTTTTTGGACGGCATGACGAACGGCTTGCCCGTCGCCTTGTTCACAAGGATTTGCTGACTATTCTTTTTCGTGATCGGTGGCAATGGGATTGTGAAATGGATCATTGCTTTCCGCCGTCCTCGTATTTTTTCACGATTGCCATGATTTCGAGGAAAATCGCCAGCGCGTCCACAACGCCGATACCGCGCCTTTCAAAAACGCGCATGACCTCGTCGGTCATTTTGCCTTTTTCGGTTCCGTCGTCAAGTGTCTTAATGATAAACTGATTTAACAGCGCGTCGCCGTCAATGTTTGCGTTCATTGTTCCGTCCTCCTGTTCCATGATTTCACGGCTCCGCGCTCGGTCTTTTCTCCTCCAACCTTTGCCGCGCAACCTCTGCAAACCACTTGAAAACCCATGCCGACGCGCCGCTCGTCCATAATCATAGGATTTTTATTTCCGCAAAACGGGCAAGGTTTCAATTCGTTTTCGTTCATTGCTCTGCTCATTTCAAAATTTCACATTCCTCCGCGGCGGCGACGGTCATTGATCTGATCGCCCCGCCCGTGACAAGTTCGAGCGACGAAACGAACCGACCGTATTTGTCAACCGTGACGCGCCATGCTTGCGCGTATGCGTATGTTATCGCGGTTTGGTGCGCTCGGTCGCGGTGTCTGATCGGCAACCGCTCGCGCAATGCCTGTTTGATTTCGTCGTTTGTCATTCGTCGGGATTTCCTCCATGATTGCGGATAAATTCAGCAACTTGTCGATTATGTTCTCGCCGCGCTAACTCGTTTCTGATCGCCTCGGTGATAAATTCACGGTCAACCAAATACAGGTCGGTGATCCCGTCGCGTTTTGCGGCTTGAAATATTTCCTCAATAACCGCGCTTTCGTAAGCGTTGACGATTGCGGCGGAAATCCTTTCGGAGGTTAACAGACAGCCATCGGAAAAGTCCATAATCGGCGGTTTCTGTATTCTAAACCGCTCAATCCCGTTGATTTTCAAATAGTTTTTTTCATCATTCATCGTTCGTTCTCCTTTTCGATTTTCCTTTCTTTCTGATCGCCCGCTCATAGTCGCGCCGCGGATAGCAGACGCGCGGGCAGTTCGGTTTCTTTTTGCATTTCTCGCACGGGTTTGTCATTTTTTCATGCTCCTTTTCAACGCCGCCTCGAAAAACTCGTCCGTGTCGAACGACCCATTTTGCGGCGTTTCGATTTTGTAGTTCCACCGCTCTTGATTGAGCCATGTTTTCGGGTGCGGGATAAATTGCCCGCCGTCTTTCGTCCATTGCTCCGACCGCTTTTGCCGTTCCAACGCGGAGAGGATTGTCGGCATTAGTTCGTCAATGCCCTTTATCCGCCCAAAAACGCGCTCCGCGCCCTTTTTATCGACCTTGATAGGGTACTGCTCCCAAAACTGCTCGAAAAGCGCGTGACGGGCGTTTTTTGCCGCCTCTCCCCCGTTGGGGGTTTGGGGGTTAATATCATTTGTGTTTTCAAGTGCGTTTATATTTGGTAATGGTCTTACATTTTGCTCCGTTGCATTTGACATTTCGGCGGATTGCATTCCGTCAAAATGTAAAATGCATTTCCCTTTTTTGGTGAGAGCATACCAAAGCGTTCTATCGCGTCGGTCGGCGTTATAATCGCCCGTAATGACAAGCCCGTCGTCAATCAACTTTTGGAAAGCCGTGTCAATCTGCCTCTCGCTCATATACGGGAATAGTTCACGATATGCGCGGCGGCTGTTATACGACCAATATGTGCCGTCGTGGAAATTGACCTCGTTTGCCTCGTTGCGCCTGATCCAATAGCCGAGGTTTTCAAGCAGGATTGCGGCGTTCACGCCGTATTTTTGCGCGATTTCAATGTCAAATAGATGTTTCATTTTGTTCTCCAAAATTTCAAAACAGTATGATATTCAGCGTGACAATTCGGGCATATTTTGACCGTTTCTGTTCCGCCTTTATATTTCGGTATCGGGAAATGATGTTCTTGCAATGCAATAGACCGAACACCGCACCACTCGCATTTTTCCCCCTCGCATTTGCTTTCCAAAACGAATTTTTTTACAAAATAAGGATCAGTTACAAATATGATTTTTTCTTTGTCGAGCCATATTTCCCTCGTAATCCACACGCCTTTGAAATCGCGTTCCATTATTGTTCCGTTTCCTTTCCGTCCATCTTTGCCTCAAAGCAACTGCAAAAATCGTCGTTTTCCATAATTGCTCCAAATAAATTGCAATATGTAACTCTGCCATCATTGCTAAAATAACTGCAATCTTTGCAACGCCGCACGCGTTCAACATCGGCGGCGGGTAGAATATCAAGCCATTTTGAAACATATAAAAACGCTTGTTTCCCGTCTAAAAGCGTTTCTGCTTTCGCCTCTACCATTTCTTTGAGTTTTTCCAAATCAAAGTATTTGCTCATTGTTCGTTTTCCTTTCCGCACAATGCTGTCGCAATTTCGTCCGCAATATTATCAACAGCATTGCTATCGAGGATTATTTCATCTTCGTCCATGAAAATATCGCCGTGCGCGGTTATTGTCTCTTTGACAAGCATTATAATTTCGTCAAAATTCATTTGTCATTCTCCTTTCATAATGAAAACCCCATTTTCACACGCGGCTCGTTTCGTTGGAAACGGTTGCAGTAGCCACGCGCAAAAATGGGGTTCGCCCGTTATTCTGTTTTCAGCCGTTGAACTGCAACGAACAACGGGCGCGCCGTGCGGCGCATTGTTATTTTAACATAATTTTCCGAAAATGTCAAGTAGTTTTCAGAAAATTCTGTTTTTACTTTTCGGAAATCGCTTTGATTTCTTCGATTGCCTTTTTCGCGGCATACTTGCCGTTCTCGTTCAATTCCCGTTGCCATGCGCCGAACCTCGGCGACCAACGGAACCCGCGATGTTTGAGGACGCTCCGCGTTTCCTCGTCGGGCTTGCCGTCAAAAATCAACTGAATGCGCATTGCCTCGGTGTTCTCGACGATTTTCAAGCCCTCAATCTCCGCGCTCGCGGTTTCGGTCGTTCCGCTCTCTTTCACGGCTTTCAACTTTTCGAGGCGCGCCCGCGTGCGGTGGATTTCCGCGTTGTTGTTTGTCAGTTCGTATTCCTCAAAGGGTTTCGGCTCTGCCCGCCATGACCGCGCCATTGCCGCCTTGAACTGCTCAATCTGATCCGCGTTCAACAGAGGGCAACCGTCAACGGTTTTGTGCGTCCGATACCACGCGTTCACGCTTTTCATAAAGGTCTGCCGCGCTTCGAGGCTGTCAAGCCGTTCTTGCAGTTTCTCAACGGCGCGCTCGTCGTCGCTTCTGATCCCGCCCTCGCCCACGCCGCGAATACGGTCAACGATTTCCTGCAACGCCTCCCACTTCTTCATGTGCGCGTCGCGGCGGCTGTTCTGCTTTTCTTTCTTATGCACGGGGAAATTTGCCGCGCCCGAAATCATCACAGAGGGACACATCGCCTCAATTCGGCTGTTTTCGTTGTACCATTCCGCGAGCAACCGCGCGTAACTGTCGAGGAGCGCGTCAATTCTGTCCGCCTCGTCGGGGTGCTTTGCTTTCTGATCCTCCGCCGCCTCTGCCGCAATGTCCACATAGTGGCGATATTCGGCGGTTGTTCTGCCATTCTTGTAATCGCCGAAACTGTTTAATTCGTGCGCGGTTCTCGCGGCGTTCTCGTTGATTTCATAGTATTTCATGCTCTTTTCTTTCTCCCCGTATCGCCGTTAGGTCAGCGAAATTTCAAATTTCTTTCAATGCTTCTTGCGGGACTTCACGCGTTCTAAATCTTGCAGGCGGATTAAAGTCAATAGGTTCCACCTCATACCAAAAACTTCCGTCCTCATCGAGAATACACGCCAAAATCTTAACCCTATTCCCGTCAAGCATTGCGATGTCGCCTTGTCCGAATTTGTTGCAAAACATGATTTTTTCCTTTCTGCCCTGTCATCATCAGCGGCGGGAGGGCGTCCCCGTCGGACGGGCTTTCGCCCGTTTCGACTTACATTATTTGCAAATTTTCGTCAAATCGGCTGACCGCCGTCGTTTCGGTGAATTGCGCTCTCAAATCAATCAGCAGAGCGCCGTTGTAATCAACATCAACGACCTTGTGCGGTTCTCCCTTGTAGATTACATTCTTTCCGACAAACGATTGCCGATCCTTTTCAACTAACTCATTGTATGCCATTACTTTTCCTCCTTTGTAAGCGCTTTCATTTTGTTGGGCGGTTTAGCCGCCGCCCTCGGCGTTTGTTTTATGCTCTCTCAATGAACCATGCGTACCAATCGTTATTATCGGTCACTTCTTCAATCGCCCAGTAGTAAGTCCAATCGGTCGTTTTAGGGGAGGTAACCTTTCCTTTAATAATGTCCATTCTCTCTGCGTTGCTCATGCAGTAGTAACCGTTTTCAACGCTTTCTTTCATTTCCTCGGCAACCCATTCAAGCCCTTTTTTCATCAAAAAATCGTAGAATTTTTTTGCCGCCTCTTCAATGTTCTTTGCCTTGAACTCTTTGTCAATATCGATTACTCTTTTCATTTCCGCGTTCCTTTTTGTTTTTCGGGGTGTTCCCCTTTCGTTGTGACTATATTATACCATACTTTTCCGCATTTGTCAAGCCTTTTTTGAAAAATTTTTGAAATTTTTTCAATTTTTTTTCAAAAAGGGCGGTTTAACTTGCTTGTAACTTGCTGGTAACTTGCAGAAACGAGAAAGAGAGGACGCAAGCCCTCTCTCATTTGATAGCCGTGACGATTGCCTTTGCTATCTTTTCATATCCGTGTGTGTGATAAAGAGATAAATCGATCTCGCTCCCGACGAAACAAACCTCGACGAGGATTGCCTCGCATTTCGTGTTTCGGATCACATAGAGCGAGGAGCCGTTTTTTATTCCTCGGTTTGCAAAGCCGAGCGAGGAAAGGTTCTTGACGATTTTCTCCGCGCGGATCAGGTGCTGACCTTTCCATGTGTAAACCTCGGAGCCGTGACCGCCGCCGCCGTTGAGGTGTATGGAGATCAGCAAATCCGCGTTTTGCGCCGCGTTCACGACCTCGGCAAGGTTGTTTTCGCTCCTGTCGAACACGGCGGGAATGACCTCGTGACCCGTGTCGGCGAGTTGTTTCATCACTTCAAACGCGATTTTGCGCGTTTCTATGCTCTCGGTCAGTATGCCGACCGCGCCCGTGCCTTTGCCGAATTTCGTGTGACCTGCATTTATTACGATTTTCAAAAAATCACTCCTGTATTTCTATTCTTTGATAGTCCGATATATCGCCCGCGTCAATCTCGCCGAAATGCAAGCGAATGTTTGCGGGGTCGCCCTTGAAAAATACAAGGATATTTTGGTGTACTTTCACGACCTTGCGGTTCTTGAATTGCAACGCCGCCCGCACGGGAGCCGTTGCGAGAGGGTCGAGTTTGATTATCTCGTTATAGAGCAACGCGCCAGCGTCAATAAAGGCGCGTTTTGTGTCGCTGATAAAGTCCCGATAAAATCCTTTTTTGTCGCGCACATCGCCGACGACGAAAACGGCGAAACGGTCTTTTTTCAGTTTCCGAACAGCGATTGAAATAATCTCGCGGTATGCGCTCAAAAAGTCCTCATATTCCATCGTTGAAAGGTCGCGGGGATCATCGGAATAGACCTCCAAATCCGCATAAGGCGGACAGGAAAACACGAAATCGACGCTTTCGTCGCTGATATAATCGTCCGCGTTTCGGCTGTCGTCGCATATCCAACGCGGGGAAACGCCGAGCGCGTCCGCCTGTTGCTCGTTCGCCTCGACCTGCACCGCGCGGAGGTCAATGCCCGTGTAATCATGTCCGAGGATTGCCGCGACTATGCCGCGCACGCTCCCGCCCGCAAACGGGTCGAATATGCTCCCTTGATACGGCGCGAACCATTTAATCATCAGTTCGCAAACAACGGGGTCAAAGACGCTCGTTCCCGTCAAGGACAGACCGCTTTTCCCGCCGCCCGCGTATTTCTCCGCGCATTGGCGCAAACCGCCCATCAGATCATTTTCGCGCCCGTCGGCGCTGTCTATGCCCATTTCAAGCCATTGCCTTTTCCGTTCTTGCCATTTCCCCGTCCGCCCGTCGAGAACGGAAAACGGCGAGAAAATAAACTTTTCGTCAAGCGTGGAATGCTCGACGCTTTCGGTCGGTTCTGCCGTTTGCAATTCTTCAAAATTGAAATCAAACGCGGATAAATCAAAGTCAATGTTTTCAATCTCATTTTTCAATTTTTCAAAATCCCACTCGGCGACCTCCGCCGTGCGGTTGTCAACGAGCCGAAAGGCGCGCGCCTGATCCTCTGTCAAGTCCTCGGCAACTATCACGGGAACCTCGTCAAGCCCCAATTTTTGCGCGGCTTTTAGGCGCGTATGCCCCGCAATGATAACAAGGTCTTTATCGACGATTATCGGGTTTTTGAAACCAAAGGTTTCAATACTTTCCGCGACTATATCGACCGCGCCGTCATTGTGGCGAGGGTTAAAAAAATAGGGGATCAAATCCCCCGCTTTCATCATTTGAATTTTCGGCAATAGAAACGCCCCTGTCCTATTTTATAAAAATTGTAATCACGATCAGAACGATTAAGAGAATGACAATCCAATGCTCCGTTTTATCTTTCATTTTTTCAGCCCTTTCAATGTTTCATGTGAAACATTCTCTTTGAATATGTAACAATTTGTTACATCGAAAATGCAACAAATGTTTCACTTAAAGACCCCACGCTTTCGCAATCGGGTTTTCTTTCTGTTCCGCCGTCAAGCGTTTTGCTCCCTGCTCAATCGCTATTCGGCAATAAGAGAGGCGGGCTTTGATAGGTCGCCCGAATTCATCGACCGCGCCGTTTGCCTTGATCCTGTTGACGAAATACCAAAGGCACGAACGCAAGACCTCAAAGCCGTATTCCGCCGCGATTTCGTTGAAAAATTCGTTGTAGTCTGCAATATAAAGGCTGTCTGTTTCTATGTAATCGACTTTCATCAATTCTTTTGTGAAAAGGTTTGGTTCTTCATTTTCCAAAATAGAGAGGTCTTTTCTTTTATCTTTTTTATCTTCTCTATCATTTGGTTCTTTCGTTTTTGATTCGTTAGGGATTGATTGCGGCGGGTTCTCCGCGTTCGGTTGCGCCGTGTTCGGATTTTCCGAATATGGAGCGCGGCGGGGTTCCTCGAATATGTCGTAATCATAGCCCGCAAATCTCCCGCGTTCATCTACAACGCGCGAGCGCGTCAAATAGCCGAATTGCTCCAACTCTTTCAACGCGCTCATTACGCTGTCTTTCCCATCTCGCGAGAGGGTCGCAAGCCCCGCGATTGAGTAGTCCCAATCATCGGGCAATGAAAGCATAAGTGACAAAAGCCCTTTTGCTTTCAAACTCATTTCCCTCTCCTTGAAATGGTGGTTGCTCATAATAGTGTAGTTTGCGGTTTTATGGACGCGCATTACTGCCATTTTTCATCTGCTCCTCTTGCTGTGTCTTTCAAGTTTATTTTACTCAAAAATTAACACTTTGCAAGAGGTTTTTGAAAAAAAGCGTCATTCTGTTTCGTTTTGTTCGTCCTTTTCGTCCGTCACGCGCTCGCCGCCTTTTAATGCGTTCGGGCGTTCGTCCTGTTCGCGGTCGTTTTCATGTAGTTTTTTGTCCTCGTTTCTCATGTTATCACCTCCTCACAAATGTCAACGATATGCTCGCAAAGCCGCTGGGGAATACGCGAGCGGTCAACCTTGCCAATAATGCCTTGCGTTCCCGTCTGTGCGCCTCTCGGCGCGGCAATGTGGCAAGGGTCGCCGTTCTTGCACGGCGGCAGGAAACGCGGCGCGGGGTGGTTCGTCCATATATCGGTCGGTTTCATGCGGCTATCGCCGTATTTGCAATATGTAACGGTGTACCGATAAAGCCCGCGCATAAAGTCCATTTTACGCAATCCGCCGCGCGGATTTTCGATAAAGTAAAGGCGCGGTTTCAATTCCTCGATCAGATCAAGGAGGTGTCTGTTCACGCCGTCGCAAAATCGCGCGTATTCGCTCACGGGCGCGAGGTTGCCGTCTGCCTCTTGTATGCGGTGGTGCGATATTCCCGCGACCGAATAGGTCGTGCAATCGGGCGACGCCCATATCACATCGGGAACCCCGCCGCAAAGTTTGAGGATTCGGTTCGCCGTGATTTTGCCAATATCGGCATAGAGGTCAATATCGGGAAAATCCCGATTCCATTCCACGGAAAAAGCCGTGTGACCGCGCTTTTCAAACGCCCGACCGATTGACCGCGTTCCCGCGAAAAGTTCAAGCACTTTCATGTTTCAGTTGCCTTTCATGTTTTCATTCATTTGTTCGAGTTGTTGCAAAATGTTCTCGCGGCTGTCTTTCAGTTCCGCCATTAAATCCTCTTTTGTCGTTCGCAAATCGGTTTTCATGTCCGTCACGGTGCGCTGTTGCGCTCCGTTGGTTATCGCGCTAACGACGATAAAGTTCAATGCCGCTTGCGCGACGCTTTCCCAAAGTCCCGCGAAATCCATTCGATCCGCTCCTATCGGGAACCCAACAGCAATCCGTCGGGTTCCCGTTTATTCGATTTTAGAATATTCGATAATCGAATATTCTTTTTCGGACTATTACCATTTTGAATATTTGTAGTATTGTTCAGCCTCTCTCCGTCGGAGTTCGTCCGCCGCGCTGTCGCGGAGGGAGGGGTCTTTCTCTTGCAATTTGCGGCGGCACCTCGTTATTGTTTCCAAAGAGGGAATGCCCAACTCTTTATGACGGCGAAAAACATCTTCCAACGGCAAACGCGTGTCAATAAACCGTTTCAAAACCTCGACATAGAGCAGGAAATTGTCGCCCCGCGTTTCGGGGTGGTGGATCAGGGCATTCTCGACCATCGGCTCTATCATTTGAATTTTGCTCATTCCATCACCCCCGCTCAAAAAGGCAAATCGCCGTCAATGATGTCGGCAAAGTTCGGTTTGATTGGTGCGGCAATCTGTTCCGCCTCTTTCGGCTGTTGCGGTTCGCTCGGCGCGCTCGGCTGTTGCCGCGAGAACACGGAAAGGTTCTCGACTTGACATTCATCGACGCGGCGGTCATAGCCGTTTTGGTCTTTGTAATGCCTCTGTTGCCAACGCCCGCAAAGTTCCACGCGGTCGCCCTTGCGCCCGTAACGGGCGAGGTATTCCGCCTGTTGCCCCCATGCCGTGAAATCAATGAAATCCGTCGGATATGTGCCGTCCTCGCCTTTGATTTCGCGGTTCACGGCGAGCGTGTTCGATAACACGCTCTTGCCGTTCGTCGTCTGTTTGAGTTCGGGGTCTCGGACGAGGTTTCCCGTCAAAATGACCTTGTTCATCGCGTTTCTACCTCCTCCGTTATATCTTTGCCAACTTGAACGCCGAGGCGGGCGAAAACGCGCATTGCACGGTTCACATCGTCGTCCGCAAACATCGCGGAACTTGTGAAAATATAGCCCGATTTCGTCAAGCGCGGCGCGCTCTTTTTAACGAGCCATTCACACTCGCGAATTCCGTCCTCAATCTTGCGCCGCTCGTCCTCTAACTCGCGGACTTTCCTTTCGAGGTTCTCGCGCTTTTCCTTTTCTTCTTGCAGTTCTTTTACGAAATATTCCTCCATCGTCATGGTTCAATCCTCCTTTTTAATCGTGATCCGCAAACTTGCGGCGGTTTTCGTTGTTTTACTGAATTTTTCCGCGATTTCGGGCATTTCCTTTTTGAGGCGCGCGCTGTCAATCGTCGTCCGCTCGGACGGCAGAACATAGGTCAATCTGATCCGCTCGGTTTCAAAGGTCTTGACCGCGTTCTGCTCCATTGCGTTCATCAGCGCGGTTTTGATTTCCGCAATCCGCGCCTCCGCCTCTTTCTTTGCGGTTTCCGCCTCGGCGATTATCCGCTCCGCCTGTTCGATTGCGGCAATCTGCTGATCCGTGACGATTGCGGCGAGGTTCTGCTGATAGAGAACGCCGTCGCGCTCGCATTTGAACAGGCGGAGGATTTCCTCAATCGGCTTGCGCGGAATGTCAACCACTTTCAGCACGCCGTCGCGGTCAAAGTGGAACGCCTGTAAATAGTCGGGACACATTTTATAAAGTGCCGCGTAAATGGATAACTGCCAACTGACCGCCTCCATGTTCAGCGTTGCGGTTGTCTTTATATCGGCGAGGATAATATCGCCGCCGTCTGTTTCAATAACAAGGTCAATCGTTCCCGCACAAAAGTCATTATTTACGATTGTCTCGCTTTCTTGAACCGTGAGGTTATTTCTTTCGATATAGTCGGCGAAATTCGCCATTTCAGCCGTGAAACCCGCCGCGCCCGTCTTGCAATAGTCCTCAATCTCCTTGTGAACGAGCGTTCCGCGCTCCGCCTTTGCGTTCAGCACTTCCTCGCTCACGCCCGAATAGTCGGGCGCGAGACCGTGTTTCCGCATGAGTTGCGTCACGGAGATCAGAGGCTTGCCGTCCAGCGTGTAGGTGTGTGTCTTTTCGTCAAATCTAATCATTGCGCCGCCTCCGCTTTCTTTGCAAGCGCTTTCTTTTTCGCGTCAATGCAAGCGCGCAAATCGTCGTTTGTCAAATCATCGACAGCCTTTTTCAAATACACAGCAACCTTTCCGAGGTCAATCCCGAGCGTTTCCGCCTCTTTCAAAAGAACAGGATCAACAACCTTTTTAACCGCCGCCGCGTTCATGGTTCCGCTCGCCTCTTGATCGGGGTCGTCGCCAGTAACGATTTTATACGCTTTCAAAAGCGCGTATTTGTCCGCGTATGTCATCGCCTTGCCGACCGATTTGTCGCCGCTGTCTATTCCGTCGCCGTATGTCGTAATGTCAACGAAATCCGCGCTGTTGTCGAGGTTCACAAACCGATAAACGGTCTTGATCCGCTCGAAAAACTGCTTGCGGAGATTTCCGTTGAAATCGGTGCTTTCGAGCGTTCCGCTCTCCACAATCTCACGCGAGAATGGGAACGAATAGACGCGGTGTTTTTGTTCAAGGGGTTTCACGGCACGCAAAACATCAGCCTCGCCGACCGCCTTGTATTTTGAGGTTTTTGTTACCTGCACTTCGAGGTTTTTTGCAACCGTTTCGAGTTCCGCCGAAATATCGGCGAGCCGTTCATAAATTGTTTTTTTCTGTGCTTCCATTGTTTGCTCCTTTTCCTTTCTGTTTTTGAAAAATCACTTGCCTTTTCTCATGCGCCAAACATCGCCGTCGGATAGCCCGAACAACGATTGAATGCGCTCCCATGTCCGAACCGAGCCGCTGACCTTGCCGCTCTCAATCTTTCCGTATGTAGAGATTGAAATGCCGATTTTCTCCGCCATCTCGGTTTGAGATAGGTCGCCGTTCTTGTATCGGACATCGCGGAGGTCTTTGTATCTGATCTCGTCCATTTTGTCGCCCCCTTTCCTTGATAGTTTCAAAACGGCACTTTCGCGCCGTGTTTGTCCGTTCGTTCCCCGTGTAGCCGTTAGGACAGCGAAATGTTTAATGACTGCAAAATGCGCCGTACATATTCCCCCAAAAGTTTTTTCTTTGAATGTCAAAATCTCTTTCGCGCTCTCTTTCGTCTTTTGAATTGTACAATTCCAAAGCCTCTTTTGCGTTCGTGTCGCCCGCTTCCGCTTTTACTTGATACTCCCAAAAATTGAAACCATCGGGGAGTTTTACGCTCCGCATATAGTAATCGGAAATCTCGCGTTCCTTTACGATTTTTTCCATTTCCTCCGATTTTGCTTTGAGAATCATTCGGATAAAATCGGGTTTCACATTGCGGAGCAGTTCTTCCATAACCGAATTAGCACGGTCTTCATTTCCCATCTTTGCGATAAGTTCCTGTTTCGTCATTTTCTTTTTTCCTTTCAGCGTATAGCCGCCGCCTCATGGGAACGCGTGTTCCCTTTTGTGCCTATATTATACCACATCTTTTTCCATTTGTCAATACCTTTTTGCAAAATTTTTGAAATTTTTTCAAAACTTTCTATTTTTCAGCAAATTCCCGTGTTGAGAAAACACGCGGTCGATAGCGTCGTCCATCTCGTCCTCCGAGATAAGACCCAATTCCGCCGCGAGCGCGATTTTTCCGATAATGACATGGAGACCGCCGTCCGCGCTGAACTCGTCATAGTGGTGCGGAAACCTTGAAATCCCTTTTTCAATGATATATTTTGCTGTTTTTTTCATTTTGCACTTGCCTCCCGATATTTTTTGATATATGATAAAAAAGCGCACAATCGTCTAAAAGGTTGCGCTCTGTATCAAAATTTATCACAATCGAAAGGCGGAAAGCAAATTGACCGAGGAAAAAATCGCAAAGAAAATAAAAGCATTACGAAAAACGCGAGGATTGACCCAACAGCAACTTGCCGACGCGCTCGGTGTTCAACGCGCCACAATCTCCAATTATGAAATCGGACGGCGCGAGCCGTCAATCAGCGATTTAGAACGGATCGGTTCCGCGCTCGGCGTTTCCCTTGAATATTTCGGGGTCGGCGGGAACGAGGTGCATGATCTGATCGCCCGCGCCCGCGTGGTGTTTGAGAACGACGAAATCACAACCGAGGAAAAAGCAAAGGTTTATAAAGAGGTCATGCGGCTTTATTTGAAAATGGACGAGTAGTCCTTTTTCTTTATATATAATGCGTCGTTTTGTTTACATAGTGAAACAATAGTTTCGTTTTGTAAATCAAGATAATTAGGTATTATCTCTACTTACTCGATTTACCATTGACAAATCGCAAATCACTTGTTCTCGCATTATTTGAATATTCCGATTTCATAAGTAAAGATAATTAAGGATTATCTTTATTTCGTCCATTTTCTGCCATTCACAAAACGGCTGTTTCGCGCTATAATAAAAGGTTACCCCCGCGCCTTTCGGTGCGGGGGTTTTGATTATAGCGAGTTCGGTTTGTTGATCGCAATCGTGTTTCTGATCGTTCCGCTGGCAATGACATCTTGCAAGGTTGTCACCAAATCCGTGGCGCGAACCTGTCCGCCGCCGCTGTATTGCAGGATCGAGTTCGTTTGATAAAATCCCGAACGCGCAATAACGGGCATATTGACCCCGTAAAGGATCGAAACGGCGTTTGCCATGCTTTGCCCAACGACCGCGCTTTTCGCGGTGCTTTGCCCCGTATAAGCGATATATTCGCCGCCCGTGACCCTCAATATATCAGAGGTCGGTTCAAAGCAATATGACGCGCCCGTGACATTCGAGATACTGCCGCGACAGTTCTCAAAAATGCCGCCGTATGCAATTCGGCTCCCTTGATAACCGTTGACCCAAAAACGGCAATTTGTGCAACGAATATCCTCTCCGCTGACATTTCTGAATACCGAGATTGTAGTCCCCGCCGTGGTTCCGCTTGTGACAAGGTTCAACCCCTCAATCGCAATCTGCCCCGCGAAAATCGTGCAATAAACGCCGCTGATCGGGACGCTCACTTGCGAACACCGCGAGAAATCCAAAATCGCGCGGCGGTTTCCGCTGTTGAATTTGAAAATTTGATACGGGCTTGTGCTTGTTCCTTCCCCGCCTACCGTCACGGGATAAGACCCGCCGTTCAAACAGCCGAAATTCCCGACGATGTTCAACTTCAAAGAACCGTAATCCGTGCCGCCCGCAATAAAGGCGTTGACGATGTTTGAAATGTTCACATTGTCGTTCATTCCGTTGCAAACATAGGTGTAGTTGTTCGCCGCTTTCAGATCGGCGACATCTTGCACAAATTCGTTATATTGCGCGAGAGCCGTACTCATTCCCTCGCCGTCAATAAAGTTCGAGAGAACGACCGAAATCTGCGCTCCCGCGCTCTTTGTTGCGGTGAAATTGATAACGATATAACCGCCCGTCGTGACAACCGTGAAATCGGTGTTTTCCTCTTTCAGCCCGTTGCAATACACATCGACGAGCGAATATTTGCTGTTATAGAGCGAGGTTGCGAGATCGGTTGTAACGACCCGCCCCGCGCTCGCAAGCGTGATATTGCTCTCGAACTGCTGAACGATTGCGTCGTAATAATCGTCATAGCCCTTGACCGCCGTGAACCACGGGCAAAGGGTCTGATCGCCGCGCGTGTCGGTGATGTCCGTCTGCTCGATGTCTGTCGCGTTCGGCTGAACAGCAACATAGGCGAGGAGCAAATCGTAAATGTCCGCCGTGCGGGTCAACGAGGAAACGGTCGGAACCGCGCTCGTTCCCGTGACAACGGTCAAATAGGTGCGCCGTGCGCTTTTCGTCTGCGTGTTATCCATGCGGAGAACAATCAGATCATACCGAGGGTTTGCGCCCGTCGGCGCGGTGTCGAGCGTCAAGGTGTGCGCCGTGTTGTTGATGTAGCCCTTGCCCCTGATCGTCGCTTTGCCGACGGCAACGGAAACGGAAAGCCCGCTCCCAGCAGCCGTGACCGCAAGCCCCTCTTTCAAAACGCCCGTTTCGCAAACGATTGAAAACCAATCGGAAAGGTCGTCCCCGTTATAGTTACGGTCATAGCCCGTCGCGAAATCCTCGTCGGGAAATGCGTTATAAAACAGGCTTTTCTGTGACATTGTTCAATCCTCCTTATTTGCCGCTATTTTTCAAAGCGCCGATTTGCGCCTCAATACTGTTTTTGAGATACCCCTCAATGTCGCTCACATTCGTTTTCAGCCATTTTTCCACGCGGGGAGGCATATTTGCCTTGATAAGGTCTAAACACGCCGTGAGAGCCGTTTTTTGCGCCTCTCCGTCGAACATATCCTTGTCCTTTAATTCCTGCACATAAATTTGATATGTTTCGAGAACGCTGTTCCGAACCAAATCATGAAACGACGCGAGCGTTGTTTTTAACTGCTCGTCTTTGACATATTTCTCGACCCATACGGCAATCACGCCGCCGATTGCGGTCATTATGATACCGAGAACCCAAAGAATGACCTCTGTCAAGATTGATCCCAAATTGATTTCCATTTTCACGCGCTCCTTTTCTTAAAAACTTCTTTTTCGAGGTTTTTGATTTTGGTGTCATGCTCGACGATTTTTTCATGATCGCCGTTGCTCCGCTCCTCAATCTTGTCAACTTTGCGCTCAATCCGCTCGATATTCGCGGAAATGTTCCGCAAATCGTTTTGAATGGTCGCAAGCGTCGCCGCGCCCTCCTCGCGGTCTTTGTCGGCTTCGCGCCCGTCTTTTCGGAACGAGAAAATGAAACTGACAATGACCCCCAAAAACGAAATACAAACCGCCATGATTGCAATGATTTCCCCGCTTGACATTGTTGTTTTACCTCCGCCAAAAAGCCGCCATTTTCGGCGGCTTATCGCGTGAACAACTGAACCCAGTATGTTCCGTATGATCCGCCGCTTTGATAGCCGACGCCCAATTTTGTGTAATCTTTGTTGAGAATGTTTGCGCGGTGTCCCGACGAGTTCAGCCAATCGGTCATAACCGCCTCGGCGGATTTTTGCCCCGCCGCTATGTTTTCGCCCGCAGCCGTATAGTTCACACCGAACCGTTGGAGCATTTCAAACGGTGAGCCGTAGGTCGGCGAGGTATGCGAGAAATAGTTTCTGTCCCGCATATCCGCCGCCTTTGTGTTTGCGATACTCGTCAAATCCGCGTCAAGCGTCAAAGCGTTCAAGCCTTGCTTTGCGCGCTCTTGATTGACGAGACGAAGAACCTCTTGCGCCTGTGCGCTTGTTGTTTCGCCTTTCGGCGTTTCGTTCTGCTGTTCGATTATATCCGCGCCCGAATGGTGGTTTGTGCTTTCGCCCTCGCTACCTTGCGGGAGATTGACGCGTTCGTGCGGGTATATCTCGGACAGATTTCGCAAGTGCTTGTTCAGTTCGCAAAGATCAGAGAACCGCACATTATAGCGTTGCGCGATTTTCCAAAGGCTGTCGCCATGCCGCACATTGCAGTTTGTCGCGCTTGCGGCGGTTGAAAATCCAAAGACAAGGGAAACGATTAACACGGCTATCAAAGGTTGTTTTTTCATGCCGTTATTTTGCGCCGTTTCGTTGCTTTTTATTTCTCCCATTGCCGCAATGTTTCACATGAAACATTCGTAACGCTCATTCGTTGCCGTATTCAGCCTCCTCGCCGTATCCGTTCGCGTCCTGTTTGAATGTGTACTTTGTGACCCGCGCCTTTGCGCTGATACCGAAATACTCGTCACGGATTGCGACCTGATCGCCGAGGAAAAAGTCAACCCCGAAAACATAGCCCGAATGCGCGAGGTCGATTTCGCCCTCAAAGTCAATCGCGGTGATATGCTCGGCAAGGGTGTTTTTTCCCTCCTCGGTCTGCCAACCCTTATATAGCGCGCTCCCGAACGGCGTTTCCTGCTCTTGCCCGTTGCCGTCAATGTATTTCGTGGAAATATTCGACGCGAGCGTCATTTCATCGCGGTCAATGCCTGTCGCCTGTTGCGCGGCGGCGGGATATTCGACCACGCTTTCCTCGGTGGTCGTGACCCCGTTTTCCGTCGTTGATTGCGTGCTGACCACTTGACAATAATTCTTTTTCTCATCGTCGCTCGTGAAAAAGGTCGAGGAGATCAGATTGTCGAACGATTGCGAGAAAATCACGGTGTCCGATTTATCCGCTCCCGCGAATGCCGAAAAAACGATATTTCCGCCTGAATAGGTAACGCGAGAGCCGCACCCGTATGTTTTCAAAAGAGTGTTGACAAATTCCGCGAGTTCCCCGCGTGTCGCTTGCGTTTCGGAAATGGTAACGCCGAGCGCGGTGTTTGTTGTTTGGAAATTCTTGACCTTCCGAACCTCTCCCGCGCCTTGCCCGATTGCGCCGTTTACAAGCGCATAGACAGCCGCGCCGAGTTCCGACGGCAACGCCAACGGGGACAGAATTGCGCGCTTTTTCAAGAGCCATTTCGCCTCATATCCTTTCGCGCTGACCATGCGCGCGCCGTCGGCGTTGAAAGAATACTCGATAGAGGTGATAAACCATAGATACGGTTTTTGTGGGATTTTTGCAAAATTGCCCTTTTGCAATGCCGTGAGATTTGCCGCCGTTGCGGGCGCGTAAATCTCAAACTGCCCGATGTCGTAATATGACATCTCAAACCAACATTCGGACGGCTCCACGAGTGCAGACGGCGCGAGCGCGGTCTTTGCCGAGTTCAACGCCAAAATCTCAATATACGGGATCATTTATTCATACCTCCGTTTATATTGGAGCGTGAAATAAACATCGTCCGCGCCCGCCGTTGCGGTTATATTGAAAGTGTTTTCGCCCGTTTCCAACTGCAACCAATCCGTGCCGTTAAATGTCAAGTATGACAGAACGGGCGCGCCGTTGTAGGTGGTCGAGCCGTTGATTTTTATGTATTTGTTGCCCCGCACGGTATTGATTTCAACCTCGTCATTTTGCGAGAGCGTCAAATTCAGTTGCATATACCAACCGTTTTGCTCGCCCGTGGAGCAACTGATTCGAGGGTTTTGCACCTCTCCGAGCGCGGTTATCAAAATCCGCATACCGACGGAAACATCGCCGTCGTTCTCAAAGGTCTTTTGCAAATCCACATCGACCGCGCCGAACGGTCGCCCCGTCGGTGTGAAATATTGCCCAGCCACGGGGAAAAACAGCAACGGCAAGAACATCGAAATGTCCCCGATAACCGTCTGCAAATCCTCCCAATACGGCTGACCGCAATATATGTCGAGTGTGATTTCACACGCCGCCATCATGCGGGTGTACGGCGGGATTGTCGCAATCCCTCGGATCGAGATTTCGCGCCCGTTCTCGGTTTCCGTCAAGGTCACATATTGCTTTGATTTCACGATTGCCGTGAAAAAGTCAATGCTTTCCCGAATGTCGGGAATGACCTTGAATGTCATGGAAATGCCGCGAGGCAACGCGCGCACGCTCTCAATGATCGTCCCGTCAAGATATGGGCTTTCCGCCGTTGCAATGTCGGTTTCGATACCGTGGAGCGCGTTGCACTTTTTCAGCACAAAACGGCTGTCGTTGTTCAAGAGGTCGAGCGTTTGCCCGTTTTTATTCGTCAAAACGAGTTCCATCTTTTCAACCTCCAGTCACAATTCTTTGCGTTTCAAGTTGCGCCTTGTGCAATGCGAGGCGGCTCGTTTGGATTTTCTCAAACTTGTAGTCGAACGAATAATTGTTGACCACATTCCCCGTTTGCCGCTCGTTCAACCTATCCGCGAGGCGGTCAATCCAATCCCCGCCGCCGCTCAACGGCGTGATAGTCGGATCGATTTGCAACGCGGGCGTGAGTTTGCCCATTGCCGCCGTCATGTCGCGTTGTACGGTTTTCATTTCATCGACAAATCCATCTCCAACGCCGAGCGCGAGGTTTTTGCCGATTTCATTCTCGAACAGTTTTGACGGGCTGTTGATACCGAAAAAGTCCTTGATTTTATCGGTCAAGCCGTTGAAAAGTCCCTTGACCTTTTTCCAAAGCCAATCTCCCATCGAGAGGATTCCCTCCCACACGCCTTTCAAGAGGTCAACCCCGACATTGAACATTTCGGGGATTCCGTCTTTCAGCCCGCTCACAATGCTCATGACAATCGTCGGCATTTGCCGCAAGAGTTCGGAGCAAATTTGCGGGATCGCTTTCAAAATACCGCCGAAAAGTTCAACCGCCGCCTTAATCAGATCGGGCAACCGCGACAGCAACGATTTCGTGATTGTAGTCACGATTTTCGGAACTTGCGGGATCAGCATTTGAATGATTTTCGGGATTGCTTGCACAACCGCCATAAGGAGCGTTATAGACGCCTCCAACAGCACGGGCAACAGAGAAACAAGCCCGTCAACGATTGCGTTGACAATCGTCGGGATTTGCGGCACAATCGCGTCAATCAACATCGGGATTGCGTCCACAAGCGCCATAAACAGCGTTATTGCCGCCTGCACAAATTGCGGATAGAAAGAGACGAGCGCGTTTATAATCGACGAAATAATGGTCGGAATTGCCGCGATAAGGCTTTGAACCAACGACGGCAACGCCTCAACGATTGCGGTCACCATATCCACAAGCGCGAGCATGATTTGCGGAACCGCTTGCATAAGCGCGTCAACCACAAGAGGGATCGCGTTTATAATCTGTTGCACGATTGTCGGGAGCATGGTGCCGAGCGCGGTCGCAATGTTCGAGATAATCGTTCCGAGCGTCGAGACGAGTTGCGGCAATGCGTTCAACAGCGCGCCCGTCAGCGCGGGGATCAGTTCGAGCGCAATGTCAACCACGCGCGGCAACATCTCCGTGACCTTTGTCAGCGCGGTGTTGACGATACCCGTCAATCCCTCGGCAAACTTTTTCGCGCCGTCCGCGCTACCCTCAAACGCGCCACGCAAGCCCTCGCCCATCAGCGTCACGGCGGGTTGCAATGCCATAAGGAAATCCGCCGTCGCGTTTTTGAGCATTGTCATAATCGGCTCGGCAACCGCGCCGAGTTTCGCCATCGAATGTTCGAGGTTCGTTTGCGCCGTGGACGCGTCAAGAACATCTTTGTTCAGTTCGTTGTATTTTTCCGCCGCCTCGCCATAAAGCCCGTTCAAGGTTTCTTGAATATAGGCGCTCCGCTCCTCGTTTGAATTGAGAGACGCGAGTTTCGCGTTGAAATCTTCGAGGTTGACCCCGCCCCATTCCAACGCGTCGGCAAGACCGCCCTCGGCGACCGCTTGCTTGCTTGCAAGAACGACCGCCTCGCTCATGCTTTCGAGAGGGATTGCCTCGCCATAGGTCGCAAAAACGCCCGTGAGGGTGTCCGTCCACGATTCAAGTTCTTTCTCGCTCTTGACAAGTTGACCGAGAACGAGCATGGTTTCTTGCGCTTTGCGCGTGTCTCCGAGTACGGAGCCGAAATAATTAAACGCCTCGTATGTTTCCTCGGCGGAGAACCCAACGCGCCCGAACGCGGTTTCAAGTTGATTTAGACCTTGACGATATTCTCGCGTGCTTTCGCCGAGCGCGAGAAAGCCCGTGACGGCTCCCGCCGCCGCCGTTGCAACGCCAGCAAGCCCAACGCCGAGACCCTTTGCAAGTTTCCCCGCAACGCTCCCCGCGCTCTTGCCTTGCTCGTCTTGCGCGTCTTTGAGTTTCTTCAATTCGGCGGTCGTTTTCACGCCCGCGTCCTCCAACTCTTTCAGCGCGCTTGTGTAGTCGTCGGTCTGCTTTTCGTTCTTTTTGATCGTCGCAATCTGTTTGTTGATTGCAATTTGCAGTTGCCGCGCTTGATAGGTGTTCCCCTCGCCCGCGTCCTCCATCGCTTTATATTTTGCGGTCAGATCGGCGAGTTTCTTTTTGTCGGCTTCGAGAACGCCGTTTAATTGCGCGATTTTTGCTTTCAAACCGTCGGTGTTATCCGACCATTTGCCCATGCCCGCCGTTGCCGCCTCAAATTGCGAGTTGACATTGCGGACATATTGGTTTAACTGTTGAGTAGAGGCGGAAAATTGGCTTATATCCGCACGAAATATTGTTGTGATCGTGTTTTCCTCTGCCATGCTTTCCGCCTCCTTAATGCCATGTAGCCGTTTGAGAGGTTACCCAAACGCCGTCGGCTTTTTTGTTTTGCGCCTTATTGTCATGTATTAAAACATCGACATAGAGCGCATATACATCTTCTAAATCGGTGTTCATTACCTCAAACGGGGACAGCCCCGCGAAACGGTTGCAAAGATCGTCTATTATATCGTGGAACCCCTCGCGCACCGATTTTTTGACAGGCGGCGCGCTCGATGTAGGCACGCCGCCCCTTGTCAGTTTTTTGCCGCGTTTTGCACTACGCCGCCGATTTCCGCGCTGATTTCGCGGAAAAATCCGCCGAGTTCAACAGGATCAACCCCGTCAAGGTCGTTTTCGTCAAATTCGGGGATAACGCATTGGAGCATTTTCAGCGTGAGGGCAATCTGATCTTCGTCTTTCGCCTCTGCGCTTTCCTCTTGCAATGCGCCGAGTTCTTTCGCCGTCTTAAACAGCAACCGCCGCACGGTGTAGGTTTTGGTCGGCTCCTCGCTTGTGCAATCGCCGTAAATATTGATTTTTACCGCTTTCATGTTTTGCTCCTTTCTGATCGCCGTTAGGCGAGTACGGTCGCCGCGTTGTCGGGCGTGACAACCTGCGCGAAAAACTTGGTAACAAGCGCGCTGTCGTCCTCTCCAACGGGGAGAAAGAAATCAAGGTTGCGTTTGTTGGTCGCCGTCCACGCCTTTTTCGGCGCGACATTGACGATTTCAACGCTCTGCCCCTCGGAACCCGTGCCGTCGTCAATGGTGTTTGCACTCTTGGAAATGCTGTTTACCTTGCAATGGAACGCCCAAACGACCTCGCAAGGATTGTCAACATCGCCGTCGTGGAGCGCATAGCCCACCGCGATATACGGACGGCTCGAACCGTCGGGGTTCGTCATTCTTGCAACGAGTGCGCTTGCGCCATCGCCGATTTCCATCGTGGTATCGCCGAGCAGTTCGGCAACCACGGCGGGATCGATACGGGTCGTTTCAAAGGTGCGCGTGACGCTCGTCGCGCCATAGGTGCGCTGTTGCACCACATTGTCGGCATAAACCGTCTCGTTCTCGCTTGTGATGTCGCGAGATACCGATTTCACGGGAGCGAGAACCTTGACCGTGCCAAAAGTGACCTCGCCCGTTTCGGCGTTCTCGGTTTCAACAGCATAGACAAGGTGAGAACAACCTCTGTACTGTTTCATGTTTTTATCCTCCGATATACTCGATTTTTTTGATGTCCGCCTGCCGCGAAAACCATGTATCGTGGTAGGTTTGACTTGCGTACCCGACCCCGCTTGTGATATAGCCCTTACTTTTCAGCAATGCCAACGCCGCAATAAGGGTCGAGTAAAGGTTCGCGGCGTTCTTTGTGTAGTATTTGAGCGTGAACTCATAGAGAATTTCTTTCGTTTGGTTGTCCGCGCTCAAATGGTCGCTTGTGTAGTCCTCGTTGAAAGTGAAATACTCGTCGGGCAATTCTGCTGGCGCGTCTCCCTCCGCATACACGGGAATATCCAATTCGGCAAGATCAGAATAGATTTCAATCATTGTTCCATCGCCTCCGATATTACTTTCATAAATTCCTCTTGTTGAATGCGGGACGCCTCTTGACGAACTTTGCCCTTGACGCGCGTCGCGTTTTTGAGTTTCGTGTCCGCTTTCAAATGCGGGGTGCCGAACGACAAATAGGTGATTTCGGGCGCGTCGTACCAACTTACGCCGACGGGGATTTTCGCGGTCGTTCCCTCCCATTCAATCGGGGTTTTCGCAACCTCTTCCGCCGATTTCCGAGCCTTTCCGAGCGAATATTTCTGCCCCGCCGTGAAAGAGTACGGAGACGAGTTCATCGCCTCAATGACCTCGCGGTTTGCGTATTCGGCGGACTTGACAAGCGCGTTTTCGGTTGCCTTTTTAAGGTAGCCCGCGCCCATCTCGTCAACCTTTCGCGCGAGATCGAGAAACCCCTCAAAATCAAGGCTCATTCGCGTCCGTGCCATTACGCGCCGCCCTCCAATCGTTTCAAATGCAGAACGGCGTACCGCCCACGCATTTCCACATTTTCGGGTTGCCCGTCCACCTCGAACGAAACGCCGCCGATAACAAGACGGTCGCCCGCTTTCATGTCCGTTTTCCACCATGTGGTGAATGTCGTTTCATTGCTCACGACCACAAGCCCGTTCGCGTTCAGTTCGCGCGTTCCTTTCTGTTTGAACTTTCCGCGCAAATCCGCGACCTTTGTTTCGGTCTTTTGCTGTCTGCCGTTGACCGTGGAAACCGTGGTGCGGAACTGCTCGGCTGGCGTGACAAACTCGCGAATGTTTGCGGGTTTATACATCGTTATCGTCCTCCGTGTGCGGGTGATTTGTCCGCAAGGTTGCAATCATCGACAGAGAGGTGCTTGAAAGGTTCCCGTCCTCGATTAAGTCCGTGACAGCCTTTGCAATGATATATTGCGCTTTGTCCGAGTCGAGAAACGAGTTTGAAATCCCCTGCTCATAAAGCAAGGTTCGAGCCATTTGCGCCCAATCGTTCACAAAATCGTCCTGTCCGCTATCGGCAAGGTTCGTCATGGTTTTAATGATTTCGTTGTTGTTCTGATCCGCCATTTTCTACACCTCCTGTTTCAAATAAGGCGGGAGCCTGAAAGGAGCAAAGAGGCTCCCGCCGCCGTCACGCCCGCGTTTGCGGGCGAAACCGCCGAATTATTCGGGCTTGGTGATTTCGATAAGCCCGTGGAGCCGAGTGACCCCGACGCCAATCTGCGCGGTGCCTCTGATCGCGAGCAGGTCGGTGTTGAAAGCGAAATCCTCGGAAACTTTGAGGTCATACGCGCCGAACAGGTCAACCTCGATAGACTTCATGTCTCCGTAGATCATGCAGGTCGTGCCTGCCGCCGTTTCCTCGTCGGTGTACGCGGGGAGCGTGTTCGACAGGATATAGCGCGCGGACAGACCGCCCTTGCGGATCACGCCGATGTTCGGGTTCGCGGCGTTCGGCTCGATTTCGTACACATACTCTTTCGTGGTCGCGCTCACGAGGTCGCCGAGAGCAATGAGGTCTTTCTTGTTGAGAACGAGCGTTGCGGGACCATAAATCCCCTCGTCGCCGCCGAACTGGAACGCGATGTCGCGGAGCGCCGTTTCGGTAATGCCCGCGAGTTCATAGGTCGCGTTGATGTCCGCGCCGCCGTCGTCTTTCGCGCCGACCGCTTTCGTGATGATCTCCGCCGCGATTTTCTGCCGCAAAGCGACCATCGCGCTCTCCTCGACCTTGCCGTAGTAGTTCAACGGCGAGGTTTTGAGAACTTCGTTGGAGATGTAGGACAGCACCTTGAACCCGTTGATCGGGGAAATGGTGACGGTTCCGAAAGTCGGATTGCTCTCGGAAATGGTCGCGCCCTCGGCATACTTTGCCGCCGCCGCCCATGCTTTCAGCAGGGCAACCTTGTTCAAGCCCGCGCCCGTCATGTCCTCGACCTTGACGAAATCAAGGATCGTGGAATATGCGACATCGGCGGGGTTCTCAATGCCGTGAACCTCGGTCGGAATTGCGAGAGTGCCGCTCGCGATAGTGACCGCGCGGAGCTGCGGCTTCTCAATCTTCATGGTGTTGCTCTTGCGGAACTCTTCCGCGAGTTTGGTTCTTTCTTCGATGTTGGTGTTCATGGTGTTGTTCCCTCCTCTTTTTTCAAACACGAGAAATTTGTTTCTTTCGCCGTTCGGCTTGCCTTCGCCGCCGTCGGCGGGTTTGTCGAGTTCCGCAATCTGCGCCTCGACCTCTTTCAGTTCCGCGACGATTTCGGCTTTCTCTGCTTCGAGTTCGGCGAGAGTGTCGCCGAGGGCTTTCAGTTCCGCCTCGTCCTCGGACTTTTCGTTCTTCTCCTTGATCTCATCGACCTTTTTGTCGATTTCGTCAAGCCGTGCGCCGCATTTCGCTTTGCGCTCTTCGAGAAATTCTTTGATTTTCATGTCAGTTTTTCCTCCATGACATTTTGATTTTGTTCGCGTTTCTCAACCTCAAAATACGCGCCCGTTTCAAAGCCTCCGCCTTGTTATGCTTGACGCTCTCCAACGCCTCATAACTGCGCGCGTAAATCTCGGTCAAATCTCCATAAGCCCCGTTCGGGCAAATAGACACATCGAAAAGTTTTCCAATCGCCGTAACGGTGCGGTGAATGGAATTGTCGGGCGCGATTTCCTCTTTGTCGCCCGCGACCGTAAAGGCGAAACTGCCCTCGGTCAAAAGCCCGCTCTTGACCATCTTATAGACATCGGCGTTCGTGGTCGTGTCAATAAGTTCCGCGTGCATGAACACGCCCTTTTCATCGGGGGTCAGCGTCAACGAGCCGTTGCGCGTCCGCGCGAGGATCAGAAAACCGTCGTCATGGTTGTATTTCAGCGCGACATCGCTCATATCTGCCTCGTCGAATGCGCGGGGATCGATTTTCTCAAAAAATCCGCCGTCCCAGCCGCGAATAAACGCCTCTTTGTTGAAAACGATTGGATATCCCTCTACAATCATTTTGCCCTCGGTGTCGCCGTCGGCGCGCACCGAAACATTTTCATTGTTGAGGCGGATTTCTTTCATCAGCTTTTCCTTACTCATTGCCTGTTCCCTCCTGTGTTTGTGTCGTTTTGCCCGTTTCGCCGTCAAGGTGATTGAACCCGCGCGGGCGTTGCTGTCCTTCTCCGTTCGGGAGAGGCGCGTAACCGTACATCTCGCGGTATTCGTCAAGCGTGAACACGCCCGCGTTGATTGTTTCGCGGACTACATTCGTGATTTCGCTTGTACTCATCAGTTGAATTTTGCGCGGATAGAGTTGCACCTGATCGCCATAACTCGTCTGCCATTGCGAGAAAAAGACCTTGCTCATCGCTTGACCGAGCGAGATTGCGGCGGGTTCTATCCAGTTCTCGTAAAAGCTCTCCTTGTCCTCTGCCGTGAACTTGCCTTGCAACATCTCCATTGTCACGCCCGTATGCAGGAGAACATTGTTCTTGATTTCTTCGAGCGTCGCCGCGTCCACCATTTTCAGCGAGCGTTTGACATCTTGAAATTCCGCGCCGTTGTCGAGAACGCCGAGACCGCTTTTGTTCTCTCTCAAATCCTTGATAAAGTTATCGCGGATTGCTTGCGTTTTCTCATCGTCGGCGGCATAGGAATTGACCTTGATAATTCCGTCGAGGAAACAGCCCATTTTCGCCGCCTCCGCGACCGCCTCTTGCGCGGTGTGATATGCGGAAAGCGCGTTCAGCAAATCGGCGTTTGTCATGCTCCCGATTTGCCCGCCGCCGAGGAATTGATTGTCCTCGATGTTCTGTTTCCAAATAATCACATCGTCGAACGGGAACACGACCTCGCGTTCGGGGTTCAAGAACATAAACCGCAAGTAAATCCGCCCGCTTTCGTCCTGTTCGACGATAGGCGTTGCAATCGGGAGCAGGATATACATTCCCGTGTAAATCCTCTGTCCCGCGTTGCTTATGTAATAGTCGGGATAGATAAAACAGTTGTCGTCTTTCTCCCGCATGAAATACGCTTGCGTGAGAAAATCATAGGTCGTTTGAAAGTCGTTCGGTGTCCGCATAAGCCGCGCGACCGAACTGTCCGTGACGAGTTCGATTTTATCGTCACGAATGCGAATGTGACGCGGATCGAGTTTCCCGAAAAACCGCGCTTTCATCTTTTGCGCCGAATAGACTATATCGGAATAAAGAATGTTTTTCCCGAAAGAGGTGAATTTCGGCATATAACCGTTCATCGAAACATTGAGGTTCATGTTCGCATTTTTCGGGCGTTTGCCTTTGCTGAAAATCTTATTTAACCACCCCATGCGGATCACCTCCTAACATACATTTCAAAGTTTGTCTCGTTCTTTTCGAGCGTTGCGAAAAGAATAATCAAAGCAACCACACCGTCAATCTTACGGCTATATTGCCCGTCAATCTTCTCGGGCATTATCAAATCGCCGACTATTTTTGCGGACATATTCGCAAAGCAGTATTTCATCACGGGATTGTTGCCATAGTTGATTTGCCGCGCGTTCAGATCGCGCTCCACCGTTTTCATCGGGTATGACATGAGTTTGCTGTTTTGGTAAATCTTCATCGTCGGTATTCCGTAACCCGTTTTTTTGTCGCACCAAAGCAGAAAAACATCGCTGTGCCACGGGTCGAACCCGACCATAATCGGCTCAATTTGATATTTGCGGCGGAGCATTTGGAACCAATCGGCAACCGCCTTTTGATTTATCTTGTTCCCCTTGCAAACCGTGACATACGGCTCGCCCGTTTGCGGGTTGATCGTCCGCGACCATTCCGCATATTTCGCGCCGTTGTCTTGGTCTTTCAGTTTGCTTTCGGGAATAAAGAATTGCGCGACCACAAATTTCTCGTCGCTGTTCGGTTTCATGAAAAGCGCCTCCGCGACGGTCAAGTCGCCGCAATCCGAAAGGTCAACCGCGCCGAGGCAAACCTTGCCGCGAAAGTCCTCCAATTTGAACGGCTCTTGCTGATAGTCGTATTCTTCGAGCGTGAGCCATGCTTTCGAGTTGGAAACCTTGATATTGAAATCCTTTGTCAAAAGGTGCATTCGGCTTTCCTTGTCGATTTGCGCCTTGCTGATAGATTGCTCAATGAACGACCATTTTTTCACGCCGTAAATCAAAGACGGGTTTGCCTTTTGCCATAGGTCGCGGTCGCCGCTCCAAACCTCCGCCTCGTCGTCCTGTTCGTATAGGAACGGGAGATAATGCGGGTTGTCGATTTCGCCGTCGAGCCATTTGTTCGCATATTCGAGTTTTTTGTCGAAATACATTCCGTTCAAAAAGCCGTTTGTCGAAACCGTGATAAAGAGGTGTTCGTCATGCGTTGACATGGAGCGTTGACAAGCCTCGGCGATTTCGTCGTTCTTGCAATCGTGCGCCTCGTCTTGATACGCCTTTTTGAAATTGAAACCGTCCTTGTTTTGCGTTTTCGAGGACAGCCGAAAAACCTTGATGTTGCGGGCGTGGTTTTTGATTTCAACGAGGTTGTTGCTTGTGACCTCGTTCCTCTGATCGAGCCTTTGCCGCATTCCCGCGACCTCTTGCCAAATCAGTTTTGCCTGTCTGTCGTCGTTGGACGCGCAACAGATATTCACGCCGCCCTCGCCGATAAACAAATCCGCGTCCGCGTCCCCCGCAATCATCGTCGTTTTGCCGTTCTTGCGGGCAACTTCGAGCAATGCCTCGTTGATAAGCAACAAACCCGTGTCACGCTCCCGAAACGAATAAATCGCCTCAAAGAACGCCTTTTGCCATAGCATAAGTTTGAGAGGCTTGTTATAGAACGGTGCTTGCCCTTGCAAGGCGAGCGTTTCCTCAAATCGGAACCGTTTATAGCAATCGGTCGGATCGAACACGAAACGCGGGTCGTTCAAATACCCGCAAAGAATGTCAATGACCTTTCGGATTTTCCACCCGACCACAAGCCGAACGCGCTCGCCGTTTATCTCGACCCAGCCGCGTTCGATTGCGTCGCGGTATTGCACGATATACGGCTCATTCATCGAATGACCTCAACGCTTTCACAATCGCGCTTTCCTCGCTGATTTCTCCGTCGAGCGACCGTAAAATTTTTACGGCAATGTCATTCTTCTGCGCTTGAAAGTCTTTCAACATATCGTGCGCGGGAAGTTTCTTTTGCTTGCGCGGGTCTTTCGGGTCAACGATATAGCGCGGCAAAACGCGGAGCCGTGCGATTTGCTCCTCCGCGAAAACGAAATCAGATAAAAGGGATAAAATAAAACCCTTTTTGCCTTCGTCAACCTTTTCAAGGTGCGCGGCGAGTTCTTCAAACCGTGTCATGACGCGCTCCTTTCTCGGCTAACCGAATTTTTGATTTTATAATTGATTTTTGAGAGAAAAAACCGAGAGTTTTCGGAGCAACCGAAAATTTCAAATTTTTAGCCCGTGCGCGAAATAGC
>JAEIGA010002046.1_pt1 | contig 32132 bp, 26 predicted proteins | sample 9270691 | NCBI WGS metagenome assembly JAEIGA01 (sample SAMN17057246, study PRJNA624740) | gut metagenome | biome: biome; isolation source: fecal sample | host: Bos grunniens | place: China: Xizang | collected 2019 | reverse complement strand
TTTTGGAACTTCAGGAAATAGTTGGCTAAAAAATGGTCCTATTATTCTAGAAAGGAATCTTACACAGCCAGCCTTTTCTCCAATATTCATTATGCCAAGCCAAAGAGTCATTACCCCAACAAGAGGCAAGGCAATATCCATTACTGCAAATTTCGACATATCAAATGTGCTATCTACAATTTTTGCAAATATCATATTGTCTCCAAACACGAAGCATTGGATGAGTGCCACCACGAAGGCTATTATAAAGAAACCAGCCCAAATATAATTTAGAACCATACAAAAAAGTTTTTACAATCTACAAAGTTAAAAAATATCTACAAAACGAGCAAAATATTTTTTTCGAGGTCAAAATTACCTGAGAAACAGTGGGTTTATGGACTTGAAAACGGTTAAAAAGTGTTAATGAAAAGTCTATAATATTATAATATAAAACAGGGGTTCAAAATGTAAATATTTGTTAAAACAAGGGAATTTGATTTGAAAATTAGAAAATTATGTATTTACTTTGCACCAGAAACTTACGACCTCAACGTAGGTTTTTAGCTCTTGATTCTTATTGAAATAATCATGTTTGGATTAGAAAAAGTAAGTTGGACTAGTTTTCTGACCTTTCTGTCTGTTGCGTTAATTGTATTTAACGTAGCCGTCTTTTTGTATTTTAGATTCTTCAAGAAAGAGTCAGCGGATTTAAAAAAATCTAAAGTCCAAAAATTTAGTGTTTAATCATTAATTTTTTAACCTCATCGTGTATGAAAAGTTTTAAACGAGGGATTGGTGTGCTTTCACTGGTCCTATTAAATTTTGCGTCGTTAATGGCTCAAGGAAATGGAGTTGCGGCACTAGAAAAAGCAAACTCAGAAATATTATCTTACATAGAGCCTATAACAAATTTATTTTATGTTATCTGTGCTGTAATAGGTTTTATTGGTGCAGTGAAAGTGTATGGTAAATGGTCTGCTGGTAGTTCTGATACTACTAGAACAGCAGCTTCTTGGTTTGGATCTTGTGTTTTTGCTATTGTAGCAGTTACTGCTATTAGGGCATTCTTCATAGGATAATTCTTCATACAAGCAAAGGATTGATGGCTACATTTCATGTCAACAGAGGAGTAGGTAAACCCGTAGAATTCTTTGGACTGAAGGCACAATATGTCTTTTACTTAGTCCTTTTGGTACTCATTGTACTATTTTTCAGCTTTATTCTATCATTACTCCTTAATGCCATGGGGGCATTATTCATAGGTATTATCTCTTTTCTGTTGGCTGTATGTAGTGTGTTTAAATTGAACAACACTTATGGAGAACATGGTTTAATGCAAGCTTTTGCATCAAATAAGATTGTAAAACACATAATTGTGAATAGGAGAGTATTTCAAATAGTAGAAGATAGAGATGAAAAAATCTAGTAAAATATTAGATTATCTACCTATTTTAGCATGGGAGAATAACTGTTTAGTTAGCAAGTTTGCTGATATAACAGTAGCTTTGGAGTTAACTTTGCCAGAGGTTTATTCTCTTGGAACTAATGATTATGAGCGCTTTCACCAAATTTGGGTGAGAGCATTACGAGTTTTGCCTTCTTATACCATAGTTCACAAGCAAGATATATTCTATGATTGTGAATTTTCAGATAAGCCTATTTCTAATAGTTTTTTATCTATTTCTTCTTCAAATCATTTTAAAAATAGAAAATTTTTAAATCATAAATCTTACGTTTTTATAACCTTATCAACTAAAGAAAATCTTAAAACCACTAGTATGTTGTCCATATTGTGCAGGAATAGAATTGTTCCAAATGATATGCTGGATAAAAATAGGTGGGAAGATTTTAATGATAAGGTTTCACAATTTATTAGCATCTTAAAAGAAAATGGAATAGGGGTTTCTCATTCTTCTAAGAAAGAGATCTTAGGAGACCTACTTAAGAGCGGGGCTATAGAACAATACATGACATTAGACTTTAATGAAAAAAATAAGGTTATGATGGATGTTTACTTAGAGGATACTGATTTCAAAATAGGAGATAATTATGTAAGTTGTTTTTCTATTGGAAATCTTGAGGAGTTACCATCTAATGTATATAATTATGTAAAGGATCCTACATATTCACATAACAATATATTTTTTCCGATGTCATTCCCATCATCTCTAGCATGGGGAATTCCCTTTTCTCATATTTACAATCAATATTTCTTTTTAGATGATTCAAAAGAAACTCTTTCTGAAATAGAAAAAAATGGAAAGCAACAACAATCGCTTTCTGCAGTGTCTCGTGAAAATTCTATAAATAGAAAATTTAATGAGCAGTTTCTAGATGAGGCAGTTTCTAAAAGTTTAAGACCAATTAGAGCAGCAATGAATGTTTTGATATGGGATAAAAACTACAATTCTTTATTAAAAAAGAACTCTCTAGTAGCTGCGAAATTATCAGAATTAGATATTTGCGTTAGCCAAACCAATGTAATTACTCCTCAAATCTTTTGGGCAGGGATTCCAGGTGGTGAGTCTCAATATCCATCTGAAATGACCTTTCTTACTTTTTTAGAGCCTGCAGCTTGTTTTATTCAAACAGAATCCTGTGCTCAGCCATCAGATACAGAATTTGGCATAAAATTATGTGATAGACTCAATGGAATTCCTCTGAAGGTGGATATTTCTGATATTCCAATGAAAAAATCATGGATAAATAATAGAAATAAATTTATTCTAGGCCCTTCTGGTTCGGGTAAATCTTTCTTTACAAATCACCTTGTACGTCAATATTATGAACAAGATTCTCATGTGGTAATTGTTGATGTGGGTGATAGTTACTTTGGTCTTTGCAAAATGATTAACGAGGAGACAGGTGGCAAAGATGGTATTTATTATACCTATACAGAAGAAAATCCTATTAGTTTCAATCCATTTTTTGTAAAAGATAATATTTATACCATAGAGAAAAAAGAACAATTATCTTCTTTGGTTTTTTGTCTTTGGAAGAGCGAAACAGAGAGTATAACAAAAGCAGAAGAAACTCATATTTCTACAGCAATAAGTGATTTTATAGAACTAATTGTTAGTAGAAAAACGACTCCTTCTTTTACCAATTTCTATAATTTTTTAAAGAAAGATTTTAAGAAAAAATTACAAGATAGTAGGGTAGAAAGAGAACATTTTGATATAGAAAACTTGCTTCAAGTATTAAGACCATATAGTGAGGGTGGTATGTATGATTATTTATTAAATGCAACAGAAAATATTGATTTACTCGAGAAACGATTCATCGTATTTGAGATTGATAATATAAAAGACCACAAGACCCTATTCCCTGTTGTGACACTGATATTAATGGATACTTTCATCTCTAAGATGAGACACCCTTCACTTGGTCAAACTAGAAAACTTATTCTCATAGAAGAAGCTTGGAAGGCAATTTCCAAGACAGGAACGGCAGAGTTTATTAAATATCTTTTTAAAACAGTGAGAAAACATTTTGGCGAGGCAATTGTGGTAACACAGGAGATAGAAGACATTATAGGAAATGAAGTTGTAAAAAACTCAATTTTGGGAAATGCCGATTGCAAAATCTTGCTAGACCAGAGAAAATATTCTAATACTTTCGATGAAATAGCTCAAATTTTGGGTTTAACAGAAAAGGATATTGCGTTGGCTTTGTCACTGAATAGGGTGTTAGATTTTTCTAACAGAAACCCCTACAAAGAGGTGTTTATTACACTAAATGGGAATAATTCTAGGGTGTATGCTTTAGAAGTTTCTAAAGAAGAATACCTGGTTTATACAACTGAAAAAACAGAGAAATCGAAATTAATGGAGCTAGAGAAACAGACTGGTTCTATTAGAAATGCAATAAACGAATACATTAATCTTAATTTTTAGGCTTATGAACATAAAGTATATTATAGTATCAATGTTGATATTCTTTTTAGTGAGTTGTACTCCTATGCCCATGTATGCACAACTTGTTGTTGCCGATCCTGCATCTGTATCTCAGCGTATGACATTGTTTTTAGAAGAATTATCAGAAGCTATGCAAGAGAGATATACATTGGAGAAACAAACTGATAATACATCTGAATTGGTAGAGCAAAATAAGAAAAGTTTACAGAAACTTCAAAATATAAGCAACTTTATAAAATCTGCTTTAGTAGTAAAAGAAATAGCAGAAGAGAGTAATAATGTAATCAAAAAAGTTAAGAATATTAATGACAAGTTCTCAAAGCTAGATAAACTAACTAATGAAGAAATATATAATGTATTAAATTTTACGGTAGCATTAGGCGAAAATGTATATGATAAAGTAAATGAGTCTAAGAAAATTTCTAGTCGCTCAATTTCATCTTCTGGAGAGATGACAGATTATGAGCGTCTTCAGATTCTTAATAATATAAAAGATGAGATAGTAAAAATAAAGAAAAACCTATCTGATGTAGAGAATCGTTTTAAGAAAAAGAATTCATACGAGGAATTTTCTAAACAAGCAAGAGCTTATACCCGTGAGGCTTTATTTATGGCATTTGAAGCCAATAATGACACTGAGGGAATTAAGAATACCAAGACGACTTCTAAGTCCAATTCTAAGTCAGAAAATAAAAAACAAACCACAACAAAATCAACAAATGCTAAAAAATAATGACATCAACAGTATTAAATAATTGGGGAGCTTTGCTAGCTAATTCTTTCAATGATTTGTCAGAGAAAGTATTGGGATACACCGATGTTTTAGTTCATTCGGCGCAGATTATATGTGGAATTTTTGCATTTGCGTATATAGGATTTAGGTTGTGGAAACAATGGTCAAATGCAGAAACTATAAATTTCTATTCATATCTAAGACCTTTTGTAATAGGTTTAGTTATTAGTTTTCTTTCTGTTTTTTCTTCCTTGTTTGATGTTATTGTGAAACCAGTAGAGTCTGTTGCTTTGAGTATAAACTCCGAGATTATAACAGAATTTCAAGAAAAAGAAACTGAGTATTACGAATATTATGATAAACTCAGAGATAAAGTTGCAACCTATGAGAGAGAAGAAGTGGAGTCGGGAGGTCAGGATATAACAACAGAAGAATCTACTATGTCTGCTCCATCTGATGAAGAAACCAAGGTAAATTTATTTAGGCTCATAATAGAAGTTCTAGATAATATTCTGCAATATATTCAGATGGCAGTAATATATTTTTTCCCATTATATGTTTCTATTGCCAAGGTTATTCTTCTAATAATAGGTCCGTTTATGTTGGCTCTGTCTATCATGCCTAGTTTTACTGGAAATTTGAGCCTTTGGATAACATACTATCTAAGAATAATGATAATACCAACCATTTCATATTTGGTGGGAAGTTTTATGGCAATTGTAAATATTCATTGTTATTATGTTCCATTAATAGAGATGGCTCAAGAAGTAATAAACCTGAATGATGATTTTTTACTATTTGAAGCTAGCAAGGATTTTTTATTTAATAAAAACATTATAGGAATAGTAATAAGTGTAATAACAATTTGTATTTATATGCAGATACCAAAATTTGCCAATTGGATAATAAAACCTGATAGATATAGAAAATGAACCAATTTGATAGTTTACTAAACATTCAGAAAGCATTTGAGCTAACACGTATTTACTTGATACTGATAACAATATTCACTTTATCAGTAGGTGGTTATGCTATATATTCTTCATATCAGTTTGCCGAAGCTCAAAGAGATAAGATCTATGTATTGGAAAATGGCCAGCCACTTTTATTAGCTCTTTCGCACAATGTAGAGGAAAATAGAACAGCAGAAGCAATGTCACATGTGAGACGTTTTCATGAATATTTTTTTACCATTTCACCAGAGAAAACAGCTATTGAGTACAACATAAATAAGGCGTTGTTTTTATCTGATAATGTAGCTGCAGATTATTATATAAAACTCAAGGAAGATGGATTTTATGAACGTATAATTTCTGCAGGAATATTATGTGAAATTATGGTGGATAGTGTAAGAATAGATGATACAACATATCCTTATAAGGCATATACTTATGGAAAGACTTCAATCATTAGGTCTTCTAGTATTTTATACAGAAATATAGAAACAGTATGTGATTTGGTTAACAGTACCAGAACTGAAAATAATCCACATGGATTTATAATAGAAAAGTGGAAGATTTTAGATAATTCAGATATTAAAGAGGTAAAAAGATAAACATGGATATACAACAAAAGAAACTTCATATTTTCTCTTTTTTCGTTTTCATTCTTTTAGTTTTTAGTTTCTATATATTAGGTGGTGGCACCAATGTAGAAGGTAATGTAATGGTTGATTCTTTTAATACATCATTGCCAAAGGCAAATTTAGAAGATTTATCAGAAAATCGTCTTGATGCTATTTATAGAGCAGAAGAGATAAATGATAAACAAAAGAGGTTAGAAACTCGACAAAGAAATTCTTTTAGATGGTTAATTGAAGAAGACAGTGTATCCTCTCAGTTGATGGTGGTAGAGGATACACCTGTCGAGTTTGAAGAAGAAGAGCCAGAGCCCAAACCAAGAAGAAAACGTGTTGTGAGTAGCGGACTTTCAGATAGGGAGTTGTTTGAGCTAGAAAAGCAATTAGCATTAGAGAAAAAAAAGAAAGAATTAGAAGAAAAATTGGGTTTAACAAAGTCAGTGGAGGAGCATAAGGACTCCCCTAAAAGCGGCGCAGAAATAATAGTTGGGAAAAAGAAAAACAAAGGATTTTATAGTGTGACGGAAGATGAAAAGAATCTAAAACCAGACATTAGAGCTTTAGTGCATGGGGAATACAAGAATATAAAAACAGGTGCAATAGTGAAGTTTAGGATTATTGATGAGTTTACTATCGATGGAGTTCATATCCCTAAAAATACATTTTTATATGGGCAATTGTCATTTAGGTCTGGGCGTGCGATAATCAATATAGAGAATATTCAGTATAAAAATATGATTATCCCATTTAATGCTTCTATTTATGATCAGGATGGTTTTGAGGGTTTATATACACCAGATAATATGACTGATGAGGCTAAAAGAAAAGTGGCAAATGATGTTATTTCTTCCACAAATCTGAATATATCTGGTGGAATCCCATTGATAACTAGTGCAACTAACGCAGTGACTTCTGCTATAAAATCCATTTCTCAATCATCTATAAGGGAGAAAAAATTAAGTATATCATCTAATTATCAAGTAAATATAAGGTATGAATAAAAGAATCCTATTTTTTATGTTGGCATTTATTTTGCCGTTGTTAGTTTTTTCTAAAAACTTACCAGATACATTGTTGGTAAATAATACTCAACAATTATTATTAAAGTTTCCTACTTCGATACAGTATGTAGATTTGGGAACTAATGATATAGTTGGAAAAACATGGTTCCAGAAGACATGTTTAAGTTTAAATACAAATAATATAGAAATGGAATCAACAACTATTTCTGTGGTTACATCTGATGGTAAATATTATTCCTATGTATTAAAGTATAGTAAAAACATAGATGTCTTGGCATACAATATTAACGATGGAATAATAAAACATGATGAAGCAGAAGTTTCTATTTCTAAAACAACTCATTTTATAGCTGGAGAAGATATAGTGGATATAATTGTAGGGAATGACAGCATCATAGCAGATAGTGCTTTAGGAATAAAAAATATTGTAAAAATAAAATCATTAAGTAAAAATATAGAGACAGCTTCATTTACAATCATAACAAAATCTGGAAAAATTTATCCTTTCAATTTACTGTACAAGGAAACACCATCCAATCTTTCAATATACATAGGAGATTCTAAGGAAATGGCAATTTTCTCAGAAACTCCATTGGACAAAAATAAGCTAGAAAAGGTGTCGAAATATGTAGAAGGACTTCCTATAAGTTATAATTATATAGGAGATTTAAGTCATAAAATGATATTCTCTTTAGATGGAATTTATTCAGTTGGTGATTGGTTATTTTTCCGACTTCATCTAGAAAATCTAAATAATATTGATTATGGAATAGACTTTCTTAAAACCTATATAAGAGATAAAAAGGAAGACAAATACATAGCTCAACAAGAACAAGAAATTTATCCTTTTTATATTTATTTTTCTGATGAAAAGAATAGTAAAATGCTTCCTGCTGGAGAAAAAATGGATATAATCTTATTCTTTAGTAGATTCACCATTCCTAAATCTAGAATTATGTGTTTTGAACTTTTTGAAGAAAATGGAGGCAGACATTTGGAATTCTCTATATCAAATAAAGAAATTTTAAAAGCAAAAAGAGTAAATAATTTTAAATAATATTTTATGAAAAAAGGAATCTTAATTCTTAGTTTGTTAATGCTAGGAATTTCTGCTATGTCAGCAGCAGATTTACGCCTTATCCATGTTAAAGGCATACACTCTATAGGGGCAAGAGTGGGAACGGCAATTTTTAAAACATGGGATGTTGGTGTAAATTATAATTATTGTTTTCACCGTCGTTGGTTATTTAATGCTGGTGTAGATTATGAACAAGGTTTGTTTGGTCAGTCTCTTTTCAGAGGTGTAACAGTATCACCAGGTGCAGAGTGCGCTGTGTGGCAACCATGTAATTGGCTGTTTCTAAACCTTACTTCAAATGTAAATTTGGCATGGGATGAATGGGAACATAAGGAACTATCAAGTGTTGAGGATGCATTTTCTGTAGGAGCTTCTGTTGGTTTTAATTTAGAAGCTTATGTTTCACAACAAATATCTGTAATACTTTCTGCTGCACAAAATTTTATGTATAGGTGTGAAACACCTACACTCAGTGGAGAATTTTATTTTAGACCTTTATTATCGTTGGGAGTAAGAGCCCATATTCGTTAAATCTTAAATTTTAAATCATGAGGAAAAACTTACTTTTATTTCTATTTTTAATTATAAGCACTCAGACTTTTGCTTATAAAATGTGGTCAGAGGAAGGCTATGAGTATCCTAAAGGATATACATTTGCAGATATAATGAAATCAGACCCTCAAATCACATGGAGTGATATTAAGCTAAGTAAATCTATTGTTTCTTTAGAGGAGACAAGTGTTGATTTATCAATTGAAATTAATTTTAGTTGGCGCAATTTCAACAGGAAGAAATGGATAGATTGGTTAGTTAGCCGTTCTGCCTATAGAACAATTAAATCATTTAAATATAGTACGTGGATTTCAATAGGTGGAATTAAGACTAGAGTTGCCAATGAAAAGATATTTGATGTTTCAAAAATTTCTGTTCCAGCTCCAGAGGCAGGTAATGGAGAAGAGTATATAACAACATGTACTGCATCTTATAGCGAAACTATTAAAATAGATCTTACAACATTCTCTTCGGCAGATTTAAAGGTAGATTATGTGGAATTTCATATAGCTCCTCACACCTTAGATGAGGGTGGAGATGGAAACGAAGAACTTGATGCTTTCAAAGAAAATCAAGTATATAAAATAACACATAATCAACAAGGTCAAAAAATAAAAATAACGAGAATTAATACAAGTTCTCCTATTATTAATGCAGAGAATCATATTAATCCAATGTATGATGCATCTGGTACTGGTTCTCCTAAATATTTAATTTATAATAATCCTAATGCTAGAGTAGCATTATCTTTATCTTCTGTTAATTGTCCTGTAAGTAAAAAAAATAAAATATTATATACAGCAAATATAGCAAGTGTAGGTGCGGCATCAAGTCCAGTCCCAAGTTCTATGAAAATTGGAACACTAAACGATGTTCCTGGTTGTTGTGTAAAAGGTTGTCTATCTGGATTGGATAAACATATCCAACTTATAAAAGAGGCTACCAAACATTATAATTTTTTACAAGCAAAATATCCAAATAAAAATTATTGCAAGATGTATAGAACCAAACATCAGGTATTAACATCTTTGGATGAGGATTTGACTTCTTATGATAAATTTTTACAATATGGTAGCGATTTAGATTCATTATCAAAAACATTAAAGACTTGGATATATCACCTAAGGGATTTTAACGAAGTTGCATTTGAAAGCGAGAAACCAGTTGTAGGAAATATCATAAAATTGAGAAATTCTGGTTTTTATTCAACTAAAACTTCTTTTAATTTTTTTCCTGAATATATTTTGTTGGGTTATTGTGAATATGGTCCATCAATGCATAGATATTTAACTGTAGAAGAAGGTAATGACTTTTTGAAGAGTTATAACACTCTAGATTTTCAGATTATACCAGAGGCTCTATTGCCAAGTTTATCTTCAGAGTTGACAGCCACGAAATTTGTCTGTAGATCATCTGAGATAAATGATATAAATGACATAATTATATTAAAAGGAAATAAAATAGATTGTTCTGGTTATAATACAGCATTATATTCTCCAGATTATAGATGGGAGGTTAGTGTAGATGCTGGTGCTCATTGGAATACTATAACAGAAAAGGAATATTCTAGGTATTTTCTTTCTTATGATTTATTGCCATTTCCTACCAATACAAACGAAGAGACCGATTTAATTCTTCGTTCCTCTATATTAGAATTAGGAAAAGAATTAAGATTTCGCCAATCTTGTGTATTAAAATCCTTTGCTTCACCAACTCCTAATAGTCTTTATACGCATTATGAAGGAGGTTTGTATTACATTAAATTAACTGCAGGAAATTGTTATACTTACAGTTATTATGCAAATTTAAAGCAGGAAAACTTTTCTTTTATACCATCTACATTCCCTTCTGTACAAAATGTTTGTGAAGGAGATATGCCATCAAATAATTTATATTTTAGATATGTTCGTACCAGTGCAATAAATCAGGAGATGTATAATGCATTAAGTAAAATCATGCACTATGAAGTGGCACAAGTTGATGGAGAAAAAGAAACAGTAGTTTCTAATTTGCAGGAGTATAAATTTAATTATACAGGAGATACTTTGCACTATAAATGTAGAATTATTTTATGCAATGATACAATTAGTAGAGATGTTTGGGTTCTTCCTATTCCTAAAGATACAATAAATCTAGAGAATATCTCATCTTCTGGTCAAGTTAGGAATTTAGATATGGAAAATAATATTGTCCAAATTATGGTGGAGAGGGGCAAGGATATAGAGATAACAATGAATGATGATAAACTCAATGAAACAAATTTCTTTATTCGGGAAGTAAAGGAATACGAATCTCCTGATATATCTAAGCTTGATTTCTCTACCATGAATTGGCAAGAAATGGTAGATTTTGCAGAAAGTAATTGTAGCTATGTAGGTTGTTTAAGTGATTATAGGCAGTTTGGAGAACAACAACTAAGATCTATTTGTGAAGATATTCAAACCTCTAGGAATAATAAACTCTTAGATGAAGCAACTAATGAATACATAGAATCAAATGCCTGGAATTTATTTACAAAAGAGAATACTACAACGTTTAAAACAAAGTCAGATACTCTTACTTCTGATATGTTCTTTATAAAGAAGCAAAACAAGACTTATGGTTGTTTCTCAGATAGTGTTAGAGTAAATGTTTATTATTTTGAAGGGATAAAAAATAATATAATAAGTTTTTCTGCGGCAGAAGATGCCGAAAAAGATTTAATTTACATATCAGCTGGTTCAAAAAATCCAACCATCTCCGGAATGTTGGTTGAGGGGGGATATGGAGACCCTGATACATTAAATAGCATCTCTACTTCTTATGAATATCAATATATTTCAAGGTCTGTGGGCGGAGTTTGGCAAAAATTATCAACACCATTTATAGATTATGGTCAGCATGTGACTCCGTCCAAAACTAATTTGGCTGCAGGAAGAACCACTATTGACAGAAATATAGAAATAGCAAGGGTAGTATATTCTAGACTGAATAATAATATCCTTACTCAGGTGGCAGATACTAGTAATATATTGAAGATTTATATAGAATATCCTATAACAGAAGATGAGGTAAAGATCAAAAGAGCAAATTCGTGCCCAGGAACAGAGATAAAAGTGCTAATAGATGATGATTTTTCAACAGCAGAGCAGCAATATATAGAGTATTTCTGGAGTGTTTCTGATGCAAATATTAATTTGACTTATTCTGATATAGGTAATAGAATTTGTTATATAAATGATGCCACAGAAGATTTTGTATTATCTGTTTATAGACATAATAAAAGGCTTGATAGCTACACTGAGAGTTATAAAGTAGAAATTCCTATCTCGGAAATAGAGGCAAAATTTAATATATTAACAAGTGATGGAAATGAACTAGATATATTTAATGACACTACACAAACATATGAATTTGATGCAGGAGATAAGATTTTCTTAGTAAATAAATCTACAGGAGCAAACACTTATCTCTGGACACTACAACTTCAATATTTCTTGGGGTATGAGGTGGAAGGAACTCAAACAAGAGTAAAAAATCCAAGTTGTTACTTATACAATAGTGGTATTAATAAGTTAAGGTTAACAGCTAAAAATGAAGATGGATGTTCTCAGACTATAAGTGCAAATAATTTGTATGTAAATGGTGTTGCAGTTGCAGAAGAAAGAAAATACACGACATTCTTTACAGACGAGGAGGAATTACCATTTATAACTTCTTCTCAAGAATTTATTTCTGCTTATCCAACTTTATTAACAGATGAGGTGGAATATCTAAATGTGAATTCTAGTGATGAGAATGTTTTATATTCTATCTATGATGCCTATGGCAATGTAATTCTAACAGGCGAAAATTCATATTCATTTAGAATAAAATTACCTTATATGCCCAAAGGTATGTATGTTTTAAAACTTAATGGTAAATACATAAAACTAATAAGACTATGAAAAAATTATATTTTATAATACTACTCGCAGTTTTTATAACTTCTTGTGAGACCAGAGAAGATATAAACATGAGGAGAAATACTCCTCCACAAATTTACGTGGGTAAGAATAATAAAGATATTAGTGTAGTAGAACTTTCTGATACAATAAAAAAGGTAGGTCTTTCTACATATTATTTTAAATCAACTGACGATTCAAATTTACAACTTACCCATACGTTAGAAATGGAATTCCCAGATGAAAATTCAAATATTAAAGATTCTGTGAGTGTTGTAATAAACGAACAAACAAATGAGATTCAGGTTAAGACCAACTTAAATGATAAACATAGTACTTCATATAATTTTAGTATCTATGTTGTTGCAACAGATATTTTTGGTCAGACTTCTAAGGCAAAAATTTCTATGACTATAATAGGGAATAGAGCACCTGTGCCACAAGTTACTTTTAATCAAATATCAGAAACAGAATATGAAATTTCTGCTAAAGACTCTTATGATTTAGACGGAGAGAAGATACAAGCTTATGAATATCTGATAGATGGAACTATAATTTATTCAAAGTCTGGTTATGAGGGTGATTATGACGATATAGCCAATCCAAATCCTGGTCATGCTGCCACTGGTGGTACTTATATTATATCGACTCCACTGAATTCTATAAAACATAATTTCCAAGTAGAAAATGTAAATGATTTTAAAGTATATATCAGAGTAAAAGACTCAAGAGGGCTATGGAGTCAGTGGAGTTTATTTTCCTTGTAATTTAATAAAAAGCGTTCGTTATTCCCTACGGTCATCAATACGTCTGCGTTACGCTTTAGAGATAAACGTCAGTAGCGACTGACGTGTAACGAAAAAGATTAAGAATTAATAAGAAAAACGCGATTCCAAGAGAGGAACCGCGTTTTTTGAATTATGGGGCAATAAATTTTATTAGATTAGGTTCATTTCGTAAAGAATAGCATTTGTTTTACGAACAGCAGCTTCGCTAGCAGCAAGAAGAGCTTTTTCTTCTTCGTTAAGGTCTAGTTCAACCACTTTTTCGATACCATTTTTACCAATGATTACTGGCACGCCAATCATGATGTCGTCCATACCATATTCACCTTCTAGGCTAGCTGCACAAGGAATCATTTTCTTTTGGTCTTTGATAATAGACTCAACAAGGAAAGATGCTGCAGCACCTGGAGCCATCCATGCAGATGTGCCAAGAAGACCAGTAAGTGTAGCACCACCTACCATAGTATCTTTAGCTACTTTTTCAAGTTCTTCTGCACTTAGGAAGTTGCTTACAGGTACACCTTTGTAAGAAGCGAAACGAGTAAGAGGAATCATAGTTGTGTCACCGTGACCACCAATTACCATACCATCAACTTCGTTAGCGTTGCAACCTAATGCTTGGCTTAAGAAATATTTGAAACGAGAGCTATCTAAAGCACCACCCATACCAATTACACGGTTTTTAGGAAGACCTAGAGATTTAAGAGCTAGGTATGCCATAGGGTCCATAGGGTTTGAAACCACTACTAAGATAGCGTTTGGAGAGTATTCAAGAATGCTTTTTGCAACTGATTTAACAATACCAGCGTTTACGCCGATAAGTTCTTCACGAGTCATACCAGGTTTACGAGGAAGACCAGATGTGATAACAACAACATCAGAATTTGCAGTTTTGCTATAATCGCTTGTTACGCCAGTAACTACGGTATCAAAGCCCATAAGTTGAGCTGTTTGCATGATATCCATAGCTTTGCCTTCTGCAAAACCTTCTTTGATGTCGATTAATACCACTTCGTTTGCAACTTCGTTTACTGCTAATACATTTGCACAGGTAGCACCTACGTTTCCTGCGCCTACTACGGTTACTTTAGACATAAATTTTATTTTTATATAAATAGTTCGTTAATATTAATATTGCAAAAATACACTTTTTTCTTAAAAAATAGTACATTTGCAGTTGAAATTAAAAATGAAAGCAAAAAATATCTACATATTACTACTAATTGTTACGAATTTATTATTATTTACACAGTGTTCAACAAAAAATAATAATGCAGCTACAAGAAGCTATCATTACGTAACAGCGCGTTACAACGTGTATTTTAATGCCAATAACGCATTCCTTAAAGTAGAAGACGAAATTATCGACAATCACAAAGATAATTATTCTGAAATTCTACCAGTTTTTCGCTTGAGTAATCCAGAAACCGCTCAGCTTGCAAAGGGTAAAATGGATTATGTTATGGAGAAATGTCAAAAGACAATAAAGATGCACTCCATAGTGAAAAAACCAAAGAAAGACCCAAAAAGGATGAAAGATCCAAAATACAAGGCTTTCTTGGAAAAAGAGGAATACAACTCTATGGTGCAAGAGGCTTGGCTTTTGATGGGTAAAGCTCAGTTTTATCAATCAGATTTCCTTGCAGCCATTTCTACTTTCTCATATGTAAAAATACACTTTGATGATAATAAAGATGTGTGTGTGGAGGCTTCACTTTGGGAGGCAAGATCTTTTGCGGAGCTAGGATGGTATTATGAAGCAGAAGAAGCACTTAAAAGAATTGACGAAAAAACATTCACACACAATACCAATGAAATCTTTGTTCTTGTAAAATCAGATCTTTTGTTAAAGCAAGGGCTTTATGAAGATGCCATTCCATTCCTTTCTACAGCAGTGGAACAAGCCGACAAAAAGGACAAAGCCAGAATGTCTTATATTTTGGCACAAGTATATGAAGAGTCTGGGCAATATGCCGAAGCGTATAAATGGTATGAAGAATGTTTGGAAAGAAATCCTCTTCACGAACTTGAATTCAATGCTATGCTTAGTCAGGCACGTTGTTATCAAGGAAAAGATATTGCTTCATTGAAGGAAAAACTTGAAAAATTGATAAAGAAACAAAGTAACTCAGAATATCTAGACCAAATTTATTATACCATAGGTGAACTTTATCAAAGAAATGGCAACGAGGAGCTTGCCGTGAAATTCTACGAAAAGGCTATAGACGAGAGTGTTCGTAATGGCATAGATAAAGCAAAAGCGCAAGTGGCATTGGGTGAAATTTATTATTCAAAAGAAAATTATCTTAAAGCGCAACCACTTTATAGTGAGGCAATGCCTGTGCTTCCTACTACATTTGAAAACTATACAGAACTAAACAAGAAGAGTCTGCTTCTAAATGATATTGCAAAAAATCAACAAACAATCATTCTAGAAGATAGTCTTCAATATCTTTCTACTCTAACAAAAGAGGAACAAATAGCTATTATAGAAGAGGTAATCAAGAAAAGAAAAGAGGAAGAGGCAGAAATGCAACGTAAGCTAGAGGAGGCTGCTCGCATTCAGTCTATTCGTGACCAAAATGCCGCAATGGGGCAAACCAATCTTTCGCTTGGCGAACTTGCAGACAAATCTTGGTATTTCTATAATCCATCGCTTATAACCAGGGGTAGGCTAGACTTCCAAAAAACTTGGGGAAGTCGTGTGTTAGAAGACGATTGGCGTAGGTCTAATAAATCTTCTAGTGCGTGGGATTTCTCTAGTGAAGAAGACGAAGAAGCATTGGATTCACTTGCAGTAGCCGACACTGTACAAGAAAAACAATACACTCGTGACGACGTGGAATATTACCTACGTTTGATTCCAAAAACAGAAGAACAATTTGCAGCTTCCAATAGCAATATAGAAAATTCATTGGTAAATCTATTCACTATTTTTGAATCAAAAATGGCTGATTATCCAAAGGCAGAAGATGTTTATGATACATTGGTGGCACGTTTCCCAAATAGTGCACAACTAGATTTGGTAAGATACAGACTATACCAAATGTATGAAAGAAATGCAGAAACTGCCAAGGCCGAACAAGTTAAGAATCTTCTTTTTGCAGAACATCCAGATAGTAAATACACACGTTATTTACAAGGTGGTATGCCAGAGCCAAGTACTGTAAACGAAAAAGTAGAACTTCTATATAGAGAAACATACGAGGCATTCAAGGCTGGCGATGCCAATATGGTTAAGAAAAATGCTTATATAGCAGAAACTACATATCCAGAGCATGAGCTAATGCCTAAATTTATGTTCCTTTCTGCTGTAAGCACAGGAAAAGAAGATGGAAACGAAACATTTAAGGCAAATCTTCAGAAACTAGTAGAGAAATATCCAAATAATGAGGTTTCTACTGTGTCTAAGAATATTATTGCCCTAATGGAACAAGGAAAAGAAGTGCAATCTTCATTTAGTGTAACCGATATTCAAGAGCAAAGAAAGCAAACTATGGTCACCGAAGAAGAATTTGCTACAAATATTCAAAAGGCAGGTTTCTCATACGACCCAGAAAGTGCTCATATTTTCATTTGCATAGTAGAAGGTGAAGAAGACGTTAAGAACAGAGTTTTATATTCTATTGCTCAGTTCAACTTCTCTCGCTTCCTAATTAAAGATTTCGACCTTGCAGTACGCAAGCTAGACGATGGTGGCTACGCAATTGCGGTGAAAGGACTAATGCACCTGAAAGAAGCAAACTGGTATCAAAATATGATACTAACCGATGCAAGTATAGCTTCAGTTCTTGCCGAAGTAGAGCACAAAGCATTTGTAATTTCAGAAGACAATTTCATTAAGATTTTCGACAAAGAGTCTGTTCAAAAATACCTAGACTTTATTAACCAAAACCAACTAGAAGTAACCGATTCGGAAGAAATTGAAAAGGAAATAGGCTTCGTAAAATAGTTTTGAGCTAAATAAAAAGGGTCCTTCTGCGTTACGCATAGCCCTCAAAATCCTCATTGCCTAGCGGCGATTCTGCTCACGCTCGGCATAGTTTAAGTAAACTTAACTCTGCTCTCACTAACTCGCAGAATTTACTGTAAACTCCGGTTTCTCAGGCTACGCAAGCCTTGAATTACCTCTTTTTATTTAACTCAAAAAAGAGGGGGATGATTAATTAAAATTAGAGATTTATGAAGAGAAAAGAATTGATAAACCAGGTGGCGCCTGCTATATTGATGTTTGAAAATAAGCCATTCAATCATAAGCAGCTGGCTGCTGTGGCAGGAATAACAAAGGCGGGAGACAAAGCAAAACTCCCACATATATTGGCGTACTTTGTGGGTCAAGGAATTATCCAAGAAGTAGATCGCGGCAAATATAAGGCCATAACACTGAACAAGTATGTTATAGGCACAATAGACCGTAACAATAACGACAAAACCCACCTAATTCCAGACGATGGTGGCGAAAAAATATTTATTGCAGAACGTAACCTAAACCACGCTATGAAAAACGATAGGGTGAAGGTGCTTGTTTATGCAAAAAGAAAAACACGCCAAACCGAGGGCGAAGTGGTTGAGATTTTGGAGAGAAACAAAACCAAGTTTGTGGGAGTAATGAGCATTTGCAATGGAGTGGCGTTTGTGATTGTGGATAATAGACTTCTTTCAAATGACATTTATGTGCCAAAAGAAAAACTAAATGGAGCGCAAGATGGTCAAAAAGTAATTGTTGAAATGACAGATTGGCCAGAAAAAGCAAAAAATCCTTTTGGTCGCATTATAGATGTGCTAGGCGATGCAGGCGAGAATGAAACAGAAATGCACGCTATTTTGGCAGAATATGGGCTTCCATATTCATACCCAGAAGAACTAGTAGCCGAAGCAGAAAAGATAGATGTTACTATCAGCAAAAAAGAAATTGATAGCCGCCTAGACTGCAGAAAAACTACTACATTTACCATCGACCCAGTAGATGCAAAAGACTTTGACGACGCACTTTCATACAGAAGATTGCCAAATGGCAATATAGAAATTGGCGTTCACATAGCAGACGTGAGCCACTATGTAACACCAGGCTCACCAATCGACAAAGAAGCATACGACCGTGCCACATCTGTTTATCTAGTAGATAGAACAGTGCCAATGCTTCCAGAAAAACTATGTAACTTGGTTTGTTCACTGCGTCCAAACGAAGACAAACTATGCTTCTCTGTGGTATTTGAAATGACCGACAAGGCTGAGGTAAAAGACTATCGAATAGTAAAAACAGTTATTTGTTCAGACAGAAGATTTACCTACGAAGAAGCCCAAGAGGTAATTGAAACCGAAAAAGGTGATTTTGCAGAAGAAATATTGGCAATGAACGCCCTTGCAAAACAACTAAGAGCCAATCGTTTCAAACAAGGAGCAATTGCATTTGAACGTTCGGAGGTGAGATTTAATATAGACGAAACAGGTCGTCCAATTGGTGTTTACATCAAAGAATCGAAAGATGCTCACAAGCTGGTAGAAGAATTTATGCTTCTTGCCAACAGAACTGTGGCAGCACATATTGGCAAGGTAAAACAAGGCAAAACGCCTAAAACATTTGTATATCGTGTGCACGATGAACCAAATCCAGAAAAACTTGCAATGTTCTCAGACTTTATCTCAAGATTTGGTTACAAACTAAGAACCACAGGCAAGAAAAGCGAGATTTCATCTAGCATAAACAAACTTCTAGACAATGTAGAGGGCAAACGCGAGCAAAACCTAGTGGAAACACTAGCTATTAGGTCTATGGCAAAAGCAATTTACACCACAGACAATATTGGTCACTATGGTTTGGCATTTGAATATTACACACATTTCACATCGCCAATTAGACGTTACCCAGACGTTCTAGTCCATAGATTACTTACCCTTTACGCCGAAGGCGGAGGTAGTGTAAATGAGGCGAAATATGAAGATATGTGTGAGCACTGTTCTTCTCGCGAACAACTTGCAGCCTCTGCAGAGAGAGCTTCCATTAAGTACAAGCAAGTGGAATATATGTCGGAAAGAAAAGGTCAAGTCTTTGACGGAGTTATTTCTGGAGTAACAGAATGGGGTATTTATGTTGAGATTACTTCAAACAAATGCGAGGGTATGGTTGCCCTTAGAGACCTAGATGACGATTTCTACATTTACGATGAGAAAAATTATTGCATTATCGGACGTCAGTCTAAAAAGAAATACCAACTAGGCGATGAGGTAAGTATTATGGTTTCTCGTGTAAACTTAGACAAAAAACAGTTGGATTTCATCTTGGTATAAACTAAATTTGTAACGCAAAAAAAATAAAGATATGGTAACAATAAAAATAATCAACAAATCAACTAACGATCTACCTCAGTATGCGACCAACCTTTCTGCAGGTATGGACCTTAGAGCAAACCTTACAGAAAGTGTAGTTCTTAAACCACTAGAAAGAAAACTAATCCCAACGGGGCTTTTTATTGAGCTTCCAGAAGGATACGAAGCACAAATCCGTCCACGCAGTGGTTTAGCACTAAAAAAAGGCATAACAGTACTTAACACTCCTGGCACAATAGACGCAGATTATCGTGGCGAAATAGGTGTGATTTTAATAAACCTTTCTGGGGAAGATTTCGTTATTGAACACGGCGAAAGAATCTGCCAAATGGTTATTGCACAGCACGCTACTGTAAACTGGCAGGAAGTAGAAGTGTTATCAGAAACTGATAGAGGTGCAGGTGGTTTTGGCCACACAGGTAAAAAATGAGAAAATTTATAACCTTTATATTTTTATGTTTGTGTTTCTTGTGTCATGCAAGGAGCACAAATGTGTTATATAATGCAGTCTTCGATAGCCTGTATATAGAAGGCTTATGTTATAAAACAGCCGATAGTGCCGACATTGCTTTGCAGCGTTTTTTGGAATGCGAAAAGATAGACGCCAAAAACGCAGCTCTTTCATTTGAACTATCAAAAGTTTATCTATCAAAATCAGATTCTACTCAAGCACTTTCGTATCTTAAAAAGGCGTATTCGCTAGACAAAGAAAATTATTTTTATGCAATTGCTTTGGCAGAATTTTATGATGATTCCAGAGATTATGCTTCAGCAATAAAGATTTATGAAAAGACCTATAAAAGATTTCCTAAAAAGAAGAATCTCTTATATCTACTTGCTCGTTGTTATGCCTTGAATGGTCAAATTAGTAAGTCTATAAAGGTTCTAGACAAACTAGAAAACAGAGTAGGGCAAAATAAAATGATTTCTGTAGAAAAATCTAGACTTTATGTTTATGACAAAAAGCATAAGAAAGCAATAAAAGTAATAGATGACCTTATAAAAAAATATCCTATAGATGCAGATTTGTATGTGCTCAGAGGCGATATTAAAATGGAGATTAATAAGGCAGAAAACGCTATAGAAGATTACAATAAGGCATTAGAATTAGACCCAAATTGCTCTGGAGCGCAAATGTCTCTATGCTCATATTACTCTTCAAAATATGATATGTTGAAGGTAGAGTATTATGTACAAGAGATTTTGGCAAATTCAAATATTGCAATAACAGAAAAGGCTAGATATATAGAATATGCTATTAGTTTCTACCAAAATAAACCCAATAGTGCAGAAAATATATGCCAAGTATTTGAGACTGTGATAAAAGCAAACCCAGAATCACCAGAAGTACTTCTTATGTACGCACATGTCTTGAATGATTTGAAAAATACAGACAAGATGTTGGAGGTGTTGCATTCAGCGGTGCTACTTGATGAGAAATGCTTAAACTGTTGGAAAGAATTAATAGCCACTAGAATCTATGTAGAAGAAGGCGATTTTGTAGATACAAAAGTGCTTGTTAATCAGGCTTTGCAAAATTTTCCTAACGACCCATATTTGCTTTTTGTCGATGGTACAATACATTTTACAGAAGGTGATACTTTAAGTGCTTTCAACTCATATAAAAAGGCGACTGAAAAAGTTGATACAAAGAGTAAATTATGTGAGCAAATTTATATGGCACTAAGTGGAATGCAACTTCGTGAGGCAATGATGTTTACTAGAGAGGGTATTCATCTTTTCCCACAAAATCTAATGCTACTAAATAATTATGCGTATAATGTGGCAGTTTATTGGGCAAGAGTACAAAAAGAAATGACCTCAGAACAATTATCAGAGTTTCAAGGTATATTTAATGAGGCAGAAAAGATAAGTGAATCTACAGTAAAAGCAGACGCTATCAATCCATATTATCTTGATACATACGCATATATTTTATTCTTGCAGGGTAAATATAATCTAGCAAAGTTTTATCTAGAGCAAGCTTTAAATTATGATAAAGAGGGGAATTATGAGGTATTAGAACACTATGGAGATGTTTTAAATGCAATGGGAGATAAAGAAACTGCAGTTAAATATTGGGAAGCAGCATATTTATTAAATCAAACAGAAGAATTATCAAATAAAATTAAACAATATGAGAAATAAGATTATTGGAATAGTATTTTTATTACTGTGTGTTTTAACTAGTTGCAAAACTAAAAAAGACGTTGCACAAGCACAATTATTACCTGAGTTTATGGAAGATACTGTACAAGTGATAGATACAGTTCAAATGGTAAGTAATTATCAAACCGAAATAAATACCGTTACAGCTCAGTATCAAATCTATCTTACAGGAAATAAAGGCATGAGCATTAGAGGTATGATTTCTTCTCAGCATAATAAATCTCTTACTGTTTCTATTCAAATGCTTCTTGGTATAGAAATAGCTCGCATACATTGCACTCCAGATAGTATTTGGGCATTAGACAAGTTGGGGCAACAATATTACGAAGCAGATTTTGCTAATTTCTCAAAAGAATTGGGTACAGATTTTTATGGTCTTCAAGCATTGCTAACAAACAGAACTTTCGACCCAGAACGTCAAAATTTTGCTAACTTTACCGCAGACTTAGTAGAAGAAAACTATATTTTGGCACTAAACAAAGATATGTACACAGAATTTATCATAGAAGGTGGTAAATATCTTACACGTACATTACTTAAGAAAAACAACTCAGGAAGTTATCTAATGACATCATATTCATCTTTCCTACCAGTTGGAGAATTTGTCTTTCCTACCAAGGTGGATTGCATTTTCCAATCAAAAGAAAAGAGCAATACTATAAGTTTGAGCTATAGTTCTGTAAGTATCAATAAGAAATCTAATTTAACCTTTAGCATTCCTACATATTACAGAAAAGCAGATATGAGTCAACTTATTAAGCTAGTTAATCAACTATAGTCGAGCTGAATAAAAAATAGGAAATGAAAACCCGCATCGCGGGTTATTCTTGAGGTTGTAGGCAGGTGTTAAAGGAGCGCAGCGACTGCAACGCCTGTATAAAAAGCCCCCCCTAAGGGCACACCCGCAGGGTTTGCTTTTTATAATAAGAAATATAATACATATGAAAAAAATATTAGGAGTTTTTATATTAATATTATTGTCCTCTGGAACATTGATGATGTCTCAGACTGTGTCTGAACTTCAAGCAAAAAAGAAAAAGGCACTAGAAGACCTTGAACTCACTAGCAGTTTAATAGAAAAAACATCAAAGAGTAAGACCAAAACCCTTACTCAGCTAAATCTATTGAACGCCGAGATAAAACAACGTCAAAGTGTGATTAACACCCTAAACGCAGAGATTAGGACAATAAACAAAGACCTAAACAAACTCAGAGGTGAAACAAATAAACTCCAACAACAACTAGATACTCTCAAAAAAGAATATGCAAAATTGATGTATCATACTTATTACAAAAAAAGTAAGTATGATGAACTTATGTTTGTGCTTTCGGCAAAAGATTTTGCAGAGAGTTTTAGACGTTATCGTTATATAAAACAATACTCAGAATATTGTCAAAAAAAGACTCAAGAAATTAATGATACAAAAACAGCTTTAAACGAGAAATTAAAGCAAACAGAAAAGGTTCGAGCAGAAAGACTTACTGTTCTTAACGAAAGAAAAAAGGAAAATACAAAACTCCAAAACGAAAAGAACAAGCAAAACAAGCTAATTAAAGACCTAAAGAAAAAGGAAAAACAACTTAAGGCAGAGCTTAAAAAGCAACAAAAAATAGCAAACAAACTAAACGAACAAATCGAGAAAAAGATTGCCGAGGAAGCCAAAAAATCTTCAAAGCCATCATCATCTGGCGGTGGTAAAACATATGCCCTTACCAAAGAAGAAAAACTCCTTTCAGGCAACTTTGAAAAGAACCAAGGACGTCTTCCATGGCCTGTGCTAAAGGGTATAGTGGTAGGACATTTTGGTATTCATCCACACCCAGTGCTTAAACACGTTACCACAAACAACAAAGGTATTTATATTCAATGTCCAAAAGGTTCACAAGCACGTGCAGTATTCGACGGCGAGGTAACCCAGGTATTTACCATAGCAGGTAGCAACAAAACAGTTATTATCAAGCATGGTCTATACAGAACAGTATATTCAAACCTAACCAAAGTAAACGTAAAAGTAGGTCAAAAGGTAAAAACCAAAGACAATATTGGCACTATATACTCCGACCCAGAAGATGGTGACAAAACCGAACTCTACTTCCAAGTCTGGAAAGACCGCAACATCCACAACCCCGAAAACTGGCTAGCGAAATAAAAATTAAAGGTCTGACATTGTCAGACCTTTAATTTTTTAAATCAACGCAAAGGATAAGTCGCCTTTGACGCAGAGTTTGCCGCCGACTTCGGCTTTGGCTTTCACGAAGATTAGTTTGGCTTTGCGGGCAACAATTTCTGTGGTTACTTCTACTGTGTCACCAGGGAGGACAGGAGTTTTAAATCTTACGTTGTCGATGCCTGTGTATAGGGTTTGTTTGCCTTTTATTTCGTCGCCAAGGAGAAGCCCGCTAGACTGAGCCATAATTTCGCAAAGAATCACACCTGGTACTACAGGATTCCCAGGAAAGTGTCCTTTAAGGAAAAACTCCTCACCAGTTACATGATATCTGGCATGACCAATATTGTTTTCATCTACTTCCATTTCATCCACAAGTAGCATTGGCTCTCTGTGTGGAAGATATTCTTTTATCTGTTCTTTGTTCATTATTTAAGTCTGTTTTTTGCGTTGTTTAGAAGTGCTTCAGCCTCGCTTGCCATACTTTCTACAATTTCTTTGGTAGGGCGAATAGATTTCACTAAGCCTGCAATCTGACCTGCCATAAATGAACCCTCCTCGATATTGCCATCTACAGCGGCTTTTCTAAGTGAACCAGCACCAAATGCCATTACTTGTTCTTCTGTTACAGAATCACTTTGTTCCATTTTTGCAAATGCTCTAGAGAATGGAGTTTTAAGAGAACGCACAGGGTGACCAAATTTTTTACCTGTTACGATAGTGTCTGAGTCGCGAGCAGATACAATTTTGTTTTTATAATTTTCGTGGATAACACATTCGTCTGCCACTAGGAAACAAGTACCGCATTGCACACCTTCTGCGCCAAGCATAAGAGCTGCTGCCAAGCCTCTACCGTCTGCAATACCACCCGCAGCAATAACAGGGATATTTACAGCATCGCAAATTTGTGGCACAAGCGCCATAGTGTTCATTTCGCCTACGTGACCACCAGATTCACAACCTTCTGCAATCACAGCACTAGCACCGTATTGTTCCATACGCATTGCTAGAGCCACAGAAGCCACCACTGGAATCACTTTAATGCCAGCATCTAGCCATTCTTTCATATACTTTGCAGGAGAACCAGCGCCTGTTGTTACCACAGCCACGCCTTCTTCTACCACCACTTTTGCCACGTCTGCAGCAAATGGGCTCATAAGCATAATATTTACGCCGAAGTTTTTATTTGTTAAGCTTTTACATTTTCTAATTTCTGCTCTCACATGCTCAGCATCCACATTCATGGCAGAAATGATACCAAGACCACCTGCATTTGACACTGCTGCAGCAAGATTTGCTTCTGATACCCATGCCATACCACCTTGTAGTATAGGGTACTCAATACCTAATAAATCACAAATTTGAGTTTTAATCATATTCTTTATGTTTTATAGTTACCATTTAATAATACAAGCTCCAGATGTAAATCCAGACCCAAAAGTACTAAAAATTAATGTATCTCCATCTTTTAATTTGCCTTTTTTATTCATTTCATCGAGTAGTACTGGTACACTTGCCGATGAGGTGTTACCTGTTCTTTCTAGATTGTGAGGCATTTTTTCTTCTGGAATGCCAACATTTGTTCTAATAGTTTCAAGTATTCTCATATTGGCTTGATGAAGTAGGAAATAGTCGATTTCATCGACAGTTTTGCCAGCTTTCTCCAGAATGGTTTTTATATCACTAGTACAATATTGCACCGCAGCTTTGAACACTTCTTTACCCTTCATCTGTAGGAAAGGTTTGTCTTCTTTGTCGTGTTTGCAAAAAGGCGAGTTGCCATAACTTGTAGGGCAATACAAAGCACCTATATATCTTGTGCCGATATTAAACAGAGCATCTTCTCCTTCGTTACTCACTATTACTGCCCCTGCAGCATCGCCAAACAATATACATGTGTCTCTTTCTTGCCAGTTTACAAACTTAGAAGGTTGTTCTGCACACACAATAAGTATTTTCTTGGCTTTGCCAGATTTTAGTAGGCCATCAGCCACGTCTAGAGCATACAAAAATCCTGTGCAAGCTGCATTAAGGTCCAATGTTGGGCAACTTGCTTGTATGCCATGCATAACGAAACATGCTAGGGAAGGGGTGATAGCATCGTAAATAACGTTATGACATAAAATATAGTCGATTTCATCGGCAGAAACACCAGAACTCTCTATACAATTTTTCGCCGCATTCACCGCAAGTCCTGTTATGGTTTCTGTAGAAATTACTCTTCTAGATTTTATCCCTGTTCTACTATAAATCCACTCGTCGTTTGTATCCACATACTTGGATAAATCATAGTTTGTTAGTTCTAAATGAGGTAGCGCGCTACCGGTTGCAATAATTTTCATCTATTGTTCTTTATGTTCAATATGTTCTGTTTATTTTTACGGACACAGCACGCTGTATCCCTACTCCTAACTCCTAACTTCACGTAGCGAAGCGGAGTACAAAGTTACTACCACATTATTTTAGCAAAAAATTTATGGTCTATCCGCCCCACAAATTGTGGTAAAACCTCAATAAAAGGGGTAAAAAAACTTATTATGGGGTGAATTAATATTTTTTATAACATAAAATAGGGGTAAAAATCGTATCTTTGTGGTCAAATTTAAACTATGGAAAGAAAGGTACCTACATTCATGACTGAGAAATTGGATATTATCCGTTTCTTCTTTATTGTGTTGTTAGGGGCTATAGCATTAATAATAGCATATCGCCCTCAAGTGGTTCTTAGAGGGTTAATTGTAAACTCCAACCAAAGCCTTTTCTATATCATTTCCTTAATTATATTAGGTTTTATAACATTAATCACCAGTAGAGTATTGTTCTATAAAACTAATCAACGCAAAACACTTACTTTTAAGAATTTCTGTACCTGGATAATTCTAGAAATAGTCTCTATTATTTTAGTTTTGTCTGTTTTTGCTTGGAGTATTAATGAGCCAAATACAAGGTCGTTTAGTATGATTTTGGAACGCACTACTATTTCTGTATTTTCTGTTCTATTTATTCCATACCTTGTTTCTTGGTTATATTTTTCATTAAAAGAAAAGGAAAAAGAACTTAAAGAAGTCTTGGCAGAGTCTGCCGATGCTCCACTCGAAGAGGTGAAAGGACTAGTGAATTTTGCCGATGAAAAGGGAGTTTTACGTTTGTCGCTACGTGCAGAAGATTTGTTGTATCTTAAGTCTGCAGATAATTATGTTTACATCTATTATTTAAATAACCAAAATGAAATTGTAAACTATTTGCTTCGCAATACACTTAAAAATATAGAAGAAAAAATATCCAATATAAACCTAATAAGATGCCATAGATTTTATATGGTAAACTCTAGAAATGTAAAACTACTTAGAAAAGCCAAAGATGGGTTGTTGTTGGAGTTGGATACTCAGATGCCATGTGAGATTCCAGTATCTAAGACTTATCTTTCTGCTGTTTCCGAGTTTTTTGCAAATTAAATAAGCTCACATAAAATACCTAGTTTATAGATGTCCATAAGCAGTAGGCTAGGTTTTTTTGAATGTAGTTGTTTTACAATAAATCCTTTTGTGCTTTTAAAAAACAAAATAAACAACCACTTCACATTTTTTACCTTCAAATAGGTTTGTAGTAGTTTAGAAGATTCTACAATATCGTTTTTATAATCGTTGTTTTTATAAAGTTCTACCAATACTTCTGTGGCTTCGCTTATTCTTTTTATAAATGTTTCTGTAGGGATAGGACCATTGTGAATAAGAGGGTTGCAAATAAATTTTATGCCATATTTTTTACCTACTCTTTGAGAAAAAATAATGTCTTCGTAGCCATATTTCTTCACATTTTCTATAAAATTATTTTCGGCAAAAACATCTTTACTAACAAGTAGATTTGATGTTGTAGCAATATTTACAGAACGATTTTCTTCGTATTTTTTATGAAGTAGGTATTTTGGATTATTATCTTGTATTACTTTAATCCCTCCAGAAATAACAGGTGAATCTTCTTTTATATAATTTTCGATAAAATCGTCTTTATAGATTTTCATGTCGCTATCTATAAAGAGCAATTTATCATATTTAGCTTCCTTTGCCAAAACATTTCTTATTGCAGAGCGACCTCTGTTTTCTTTAAAATCTAGAAATTTAAAATTATCTAGAGTTTGTGTTAAGTCTTCTAGATTTTGTAGGTCTATAATGCTACCATCGTTGCCCACTATTATTTCATATTTTATGCCTGCACGTGTACACAAAGTGTTCAATTCATTCACTAGTGAAGAACAGTCATAATTATATGTAGGAATTAATATTGATAACATTATTGAAGTACAGAATTAAAAACTTGAATAAACTCTTGTGTTTGGTTTTCTCTACAAAAGTACTCCTTATTTCTTACATTTTGTCTTGTAAAACCATTTTTTTGCCATTCATTATACTTTTCTGTAATGAAATCTTTTACCTCTTGGATAGAGTTTGCCGCTAGCCCTGCGTTTACTTCTGTTATTACTTTAGACAAACAACCCTCGTCATTTGGCACACAAAGCACAGGTTTTTCCACGCCCACAGCTTCAAAAAACTTTGTAGTCATTATGCCTTTAGGACCGTTTTCACAAGATTTATTGGTAAGAACCAATATAATGGAACTCTTATTTAGTAGCATTGGAATTTCACTCACCGCAACCAAACCATTTATCTGAGAAATACCTCTGGTGATAGGAAAATCTTTTAGTAAATCATTTATTATTGACTTAGAGTTATTATCCACATACCAAACAAGTTTTAGTCCGTTCAAATTTAATTCTTCTATGGCTTTGAATAATAATTCTGGATTTCTGGTATTAGAATCCAATATGCGTCCAGTGTATATGATATCAAAGGTATTAGATTTTATTTCTTCTGCATAGAACTTATCGCTTGAATATCCGTTGTAAATAAGGTGAACATTGTTATTTAGACTATTCAAGAATTCTTTATGCCATGGTGAAATAGTAGTAATAGCATTGGCATTTTTCAGAACATAATTTCTTCTTTTTATTCTTCTTTCTCTTAATAAATCTGTAAAGAATCTACTAATGAAATTATTCTGTAATGAATTATATTTTTTCTCGCCAAATTGTTCTGCTAAATCTCTAATATCACAAATAAGAGGGATATTTAGTCTTTTTGACACTTTATGTGCTAGATTAAGCGGAAACTCATTGAAAGTACTGCACAAAACCAAATCAAATTTGCCATTTTCTATTATCGAAGAAAATTTATTATAAAAACTATAAGTTTTGTGATCAAAAATAAGATTTAAAGCACTCTTAATGTAGTATCCTGTCTTGGATAAATTTGCTTGATAATTGTAGAAATGAACTTTCTCTGGCAGATTTGACAGGTTATAGTGTGTTTCACCATTATCTTCAGATATTATAGTAACATCATACCCCAATTTCTCTAGATTGGTAGAAAGTATTCCCATTCTTGGTGCAAAGTTTGGAGGGAATGCATCTGTTATTATTAATATCCTCTTAGTCATTCAAAATTATTTCTAGTATTTTTTTTGCAGAATTTCCGTCGCCGTATTCAGATATATGATTCATCTTGAAATCGTGTCTTGTTGCAGAGAGTATTTTATCTATATCATGGCCGCACAAAATATTGTTATCGGTCTCTATAGTTTCCACCCATTCTGTTTCTTCTCTTAATGTAATACAAGGGACTTTATGAAAATATGCCTCTTTTTGCATGCCACCAGAGTCTGTAATTATCATTTTAGCATTTTTCTCTAGTGCCATAATGTCTAAATATCCTTTTGGCCCTATAATTATTATTTTATTATCCCCCAAAAGAATATCCTGAATACCTTTATCTTCTTTTATTATCTTTTCTGTTCTAGGATGCAGAGGTAGAATAATATCTGCATCAGTTATCTTACTTAATGCAGTAAAAATGTTTCTTAGTTTTATAATATCATCGGTGTTCTCTGCTCTATGAATGGTTACAAGATAATATTTTTTGGGATTCACGCCCAATGTTTTTATAATATTAGATTTTTTGTCTGATACATCGCTGAAATGAATAGTTGCATCATACATAATATCACCAACATTATAAACTCCATCTTTTATACCTTCATTTTCTAGATTTTTTACTGCCACACTAGTTGGAGTAAAAAGATATTTAGACCTCTTATCTGTTTCTATTCTGTTGTACTCCTCCTTCATCTGGAGATTAAAGCTTCTTAATCCAGCTTCTATATGAACTAATGGAATGTTTAATATTTCGGCAGATAGGGCTCCAGAAAGTGTAGAATTGGTGTCTCCAAAAACTATAATTTTATCAATAGTTTCTTCTTGTATGGTTTCTAATATTTTATTGGTAATTAAATCTACATCTGAACTATCGCAATGCAAGTTCCAATAGGGAGCAGGAATCTCCAATTCATTAAAGAATACTTGGCTCATCTGATTGTCATAATGTTGGCCTGTATGAAGTATTCTTAAATTTATATTATCTTTTGAAGATTCATTATATTCATTAATGGCTTTGCAAAGGGCAGAAGCTTTAATGAACTGTGGTCTAGCACCTACTATTAGAACCCAGTTTTTAGTCATTAATAATGTCCCTTTCTATTTTGTCAAGGATTGAGAAGAGTTCTTCTACTGTGGTGGCACGAAGCATAGCAATGCGAGTTTCTTTGAAGTGTGATATGCCTTTAAATATTGGGCTCGCCGCCAAATGCCTTCTCACGTGTAGAATGCCACGACGCTCGTCTAGCCAATCTACGCTTTGGAGTGTATGCTCACGAAGTATATCTAGTTGTTCTTTAAAAGTCATCTTTGGGGCGTGCTCGCCATGTAGCAGATAATGTTTCATATCTCTGAATATCCATGGCTGACCAATAGTAGCTCTACCCACCATCACGGCATCTACTCCGTATCTATCAAAACATTCTTTTGCTCTCTCTGGAGTGCAAACATCGCCGTTGCCAATAATAGGAATGTGCATTCTAGGGTTGTTTTTCACCTGGCCAATCAAGGTCCAGTCTGCCTCGCCGGTGTACATTTGTGCTCTGGTTCTGCCGTGTATGCTTAGGGCAGAAATACCACAATCTTGAAGTGCTTCTGCAAGATCAACAATTATTTTTGAATTGTCGTCCCAACCAAGTCTAGTCTTTACAGTAACAGGAGTTTTCACTGCATTTTTCACTGCTTTGGTGATTTCTAGCATACGAGGCACGTCTCTTAGTAAGCCTGCACCAGCACCTTTGCCTGCCACTTTCTTCACAGGGCAACCAAAGTTTATGTCTATAATATCAGGATTTGCACTTTCTGCTATTTGTGCCGCCTCTGCCATAGCCGCAGGGTCTTTGCCATAAATTTGCATCACCACAGGACGCTCCTCATCAGAGGTTTGCAGTTTTGCCTCTGTTTTACTCACGTGTCTTATTAGCGCATCAGAAGATATAAACTCTGTATAAACCATATCAGCACCGTATCTCTTGCACAGCAAACGGAAGTTTGGATTTGTAACATCCTCCATAGGTGCCAAAAACAGTGGATACTCAGAAAATTTTAGATGTGCTATCTGCATATTGCGTGGTGTTATTTATTTATAATTACAAAGGTAATTAAAATCTCCAACATTATGAATTTCTAACTATTTTTTCTTACTTTTGTAAGTTATCACATAAGATAGAAATATTATGCTTAAACGTTCGGATTTTGAGATTATGGCTCCGGTGGGGTCTTGGGAAAGTTTGGCTGCTGCGCTTAATGCAGGGGCAGATTCTGTATATTTCGGTATAGAGAAATTGAATATGAGAAGTCACTCATCTAGTAATTTTACAGGTGACGACTTACGTGAAATAGTGGCACGTTGCACCGAAAAAGGTGTAAAAACATATTTAACCGTGAACACAGTGCTTTATGACAACGACC
>JAEIGA010002045.1_pt1 | contig 32144 bp, 28 predicted proteins | sample 9270691 | NCBI WGS metagenome assembly JAEIGA01 (sample SAMN17057246, study PRJNA624740) | gut metagenome | biome: biome; isolation source: fecal sample | host: Bos grunniens | place: China: Xizang | collected 2019 | reverse complement strand
CTGTATTTCGCCTTGAATAGGTAACATAACTCTTTGATTTCCAAAGGTTAAGTTGCGAAAAATCGAGGAAATATCCAAATAAATTGAACATTTCCTCGATTAATTTAGGAAGCCTCTAAAGGGACTTTTTCAGTGCCCTCCATTGCTGTCGCCCTTTTTTTGTTCTATCAAATTCGAATTATTTTCCTTCGATGTAGCTGATAGCGTCACCTACGGTACCAATTTTTTCAGCATCGGTATCCGGAATGCTAATGCCGAAAGCTCTTTCGAATTCCATAATCAATTCAACGGTATCCAAAGAGTCAGCACCCAAATCGTTGGTGAAACTAGCGTTAGGAGTAACTTCGCTTTCGTCAACGCCCAATTTGTCAACGATGATAGCTTTTACTTTTGAAGCAACGTCTGCCATGGTTTAAAATTTTAGTTTGTTAATAAATCAAAAATATGATGCAAATTAAGAAAAAATTTTTGAATTTATGAAATAATTCTTCGTACCCCTCTACCAAAACAAGTCTACAAGAGCCGAACTGGCTTCCAATCTTGTCCCATCAACAAACTCTATTTCAACAGATAGCTCACCTTGCTTTAGAGTTGGCTCGGAATCAAATTTAAGCAGAAACAACAGCAATCAGAAGCCACAAATGCTTTCTCTTCACAACTAATTCCACCATGACGGATATTTATAAGTTAAAATCTTATGTTTTAATACATAATCATGAACTGGCGTGTCTTCAACCGAATCCACTTCCTCATCATATATTAAACGGGCCTCTGCCAAGTTTAAGATATTATAAAGTCTTCCGGACGAAGAGCTATATAAAATTATCAAAAAACATGCTGAGGACCACAACTAGTCAAAAAAACTAGAATATAATCGCAAGTTTTTGAAACGACCTTTGCAAACTTACAAAAAAAGAAACTATATTGCGAAAAAAGACAAGATATGAGAAACATCGTCATCCTCGCCTCCGGATCAGGTACCAATGCCGAAAATATCATCCGCTATTTTCAAGACAGCCAAATAGCACGAGTTCAATTGGTTATGGCCAATAAACCCGATGCTTATGTACTGACCCGAGCGCAAAACCTGAACGTTCCGCACACGACCTTTACCGCCGCAGAGTTCCGCCAAACCCCGGAAGAAGCCGCCGCTGCCGGACTAGAGCACAAAATCCTGACCGCCCTGCAAGCGTGCAACGCCGACCTGATCATCCTGGCCGGTTTCCTGCTTCGCGTACCGGAATACCTGCTGGCAGCCTACCCCAACCGCATCATCAACATCCACCCGGCCCTCCTTCCCGCCTACGGCGGCAAAGGCATGTACGGGGAACACGTACACCAAGCAGTCATCCAAGCCAAAGAGACCGAATCCGGGATCACCATCCACGTGATCGACGAACGCTACGACTGTGGCGAGAACCTCTTCCAAGCCAAATGCGACATTACCCCCGAAGACACTCCGGAAACCTTGGCTGCCAAGATCCACGAATTGGAGCAGGCACACTTCCCCCGTGTAATTGAAGAATTCATCACCAACAAAGGTTTGGAGCTGAGCATCGGACAAACCTTCACCAGCACCACCGTCGTGGACAACAGCAACACCGCTGCCACCTACGGCTCGGGCGATATGCACGTATTTGCCACCCCCGCTATGGTCGGCCTGATGGAAAACGCAGCCTTGAAGCTTGCTGCAGCAAACTTGGATGAAGCATCCGCTACCGTCGGCACACAAATGAACGTGGCCCATGTCAAAGCATCACCCCTGGGCGCAACCATCACCGCCACGGCCAAACTCATTGCCGTAGCCGGTCGCAAACTTACCTTTGAAGTAAGGGCTGAAGACGAAAAAGGTTTGATTGGAGAAGGCATTCACGAACGCTTTGTCGTGAACCGCGTCAAATTCATGAGCAAGTTGTAAGACGGCGCAAAAACTCATCCGTCGCATTCTCCAAGAGATCCAAGACGTACTCAAAGTCTGCCATGTCCCCGTAATACGGATCTGGAATGGTGGACTTTGTTGCATATTCCCCCGTCAAAAAATCTGCGGTACGCAGCACTTTCTCCCGGGATTTCGCATCCGGAGCCATCCGACAAACGGTATCATAATTGTTGTCGTCCATGACCAGAATCGCATCAAAAAGTGAGAAATCCCGCACCTGCAACGGACGGGCGCGGTGGGTCATCACATAACCACGCGCCTGACCACAACGGCGCATGCGGGGGTCGGGCAATTCTCCCCGGTGTCCGCTGTACGTTCCGGCCGAATCAATTTCCAACTGCAAGACAGGCGAAAAGGCTGCAGCACGTACCCGCAACACCTCCTCCGCTGCAGGTGAACGACATATGTTTCCAAGGCAGACAAAAAGGACTTTGTATAATTTCGGATGGGTCTTGCTCATAGCGATCGTGTTTTTACAAAAGTACTGATTTTTTGCATTTCCACGAATATTCCCTAACTTTGCGAACCTTTTTGGCGCTCTGGTGGTGGAATAGGTAGACACGCAGGACTTAAAATCCTGTGGGCAGCAATGCCCGTACGGGTTCGATTCCCGTCCGGAGCACCCCGGACAATTTCCATAAATTGTCTAATTACAAGGAAGCCTGATAACAAGCAATGCTTTTATCAGGCTTTGTTTTATTTTCGAATATGTCTTATTAATACGTGTGAGTCTCCGTGTGAGAACCCAGGTACTTTCTTTCAAGTTCCGTGTACTTGTTCGACATATTGTGCTCATGTTGGCCACAAACACAGCATGTATAGTTATTTTTATACACCGTTACATTGTAAAGAACGTTGTAATCATTATAGAGGTTTGTCTCTGTAGTGGATTGATGATCCTGCACATTCTCCTTCCAACTTTTTTTACTTCCATCCGAATAGGTTCTGGTAACTTGCGTCCAGGTCTGCCAACGATTGGTCTTCGAACTTAATGTCTTGGCAAATTCTTTCTCCTGACTCCACTGCTTATATTCATGGTCATAAACAGAATCCACAAATTGCACTGATTCGATATGGCGACACTGGGGACATCTTCCACTGGGAATGTACGAAGCCAACGGGGCACTTGCAAAACCGTAGAAGAACAACGCAACAAACGGAAGAGGAAGTAAGAACAACCACATAATACCCCATCCCAAAAGCAGGACGCCCCACAAATAAGCACAAACCACAGTAAGTACAAGCATCAATACAGACAAAGCCTTATTGCTAAAAACATACAACACCTTTGGATAATGCATCAGCGCACCTATCAGAAAAACAGGAATCATCGGAGTAACATACAACCAGATGGCAACAAACACCAGATAAATCAGAGTAACCAAGAGGCCCAAGATTTTCTTCGCAATCGTAGGATTGTTCTTCGTTGCAGGCAACGACTCATACATAGAGCCCTGAATGAGACTGTGACAGAAAGGATTATCTACCGTAGCACCCACCAATGGCATTATCTTCAAAAAGAACTTGGCTCTCTTATTGGAATCCTCGTTAATTTAAGACGTAGCCTCACCCGACTCATCATACACGACGGTAGGAGTATACCTCATCCCATCGGTCGTATTAAGAATATACATAGGATAGAACGCATATGTCAGATTGCCTTTTTTGACGACATAACGTGCAGGAACCATTCTCCTATCGTTCTGCTCCAACGTTGATCCGATATACTTTCGCTCGAATTTTTCTCTAGACATGTACGAGCTATAAGAACCGGTACTCAAATACTCAAATTTCCAGGAATCGGGCCACTGAGGAATAACATCATCACAATATAAATTCTTAACAGTTCCATCCTCGAGCTCGCACACCATTTTATCTTTCTCAAAACCCTTTACCTTGACAGGAACAGGCGCTTTCTCATCTTTGACCAAAGCTGTGTATTCAAGGTCAAAATCAGTACAATAGATATAACCTCTCGAACCATCTTCAAGCTCCACCCAAACTTGTTCAGGAATCAACATAGTTCCCTTTCTGACACCCAGAATCTTGATCTCACTTCCCTTCTTTACATTGACTTCAAAATCCTCATTATCAACTCTTCCTCGCAATGTCGCTGATTTTTCAAGCTTGACTATATGCGGATTACTAGGGACACTGTTATCGTTGACGATCCAATTTACCAAAAGTATCCCTATGGTTACCACTAGAGCAATAAAGCAGGTGTAAAAATGAATTTTTGCGCCTTTTGAATAGAATCTCTTTTTCATAGCATCGTGGTTTAAAAGTTAAGAACTTTTCAAAGATACGAAAAATTAGTTGATGTTCCCGTCCGGAGCACAAAAACAAAACCCAAAAGTTTTTTGTCTAACTTTCGGGGTTCATGTCAGAGCTATCCAAAGGGTGGGGACAAATTGTCCACCCCCTTACAGTTCAGACGGCAGGGGGACCTCAAAAAGAGAACTGCGCTACACTGGAAGGGATATTCCGTATTATCCAGTCTATCCCATCAAAGAAGGCGGAACCATTCAAGCAGTGGATGGCCTCAATTGACATCCTCTGCTTCACGATCACAGTAAACAGGCCGACCAACCCTCAATCCTGTCTTTCAGAGTCGTTTATACAAAAAGGACCCGATCCTCGCGGTCGGGCCCTTCTATGATGATTCCTGTAAAAGACTATTCTTCTACGGGAGCCAATTTCACGGTGAAGTGACGGAGCAAGGGAGCTTCCCAAACAATCTTGTATCCGTGTTTGATTTCGTTACGACGGTCGAATACGTTTTTCAAAGCTACTGCAATCACGTCCATGTGGTTGTTGGTGTAGGTACGACGTGCGATGCACAAACGCAACAAGTCCAAACCACCGAAACGGTTTTCACGGGTTACCGGATCACGGTCAGCCAAGATGTAACCGATTTCACAACCGCGAACACCTGCTTCTTTGTACAATTCGATTGCCAAAGTTTGAGCCGGGAATTCTTCTTTCGGAACGTTGGTCAAAACCAAAGAAGCGTCCACGAACAAAGCGTGACCACCTACCGGACGTTGGTAAGGAATTCCAAATTCATCCAAACGGGCAGCCAAGTATTGAACTTGTTTGATACGGGTTTCAATGGTGTCCAGTTCGGTATTTTCATCCAAACCAACTGCCAATGCATCCATATCACGACCGTTCATACCACCGTAGGTCAAGAAACCTTCGTAACGGATACAGAATCCTTTTGCACCTTCGTACCATTCTTCGTGGCGAGTTGCAATGAAACCACCCATGTTCACCAAACCGTCTTTCTTAGAGGACATGGTCATACCATCTGCGTAAGAGAACATTTCGCGGCAGATTTCTTTGATGGTCTTGTCTGCATAACCGGCTTCACGGGTTTTGATGAAGTATGCATTTTCTACGAAACGAGCAGAGTCAAATACGACACGTTTGTTGTATTTGTCAGCCAATTCGCGTACGCCGCGGAGGTTTTCCATAGATACGGGTTGACCACCAGCGGTGTTGTTGGTAATGGTTACAATGATGAAAGGAACTTTTTCACCTTGTTCTGCCAATACTTTTTCCAATTTTTTGAGGTCCACATTACCTTTGAAGGGCAATTCCAATTGGGTATCTTTTGCTTCATCGATGGTGCAGTCTACTGCAAAAGCAGCACGACCTTCGATATGACCTTTGGTTGTATCGAAGTGAGAGTTACCGGGAACGATATCACCTGCATTTACCAAGTAGCTGAACAATACGTTTTCAGCAGCACGGCCTTGGTGAGTCGGGATGATGTGTTCAAAACCAGTGATGCGGGTAATGGTTTCTTTGAGGTGGAAGAAAGAAGAAGCACCTGCGTAGCTTTCGTCACCCATCATCATCGCAGCCCATTGACGGTCGCTCATTGCGCCAGTACCAGAGTCGGTAATACAGTCAATGTAAACTTGGTTGGATTTCAAACCGAAGAGGTTGTAATGTGCATTTTTGATCCATTCTTCGCGTTCTGCACGGGTTGATTTGCGAAGCGGTTCTACCATTTTAATCTTGTACGATTCTGCAAAAGGGAGTTCCATAATGATATTTAATTTTAGCGTTTTGAATTTGCTGTTAATTTCGCAAATGTACAAAAACTTTTACAAAAGAAGGTGCTGGTTCGTAAAAACAAAAAAGTCGTCTCCGATGGAAAACGACTGCATATATAGAAAACCACGTCTGGTTGTATTTTCAAAAGAAAAAGAGATGATTACTCATCTCTCTTCCTTAGAGCGGAAAACGAGGCTCGAACTCGCGACCCTAACCTTGGCAAGGTTATGCTCTACCAACTGAGCTATTTCCGCGTTGGGATTACAAAGGTAGATATAATTTTTGACTCTCCAAATTTTTTCGCACTTTTTTTGAAAAATTTTTGAAAAAAGTGCGTTTGGGGCCAAAAAACTACATGGAAGTCTCAAATTCCCGCAAGAAACGCACGTCATTTTCAAAATAATGACGCAAGTCTTTTACTTGCCATTTCAACATTGCAATGCGTTCCACACCCATACCGAATGCAAATCCGCTGTATTCTTTGCTATCAATGCCACAAGCTTCCAACACATTGGGATCGACCATACCGCAACCCATGATTTCCAACCAACCGGTTCCCTTACAGATGTTGCAGCCTTTACCACCACAGATGTTGCAGCTCACGTCCACTTCCGCACTCGGTTCGGTGAAGGGGAAGTACGAAGGACGCATCCGGATTTGGGTTTGCTCTCCAAACATTTCTTTGGCAAACAAGAGGATGGCTTGCTTCATATCTGCAAACGAAACTCCCTTATCAATGTACAAACCTTCTACTTGGTGGAAGATACAGTGAGCACGAGCCGAGATGGCTTCGTTACGGAACACACGACCCGGACAAACGATGCGGATCGGCACCGGCATTTTCTCCATCGCACGCACTTGAACCGAACTGGTGTGGGTGCGGAGCAAAATCGGGTTTTCACCACCGGGAGAAACGAAGAAGGTATCTTGCATATCACGGGCGGGGTGTTCGGGCGGGAAGTTCAAGGCGCCGAATACGTGCCAATCATCTTCGATTTCCGGTCCTTCGGCCAAAGCATAACCGAATTTCTTGAAGATGGAGATGATTTCTTCACGGGTGATGGAAATGGGGTGACGGGTTCCCAATTCTTGCACATCACCGGGTTTGGTCGGATCAAACGAAGAGGAAGTTGCTCCGGCAGTTTCTTCCAAGGCCGCACGCAGTTCTTCGATCTTTTGGGAAGCGGCCTGTTTGAGGGCATTCAACTTTTGACCGAATTCACGTTTTTGTTCCGGTGAAACAGTGCGAAAATCTTCAAACAAACGGGTGATATCCCCTTTCTTACCCAACAAACGGGTACGAATTTCTTCCAAATCCTGAGCCTTCTGTGCCTTCAAGCCAGCAATCTCTTCCAACAATTGTTCAATCTTAGCGTTCATCTTCTCTCCAATTATTATGGTCTGCAAAGGTACGTTTTTTCTTGGTATGTTGTTACCATTCTACCGCATTTCGCGACAAGGGCATGGTCATGCAACGGGCTCCACCACCGCCGCGGGGCAATTCAGAACCGTCGATGGTTACAACACAGAGCTTGTCCCCAGTGATATCAGCCTTGCCGTTGATCACATCCCAAGCCGGGATGATTTCAAATCCTTTGTTGGCCAATTCGTTCAATGTATGGATGTTCCGCGCATACGACAATACTTTGCCGGGTGCAAAGGCAAAGAAGTTTGCACCACTGTGCCATTGTTCGCGTTCTTGATCCCAGTCGTCGGCTTGTCCACCGCAAACGATGGGTTCGAGGTCCATACCCAAACGACGCAAGACAGACGGGATGTTGGCTACGGATTTGATCTTGGTCACTTTGCCGTTGTCAATGGTCATGTGTACGGTTTGGTATTGGTTGTCTCCAAGGATGAGGGGTTCGAAGACCATGCACTTATCCTTGTCCAACAACGTGAATACCATATCCAGGTGAATGAAAGATTCGGGGGTTTCGGGCAACTGTTGAACGATGACGTGGCGTTTGCCTTCGAAATTGCTGCGACACATGCGTTCCACCAACAAGTCGATGCCTTGGGTGCTGGTGCGGACACCGTTTCCGATCAGGAGGATGTCTTCGCGAGCAATGAGGATGTCACCACCTTCCATAAAAATGTCGCGGCTGTTGGGCTGAAACTCGTGGGAGTTGATGATATCACACTCAAACATACCACTGCCCTTGTAGATCGCTTCCATAATCAAGGACTCACGCATACGCACTTTGTTCGCCATGCGGCAGATCAGAGCACTGTTGCCAATGGTTACAGAAGAATCTCGGGTAAAGTAGAAGTTGTACAACGGCGCCAAAGCGTAGTATTCGTTTTGCAAATAAGCCGTCAGGGTATTGATGCGGGCGGGCAGACCTTCGATGAGAACACGGGCGAGGTCTTTGGAATTCATCGCCATCAATGCTTCGTAATAATCGGTCACCTCTTCGCTTACACAAATTTTTCCAATCAAAGCGGCACGCTCTTGCGGGTTGTCCAAAACCTTTTGCAACAAGGTCTTTACGTCATAGATTTGAGCCACTTTGCCCAACACTCCGTACAATTGTTCGTACTCACGCTGTGCAATGGAAAGGTTCAGAATATCGCTGTACAACGCACGTTGCGCATTGCGAGGGGTCATGTTTTCCACCTCGGCACCGGGAGAGTGCAACAAAACAGCGTTGAGTTTCCCGATTTCTGACTGGATGTTAATCTTCAAGGGTTGCTGATTCATATCGTTTAATTTTTATTTGCTATTGGAATTTACCTTTTTCGTTGACAGCCAAATCGGTCAACATATTTTTGAAACGGACCTCGTCTCGGGGACAGATCATCAGGACATCGTCGGTGTTGATAATCATGTAGTCCTCCAATCCTTTTACGGCCACCAGCTTACCGGGTTCTGTCGAGTAAATGATTGAACCTTTCATTTTGTCCATCATCAGTTCGTCACAATGGATCAGGTTCTGGTTGGCATCCTTTTGTGCATGGATGTACAAGGACTCCCAGGTTCCCAGGTCTGACCAGCCGAAGCCGGCTTTGAGCACCCAGGCCGACTGGGTCTTTTCCATCACCCCGTAGTCAATGGAAATACTGGTACAGTCCGCGTAAGCCTGTTGGATGTAACGTTGTTCATCAGGGGTATCGTACACATCCATGCCTCGGGCAAACAAATCGGTCACAGCCGGCAACCAACGCTCGAGTTCTGCTCGGATGGTACGCAGGTTCCAAATAAAGATCCCCGAGTTCCACAAAAACTCCCCACTCTTGATAAAGACTTCAGCCAAGGCCCGGTCGGGTTTCTCGGTAAACGTCTTGACCGCATGGAAGAGGTTACCTCCCACACTTTGGAAGTTGCGAACGCTAGCCTGGATATAACCGTATCCGGTTTCCGGACGGGTCGGCTCAATCCCCAAGGTCAACAACTTGTCGTTGGTTTCCGCGTATGCCATTGCATTGCGGATGGTATCAATGAACAAGGGTTCGTTGGTGATGTAATGGTCCGACGGTGCCACCACCAGGGTTGCATCGGGATTCTTCTTCCACAACTTGTACACGGCATACGCGATACAAGGAGCGGTGTTGCGACGGAACGGTTCGCACAGAATGTTTTCCGGCTTCAATTCGGGCAACTGCTCTGCCACGAGGTCGCGATAGGACTCCGAGGTTACCACCAGGATGTTCTCTGCGGGAACGACTTGGACGAAACGGTCGTAGGTCTGTTGCAAGAAAGTCCGACCGACCCCCAAGATGTCCAGAAATTGCTTCGGTCTTCCGTTGCGGCTGATTGGCCAAAAACGACTACCGACCCCACCGGCCATGATCACACAATACTTGTTCGAATTCATATCTCAAATTTTTTCTATCTAATCCATACGAAAGGATAAAATGCTTCAGGGAAATACGTCACCGACATCGTTCCATCCTCCCGAATCAGCACAGAGACGACATCAAAGACCACCTCCTTCTGAACCGCGAAGCGCCTCACATAGGCAGCTGCCGCCTTCCGCAGACAATCTTGCTTGGATTTGGAAACCGTGTCTTGTGGCAACACGACTGCCGGTTCTTTCCGGGTACGGACCTCCACAATGCGAATGCAACGGTCATCTTCCATGACCAGGTCCAACTCCCATTTTCGGTACCGCCAGTTGCGCGTTTGTAACCGAAATCCGCGCAGCAATAAGTATTCCAAAGCACATTGCTCGCCCTCTTTTCCCACCTCTACCGTCGTCCTTTTCGCCACCATCATCCATCTACTGCACAAAATTTTACAAAGATAGTCAATTCTTCGTAAATAAAAAGAAAGAGCGTGACTCAATCTGAATCACGCTCTCGATAAAACGGGTTCGGTCAAAAGACCTACGCTCTATTGGAAGATGTAACGTACGCTCAATTGGAGCAAGTAAGTTGAACCGGTTCCGATAGAAGGAGTGAAGGTGCTCTTCAATACTTCAGTACCGTTTCTTTGGAAGTTGTAAACGGGTGCACTTGCTTGGCTATCGCCACCTTGTGACCAGCTGTTCTTAGCAACTTTCAAGATTGCACTGCGGTTCATGGTTACGAATTGACCCCAGTTGGGATTCAACAAAGCGCCCAAGTTGCGAACGTCCAAGCCCACTTGGAGGGTGTTGCGTTGACCGTTCTTCATTTGCAAGTAGAAGTCTTGGGTGATGCGCAAGTCGAATTGGTGAACCCAAGGGAATACAAGACCGTTACGTTCTGCGTATTGACCTTTGCGAGTTCTCAAGTAGTCGTCTTGTTCAACGTAGTTCCAGAAGTCTTCACGTTGTTGTTCTGCAGTGTAGATCACTTTGTTTTTGTCAGCGTCAGTGTATTCGTAATCTGCAAATTGCAATTCGTCTTTGGTCTTCGGAACGTAAATCAAGTTGTAAGCACCACCGTCACCTACTACGTTGGCAGTGTAGGTGTAAGAAGCACGACCTCTCGGACCGCCATCGTACAACAAGTTCACAGAAGTAGCGAAGTGTTTACCGTAGTTTACTTTGTAACCCAAAGAAGCGATCAAACGGTGAGGCATTACGTAGCTAGCGTAACCCAAATCAACGTAGTTTTGACCGTTTACGGTGTTAGCGCTGTTCCAAGCTGAGTAAACTTGGTCACCGAAACCATCGCTCAAGCTGCGTGCGTCACTGTAGGTATAAGCAACCATACCGCTGAAACCATGCCAGTTGTTCTTTTCGAGTTTGGCAGTTACAGAGTAGTAGTGACCGTTTTTGTCGGTATTGTGCAACAAGTAAGCGTTGGAAATTTTGCTGTCATATTTACCACCCCATACCATACGGTTATCGGCGTAGTTGTTGATGTTGGAAGAAATCGGATCGGTCAAACCAATGTTGGTAATGGTTACAGGATCGATGTCGTAGTTGTAGATACCTTCGATACTTGCCATCACGTCACCCGGCAAACGAACGTCCAAAGCCAAAGAACTCTTCCAGGTTTGCGGCATGCGCAAATCGTCAGCCATCAAAGTGATGGAGCTGATAGACAAAGCAGATGCGTTGGGATCGTATACTTGTTCGATCATTTCTCTGCGGTCGGTAGTAAAGCCAGGCAATACTTTGTCTTTATCACCGTTTACAGCAGTGTAAGTGGTTTGGATCACACCTGCGTCACCCGCTTGTGCCACGATCCACACGAAAGGCAGACGGCCGGTAAACAAACCGGTACCCCCGCGCAATACGTAAGTACGGTCACCGGTGATGTCCCAGTTGAAACCTACGCGAGGAGACAACATCACTTTGGTAGAGGGCAATTGACGGGTATCGTATTTACCACCATTGCCTTTGTAATCAGCAAAGGTTGCATTGGCCACTTGTTGGCTGTAGTTGTATGACAAATCCGGATACATCGGCAATTCCAAACGCAAACCAGCAGTCAATTTGAAACGGTCGCTGATCGCCATTTCGTCTTGCAAGTAGAAAGACAATTGGTTGAAGGTAAAGCGAGGAAAAGATTGGCTGTTGGGATCTTCCAACGAGTGGGTAATTGCAAATTGGTGAGGATTGTCGAAAATGGTGTTGTTGTTGATTGCATTCATCAAATCTGATTCAGAATCAAACAAGAAGGTATAGTAACCTGCACCGAAACGTTGGAAACCGTTTTTGGTTTCGTTGGATTCAAATTGAACACCGGCAAAGAGGTTGTGGATACCTGTTGAGAAAGAAACTTCGTCAGTTACGTTGAAGGTAGTCACATCACGCAAGTTACCGTAAGAGAACAATTCAGTACCAAAAGAGGTGTAGATATCACCTTCTACAACCACGTCCACGAAGGGGAAGAAACCTCCCTCTGTACTACGGGGTTCGTATTGGTGTGAATAGGTTGCACGCAACATGTTGTTCAAACGACCGTCCAAGAAACGTGAGTTCAACTCAGCTGCAATGGATGAGAAGTTTTGTTCTTGGTAGTAACGTGCATTTTGGAAATAGATCGCGGACATCGCAGTACGGTTCTTGCTGGTAAATCCACGGTCACCCAAACCTGAGGTTGAAGTAGAGGGAGCAGAAACGTATTTTGATTTGGTGTTGCTATAACGGATGTTGAACTTGTGGTTGTTGCTGATGTTCCAGTCCAAACGAGCCAAGAGTTTCCAACCCGGAGTTTCGGATGCATAACCTTGGTAAAGACCCGGGTTGTATCCGTATTGGGTTTTCAACAAATTGGACAACGCATCCATCACAGAAGCGCTCGGACGAGCGATACCATCGTTACCAGAGGTGTAGGGATTTTCAGCAGTTGCTGCTACACGGCTCGGACCCGGAGTCACGTTGCTTTCCATTTCAAAGTTAGCAAAGAAGAACAACTTGTTTTTGATGATGGGACCACCGATGCGGGCACCATAAATCAAGTTGGTTTCATCGCTGATAGAAAGTTCGTGTTCACCCACGCGTTTTCCACGGAAATCCTGGTTGTAGAAATAGGTGTAGGCAGATGCTTCGAATTGGTTGCTACCTGAACGGGTAACTGCAGCCATGGAACCACCCAAGAAACCACTTTGACGAACGTCGAAAGGAGTAACGCTCACAGAGATTTGTTCGATAGCGTCCATAGAAATTACGCTACCACCTACGGGCATACTTTCACCGATACCGAAGGCGTTGTTCGCAGCTGCACCGTCGATGGTGAAGAAGTTTTGACGGTAGGTACCACCCCCGATTTGAGGACCGCTACCTGAGTCATAAGACTGAGGAGTCAATTTCACCACGTCAGAAACGCTGCGGCTCAATACGGGCAATGAAGAAAGTTGGTTCACGTCCAAGTTGGTCATCGCGCCAGAACGGTCAGAACGCATGTTGGAGTTTTTACCTTCTACGACCACCACGGCAGCTTCCAAAGTCATGGATTCTTCAGTCAATGTAGCATTCAAGACATAGTTGTCAGACAATGCAACACTGATACCGGTTTGTTCGAGTGTGTTGTAACCCAACATTTGGATCGACACGGTGTAAGGTCCACCGGGACGAATGTTCAGGATACGAAACAACCCGCCTTCATCGGCAAGTGCGTAGTACTGAGTTCCGGAGGGCATGTGGGTAGCAACTACGGTTGCTCCTACAACAGCTACTCCAGAAGCATCTACCACCTTACCACTCATGGAAGAGGTGGTTACCTGAGCGAACATCGCTGTAGCGGACAAAAGTGCCACTACGGTCAGGCACAAAGCTTTAAAAAAATGTTTCATAAATGTATTAGTTGATTGGTTCGTTATCTGACCGGCAAAGGTATTAAATTTATTGCAATTTGGAAGAATGTATTATCTTTGCGCCCGAATTTTAGAAATGTGGACGGATTTGACTCGCTTGCAACCACACAAAAAAATGCTAAAAGGTATTTTAGCCCGTGTTCAACATCGTCAAATCTCTTCCTCAAGAAAGAGATTTTTTTATTTTTAAAACCCTACGAATTACTATGGCTTATTTATTTTCATCTGAATCCGTATCCGAAGGACATCCCGACAAAGTAGCGGACCAAATTTCGGATGCCATCCTGGATGACTTTCTGCGTCAAGACCCCGATGCCAAAGTCGCTTGCGAAACCTTTGTCAGCACCGGTCTGGTCGTTGTAGGTGGAGAAGTTCGCGCAGAAGCGTACGTGGACATCCAACAAATCGCACGCAACGTCATCGAAAAAATTGGCTACACCAAAGCAGAATATATGTTCGACGCAAAATCTTGCGGAATCCTGTCAGCAGTGCACGAACAATCTCCAGACATCAACCGGGGTGTAGTCAACGAAAAAATTGAAGAGCAAGGTGCCGGTGACCAAGGGATGATGTTCGGTTATGCCTGCTCCGACACACCGGAATTCATGCCCCTGCCTTTGGTTTTGGCCCACAGAACCTTGGAAGAGTTGGCAGAAATCCGCAAAGCCGGTCAAGAAATGACCTACTTGCGTCCGGATGCAAAATCCCAAATCACCATCGAGTACGACGACAATCACCAACCGTTGCGCATCCACACCATCGTTGTCTCTACCCAACACGATGAGTTCGACACCGATGAAGCTATGCAACAACAAATCCGTCACGACGTAGAAACCATCCTCCTGCCGCGTCTGAAAGCCAAACTTTCTGAACAAACCGCAGCCTTGTTCGATGCAGACTACCGGCTGTTGGTGAACCCCACCGGCAAATTCGTGATCGGAGGTCCCCACGGCGACACCGGTCTGACCGGCCGTAAAATCATCGTTGACACCTACGGTGGACGAGGTGCTCACGGCGGTGGTGCCTTCTCCGGCAAAGACTCCAGCAAAGTGGACCGCTCGGCTGCCTACGCTGCCCGCCACATTGCCAAAAACATGGTTGCTGCCGGCATTGCCCGCGAAGTCCTCGTACAAGTGGCTTATGCCATCGGCGTAGCAGAACCCGTAAGTTTGTACATCAACACCAACGGCACAGCTTTTGTTGACAAAACGGACGGAGAAATCGCAGACATCATCCGCGGTTTGTTCGACCTTCGCCCCGCGAAAATTGTGGAACGCTTCGGTTTGAAGAACCCGATTTTCCAACCCACTGCCAGCTACGGTCACTTTGGCCGCACTCCTTACACCCAACCCGTAACCCTGGTTCGCAACGGCAAGGAGGTAACTGAGACCGTACAATTCTTCGGATGGGAAAAACTCGATGCCGTAGAAGAACTCAAAAAAGCTTTCTTCTAATCCCCCAAACGGTGCATCGGAACCCTCCCGAAACCTGATACAACGGCCATGACCTTCATGGCCGTTTTTTTATTCCCTGCCCTCAGTTTTACCCGCTGCCCCATTGTTTGATCATCATGAGAATTGACAATTCCAAAAACGCAGCGAAAAATGCTTCGCAGGACCCGAAAGCGGGAAAAGCCATGCGGTTCGTGCTGCGTTTGAAGGATGAATGGACCTGCTTTTGGGAAACACTCTTTCCGAGAACCTGCCCGGTTTGCGGACGACGACTCCTGGCCGACGAAGACGGCTGGTGCCTACTTTGCGACCGCGACATGCCCCTGACTCATTTTTGGGACTGGAGAAACAACCCCGCCGAAAAACGGCTATGGGCGCGAACCTACCTCCAGGCCGTCTATTCGTTGTTCTATTTTAATAACAGCAACGACTACCCCAAACTCATCTACCGGATCAAATACGGTGGCGGCCAGCAACTGGCCCGGCTAGCCGGACGACGGTTGGGTTCTTACCTCTTGGCCCACCAGGGCGAAGCCGGATGGACCGGTATTGTTCCCGTGCCCCTCCACCCCCGCAAACGCCGACAACGGGGCTACAACCAAGCCGAATGGATTGCGCTCGGACTGAGCGATGTGCTGAACCTACCCGTCTATCCCCACCTGCTCCGCCGCAAACGCTACACCCGCACGCAAACCAAAGTTGATCCCCAACACAAATGGGAAAATGTCTCCGGCTCCTTCAAAGTCCAACACCGCCACATCCCCCCGGACCTGCGGGACGCGAACCCGCACCTGCTCCTAGTGGATGACGTACTCACTTCAGGCGCTACCCTGGAGGCTTGTTCCGAGGCGTTGCATTCCTCCCTTCCCTCCTCCGTCCGCATCAGCGTCGCCACCTTGGGTTTTGTGGGCGAGGTATAGCGTCGCCAGTCCACAGAAACAGCCGATTTCGTGGACAGACGATGGAATTCAGGACGAGTATCCACAATAAGGGGCGATTCGGTGGATAGAATACGAAAATCACAGCCGGTATCCACAGAAAGAGCCGATTTCGTGGATAGGCGATGGAATTCAGGGCAGGTATCCACAATAAGCGCCGATTCGGTGGACGGGTAGCTGCACTTATTGCATTTGTATTGCTATTTAGCATCATTTGCATACCTTTACAAAACTTTAGAACCCGTAAAACCTGCATAGACTCATGTCAAGATACTCCCTGTTCGTTAGCTTGATTGCCGTATTCGGTCTCGGCCTGGCGCTCAGTCCCACCACAAAGGGACAAGCCAGACTTCCCCACACATTCACAAGCACCGTCACGGTCACACAAACAGCCAGACAGACAGCAACACAGACAGCAACACAGACAGCAACACTAACCGCCAGCCAGCCAGCCACACAAACAGCCAGACAAACAGCCACACAGACAGCCACACAGACAGCCGCACAAACAGGCGTCCACGCCGGTGTTTTAGCCAGTACCTCAACAGGAGTTCGAATAGGAGGCCTGGACCACAACATCCTGGACCTGCGCAACAATGCAGTCCCGAATTTCCATTACAAGTACGATGATTACCTGCAATATGCACCAGCTGCCTTGATGCTTGGATTGAAGGCTTGCGGCGTGGAAGGGCAAACCCCTTGGGTCCCGATGCTCGTGGCAGATGCGTGCTCGGCTGGAATCATGGCCATCGCGGTGAATGGCATCAAATACACGGTCGGACGCCTGCGTCCCGATGGTAGCCGGTACAATTCATTCCCCTCCGGCCACACAGCAACAGCCTTCCTGACCGCCACCCTGCTCCACAAGGAGTACGGACACCTCAGCCCCTGGTACAGCATTGGGGGATACACCGCTGCGGCCATCACCGGGGTTTCCCGCATCCTCAACAACCGTCACTGGCTCTCGGATGTAATGACTGGAGCGGCCATCGGCATCGGCTCTGTCCATCTGGGCTACTACCTCACCGAACTGATGTTCCCGAAAACGGAGGACAATACTGGTTTTGAAACAATTACCCCCCCCAATTCCACAAAATCGATCGAAGCCGGCCTGGTTTTTGGACAAAAATACCGACTCTCCCAAAGAAGCAGCGCGTCCCAACGGACTGCCGCCCTGGCCGCCATCGCCACCGACGTTGCCCTCCATCCGAACCTGGGTCTATCCGCCCGTCTCTCCACCAGTACGATGACGAACCAACAGGGTCTGCAACAGCCTTGGTACACCGCCTCTGCCGGAGGATTCTACCGACTCCACCTCGCCGAACGATGGAAACTTCAACCCTACCTGCTGGCCGGCTGCTATTGGAATTCTCCCCACGAAGATTCCAGTCTAATTGCCCTCGAAAGCCCGAGCTTGACTTCTGGCTCCGGTCTGCATCTGACTACCGGCGTGGGTCTGCACCTGACTACCGGTATCGGTTTGCACCTGATTACGGGTGAAAATTTCAAACTCAAACTCTTTGCGGAACTGGAATCTGCCTGCAACGTTGTCCAAAACACCTGGACCCACTTCGGCGTCATCGGCTGGAGTTCTTCCTGGTTCCTCTCTTGGGGATCGTAAATACCATTTTGCCGTTGTTCTGAAAAAAATGTAAATTTGCGCAAACGTGCATTATGTTTGACTTCATCGACCTCAAAATCATTGATATCATCGATATCCTGTTGGTAACTTACCTGATTTACCAACTCTTCAAGTTGATTCGTGGCACCAACGCCATCAACATCTTCTTTGGAATCATTTTCCTGTACCTGTTCTGGTTCTTGGTCAAATCGTTCAACATGAACCTGCTTTCGGCCATCCTCGGTCAGGTCCTCGGGGTCGGGGTCATAGCCCTGGTTGTCATCTTCCAACAAGAGATCCGACGGTTTCTGGTGCATTTGGGTAGTCAGTACATTGCCAATTCCAAGGCCGGAAAACTTTCCCGCCTGCTACTGGGTGGCGGCAAAGAGGAAGAAATGAACAGCAGCATCATGGAAGAAATTGCACAGGCCTGCAGCCGGATGTCGGAAACCCGCACCGGAGCGCTGATCGTCCTCTCCCACAAATCGTCGTTGGACTTCATCATCGAAACAGGTGACCGCATCGACGCCCTCCTGAACCGCCGGTTGATTCAAAACATCTTCTTCAAAAATTCCCCGTTGCACGACGGGGCGATGATCATCAGCACGGAACGCATCATTGCTGCACGTTGTACCCTGCCCATCGCAGAGAACCCAAACCTGCCCCCGCAATACGGTATGCGCCACCGGGCCGCAGCCAGCATCTCGGCCGAAACCGACGCCGATGCCATTGTGGTCTCCGAAGAAACCGGCAACATCTCCTTCGTTTCCGGAGGTAGCATCCGCACCATGGGTAGCATGAGCGAACTGAAACTGGCTATCGAGAATTCTTATAAGAAATAAGCGGTTCTACCGGCTTTTTGAACGAAAATTTCTGTTCTTTTCCCTGAATCAGACGTTTCAGGTTGCTCAAATGCGTCAACCACAGCACCAAGGCAATGACGATGCTGAACAACTGGATTGTCAAGGTCTCGGGATGACCGAGAATCGCCTCAAAAAGAACATTGATAAAAACCGGATAAAACGTCACCGCCAACAGAACACTCAAAGAAATATAACGGGTCCACCAACAGAACAGAAAAAAGACCAGCATGCAGATCAGGGCTGTCCAAGGATGCAACATGGTCAAAATCCCAACAATGGTTGCCACTCCTTTCCCTCCATTGAATCCAAAAAACACGGGAAAAATATGTCCCAGAACCGCTGACAGTCCCAACAGAATGCTGAACCCCTCAAACCACTCGGTTCCTTCGGGAATGGGCGTAAAATAAACCAGGCCTACTGCTCCAATGCCCTTCAGTGCATCAAACAGAAAAACAGCAACCCCCATCTTCCAGCCCAGGACACGTTGCACGTTGTTGGCTCCGGGATTGCGACTGCCGTAATTCCGGATGTCAATGCCGTAGAAAATCCGAGAGAGAAGAACGGCACTGCAAATCGAGCCCATGCACTAGGCCACCAACAACAAAATCAAGTAAATCATCTTGATACTTCGTAAAACTGCTTGCGAAGGTAGCAAAAAAATAAAGAATCCAGACAATTCGCTATCTTTGTGGGTTCAGAACACGACATCGATTTATGAGCTACTCATTCAGACAACGGGAACAAAAAATCGGCTTCGACAAGATCCGTACGTGGATCTCCAATCGTTGCCAAACGCGCTATGCCGCCGACCGCGTGGCCAACGAAGAAGTCAGTACCGAGGCCTCCATCATCCGGGAGCGACTGGAACTGACCGATGAGATGCGCCTCATCCTGATGTTTGAGAGTTCGTTCCCGGACTCCGGCTACCTGGATTGCCTGGATTTTCTGGTACCCCTGCGTACTCCGGCAACCTGCATCGACCTGGAATCCTTGAACCGGCTCAAAGAGGTACTCAACACCCTGCGTCGTCTCACCTCATTTTTTGAACGGTGCAGCGAGGTCCAATACCCCCGGTTGAAAGCCTTTTCCCACGGTGTCGATGCCTTCCCGGAAATCCTGATGGAAATTGACCGCATTGTGGACCGTTTTGGCGAAGTCCGAGACAATGCCTCACCGGAACTGCTGCAGATCCGCCGCTCCCTGCGTGAAAAGGAAGGCACCATCTCCCGACGCATCCAGAACATCCTCCGCAACGCCCAAGAAGCCGGTTTGGTGGACAGCGATGTGTCCATCTCCGTCCGTGAAGGCCGGGTACTCATCCCCGTCCCTGCCGGAAACAAGAAAAAAATTCCCGGCTATGTCTTTGATGAATCGGCTACCGGAAAAACAGCCTTCATCGAGCCGATGGAAATTGTAGAACTGAACAACCAGGTAAAGGAACTGCATTTCGCCGAACAACGGGAAATACAACGCATCCTCCTGGCCTTCTCCGACCGGATCCGCCCCGAACTGGACACCTTGATTGCTTCGGCCGAATACCTCGGGGAAATCGATTTCATCCGAGCCAAGGGCAGCGTTGCCTGCTTCCTGCAAGCCGGCAAACCCATCCTTTCTGAAAGCGGCGAGCTCAAACTCCAACGGGCCCGCCACCCCATCTTGGAACAAACCCTGAAAAAAGAAGGCAAGGAAGTGGTCCCCTTGGACCTGCACCTGGACCCTCAAAAACACATCCTGCTGATCTCCGGACCCAATGCCGGAGGAAAGTCAGTGTGTTTGAAAACGGTCGGCCTGCTCCAATACATGCTGCAATGGGGTTTCGCCGTGACCGCTTCCGAAACCTCGGAATTCCCCATCTTCGATAAAATCTTTGTGGATATCGGGGACAACCAGTCCATTGAAAACGACTTAAGTACCTATAGTTCGCATTTGACGAACATGAAAGACATCCTCGAGGAGGCCAGCGAACACAGCCTGGTCCTCATCGACGAATTCGGTTCCGGTACCGAACCGGCGGCTGGGGGAGCCATCGCCGAAGAAATCCTCCACACCCTGGAATCGCGCGGCACGTACGGGGTCATCACCACCCACTACACCAACCTGAAGTTGTACGCCGGCAACAGCAACGGGGTCCTCAACGGAGCCATGCAATTCGATACCCAAAAAATTGCACCGCTCTTCCGTCTGGAAATCGGTCTGCCGGGCAACTCCTTCGCTTTTGAGCTTGCCCGCAAAATCGGTTTGCCCGAGTTCATTGTTCACGGGGCCGAAGAACGCGCCGGCAACGAGTTCGTAAACATCGAACGCAACCTGCGCCGCATTGCCCGCAGCAAACGCCAGCTCGAAGAAAAACTGGTACGCATCCGCCACACGGACAAGACCCTGGAGTCCATCACCGACAAATACCAAAAGGAATTGGACGACATCCAACGCCTACGCAAGGACATCCTGGATCAGGCCCGTGCTGAAGCGAAACAGCTCCTGGACGATGCCAACAAAAAAATCGAAGGCACCATCCGGGAAATCAAAGAGGCCCAGGCCGAGAAGGAACAAACCCGTCTAGCCCGCAAGAACCTGAACGAATTCAGCGAGACCCTTGCCCAACCCGACTCCTCCGAAGCGGAACAACTCATCCAGCGCAAGATTGAAAAGATCCTTGCCCAAAAGGAACGCAAAGCCCAACGCAAGGCCCAGCGGGAACAAGAACGGCAGGAACAAGAACGGCAGGAAGAAAGCAGCCAACCGACCCCTGTTGCAGAAAGCCGCACCTTGGGCATCGGCAGCAAGGTCCGCATCACCGGCACCAACATGGTCGGAGAAGTGGTACAGATTTCCGGCAAGAACCTCTCCATCAACATTGGCCAACTCACCACCCGGACCCAGGTCAACAAAGTGGAATTGATCTCGGCCAACGAATACCGCCAAACCGTGCGTACGGTCACACCGCCCAAGAGCACGTACAACACCTCCTCCCTGTCGGAACGCCGGTTAAACTTCACCCCGAACATCGATATCCGGGGACAACGGCTGGATGAGGCCATCCCGACCGTCACCCGCTTCATTGACGATGCCATCATGGTCGGCGTCAACGAAGTCCGCATCCTGCACGGAAAAGGAAACGGCATTTTGAAAGAAGAAATTAGAAAATACTTGAAAATAACTCCGGGCGTACGCTCCTTTGCCGACGAACACATCGAGCACGGTGGTTCCGGCATCACGGTAGTACGGTTGGACTAACCCCTTATCATCATGAAAATCAACAAACTCCTGGTTGCCCTTTTACTCCTGGCTGGCGGACTGACTGCCTGCAAAAGTTCCCGTCAAACCCCTGAAACCGTTGCAGAGAATTTCCTCCGGGCATACTTGACCTGCGACTACGAAGCCGCTGCCCAATATTGCCAACCGGAAGCGGCCACCTTCCTGACCGACAGCCAAGAAGAACTGAATACCCTCCCGCAAGAAATCCAAGAAGAAATGCGCCGACAAGCAGCCGGCATCCAACCCTCCTTGTTGCAGGTCACCGAACACGGACGGGACACCGTCTGCATCGACTTCTGCCTCCGTCTGGATTCCCTGCACCACGCCGACGGACAAATGCTCCTGACCCGCAATGCCGAAAAAGAATGGCGTATCCAAGGATGGTAACCGACCTTAGCCCCACAAACCATGAAACTCGTTGATACCCATACCCACTCCCTGTTCTCGTCGGACAGCAAAATGGACATCGAAGCCGCCTTGCAATACACTCGGGAAGCCGGATTGCACGGCATTGTCTTCACGGAGCACTATGATTTTGATGTTCCCGAAGGCATCATCGCCTTTGAATTTGATCCGGCCGAACAACAGGCGGCCGTACGGGAAATTGCGGAACGCTACAAAACGGATATCACGGTCCTAACCGGCATCGAAGTCGGCATGCAACCGGCCTCCTTCGACAAAATCCACGGGCTGTTGGACCAGCATACGTTTGACCAAATCATTGCCTCCGTTCACTTTGTGGACCAGGAGGACCCCTACCACGGGGGTTACTACATCGGAAAAGATGCCAAACGGGCCTACGGACGCTACCTGGAAACCATCTACAACTGCATCCGGCAGATGAAGACCTTCGACATCCTCGGCCATTTCGACTACATTGCCCGTTATGCCCCGTATCCGGAATCCATGTGCTACGCCGATTTTCCGGACCTCTTCGATGCCATCTTCCAACTCCTGATCCAACACGGACGGACTTTGGAATTGAACACCAAGACCTACCACATCAAGCCGGACGGAACTCCCCATCCGGATCCGCACATCTTCCGACGTTTCCGGGAACTGGGTGGTGAAGCCTTGAGTTTTGGATCCGATGCCCACAAGTTAGAACACATCGGTATCCGCTTCGACGAATATGCTGCCTTGGCAAAAGAATTCGGTTTCCGATACTCGGTGTATTACCAAGACCGAAAACCGATGTTCCTACCGTTGTAAGCAGCAAACTACTCGTTCCGTTTGCGGCGACGTTCTTCGCGGGCCTTTTTCCGGTCCTTCTTCTGACCGGAATGCAACAAGTAGCGGTCCCATTGTTCAGGGGTGAAGATCTTTTGATATGCGGCTTCGATTTGATTCCGCCAGCGATCCTGCACTATGCGGAAACTGCTGGCTTCTTGCATTCCGGCACGTTGCATTTCCTGGATTTCATCCATCATTGCCTGCATATCGTGCTGCAGAATGGAATCCACATAAAACGATTGGATCTCATCCAACTTCAACAACTTTTCCAGACGGGCCACTTCCTGCTCCGCAAATTCTGCCGGAGACGGCGGAGCCTTGGGTTGTTGCTGTTGGGCACACAAAGGGGCCGCCTTCAAGGCAAAAACGGCCATCAGACAGAGCAGATACAAGAGTCGTTGTTTCATCGGTTCCGTGTTTTATTCGTTAGGTTGTTGAAAAATAGTTGCTATCTTTGTGTAGATATAGCGATAATTTTATTGACAAAATTACAAATAATCAATCGTATTTATGAGAAAATTTATTTTTTCCGCATTTTGCCTCGTAGCGGCCCTCTTCGGAGCACGGCCCCTCGACGCATGCAGCAACGTATTGGTTACCAAAGGAGCTTCCAAAGACGGCTCCGTGATGGTCACCTACTCTGCTGACTCTCACCAGCTCTACGGAGAATTGTATTACAAACCGGCCATGGTTTTTGCCCGCGGCACCATGCTGGACATCTACGAATGGGACTCAGGCCGTTACCTCGGTCAAATCCCGCAAGTGGAACGTACCTACCAAACCGTCGGAAACATGAACGAACACCAATTGATGATCACCGAAACCACCTGGGGCGGTCGTGAAGAATTGGTGGACCCGAACGGTATCGTTGATTACGGTTCCCTCATCTACATCACCTTGCAACGTGCCAAGACCGCTCGTGAAGCCATCAAGGTCATGACCGAACTGGTTGCCGAATACGGTTATGCTTCTTCTGGAGAAAGCTTCTCCATTGCAGACAAAGACGAGGTATGGATCCTTGAAATGATCGGTAAAGGCTCCAAAATCGTCAAGGGCAAAAACGTAAACAAAGGTGCGGTATGGGTAGCTGCCCGTATTCCGGACGGATACATCTCCGCTCACGCCAACCACGCCCGCATCCACAAATTCCCGTTGAAAGACAAAGAAAACTGGTTGTACTCAAAAGACGTGATCTCCTTTGCCCGTGAAATGGGTTACTTTGACGGCAAAGACGAAGATTTCAGCTTTACCGAAGCCTATGCACCGGCAGACTTCAGTGCTTTGCGTGGCTGCGAGGCCCGCGTATGGTCCGCCTTCAACATCTTGGGCAAAGGAATGATCGGCGACAAAAAAGCAGAAGAATACCTGGACTATGCCATGGGTTACAACGTTAAAAACAAAATGCCCTTGTACATCAAACCCGCTGAAAAGGTATCGATGAAAGAAGTGGCGGACGTGATGCGCGACCACTACGAAAACACCCCGATGGACATGACCCAAGACATCGGAGCCGGTGGACATAAAAACCCCTACCGCTGGAGACCGATGAACTTTACCTACGAAGGTGAAACCTATGTAAACGAACGTGCCATTGCTACCCAACAAACCGGATTCTGGATTCTCTGCCAAGCCCGCCCTTGGTTGCCGGATGAAATCGGTGGCGTCCTTTGGTTCGGAGTGGATGATGCAGCCACTTCCTGCCTGACTCCGATCTACACCTCCATCACCGAAGTTCCCGAATGCGTACGCGTAGGCAACGGCAACATGCTCGAATACTCCGAAACTGCGGCCTTCTGGCTCTTCAACCGCGTCACCCATTTTGCATACCTGATGTACGACCGCGTAGCCCCCGTGGTACAAGCAGCAGCTACTGCACACGAATTGGGCTGCGAGGCAGAACTTCCGAAGATCGACGAACAAGCCTTGTACATCCAACAACACGGTGGTGACGTTCGCGCTTTCTTGACCCAATACTCTACCGACCGTGCGAACGACATGATGAACACCTGGAGAGAACTGGACCGTTTCCTCCTCGTGAAATACATCGACGGCAACGTGAAGAAACAAGGCGAAGACGGTGCTTTCTTGGGCAATGGTCACACCCACCGCATCCCTGCTTTCCCGGACCAACCCGGATACAGCGAAAAATGGAAAGAAGCCGTAGCAAAAGACGCAGCTGAAACCTTGAAAGTTCCGGATATCAAATACTAATCCGACGGACTTATTCCATACGAAAAAGGCGACTTATTCAGTCGCCTTCTTTCGTATTTGTATGGATATAACGACAGTTTATCTGGATGAGCTAAAGCAATTGCTGCCAGGAGTCTAAAACGAATAAGCCGCGCGAACGCCCAACCAGCTAATGCCGAATATCCGACTGGGAAACATCAGGAAATCCGCCGACCCGCCAACCCACCAGTCACCGCCTTTGGGACTGTTGCTGCGAATACGGGCACCCAATAACAAAGCCGCCGTCGGATAAGTTTCCGCAGGCAATTCCTGGGTCTCGGTGATTACCAAGGCTCCCGCATTCAAACCTACGTAAGGAGTGACCCGCTCATCGGTAAAGGAATAACGGAAATCCACGAGCGGCGCAAGATGAAAGCGCTCCGCAGTCAACAATGGAACATAAGTTCCGATACCACCTCCCAAATAGAAGTGCTCATTAAAATGATAACCGGCAGTCACATTGATCGATGTCATTATGAATGGAATCGCATCCACCATGACCGTAAAACCACTCCGATCCCCCAAGTAATAGTTGCTACCATTGTACCGAGGATTGTCGGACGGAAACAAAGAACCGATCAAAGCGGCACACCCACCCAAGAGAAGCGCATAGGCAGCCGGAGCCATAATCAATGGCAGAGAAAAAAGGCCTGGCAGGGATCCCAGACTCTCACCATCTACGTCCGCAACAAAGGGTGACAAGGCAATCCCATTGAATGCCGAAGAAGCAAGCCCAGATACCATGATTCCTCCCCCAGCATACAGCAGGCCTTTGCGCACATTCAGCATAGAATTGTTGACATACGTAATGGTGTCCTGATCGTAGTCTGTCATGACTGCCTGTTGGGCATGTACCGGTGGTACCAATACAATGGATCCAACCACCAGCAGGAGAAGAAATAATCTTTTCATATAGAAGATAAATTAAGCGAATCAATAACAAACAATAGATGCAAAAACACCCTGATTCGCTGCAAGTCCCCCTATTATTCCGCCTTCCTTCCGTTGTATGCAGTCAAGGCATTGCTGTACGCAATCTGCTTACTGATAAGATTCTCTGTTGCTTCAAACAAACTGGTCTGGTTCATCAACAGGTCCGATAACGGAACCAGACCCGCATTGAATTGGGACAGTTGGTTGTAAACCGTCTTTTGCGCAAGAGCAACATTCTCCTCGGCAACCTTCATCTGTTCCCAGGCGACATTGAGGTTCAACCAAAGCTGACGCGCCTGCAAGACGAGTTGGGAAGTCAAGTGTTCTTTTTCATTGGCTGCCTTTTGAATCTGGTAATCCAATCTCTTCAACCGTTGCGAACCTTTTCCCCAATTGGAAATGGGAATACTGATGGTGGCAAGACCGACAGCATTGAAGTTATCATTCATAAAATTGGCATAACCGTAGCTGACTCCGACACCGACGGACGGAAGGTATTCTCCCAATGCCAGTTTCTTTTCCAATTTCTTGGCTTCCACCATGACATCCAGGAGTTCGGTCTCCGTCACTCCTGCCGCAAATTCCTCCTCCGGAATGTAATAATCCAGGGGAAGAGTCTGACAAAATCCCCCATATAATCTGTCATGATGGCCAACATCGGGAAGAACATGGCACTGATGGATGCCGTCGACAGCAACATCGGAACCAGCAGTTCTTTCATACTGGAACTGGCTATCAATGCGGATAAGATTATCTATAATTAACGTTCTTCTTTATGTGTTCTTACTTATCCCCTTCGCCGGAACGTTGGCGGGGCTCCAGAATGGTCTCAATAAAATACTCCAGCGAATGATCCGTTGACATTCCCAATTTTTGGCGGAACCGGTGACGGAGCATCAAGACACTGCGCGGAGCAATGGCCAACAATTCTGCGATTTCCTTGTTATCCTGTTTCAGAACAATGAGCATGGAAAGCAGCTCCTCACGACGGGTAATGGACGGCAACTGCTCCCGCAATCGGGGGAGAAAGAGGGGGTACAAGAGTTCAAAGCGTTGGCGGAACTTGGATTCGCCCTGCGTCAAAAGAATGGAAGGAGTCAACGTCTCCAATTCCTGCCGCCGATCCTTGTCCCTCATAATATCGTTGATTTCCTTCGACATCAAATCCTTTTCAACATTGGACTGATGGAGTTTCTCGGCCAACAAGGCCAACTTGTCAGCGGCCTGCTTCATCTGGATTTTATGCTGCCTTTTTTGATGGAAAAGGAAAATTACTATCAAGACCAGGATGAAAAACGTTGCGGCAGCCACAACCAGAAACCAAAGTCGCTGATTGGTGCGCTGAAGCTGCAGAATCTGCAACTCCTGTTGCTTCTGTCGGGTCTGCTGCTCCACAATCGCTTCCACCAAATTAAAATTCAGCCTCTTCTCTTTCAAGGACTTCTGCTCCAGAAGCATCATCCCGGTATAAAACTCCACCTGATGGTGGTTCCCGCTGTTAAAGAAATGCTCCAAAATCGGCTGATAATCTACATGGATATACAGTTGGGTAGAGGATTGGTTCAATAAGAAACTCATGCTGTCCAGCATGATTTCTGCCTGGTATCCCATGTGATTCCTCAAGTAAATCTGTGCCAACTGGTGATAAGCCTTTGCACGGTTGAGGACCGTTCCTCGGTGAACTACCTGTTGAAGTTCGTGAATACCCAAGTGCAAAGAATCTCCCCCTTGCTGTGCCAAATACATTCCATGCAGGAGATCTACATCCACAGAACCACTATTGTACGGCAAGGAAGTACAGAAATTCTGTGCCTTTTGCACATAGAAAGAAACCGAATCCATTACACCCAACTGCAACATGGCCCGGCCCTTGCTGATATAGGTCTGCGCTGATACCATGGGATTCTTCTTTGTCATGCCCTCCTCTACCCGAATGGCTTCGTTCGCACAGAAGTTGGCATATTCGGGCACATCCCAATGCAAGAACAAATCTATCTGCGAGTGAAGACTGTTCAGAACGCCCAACTCATCACCTTGCTGCAAGGCCTCTTCGCGGCTCTGCTGAAACAAATCCAATGCCTTATTGAGTCGTCCGCTACGCTTGTAGAGGGACCCCAACATCGAGGTCACCCATTGTTTTCCAGAGCGTTTGTCGCAAGATTGGGCCTGCAACAAAGCCTCTTCACACCACTCAATCACCTCCTCCTGATGCGCAGGACTGCTGTAAAAGACCGCGGCCGCATAGGCATAATCCCGGAAATATCGCTCGGGAGTAGGATGATGCAAAGGCAACGTAAATACCTTCCTCGTTACTTCCCTTGCTTCCTGCATCTTCTCGGTTCGTGATAACGCATAGCCGAGCACAGAATAGTAATCCCGCAAACATTCCCGCTGTAGGAGCGGGGATGCCTGGAAGAGTTCCTGCAAGGCAGTTATACACGCTTCCGGCTCTCCCTTGGCCTGAAACGTATTCATCATCTGCATCAAGGCCTCCGCATACAAGGAGATCTCCTGCCCCACAAATTTCATCCCAGGCTCAGGTCGCATCAAGAACAGCTTGAATGCCTCCACCGCCTCATCGTATCTGCCATCCTGTTGCAACTGCCTGGCTCGTTGAAAGGAATTCTCATCGGCAAAACAGCTCCAACACAACAGCAGGAACGTTAAAAACGACAACAGTACTTTTCTGTAGGAAGACCTCCTAAACTTCATTTTGCCTTACACTTTTACAATTGTACAAAATTAGATAAATTAAATGGGGCGACCCAATCACAGTTGTTTACATTTTGATTTACATTTATTGAATAATCACGATTTTATAGAATATAAAACAAAATGTAGGTCCCGAATCTTTTGAGTTCTCAAACGTCAAAAGTAACTTCGATTTTGGGTATAATTTAGTCACCCTCTTTTGTTCACAAGGTCACAAAAGCATAAAAGAAAGGGGATGGCGAATCTGTCTTTAAGACTTTTCGTCATCCCCTCTGTTTATTCATTGAAGGAAGCGGTTAACCGTTCACCTTCTTGTAATCTTCCAAGAATTTCTTCAATCCCACATCCGTAAGCGGGTGGTTGAGCAAGCCTTTGATTGCAGAAAGCGGGCAAGTAGCCACATCAGCTCCTGCTTCTACGCAATCAATGATGTGCATGGTGTGGCGGATGGAAGCAGCCAACACTTCGGTGGTATAACCGTAGTAGTTGTACATAGCAACGATCTTGCGAATCAATTCAACACCGTCGTGGCAAACATCGTCCAAACGGCCCACAAACGGAGAGACGTAGGTTGCTCCTGCTTTGGCAGCCAACAAGGCTTGACCCACAGAGAAAACCAAGGTACAGTTGGTACGGATACCTTTGCCTGCAAAGTATTTCACGGCTTTGATACCGTCTGCAGTACAAGGGAGTTTCACAACGATGTGTTCGTTCAAGGCTGCCAATGCTTCACCTTCGCGAACCATACCTTCAAAATCGGTAGCAATCACTTCTGCACTTACATCACTGTTTACGATGTTGCAGATGTCCACATAGTGTTTGTGTTGGTTTTCGGTACCTTTGATACCTTCTTTCGCCATCAAGGAAGGGTTGGTGGTTACACCATCCAAAACACCCATTTCATACGCCTCACGAATTTGATCGAGGTTGGCTGTGTCAATAAAAAACTTCATATCTCTTTGGTTTATAAAATTGTTACTCCAGTAATGTCAATCAGGACCAGTTGGTAGGTCGAGTTGTACTTGGTCATGATACCGGTCAAGTCGCAGACCGCTCCGATTTCCGGAACAGATTGCGTAGCAAAATCTGCATAGCCACTGCTACGAACGACGATCTTTTTGCCACCCAAATCAAAATTCTGATTGCCCGAGTTGGCTTCGATTCCGTTTTCGGTATCTTCGGCCACGGCCCAAGTCTTCAAGCCATTGTCGCCTCCGGTATACTTAGCACCCTTCAAAGTTACTAATTTTCCCAAAATTGCATCGTTGATTTCAGCAGCTGTGGCAATTTCTTGAGGCTGAAGGGGGGCTCCCACCTCTCCTTTGAAAACCGTCCGGTCAATGAGGGACTGGGCATCGATGTAAGAGGTTTCGTAGCGTTCTTCGGTGGAGACGCCTCCCAACTGCACCATTCCACCGTAAGCTCCCAAGCACAAGTATTTGGGTTTGATATAAATACGCATTCCTTCCGGATAGTCATTGTACAGGCCGGTTTTCCCGATTTTGACTTCGATACCACCGGTCTCATCCTGGATGTAGAAAGAACGGTAGAAGTTGCCGGAAGCATCGCTGCTGTTCACGATGCCTGTAATCACAAGGTTCTCGTCGGAGATTTCCAGCGGGGTTCCGGTGTACAAACGTTTGAACTCGGAAATGGTCATCGTGGGTTCCATCACCACCGGTTCTGCCGGCTGCGGGGCTTCCCATTGTTGGCAGGCTGTCGTCAACATCATCACGGCTGCACAAACCATCGTAACATATCTTTTCATAAGCATCCTCCTGTTTTAGAATCTGAAATAAACATTGACCATGTAGGTCGTACCGAACATGTAGAAGTACTTGGAGTCAAATGCGGTGTAATTCAAGATATTGCCCGAAGCATCCTTGTTGGCTGTCAGACGCATTTGCTCAAAACCTCCGGTGCGGAAGTTGGTGTTGTTCAAAATGTTCTTTATGTCCACACTCACACCCAAGTTGTATTTGCCGTGGATGTACCACGATTTTCCGATGTTTGCATTCACCACAAAACCGGGGGTCAAACGTTCCTGATCGGTCATTTTACGCATTTGGGCATAACCTTCAGGAGTCGAGAGGTCGTAACCGATGTTTGCGTAGTCCGTACGACGGAGGGGGTTCATGGACAAATACATACCATCAAAGTAGCTCACATCGATACCGGCAAAGAGGTAACGTTCCGAACGGTAGTTCAAACCCAAGTTGGCAGCCAACTGCGGGGTGCTGGGTACTTTGTATCCTTCCCAATACACCTTTGCATTCTCCAGAACCACGGCTTCGCTGTTGTCAATGGTTTGGGTCACGTAAGGCGTCGAAGTATAGACGTAGTTGCCGTAAGACAAAGCTCCTTGAAGAGAGAGACCGTACGACAACGGCACTTTCATTCCCAATTCCATCCCTACGTTGCGTTGGTCGATGCCACTCATCGCAAAGTTGGTGTAGGCACGTTGGATGTCGTCATAGAAACTGATCAAATCCGTCTGATCGTGGATGGTGGTGTAGAACACCGACGCACGCAGGGCAAACTCACCCACCTTCAGGGCATAGTTCAAATCTGTACTGAAGGTTTTTTCGGTCGTCAGGTGGGGTACCAGGCTGTTCCGGGTTCTCGGAGACAGGAACGACTCTTGGAAGTAAGGTGCCGACTGTACATAACCGATGTTGGCGTATAGGCGGTTGCTGCCTTCAAATTTGTAGTTCAATCCCAATTTCGCGGTGTAGGTAAAGAAATTGGATTTTTCTGACTCACCATAAGAGTTGTCCGGGAAAAGGCCCTTGCGGTACAAACCGTCACGCCAGAAAGTCTGGTAACCGACTTCCCCTGCCAGGGTAGCTTCCAAGGCACCCACGTTGGTCTGAGCCACAACCCATGCCCGGTGGTTGCGTACATTGGCATAGTAGTCATAGCCATATTTGTCGCCCACCTTCACCTTGCGGTCGGGGTTGTTCAAGTCATTTTGGATCTGATCACCGGAACCGTAATCACGTTCGGCAAACTGGTCCACGTCAATCCAGTATTCTCCCCCCAACAAGTCCTTGATGATCTTGTAGTATTCGGTACGGTTCCAACGGTAATTGTAACCAGCATTGAGTTTCAACCAGGCAGCAAAACGGTGGCTGTACTGGAGGTTGAAGTTGAAGTCATCCTGGTCGGTGTGGGATTCTTCCACAACGTATTTCGAGCGGGCTCCGCTGTTG
>JAEIGA010002044.1_pt1 | contig 32144 bp, 47 predicted proteins | sample 9270691 | NCBI WGS metagenome assembly JAEIGA01 (sample SAMN17057246, study PRJNA624740) | gut metagenome | biome: biome; isolation source: fecal sample | host: Bos grunniens | place: China: Xizang | collected 2019 | reverse complement strand
GATCCGAAATATGTTGATGTAATCATTGAACGGTGGGAACAGTTCACCGGACAGAAGGCGGTTTTGTTAAATGGAATTACTGAAGCTATTGCAACAGCTTAAGAAAGAAAAGAAGATAACAGCGCAACAATATAAAACGTATAAAGGGCAAGCGGTTCACGGTGATGAAATCGGCTGCATAAAAGGGTTGAAGCGGAAACGTCTTATAACAGACGAAAAAGCGGATTCCCTTATTTTGTCTTATCAGCTTGCCTATACGGAATAGGTAGGTGAGGGAATGTGGCGAACGAAGAGAACTTAATGCCGATTGAAGAGGTCAATTCGAGAAGAACACGAGAACAGCACAGCAAGGACAGCAGGAAGGCCGGAATCGCATCCGGAAAGGCACGAAGGGAAAAGAAATTGTTCCGTGAAACACTCGAAACATTGTTGTCAATGCCGATGAAGGACGGCAAGGAAGTACCGGTTGATAAGATACAGAACTTTGCCAACATCAAAGGGCAGAATATATCGGTGCAGGAAGCTATTCTGATAAGTCAGATACAGAAGGCTATGAAGGGTGACACAAGGGCGGCAGAATATGTTCGTGATACGATAGGTCAGAAACCGTCCGACAATGTTGTTCTGAATGGTCAAGTGAATAATCCGTATGCAGGACTGACAACGGAAGAATTAAAGAAGCTGATAGAAAATGATTGATGAACGAATCAAGACAGGTGCAAGAATAGAACTCGCACGAAGGGATTTTTGGTATTACTGCAATCTGAAAGCACCGGACTTTTACAAGCCGGATAGAAAATATCTTGTAGATCAGTGTAACGAGATGCAGGATTTCATTGAATCCGATGATGATGTTCTCGTTATAAACGAACCGCCACGGCACGGAAAATCAAGGACCGGGCAGAGCCTTGTCGAATGGGTTCTCGGTAAGGACAAGACGCAAAAGGTTATGACGGGTTCATACAATGAAACGCTGTCAACCACTTTTGCAAAGGGTGTACGAAATACCATCCAAGAGGTAAAAGCGGACGAAAAGAGAATCGTATACACAGACATCTTCCCTGACACATGCATAAAGCGTGGTGATGGTTCTATGAACTTATGGAGCCTTGAAGGTGGATATAACAACTATCTTGCTACATCACCGACCGGAACGGCAACCGGTTTCGGCGCAACACTGATTATCATTGATGACTTGATAAAGAACTCGCTCGAAGCCAACAATGCGAATGTAAAAGAGCAGCATTGGTCGTGGTTCACAGATACGATGCTGTCACGTTTGGAAGAGGGCGGCAAAATTATAATTATTATGACACGATGGGCAACGGATGATCTTGCCGGTAAGGCGTTGGAACATTTCGCATCCATCGGAATGAAAGTTCGTCACATCAACATGAAAGCCGTTCAGGACGATGGCACGATGTTGTGTGATGAAATATTGTCGTTCAAGTCGGCTATGCAGAAAAAGAAAACAATGGGAGCCGACATATTCAGTGCGAACTATCAGCAGGAATGTATTGATATCAAAGGCCGTCTGTATAGCAGCTTCAAAACGTACAGAGGGGAATTGCCATTGTTCAAAAGCATCAAGAACTACACTGATACTGCGGATGAGGGTGATGATTATCTTTGCAGCATCGTGTATGGACAGACGTTTGCGGATGAAGCATATGTACTTGATATCATTTACACAAAGGAACCGATGGAGATTACCGAGCCTGCTGTTGCAAAGCAGTTGTTCGATTGTAAGGTAAATGACGCTGATATTGAATCCAATAACGGCGGCAGAGGATTCGGCCGGAGTGTTGAGCGTATTTTACGAGATGTATACCACAGCAACCGAACAATTATAAATATGTTCACGCAACACAAGAACAAAAAGGCGAGAATCATATCAAATGCAACGTGGGTTATGAATCATGTGTATTATCCGGAAGATTGGAGAAATCGTTTCCCGGAATACGCTGAATCAATGGAGAAATACCAACGTGAAGGAAAGAACGCACACGATGATGCGCAAGATGCTACGACCGGCATTGCGGAGAAGATAGGTCAAGGAAGTGCGTACAGTTTTGATTAAATATTGGCGTGTGGCTGAATCTTTCAGCTTCGCATAAAACAAAAGATGAAAGCGGCAAAAGCCGCACTTGCCGATGTGGCGCAACAGGGAGCGCATCTGACTTGTAATCAGCAGGCTTGTCGGTTCGAGTCCGGCCATCGGCTTAATAGTAAATTAAAGGGGTGAAAATCTTGGGAGTATTTAATTTCTTTGCGAATGCCGCAAGAAAACTGAATAGCATCGTTACATCCAATGTCGTGAAAGCAACGGATGATCTGACCGAACTTGAAAAAGACATTGTAGCGTGGAAGCTGTCACCGGAACGTGCGGAACAGATTAACGGCTCCATGTACTACAAAGGCTATCACGACATTCTGCATAAGAAACGCACGGCAATCGGTAAGGGCGGCAAAGAGGTTGAATTAACGAATCTTCCGAACCGTAAGGACATTGATAATCAGTATGCGATTGCTGTTGATAAGAAAGCGAACTATTTCTTAGGCAAGCCGATGGCGGTTAAGACCGAGAATGAGAAATACGGCGAACTGCTGAAAGCCATCTTTGATATGAAGATGCAGAAGCGGTTGAAAAACACGGTAAAGAAGTCCTTCAACAACGGTATTGCATGGGTGTTCCCGTACTACGATGAAAACAGCAATTTGAAATTCAAAGTATTTCCGGGATATGAGGTAAAAGCGTATTGGAATGACGATGAACATACGGAACTCTATAAGGCTGTTCGTCTGTACCCGGTTGAAACGATCATCAAGGGCAAGCGAGAAGTGATTGAGAAAGTCGAGGTATACAAGTCGGACGGCGTATATCGTTACATTCTCAACAGCAACGATAAACTCACGGCAGATACAGAAGCCGGAGAATACGAAAGCTATATCAGTCTGAACGGAATGCCGTTCAATTGGGATAGAATACCGCTGATTGCGTTTAAGTACAATGACAGCGAGATTCCGTTGATTCGCAAGGCGAAATCACTGCAGGATGCTATCAACGAACTTATGAGTATGTTCCACAATCATATGCTCGAAGATAACCGGAATACGATTCTTGTTATCGAGAACTTTGACGGGCAGGACTTAGGCGAGTTCAGACAGAATCTTGCCGAGTATGGTGCTGTTAAGGTCCGCACCGGTGAAGGGGCAAAGGGCGGTGTATCTACACTGTCAATCGAAGTCAATGCCGGTAATTATCAGTTGATTCTCCAATTGCTCAAAAACGCATTGATTGAGAATACGAAAAGCTATGACGGAAAGATGCTCAATTCCGGTACGCCGAATCAGATGAATATTCTTTCCATGTATCAGGATATCGACATTGATACGAACGACCTTGAATCTGAATATCAAGCAGCACTCGAAGAACTGCTTTTCTTCATCAACACTCACCTTGCTTTAACCGGGCAGGGTGATTTCTTTGAGGAAAAGGTTGAGTTCATCTTCAATAGGGATATGTTGATGAACGAATCCGAGATTATGCAGACACTTGTCAATGCCGGCGTGAAGATATCCAATCGGACGCTGCTTAGTCAGGTTCCGTTCGTGGATGATGTGGATGCCGAACTTGAACAGATCAAGAAAGAATCCGAGGAAAATATGGAGATGTATCAGAACGCATTTCCGCAGGATCAGGAGCAGGACGATAATGCAGATGGCGAGCAAAACGAAGATTAAGAGATTCAGAATCATAAGGCCGGAATTGACCGTTGAATTTGTCAGACCGGTTTTAGGTCGGCTGAACCTTATCTTTATACTTCCACGGCTGATAAAGATAGTGAAGGTTGATTTGAGAGTGTATGGAATACAGAAGAACGCATTTGTCATTTGTATTCCGAAAATCAAATTTTGCGGCAGTGTGGGAAGAGAGGGTGTAAATGATGCAGAAAGTGAATGTGTTAGGAACTGAATACACAATCGAAACTCACAAAATATCAGAAGATGAGTATATGGAGAAAGAACATTTATCCGGATATTGTGGAGAGGAATCGAAACTGATTGTGATTGCGGACATGTCGGAAAAAAAGTATTTTCCGGACTTTGATGAAAAAGAACAGGAAAGCTATTACAAGAAAGTATTGCGGCATGAACTAGTACACGCATTCTTCAACGAAAGCGGACTTTCCGCAAATGCAATTGTTCCTGGTTGTGCATGGGCAAAGAATGAAGAAATGATTGATTGGTTTGCTATCCAATCACCGAAGATTTATAAAGCATTCCAAGAAGCAGGGTGTATGTAATGAGAAATAGAGAGTATTGGACGAAGAGATTCGAGCAGCTTGAAGAAGCACAATTGAATAAAGGTGCAGCGTACTTCTCCGAACTCGAAAACCATTACACAAGGGCAGCACGTGAGGTACAGAAGGAAATAAACCAATGGTATGCACGATTCGCTGTCAATAATGAGATTACGCTGCAGGAAGCACGGAAGCTACTTCGTGCCGATGAACTGAAAGAGTTTAAGTGGAGCGTAAAAGACTATATCAAGCACGGCGAGGAAAACAACATTTCCGGGCAATGGGCGAAACAGCTTGAAAATGCTTCGGCACGTTGGCACATCACTCGGCTTGATGCGTTAAAACTGCAGATGCAGAATCATGTTGAAATGCTATTCGGCTATGAGCAGGATAGCGTTACACGGCTCATGGAGAAGATATATTCCGATGGTTATTATCACACGGCGTATGAACTGCAAAGGGGTTTCAACATCGGATATGATCTGATGAAACTCGACACACGGCAGATTGAAAAGGTTATTTCAAGGCCGTGGGCGGCAGACGGTAGCAATTTCAGTTCCCGGATATGGAAGCAAAAGACACAGCTTGTAAGCGAATTGCATACGGAACTCACACAAGCCATTATACGGGGGCAGAATCCCGGTAAAATAACGGACTATATATCGCATCGGTTCGGCGTAAGTAAACGCAATGCCGGGCGTTTGGTGATGACAGAAGCGGCGTTCTTCGCATCCGCATCCACTAGGGATTGTTTCAATGATTTGGGCGTGGAACAGTATGAGATATGCGCTACGCTTGACAGTCACACATCCGATACGTGTCAAGGTCTTGACGGCCATGTGTTCAAAATGAGTGATTATCAGGTAGGCGTAACGGCTCCACCTTTTCATCAGTGGTGCAGAACAACAACCGTTCCGTACTTCGATGATGAATTTGAACTCGACACAAAGAGAGCGGCACGGGGCGAAGATGGGAAAACGTATTACGTTCCTGCTGATATGAAATATCCGGAATGGAAAAAGGCTTTTGTTGATGGTGGAAGCAAGGAAGGACTTGAAATACCATCAATCAAGGACAGAAAGATGTGGGATGCAAATATTACATTCGACAATATGCTGTCAACATCTGATGGCAACGAAGCAATGATTGAAAGGCTTTTGATTGCAAACGAATCGACCGATTTCGTACAGGATGCGAATATACCGGGTGCATTCGGTTACTATCCTGCCGAAGATGTTATTAAGTACAATCCGGATGCAGAGAATTTCGATTCATACGACATGAATTACGTTCAAGCGCACGAATTGAGCCATAAGGTAGACGAAAAAGAATTGCACTCATGGAAGAACGCAGGGTTTGTAAATGCTATTGAAACGTGTCGTGAGAAGATTTATAATAACATCAATCAAGTGACAGATTGGTTTGCAGACGGCGGCGTGTATGAGTATGATCTTGCAATGTCCGATATAATCAGCGCACTGTCATACGGGGAATTAAATGATTATTTGATTACCGGCCACGATGCTGAATATTGGAAGAACGATAAATACCGCAGTATGGAGATATTTGCGAATATCAGCAGCATTGATGTTATGGGTTCATCGAGTAGAGCAGAGTTCAGTTCGTTGCTCGAAGAATTATATGATGCGTATAAGGAGTTGGTGAAATGGCGTTAGTTGAAGCAATTAAGAAGGATAAAGAGATTGCGGAATTAAGAAGCAAATGGAAAGAAAAGAAAACCACTCCTTTTCCACTGTATAATCATGATGAGTACCGTGGCATTGAGGACTATAAAGAAAAGATCCGGCAGAAGTTGAAGCACTCTTGAAAAAGGGTGCTTTTTTCATGCGGAAAAGTGGATATGTGGATTTGTAACCAATGTAGGCATTATGAATCGTACTGATTCAGAGACGAACGAGTGAGGGAAGTGAAACAATGAAAGAGACAACAAATTTTGGCTTTAAGAAGCCTGAGGAAAATGAGTTTTACGATGTGAATGTGCAGAATGACAATATGGATGAGATTGACCGTGTTCTGCAGGGGTATAAGGACGGAACACAGCAAGTAGGAGACAGCGCAAAGCTAGGCGGTAAAAATGCGAGTGAGTATGCGTATCGTATTGATGGGGATATAACTGGTTCAGAATCCATACTTGAAAAGGCAAAAACATTAGGTGTGGGTGTTTGGAATTTTCGTTTTGCTAGTGGACATGACGGCACTGATTTGCCAATGAGCCAATATAAAAACGGAACGGCAACAGTGTTTGTTCGTTCTTCAAATTATGTCAGTGTTTACTTGTGGGGTTCTTCGTCGGCAACTAACTCACGAAGAATAGCATCAAACTTTTGGAATGGTACAGAGTGGACGGGTTGGAATGTAGAATCATGGACATCAGACCTTGCGAACTACTTACCGCTTAGTGGTGGAGCATTTGATAAAGGAAAATATATATCATTCCAACCGAAAGAGGTTGGTGGAAATGAGGTAGGCACATACTTCAAGAATGCCGATGGTAGTTATTTCGGTGGGGTTGGTATAAAGGCGCAAGACGGTGTTTGTAATTATCTGTTTGTGAGTCCATACGGTGACGATACATCTCACGCTAGTAAATGCCTTGCAATCTATCCCGATGTTATTAAGTGGAAAAATCAAGAACTTCTCCACACAGGCAACAAGCCGACAGGCACTTACACGGGTAACGGTAGTGCAACGGAGCGAACAATAAATGTCGGTGGTATTGGTGATGTTTTGTATGTGAAAAATGCTAATAATTTTGCAATCGTTTCCACTTCGGGTGCTATCGTTGCAAATGACAGTGGTGTTACAAGATTGTCAAAGGAAGAAGCGTTTTTTGCAAACGGTGTATTAACACTGAAAACCACAAACAATGCCTTAAATGGAAATCTTGCAACATATCCTTATGAATTAGGATAAGAAAGGAGTAAAGCCATGACAGAGATTTTTGAAAATGAAATCATAGAAGAAACTACGGAAACTGAAACTTCGATTGAAGAAATCGTTGAACTTCCGCAGAGAGTAAATCCGTTCTGTGTTATCAGTAAAGCAGTTTTCGGACAGTATAACGTGCGAGATATTCAGACCAACAGCGCATGGGGTAGCAATCCTTACGGTGACAAATTTGCAGTTGTTCCTGATGATATGGTAACGGATATTCTTGAAACAAGAGGATTCTGCGACATTGAACTGAACGAGGAGGGAACGGAGATTGTCGGATTTACCGCAAGGGAGATTCCCGAAATTCCCGAAGCACCACACGAACCGACAGCAGAGGAACGGATTGCAGAGTTGGAATCGCAGAACATGATGCTGATGGAGTGTCTGCTTGAAATGTCAGAGGTAGTCTATGCGTAGACTTATCTTTAGATTACTATTTAGAAAGGAAGGTGACACCATGATGGGTATGTTGTGGGCGCAGCAGATTATGCTTGGCAAAAAGACTTTTGCGCAGGTTCCGAGATTGCTCAAAGAGCAGGTCAAAGAGATTCTGATCGACAGCGGTCGTGAGAATCTTGTAACCGAGTAAGGCAGTCATGGGAGAGCGTTTGGCGTTCTCCCTAAATACGGACATTACAGAGGGGATGGCAATGGATATAGTAATTGATACGGCAACTCTTATATGGGCGGTCTTGTTGGCGTTGGGAATCCCGACATCTATCACAAGTTTCTTCTTTTGGCGGCTCAAACGCAAGATTGAGAAGCAGGAAAGCGAACGGGATAAGAAAGAAGCGGCAAGGCGGCAGAATGAAATTATCGTCATTGAAAATGTCATGGCGGCAATTGCATTGAGTGAAGCAACAGCAAAAGCGGTGCAACGCATTCCTGATGCACGGTGCAACGGGGATATGCACGCCGCACTTGAATATGCGACACAGATAAAACACAAGCACCGTGAGTTCATCACGAAGCACGGTATAGAAGCACTTTATTGACGGACTTTTTGAAGTCCTTTTTTAATGCTCAAAACTGATATAAAGCGTCCTTCCTGGGGCGTTTTTATATTTCGTCACTTTGGCATTTCGGACGTTAACTGCAAAGACGAATATTCGTGGACTGAACCACGTAAAACAATGTTTTTGAAGAAAGAGAGGAAAAGAACCATGAAGAAAGAAGATTTTACGGCGGCAGGAGTAACAGAGGAACTTGCACAGAAACTTGCGGAATTATCCGCAGAGGAATTGAAAGGCTATGTTCCGAAAGAACGCTTCAACGAAGTGAACGAAGCGAAGAAGAACGCAGAAGCACTCGTAACGGAGCGTGATAATCAGATTGAGACTTTGAGGAAGTCGAGCAAGGACAACGAAACACTGCAGCAGCAGATTGCGGACCTGCAGACGGCGAATAAGGAAGCCGCAGACAAGTATGCTGCGGATCTGAAACAGCTTCGCCTTGATAATGCCGTTGATAAGGCTATCACGGCGGTAAACGGCAAGAATGCAAAGGCCATCAGAGCATTACTTGACCTTGAAAAGGTGGAAGTCCTTGAAGATGGCACAACAAAGGGTCTGACAGAACAGCTTGAAGCACTCACAAAGGCAGAGGATTCGAGTATGCTGTTCGGTTCTTCCGTGCCGAGTGTAAAAGGCGTGGTTCCGGGCAAAGGGAAGGACACTTCGGGAAGCGGAGTTGATTTTTCCAAGATGAGTTATTCCGAGATTGATGCGTATATGGCAGCAAACCCGGATGCAAAAATTGATTAAAAACAAAGAAAGGTAAAGGTGAATTATTATGGCACAGTTTGATTCTAAGAGTTTCAACGAAAAGGCGTTCAAGTATTCCGTGGAAAGAATCCCGAACTTGAAAACCAATGAAATGAGAAAGAGCAAGGCACTTGTTCCGAATCCGGACATTAAGGCTGCATTAGGTTCTCAGAACGGAACCGAGTACGCTGTTATCGCAGTACGTGGTCTGCTTGATGGCGAAGCGGTAAATTATGACGGTCAGACCGATATTACCGCTACTTCCACTAAGACCTTCGAGCGTGGCGTTATCGTTGTAGGCCGTGCAAAGGCATGGGTTGAGAAGGACTTCTCCTACGACATCACCGGCGGTGTTGATTTCATGGATAACATTGCAGCGCAGGTTGCAGAGTATCAGGAAGGTTTGGATCAGGGTACAATTCTTGCAATCCTTGAAGGTGTATTCGCCATGACCGGCGCAAAGAACCTTGAGTTTGTAGAAGCACACACACACGACATTACCGCTATCGGTGAGGGTGTTGTTGATGCTACTTCTCTTAATACTGCAACCAACAAGGCTTGCGGTAAGAACAAGAAGAAGTTCAGCATGGTATTCATGCACAGTGATGTTGCAACCAACCTTGAAAATCTGAATCTGATCGCACACTTGAAGTACACCGATCCGAACGGCGTTACCCGTGATTTGGATATGGGTACTTGGAACGGCAAACTCGTTATCATTGATGATGATATGCCGATTGAAATCGTTCCGGAAACTTCGAGCGGCGCAGGCGACGGCTATACCAAGTACACAACTTATGCACTTGGTGAGGGCGCATTCGATTTTGAGGATGTTGGCGTGAAGAAGCCGTTTGAAATGGACCGTGATCCGGCTAAGAACGGCGGCGAAGATACTCTGTATATGCGTCAGCGTAAGGTATTTGCTCCGAAGGGTCTTTCCTATGCGAAGAAGTCTCAGGCAAGTCTTTCTCCGACCGATGCAGAGTTGAAGAACGGTGCAAATTGGGAGTTAGTACACTCCGGCGAAACAACCGTTTCTCAGAGAAGCTATATCAACCACAAGGCAATTCCGATCTGCAGAATTATCTCCCGTGGTTAATGAATGAAGTGAGGGGGCCGTTCTTTTGGGCGGCTCCTTTTGAATGAGGTGAAAAACATGAGCATTACTATCGAAGATATTAAATCCCGGCTTGAAACGTTCGGGTATAAATTCAACGAAGCATCCGACACATTTGCACTGAACTTTGCAAAGGACAAGGCAGAACAGCACATCAAAAATATCATCAATGACACTGATATTCCTGATGAAGCGAAATTTGCAACGATTGACGCAATATGCGCCGAGTTCCTTGCTTTGAAGAAGGGAACGGGGCAGTTGACGGACGAACTGATTGAAAGTGTGGTAAAAAGCGTGAAGTTGGGTGATACGACCGTAACACTTGACGAAAGCGCAAGCGCAGATCGGCAGTTCGATGCGATTGTTAACAGCATGATGAATTATTATTCCGATGATTTCATGCGATTCAGAAAGATGGTGTGGTAATGATGTTGAGCGAAAAAGCAATAGCGAGGATTCGCAAGGCGTTCGAGAAGATGTATAACGGTGTTTGCGTTGTGACCGAGTATAGGCAGGAACGTGACGCAGTAACGAAAAAGACTGTATTCGTTGAAACTCCGGTACTTTTATCACAGCCGTGCAGACTGTCATTCAGTTCGTCACCGGTGACGGGTGATGATAACGTAGCTTCCGTGGTGCAAGAAACGAAGTTATTCATTTCTCCGGATGTGACAATTAAGAAAGGCAGTAAAATCACGGTTACACAGAACGGTGTAACAACCGATTATGAACATTCATCCGAACCGAAGATATATGCCACGCATCAGGAAATCACACTGAAATTGTTTGAAGGATGGGCGTGACATGGGAAGAAGATGGGGCAAATGCGATTTTTCCGAACTGCAGAAGTTGAGTGAAAACCTGCAGAAGTTGGAACAAGTGTATTCTGATGAGTTCTGTGAGCAGATGGCAAAGGAACTTGCGCAACGGTTACTTCGTAGAGTGCGGCAGCGTACTCCGGTCGGTGAGTATGAAACTATTTCATACGAAACGAAAGACGGGAAAACGTTCAGCTTCAACGAAGGGAAGTCCGGCGGTACATTACGGCGTAATTGGACAGTAAACCCAATTGAAAAGCACGGAAATGAGTACGTGGTTGAGGTTGTGAATGCTACTGAATACGCTTCGTATGTTGAATACGGCCATCGGCAACAGCCGGGGCGTTTTGTTCCGCAGATTGGGAAGAGTTTGAAATCCGCATGGGTTCCCGGAAAGTTCATGCTTACCATATCAGAGCAGGAAGTACAAAATCTTGCTCCGAAGCTACTCGAAAAAAGACTTACTGAAAAGTTGAGGGAAATATTCAATGATACTTGATATAACAGACGGCATTTCAATCAAACTGAATGAATTGTTTGGTGATGATTACAACACATATACCGAGAACGTGAAGCAGGGCTTACAAGAGCCTTGTTTTTTTATTAAACCGCTCAAGGTAAACACGAATCAATTTCTCGGCAACCGAAAAGAGCGCAGATATCCGTTCGACATTGCTTTTTTTACAGATGCCGGCAATGAGGAAATGATGAGTGTCGGTGAGCAGATGCTTGACGGGTTGGAATACATCACACTGACGAATGGTGATATCGTCCGTTGCCTTTCGTCTGATATGGATATTGTCGATGATGTGCTTCATGTATCTGTGACATATTCCGTGATTCTGAACAGTATCGAAACCGAGGAAGCAATGGACACGCTCGAAACGAACATCGGAACGAAGGGAGATTGAAGCAATGGCAACAAAAAAGAATGATACCGAACGCACCGAGAATCCGGTGCAGAAGTATAAAGGTGAACAGCTTTTGCGCATGGATAAATACAACAACCGTGTTGCAAGAGTAGTTATTAAGCCGGACGGGGTTTATAGCTTCGAGGAAGCTGACAAACTCATTTCGGACATTATGAGAAAGAGAGGATGATGAAATATGTTAGGTGGTGGAACTTTCGTAACACAGAACAAAGTGCTTCCCGGTTCTTACATCAACTTCGTTTCTGCGGCATCCGCATCCGCTAATCTTGGCGAACGTGGATTTGTTGCAATGGCACTTCCGCTGAAATGGGGCGTTGATGGTGCAATCTTTACCGTTACCGGTGATGATTTCCGTAAGAACTGCTTGAAGTTGTTCGGATTCGCTTACGATTCCGAGGATGCGAAGAAATTACGTGACCTTTTCAAGAATGCAACCGTGCTTTACTGCTACAAGCTGATGAACGGCGGTGCAAAGGCAACCAACAGCGTGGCAGAAGCATTGTATAAGGGTTCCTTCGGTGCTTCTCTGTCTACCGAGATCCTGACCGGTGCAGAAACAGGAACGTTTGATGTGAATATCTATGCAGGAACAAGCGTTGTATTCAGCAAGACTGTAAAGACGCTTGAAGAACTGAAAGCTGATGGTAACGGATGGGTTAAGTGGACGCTTGCTTCTCTTGCTGAATCCACAAAGGAAGCACTTACCGGCGCAGATCTTGACGGAACGGATGTTACTGCAACAGAACACTCCGCATTCCTTGATGCGGCAGAAAGCTACACATTCAATGCAATGGGTTGTGCTTCTACTGAGAGCGCAATTCAGGACCTTTACGTGCAGGAGTGCAAGGATCAGCGTGATGCAAACGGCATCAAGTATCAGCTTGTAGTATTCAACAATGCTGCAGACTATGAGGGCGTTGTTAACGTGAAGAACAGCGCAGATGCAGTGTATTGGACAACCGGTGCGATTGCCGGATGTGTGGTGAACGCTTCTCTGACAAACCGTGTCTACAACGGCGAGTATGAGATTGCAACCAATTACACCAAAGCACAGCTTGAAGCAGCTATCAGAAACGGCGAGTTCACCTTCCACCGTGTCGGTGATGATGTTCGTGTGCTTACCGATATCAACTCTCTTGTGAACACTACGGCAGAAAAGGGCGAGGATTTCAAGTCGAATCAGACTATCCGTGTGATTGATCAGATTGCAATGGATATCGCAAATCTTTTCAATACGAGATATCTCGGTGTGATTCCGAATGATGCTTCCGGTCGTGTTTCCTTATGGAATGACATTGTAAAGCATCATCAGCAGCTTGAAGGAATCAGAGCAATCGAGAACTTCGATCCGAAGGCTGTTGTTGTTGAGCAGGGTGACACGAAGAAGTCCGTTGCTGTTACTGACGCAATCGAAGTCGTGAACGCAATGGAGAAACTTTATATGACCGTTGTGGTGGCATAAGAAAGGGGGAAAAAACATGGTTGGAACAATGAACGCAAAAGACGCAATCAGAGGTTCAGCAGCAGAATGTTTTGTAACAATTGAAGGTAAGCGTTATAACTTCATGCAGGCTATCAACCTTGAAGCAAGCATTGAGAAGAATAAAACCGAGGTTCCCATTCTTGGCAGAACCGGTAAGGGTAACAAGTCAACCGGATGGACGGGTAGCGGTTCCGCTACTTTCCATTACAACACAAGCATTTTCCGTGAATTACTTCTCCGTTACAAGAACACCGGCGAGGATGTTTATTTCGACATCCAGGTAACAAACGAAGATAAGACATCTTCCGCAGGCAGACAGACGGTAATCTTGAAGGATTGCAATGTTGACGGTGGCCTTTTGGCGAAGTTCGATGCAGATGAAGATTATGTCGACGAAGATATGGACTTCACCTTCGAGGATTTTGAAATTCCGGAGACATTCGCTTTGCTTGCAGGCATGGAATAACTAATATCTTGGGAAGAATAGGGCAACGTACCCGACAAGGCACGACCTCCGGTGCTTTTCTTCCCTTATTGTGGGGGAATCATAGAAAGTGAGGATATGATATGGGAAATTTATCTTTTTTCTTAGCAGAAAACGTTGAAAAGAAACAGAATTTGAAAGTAGCAATCAGTGATCGCTTTAAGGACGATAAGGGCAATCCCGTAAAGTGGGAAATTCGTTCCATTAGTGCTGTGGAAGATGAAGCACTTCGCAAGGCTTGTACTCGCAGAGTTCAGATTCCGGGCAAAAAGAATCAGTTCACACAGGATTTTGACAGCAACGCATATATCGCTAAACTTGCGGCGGCCGCCGTTGTATATCCGGATTTGAACGATGCTGCTTTGCAGAACTCGTACGGCGCAATGGGTGCAGAACAGTTGCTCCGCACTATGCTTTATAAAGAGGAGTTCGACAAGCTGACGGAAATCATCACCGGCGCATCTGAATCCGATGATATCAATGATTTGGTGGATGAAGCAAAAAACTAATTGATGAAGGCGATGGGGAGTTCAATTTTGCTTACTATTGCCTTCATAAATTTCATTGGAAGCCGTCAGAGTTTGATGCGCTTCCTACGAGGGAAAAGGCGTTCGTGATTGCTGCTATACAGATAAAACTCGATCATGACAAAAAGGAACAGAAAAAGATTAAGAAACCTCGTAAAAGGTAGGTGATACTCATGGGGCAATAAACTCAACAATCAAAATTAAAGATGGAATGTCACCTGCGCTCAAAAGCATGAACAAAGCATTGATGATGGTGCTTAATTCTTTCAATGCGGTTCAGAGTGCATCAGCTTCGGCGGTAGATACTGCGGCTTTTGAAGAAGCACGGAGAGAAGCGGCAAGTGCCGCCGTTGCTATTAACCAAATGGAACAGCAGATACGTGAAGCAACGAATCAACAGGACAAGTTTTCTGATAATGTGAACGAATCTGAAAACGCAATGGGCGGTCTTGTAAGGAAAGCAGCAGGACTTGTTGCGGCATACGCTTCTGCACAGACGCTTTTAAGTGCTGTCAATCTGTCCGACCAAATGACGCAGACATCTTCACGAATGAATCTGATTGTAGACGATGGCGGTTCAGTCGAGGAACTTGAACAGAAGATATTTGAATCTGCGAATCGTTCCCGTGCTGCATACATGGGAACAGCGGCGGCAGTAACATCACTTGCGCAACGTGCCGGGGATGCATTCAGCGGTAACGATGAAGTAATCGCATTTACTGAAACGCTCAATAAAATGTATGTTATTGCAGGCGCAACAGCGCAGGAGCAGGAATCTTCCATGTTGCAGTTGACACAAGCACTCGGTTCCGGCGTTCTTCGTGGTGAAGAATTTAACGCCGTATTTGAAGCCGCACCAAATATCATGCAAGCCGTTGCGGACTATATGAATGTTCCGATCGGTCAACTCCGAAACATGGCTGCAGAGGGCATGATAACAGCGGATATTGTGAAAAATGCAATATTCAGTGCGGCAGATAGCGTAAACGCCGATTTTGAGAGCATGGACATGACATGGGCGCAAGTGGCGAACGGATTCAAGAATCATGCACTGCAGGCGTTTGATCCGGTATTAGCGAAGATATCAGAACTTGCGAACAATCCTCAGGTTCAAGCGTTTGCGATTGGCTTAGGTCAGGCAATGGCAACCGTAGCGAATATAATACTCGGTATATTTTCGCTTGTGGCGGCCGTAGGCGGTTTTCTCTATGACAATTGGGGAATACTCGGACCAATAATCTACGGCGTAGCAGCGGCACTTGTGGCGTATTATTCGGCTATGCTGATTTACAACACGATTCAGGCAATATCGAATGGCTTGAAAGCGGCGGCGGCCATGCGAGAAACAATCCATGCGGCCGCACTCGCAATGTCAACCGGTGCAACATTCGCAGCTACGGCGGCACAGCACGGCTTTAATGCGGCTCTGCTTGCGTGTCCTATTACTTGGATTTTGTTGATTATTATTGCTGTTATTGCTGCCATCTTCGCAGTAATCGGCGTTATTAACAAATTGACCGGTTCAACAATATCCGCAACGGGCGTTATCGTTGGCGCACTTCTGTCGGCGGTGGCGTTCATTTGGAATTTGTTCCTCGGATTGGTCGATTTGGTACTCGGCATCGTGAATTATTGGTACAACATTTTCGGTGCGTTCGTGAACTTCTTCGGAAATCTGTTTAATGATCCGATTGGCTCCATCATCCAGCTTTTCGGAAATCTTGCAGATAACATTCTCGGCGTACTCGAATCTATTGCCCGTGCTATGGACAAGATTTTCGGTTCAAGCATGGCTGATACCGTGGCCGGATGGCGCACAAGCCTTTCTTCAAAGGTGGAAGTTGCAACAAAGGAATACGGGAACGGAGCCTATGAGGAAGTAATGGGCGAATTGAATCTGTCAAGCGAATCTCTCGGCTTGAATCGTTGGGCGTATGAAGATGCGTACAATACCGGATATAACTTTGGCGAATCGGTTGAAGATAAGGTTTCTTCGTTCAGCCTTGACAGTATTCTTTCGAGCGGAACCGACACTCTGAATCAGTACGGCGTAGACGATATCGGCGCAGGCGTTGGAGATATTGCAGATTATACCGGAGCAATGGCCGACAATCTCGAAATCACAGAAGAAGATTTGAAGTATCTTCGTGATATTGCAGAGCAGGAAGCAGTAAACAGATTTACAACCGCAGAAATCAAAATTGATATGGGCGGTATCAATAACAACGTATCTTCAAATGTTGATTTGGATGGTATGGTGACATACCTTGAAGAGAAGTTGTATGAAACGATGGAAATTGCAGCGGAAGGAGTACACTGACATGATACAAGGTTATGATATTTATCTCGACAAGGTGCTTCTTCCGGTTGCACCACCAAAAATTAAAACTGACATCAGAAATAAGAACAAGACGATTGAACTTATCAATGATGGAGAAGTAAACGTACTGAATACGCCGGGATTGACCGAGATTTCATTCAAGATACTTCTTCCGAACAGTAAATACCCGTTCGGCAAGTATCTTGACGGATTCAAAAACTCTGCATACTTTCTCGGCGTGTTTGAACAGTACAAAGTGAGTAAAAAGCCGTTTCAGTTTATCATAAGCCGTGCTTTACCGAATGGTACAGTACCGTTTCACACTAATCTTCGGATGTCCTTAGAAGATTACAGTTATGAAGATACCACGGCCGAGGGTTTTGACATCAAAGTAACACTAAATCTGAAACAGTATAAGGACTATGGAACGAAAACGGTGAAAATAACGCCGGCAGTGAACAATACTGCAGTTGTGCCGAGCGCACCGAAAAGGGCAGACGGCGCAGGGGCAAACAATTCCGGCAAGTCATACACGATTAAGTCCGGAGATACGTTGAGCAACATAGCAAAATCCAAAATGGGGAAGGCTTCGTTGTGGAGAACACTTTACGAAGCAAATAAAACCGTGATTGAAAACGCCGCAAAATCGAGAGGAAAGAAATCGAGTAATAACGGCCATTGGATATATCCAGGAACCGTTTTGAGGATTCCCGGCACTTCTCCTGTGGTTAAAAAAGGCGCAAGTTCCGGTGCCGTTAAAGCGCAGTTAGTATAGGGGGGATAGCATGGTTGAACTATGGATAATGAATGGTGACACTGCATTCCTTCCGGCAGTCGAAAGCGGTATAACATGGAAAACTGCACGTTTCGGAGAACCCGGAGCGTTGCAGTTTAAGTGTGTTCAGGATGATGTGTTAAGTATCACCGAGGGAAATGCCGTAAAACTCATTGTGGACGGCGTAAACGTGTTTTTTGGATTTATCTTTACCATCAGTAGGGATAAAACGAATATCATTCAGATAACGGCTTACGATCAGCTACGGTATTTGAAAAACAAAGATTCATACCCGTTTGCGAACAAGAGAGCGGATGAAGTAGTGCGAATCTTAGCAGAGGACCATCTGTTGCAGGTCGGTTCGCTTGCGAATACCGGCTATGTCATTCCGAAGCAGATTGAGGATAACAAGACGCTTTTCGACATGATTCAGAACTCACTTGATGAAACACTTACGAACACGAAAAGACTTTATGTGTTGTATGATGATTTCGGCAGACTCGCATTGAAAAACGTAGAAGATATGCTTCTGAATCTTCTGATTGATTCAGACACGGCGCAATCATACGATTATAAGTCGAGCATCAATGATAACACATACAATCAGGTAAAACTTATTTACGACAACAAAGCAACGGGAAAAAGAGAAGTGTATATTGCAAAGGACAGCAAGAACATAAATGCTTGGGGGCTTTTGCAACACTTTGAGACAACCGACAATCCACAAGGCGCATCTGATAAAGTCAATGCGCTTTTGTCTTTGTATAATGCAAAGACACGGAATCTGAAAATCAATAAGGCATTCGGGGATGTCCGGGTGCGTGGTGGCAGTTCCGTGGTTGTCATGCTGAATCTTGGGGATGTAAAGATTCAGAACTATATGCTTGTTGAGAACGTAACGCATACATTCGAGAACGGACTTCACACGATGGATTTGACGCTACGTGGTGCGGAATTTGTTGCGTGAGTTATTGGGGGTGATTATATTGCCTAGTTTATTACAGATAATCAAAAAGGCGGCCGTTGAAGCTGTCGAAGCGTCAAATCCTGCAAAAGTGGTGTATGGAACCGTTGCTGCGGTTTCTCCGTTAGCAATCCGGATAGAGCAACGTTTCACCATTCCCGAAGCATTTCTGACGCTTACGAAGAATGTTCGTGATTATAAGGTTAGAATGACGGTCAATGGTGGAATAGAGCAGGAATACACCGTGAAGAACGGCTTGAAAACGGGTGACAGGGTGATTCTTCTCCGAGAACAGGGCGGTCAGAATTACATCATACTTGACAAGATAGGGGGAGAGACATGATTCCGACAATCAGTGAACAGTTTTTGCAGAGTTTCACAGAGAATACAATCCCTACGAAAGATTATGCTTTGAGTAACGACAAGGAAAGAGTAAACGGTTTTGTTGACGGCATAGAAGCCGTGAAGCAGGCCGTTTTTTTTATTCTAAATACGGAACGCTATGAGCATTTGATTTATTCACGGGATTACGGTGTGGAACTAAAGGATCTTATCGGAATGCCGCCGTCCTATGTTATCCCGGAAGTAGAACGTAGGGTAACGGAAGCACTGACGCAGGATGACCGCATTGAATCCGTGTCAGACTTTCAGTTTGAACGGCAAAAAGAAAAACTTCATGTCACGTTCGTTGTGCATACGATTTACGGTGACATAGAAAGCGAGGTGAACGTGAATGTATGAGAATGAAACATCGGAAGTGATACTTGAAAGGACACTCGGCAGGATTCCGGGGCAGCTTGACAAAAGGGAATCGTCCTTTTTGTATAATGCGTCAGCGGCAATTGCGGTTGAGCATGAGAATATTTATCTTGCACTCGAAAACATCCGCAACATAACGAACTTCTCAACATCTGACCGGTCCGGAAAGATTGAGAGGTGCCGTGAACGTGGTATTGATATTTCACAGTTTGATGCAACGCATTCGGTCGTTGTGATTGAGGTTACACCGGCAGGCGTAGTTGTTCCAAACGGTACACGGTTCAGTCACGATATGCTGAATTTCGTAGTGACAGAACAGACAGCAGACGGAAAGTATCTTGCGCAGTGTGAAACGCTCGGCACATCCGGTAACGTGACCGGTGATGTGGTTGCGGTTGAGTATATCAACGGTCTTTCTACATCGACCATCACGGAAATCCATCAATACGGAGAGGATGAAGCGGATCTGACCGAGATTGATTCTGTTTACTATGCTTCGTTTGAATCGCAGGCGTTTGGCGGTAACAAAGCAGACTATAAGGAAAAAATTAAGAAGATTCCCGGTGTTGGTGGTGTGAAAGTCTACTCGGCTGCAGAGTGGCAGGGTGGCGGTACGGTTAAGTGCGTTATCACAACATCGGCGTACACCGTTCCGTCAGAGAGTTTCGTTGATTCCGTACAGACTACGATTGATCCGGTACAGAATCAGGGCGCAGGACTTGGACTTGCACCAATCGGACACACGGTAACGATTGCCGGTGTAACAACAGAAACCGTAAACGTTGGGTTCACGGTACAGTTGCAAGCCGGGTACACATGGGAAGATATTACGGAAGCAGTAAATACGGCAATTGATTCCTATTTTCTGTCGTTAGGTGAAACGTGGGAAGATGAAAAGAATCTCATTGTCCGTATCTCGCAGATTGAAACGAGACTGCTCGGCGTGACGGGTATTGTTGACATATCCGACACCACGTTGAACGGAACAGCAAACAATCTGACGATTTCCGCAGATGCTATTCCGGTAAGGGGGAGTGTAAGTGCAAACTGATATTTTATTATATCTTCCCGAAGTATTCCGTGATATTCGGGAAGTGAAAGCACACGCCGTTGCACAGCAACCGGAACTTGAAAGAGAATGGACGGCGTTGGAAAATCTGTATAACGATCAGTTTCTTTATCTGATGGGTGAGGGCGGTATTGCGCAGTGGGAGAAGATGCTGAAAATCACTCCGATGGAAACGGACACGCTCGAAGATAGGCGGTTCCGAATCATCAACCGATTCAACGCACAGCTTCCGTACACTTACAGAATGCTCGAATACCATTTGACGCAGATGTGCGGAGCGGACGGATATAAGATGTCCTTCAATGCCGCCGCATGGACGCTAATAATCAAAATTGCACTCACATCGAAAAAGCAGTTTGATGAAATTTTGAAACTTGTCGAGCAGATGATTCCGGCAAATCTGATACTTGATTATGACCTTCTGTATAACACATACGAAAATCTGTCAAAGTACACTCATGCACAGCTTACGGCGTACACTTACGGCTCATTGAGAAATGAAGTATTAAGTTAATAAAGAAAGGATAAGTAAATGCAGAATACGAAGAATTATTCTCTTTTACTTCCTGATGGCACTGACTTTTATAATGTCAATGATTACAACGGAAATTTTGAAACCATTGACGCACAGATGAAGTCGAACCAAACCAAAGCTGACACCGTAACAGCAAACCACAATTCGCACGTTGCCAACAAATCCAATCCGCACGGAGTAACAAAGGAGCAGATAGGACTTGGCAACGTTCCGAATGTGGCAACCAATAATCAGACGCCGACATACACGGTTCCCGGAACATTGACCGCACTTGTGTCGGGGGAAACGGTCACAACGGCATTCGGCAAACTCGCACGTGCCGTTTCTGACCTTATTTCGCACTTAGGCAATAAGAACAATCCCCACGGAATTACAAAGGCGCAAATCGGACTTGGGAGCGTTCCTGACGTATCTACAAACGACCAAACGCCGACATATTCCGACACGACCACTCTTGCTACATTGGTTAGTGGGGAAAAGCTGAATGTTGCCTTTCAAAAAATCAAGTTGGCAATCAGCCGATTGATAACGCACTTAGCTGATACAGTAAGTCATGTCACATCTGCAGAGCGTAGCTTGTGGAACAGTAAAGCGGACGGTTCTTTGCTGAACAGCAGGATTCCGCAGTATTTCAACGTAAAAACACAAGCGGAATTGGATGCTGTCATGAATGACTATTCGGCGAATCTTGTGATAAATACCTATTACAATTTTACGTTGAGCGTGGCTGTCGGAAATCTTTCGATAATGGGTGGAACGTATTTTGTTGAAGGTATGAAAACGAGTGCCGAGTATGAATGGCAAAGAATGACGAAATACCCGAACGGGAACACGTTGCCGCCGTTGTTAATGAGTGGGCGTTCAAAGTACGCAGGAGTTTGGACGGCGTGGGAAAACATTGCCATGCATAGTCAGTTATCCACGAATGATTATACCACTGTGGAAAAAACCAAACTTGCAGGCATAGCTGCAGGAGCGCAAGTAAACTCTATTACCGGAGTTAAGGGAAATGCAGAAACCACATACCGTACCGGGCAAGTAAATATTACGCCTGCTAATATCGGACTTGGAAACGTGAACAATACTGCCGACAGTGCGAAATCGGTATTGTATGCGGCTACGGCCGGCGGTGTTGCGTGGGGCAACGTAACGGGGAAACCTTCAACATTCCCGGCGACAACTCACACGCACGATGATAGATATTATTCAGAAACAGAAGTCAATAATCTGCTCGAACAAAGAGTGCATATCGGCTCGTTTGCAAACAACAGATTGTCGTTGCAGTGGGTAGATGCGACAAGCGAACTCAGAGCATTTATTGACGGCGTAGATGTTGGTTCAGTCACCATTGCAAAAGGGTGATTTTTTATGCACAAAAACAAACAAAGAAAGAGGGAGTGAACATGAATGACCTGAAAAAGAGACTTGCAAATCTGTTGACAATTAAATCACTTGTGACGCTGATTATTACAATCGTGTTCTCCGTGCTTGCATTTAAGGGCGTTATCCCGGATGAAGTCAACGCAGTGTATTTGATTATCATTGGTTTTTATTTTGGCACTCAGGCAAAAAAAGACTAGGGGGAATTACTCATGTCAGTAAAGACTTATTCATTGAAGAAAGATGGTAACAAGAAATTACAACCGAATTTCAAGGTGAAGGAGTGGGCAAGTCAGTGCGGAGCAGATAAGATTCTGATTGACACAGCCATGCCGCCATATCTGCAGAAAATCCGTGATTGCATGGGGTTATCTTCGTTAGTAATCGTCAGCGGATATCGTACACCGGAGCGAAACAAGGCTGTCGGCGGTGCTGCTTCAAGTCAGCATTTGAAGGGCAAGGCGGTTGATGTTTGCGCTTATAAGGGCGGCAAGATTCTTGATCCGAAGTACCTTTGCTGTGCTGCAGAAGTTCTCGGCATGGACGGTATTGCATTGATACAAACTTGCGCTCACCTTGACACAAGGGGATATCAGTCGTGGTTTGATGAAAATTATAGCAATACAAAAATTGAAAGTTTCGGACACAAATCATGGTTCACGTATTGCAATGTGGGAAATCTTGATTTCATGCTGAATCCGTTCGAGATGCCATCCAAAACACTTCGCAAAGGTGCAAAAGGTGATGATGTTAAGTGGTTGCAGTTTGAACTGATTAAGATCGGATTTCTGCCGTTGGTTGCCGCAAACGGAAAATGCAACATTGACGGTTCATACGGTGGAAGAACCGAAGAAGCAGTAAGAGCATTTCAGATGGCATACTTCACGGACGAATCCGAATGGGATGGGAAGTTCGGTCCGAAGTCAAGGGCAGCAATGCAAAAGTAAGAAAGAAGGGAGCAGTCGTTGTGGCTGCTCCTTTTTTTATTTCTTCGAGTGTCACAAATATCATGCCTAGAGCGTTATATTTTTTGAATGGATGGTGAATGTGCGTGTCAGAAGCAAAGATATATGCAGAAGTGAATTACATGGAAAACAAAAAGAAATATATCCGTTTAGAGTTTACGGAAGTAGAAACAAGACCGGAAATCGGGTCACATTATATGGGCGCAAAAGTTCTTGATGTTGAGCCTGCAAAAGTGGGTTTGAAACAAAGAGATAAAACGGTTTTCGATTATGATTTTTTCCGTGTAACAACGGACGAAGCACAATACGATGTGTGCAAAAAAAGAGAAGTGCAACCGTAACGGCTGCACTTTTTATTATGACCGAATCAGCAATTTCAGAATCAAATCTAATAACGACAAATCCATACATTCCTGAATCTTTTCTATGATCCGTTTTATATATTCTTCCCTATCACTCATAAGGCATCCTCTCAATCTTGCTCACAGACATTTCATATGCAATTTTCTGTTCGGTATCATCATTTATAGTTTTTTGGTATTCTCTGCTTTGAAATCTTGCGGTTACGCTGATATACGTTCCAACTTCAAGACCGGAAGCGAATTTCGCATTTCTTCCCCATGCTATACACGGGATATAGTCACTCTTTTTATAATGGCGTGGAACGGAAAGCATGATATCTGTTATCTGCCTGCCGTTCGGAGTGGCTCGGTAAACCGGCGGACGGCACACATATCCTTTGAGAGAGATTTCGTTCTTGTCCGATTCTTCCGCATAATAAATATCAGTGGCGAACACGTACACATCCAGGTGCTTTTTGTTCTTGGTTTTACGGTCGAAAGAACGGATCTGACCTATAACGCACACGGAACCATTGTTGAAATCTTCCGTGCCGATAATTCTGTCTGACACGACAACCGGAATCCGGTCGGGTGTGCTGCTATACCTCGAAGATTCGAGCGTAAATGTATAGAAGTATTCCCCGGCTGTTTCGTGACTGAATACGAAATCAGATACTTTCCTGCCTATAAGTACAACATTATTTCCATCACACTGTATATTCATGTTTTTCCCTCTCATGTATTAAGATTATGGGAAAAAGATAAAACATTGATTGACAAAATTAAATGGCGAGATTAACATAATTTTCATCAAAAATCACGCAAATTTGTGTCTTATAAGACAGAAAGGTGGATATGTGGGAGAAAATAAAATTGATTTTGGTCCTATATTGAAGAAAAGGTTGCGAGAGATAATGATTGAGAAGGGGTGGGATTTGGATGATTTGATTGATAAAGCATCCGAAAAAGGTCTGCCCGATGATACCGTAACGAATATATATTACGGACGGTCACATGATCCACGTGCTTCAACGCTTGCAGTTTTGTCAGAAGTGACTGAGGTTTCTATGAATTGTCTGATCGGAAGATGCCAACACACTGCGGACGAACGTGTGCTGCTTCGTCATTATAGGTCGTGCGGCAATCACGGAAAGAGCATTATCCGGCTTGTGGCACGATATGAAAAGGATGGTGCTGTATCGGAGCGAAACGCAGAGGGCAAACACCGCATTCCGTGTCTGCTTCCGAACGGGAACATATACGATGGCATAATATATGACACCTGCGGAACAGAGGATATATGGACGGATAAGGAAAAGGCGTACACGGCTATCAGAATGACAACGAATGATTTGTCACCGTTGTACTGCAAAAATGATACTATTCTGTTAGAGGACCGGTTCCCCAGAAACGGAGAATATGCTGCCTTTTCCAAAGATGGCCGGGCATACATACGGCGGTACATCGAAGAAACTGACAGTAACGGGAAAGATTTCTATTGTTTGCGTTGTTTACATAATCACGGAAAAGATATTGTCCTAAAAAGGATGGATGAAGTCGAGTATATTGGAACGATTATTGATGTAGTAAGGGCGTGAACAAAAGTTCAGTCTATATTATATGATACAAGAGTGGTATAATGCACTCACTATAATACAAGGGGGTTTTTGTTATGTTGTTAACAGCAGAAGTAAATCCGGCAGAAGCGGCACCGTTGATTGTGATTCTGATACTCTTGTTTGCATTCATCGGTTTCTGCATTATGATGTTTGTTAAGACATCGAAGGCGAATAAGGTGCGCAAGGAAAACGTGAATCAGTTAAAGGCAAACGGGATGTTGCTGCAGGGTATGTTTACTCACGTGAGCGGTCTTTCCATAGCGGAGAATGTTTTTTGTACGATGCGTTCATACGCAGACCGGTATCAGTTCATAGCGAACGGCGTAGAAATGAACCTGCAGAGAAGCAAAGTCACAGATGTAAGTATTAAGACAGACACGGAGATTCAAACACAGTATGTTTCATCCGTTGGCGGTGCTGTTGGTGGGGCGGTATTATTTGGACCGTTGGGAGCAATTATCGGCGGTCGTGCAAAGCAGAAGAAAACAAAAACAGTTAGTCAGTATTTAATCATTACATATTGGAGTAACGAAAACGAACTGAAATATATTTGCTTCGAGGTAACCGGGCGTGTGTATAGTGCAGTAAAATTTGTTGATGAATTTGTAAAGAGCAGACCGGCAGAAGCAAGGAAGATTGAGTTATAAACAAGCAGGGCAACCGGTTCCAAATTGGAACAAGTTGCCCAATACCGTTTGCGTACCGTGTACGCATTTTGTACGCAATGGCAGAAATACAATAAAATACGCTAAAATATAAAAAACGATACAAAAATGCGTGTATGCCTTGATACTACTGCATTTGCGGTGATTCTAGGATATAAAAAACGATGAAAAAATACGATAAAATCCTCGATTTTCACACCTTGCGGTAGTGGTAAGAAATATAAACAGTGTTGTCAAAAACGCTGATTCTATGCGGTTTCTAGCGTCCGCAGGAAAGTGAAAAAACGGCTTTGTACGCATTTTGTACGCATTTTGTACGCATCGGTTCCAAAAAACCAAATTTGCGTACAAGGTCATTTCACTCTTTTGAGCAATGTTGCGGACGCAGAATACATGGAAGTCAGCAAGGCTTCCGCCGCTTCTTTTGCTTCCTGCGCTGTCTTGAATCCTGCTTTTGCAATCTCTTTTCTCTTGCCGTGTTCGTCAATATCAGTTATGCGGTATTGATATGATGTTCCACGGTCACGGACTGAGTATGAACGAATATTCTTTCCGTCAGTCCACACGTTTTGTCCTTTTATGTTTTTCACTTCACTTGACCAAAGGCAATTATCCGGCGTGAAATCTCCATCCTTGTCAATGCGGATCAGAGATAAATCATCTTCATATCCGTTCGCCATTGCCCACTGTTCAAACACTTCATAATCGAACCAATCAACGCAAAGCTTGATACCGTGTTTCTTGTAATATTCATTTCCGTTACATCTGTTCTTTGTGGCTTTCCAAATTTCATATAATCTTTCGTTTTTGTGCTTCACATTTAGTCTGCCCACTTTTTCAAACACTTCCATAGACTTCACACGCATTTCGTCAGTGTTGGAAACGTAAGTGTCCATAGTTGTCTTGATTGAAGAATGCCCTAGTCTTTCGGATATATCCTTTATTTGCAGTTCTTCCGTATTTGACACAAGGACCGTTGCGTGTGTATGACGGAGCATATGGAAGTGGAAATCTTCAAATCCCATTTCTGTTCTTACCACTTTTCCAACATACTTTATCGGTGTGGTTCCACGGAACTCGCCTGATTCTTTCACGCAGACAAGTTTTACTCTTGGATATGGGCATTTGCCGGTTTCATCTGATTGCGATATTATTCGGTGTTCTGTTCTTCCGTTCGGTAGTCTTTCTTCCTTTAGGTAGTGTTTGATATAAAATTCGCCGTAGTCCGCTTCTGCGTGTTCCTGCAGTTCCTTGTACTCAGTCAACGCCTTTGTAAGTTCATCGCCGATTTTTATTTTGCGGTAAGAAGAATTGTTTTTCAGTGCGCCGAGATACCATCTGTTGAGTGCCTTCCCTTTTTCCGGTTTTCTTCCGGTAAGTGCGTCACGGTCTTTCGATTTGCACTGCTGACGGACATGGATAATACCATTTTCCAAATCAATATCATCCCATGTAAGGCCGTACACTTCACCTACACGCATTCCGGTATAGTAACCAATAAGCATTGCGTAATATTGGTACGGAGAGTTGCTGAAACGGTAGAGAACGGCTTCTATTTGTTCCTTTGATAAAATACTAGGCCTATCTTCTTGCGGCTCGAATTTGGGCAATCTGACGGGTTCTGCAACATTAAACGGAATCAGCTTTGCTGTGTATGCAGCATAACCGAATGCACCTTTACACACTTTCAAAATGCTTTGTAGAAATTTCTTTGTGAATCCTTTTTGAATGTATATCTCATTTATCATGTTTTGCAATGCCATGACATCAATTGACTTCAACATGAAATGTCCGATCCGTGGTTTCAGATGGTTTTTGATTATATTGGAATAAGCTGATACGGTGTTGTCTGCAAGGTTTACCACGCAATAATTGTTTATCCAATAATCGAGATAATCAGCAACAGACATTTCGGAAGGTTCAAAGTGTTTCCCGGCACGTTGATACTCGGTAAGTGCAATCGTACCGGCTTTTTCTGCTTCTGCCTTTGTCTTGAAGCCTGCTTTTGAAGCATATCTCCGTTTACCGTCCACTTTTGCGATTTCAAAACGGTACTGCCATGAAGGGTTTTTCTTATCTCCACGATTGTTTACTAATAGTTTTGCCATACTTCACACTTCCTTTCAAAATAATTTTTTATGAAAAAAATATGTTTTTCGGTAAAAAATACCGAATTAGTAAATTAGTAGCAATTACCATTGTTTTCAGACAAGTGTGTTTTATATAATATTTTCAGAACGTATGTTTCAGGAAAGGAAGTTTGCCCATGAGAGAATACTACATAAAACAAATCATTGAATTATTACATGAAAATGTTGATGAACCATTGCTTGATTTGGTTTATCGGATATTATTAAAAAGCAAACAAGCTACATAAAGGCCTGAAGCATTTGTTTGACACTAATAATTTTTTCCCTATCAAGATCAATAAGAGTTTCCACTAAAGATAGAAAATCCTCATCAGTACGCATCCTTGTGACGGTATCAGCAATGATATCGTTATTTTTTTCGGTTTTTCTCTCCATTGGAACATCGAAACCAAGAATCCACGGTTCGCTTACATCCAAGTATTTGCATATTGAATACAATCTCTCTGAATCCATGTTTTGAGACTTCCCGGATAGATACTGACTGACCGCAGATTTCGGAATCTTCAAATCTCTCACCAAATCCACAGACTTCTTTTCTCTAATATTAAGTGCGTGTTGCAACCGGTCTTTCAATTCAGCTTTTTTCTCACTCATTCAATCACCTTCTTTCGTATAAGATACTTGCATTATAGCACAGAGATTGAACTTTTCAAATAGAAAGTTCAAAAAAATTGAATTTTAGGGTTGACGAACTAGAATTATTATGCTACGATAACAATGGTTCAAGTTGGTTGAACTGATAGAAAATGAGAGGAGAAGAGACATGGAACGAGCAAAATTCGATTATAGCAAGCTAATCGGCAGAATCATTGAGAAGTTTGGTTCTCGCAGAGCGTTTGCGCAGGCGGTGGGGTTTTCCGAAAACACTATCTCGAAAAAACTTTCCGGGAAAATGGCTATCACTACAAATGATATTATGAAGTGGTCCGCACCGGAGTTTCTTGATATTGCTGATGCGGATATCCCTGAATTTTTTTTTGCAGTCAAGGTTCAAGCAAGTTGAACTGTTAAGGAAGGAGTAACGGAATGCAAGATATGTTATATACCGTTTCCGAGGTAGCAAAGATTCTGAAAACGAACACGAATTTTGTGTACCGGCTGCATAACGCAGGAGTGTTGAAGTTTCTGAAACTCGGTTCTCTGAAATGCAGAAAGTCAACGCTTGAAGAATTTCTTGCAAAGTATGAGGGAATGGATGTCAGCGATCCGAACAACATCAAGGCGTTGGGAAACGAGGTAGCAGAAGATGAAGAAAGCAATTAGGAATTTTTTCGTATTTGTTGGTGTTATCTGTGTGTTAGGTGGCATTTTTATTGCCACATGGGAAGCGCAAGACTTTAACGATCAGTTAAACGCAGCGAAATACAGTATCGTGCTTGTCGTACTTGGCTTCGCACTGTGCTTGCTGAATGGGGGTGGAGAGAATGAGTTGGACGGATGATCCGATTGCAGACTTCCACCGCCATGACGCAGAACAGGAAGCGAAACTTGAAAAGCAACCTTATTGTTGCGAGTGCGGAGAACCAATTCAGGAAGAAAAAGCGGTACAGCTTCCGAACGGAGATTGGTACTGCAAGCAGTGCGAACCCAAAGCGTGGGAGAGAATCAGAGAAGAGTATCTGGTTAGGACAAGTGAACTATAAGAAGGAAGTACAGCCGTATTAAACGGCGAACTGAACCAAAGATGCCTACACAGATTTATACGAGGTGTCTATGAAAGAGTTCAAGAGTTTTTACAAAGAAGTCAAAGGAAACGAAGGTGATAAGTGCAAATATAACATACGGCTTGATTCGTATGGATGCGGATGTCAGCACGATTGTTCATACTGTTATGCGAAATCCCTTCTGAATTTCAGAAACCTATGGGATGCACAGGAACCGTCAGTTGCAGACATTAAGAAGATTGAGCGCAAGATTGCGAAACTTCCAAAGGGCGCAATCGTCCGTCTCGGCGGTATGACAGATTGTTTTCAACCGATGGAAGAACAGATGCAGATCACAAAAGCAATGATTGAACTGCTGAACCGTTACGGCATCGGCTATCTGATAGTAACGAAGTCTGATTTGATATGTGAATACATGAACATATTGGACAAGGACCTTGCACACATTCAGATCAGTACGACATGGATTCCGTGCGAGAAAGCAGTAAGTACCGAAAGGCGAATCCGGGCAATTGAAAAGCTACATGAATCCGGATTTGATGTGGCGGTAAGGCTTTCGCCGTTTGTTCCGCAGTTTGTGGATTTTGAACGGCTGAACAGTATTAAGTGTAACAAGATAATCGTGGAATTTTTAAGAGTGAACCATTGGATTAAAAAATGGCTGCCGCTTGATTATTCAGATTATACGGTCAAGCAATCCGGTTATCAGCACTTGCCACTTGAAAAGAAAATCGAATATCTGTCGAAGGTGACGGGATTTGATGAGGTTTCGGTATGTGAAGATGTGTCAGATCATTACGAATATTGGAAAGAGTGTGTGAATCACAGCAAGGGGGATTGTTGTAATTTAAGAATCCAAACGGAAGGAGATAAGGGCATCTAGGAATCACGGCCGGATTTCCTTTAGTGAAGAAAATGAGAACAAACTACATTCAGCAAGGCGATTGCTTTGAAGTGATGAAACAATTCCCTGATAAGTGCATTGATTTGGTTGTTACTTCTCCACCGTATTTCAATTTACGAGATTACGGCGCAGATGGACAAATCGGCCAAGAGAACGATTTTGAAGAATACATAAATAATCTGACGGATATATTCAGTGAAGTTTATAGGATTCTCAAGGACGAGGGAAGCTGCTTTGTAAATATCGATGATGTTTATTTCAATCAATCATTGTTAGGCATTCCGGATAGATTCAAGGTGAAAATGCTTGAAATCGGATGGTTATGCAGAAACGAGATAATATGGCACAAACCGAATGCCATGCCGTCAAGCGCAAAAACACGCTTCAACAACGATTACGAAAAAATGTTTTTCTTCACCAAAAAGAAGAAGTACAAATTTACAACACAATATGAGCCTTTGAAATCAACTGCAGTAAAAAAAGCAGCTGCTACGGCAGGAGTGAAAACCACTCAAACGAAATACGAAAATCCGGAGCAGGAAAGCAGTGTCAGACAAGGGATGAACCGAACAAGGGGAACGAAGATTATTGCATTGCGCAAAAACCTTCCGGAGCAAAAAGAGTTTGTGGAGTTCATGAGATCCAGGGCGAGTATTGATGTGATTGTTGAAAATTCCGATTTGAAGCGAAGCAAAGTGGAACATTGGTTCAGAAGAGACGAAAGCGGCTTTTCTTTTCCGAGTGTCGAGGATTGGAACGAAATCAAGTGGCTAGTAGATGATTGGTCCGAAGCGTTTCGAGTTATTGATAAAAAACTGACGGACGTATCTTACGAAACAGATGATGTTCTGAAAAATTCCCATAAGGGAAGAATCAAACGGGCGGTTTGGTCGATAAATACGAAACCATTCAAGGGATATCATTATGCACCATTCCCGGAAGAACTTGTAAAAACGCCGATTCTTGCCACGACAAGAGAAGGGGATATTGTGCTTGATCCGTTTTCAGGAAGCGGAACGACTTGTGTCGTGAGTAAAAAACTCAACCGTAGCTATATCGGTATAGACCTGAATAAAGCCTATGTTGATATAGCGAATCAAAGATTAGAGGAAATAGTTACTCAATAGCAAAACGAAGGGAGATTGAAACAATGGCATTGAACGGTTTTACAGATATTACCGCAACGGTAACAGTTCCGAAACCGGAATATGAAAAATTGGTGAGAGGCAGTGGAAGATTGGACATCATCGAAGCACTGTTGAAAAAGAACGCATATATATCAACTGGTGATTTGAAAGCTATTTTAGGAATTGAAGAAAGTGAGGAAAAGAAGAATGAATCTGTATGAAATCGACAGCGCAATCCTTGATTGCGTGGATGCTGAAACCGGTGAAATCTTCGATATGGATAAATTCGAGGAATTATCACTGACAAGGGATGCAAAAGTGGAAAACATCTGCTTGTGGATTAAGAACCTGAAGGCAGAAGCGGAAGCATTAAAGGCGGAAAAGGATGCTTTTGCTGCACGACAGAAGGCGGCGGAAAACAAGATGGAAAGCCTGAAACGGTACATATCAGGATATCTTGAAGGCACAGCATTTGAGAGTGCGAAGGTCAAAGTATCTTTCCGGAAGTCAGAATCTTTAGAAAT
>JAEIGA010002043.1_pt1 | contig 32146 bp, 32 predicted proteins | sample 9270691 | NCBI WGS metagenome assembly JAEIGA01 (sample SAMN17057246, study PRJNA624740) | gut metagenome | biome: biome; isolation source: fecal sample | host: Bos grunniens | place: China: Xizang | collected 2019 | reverse complement strand
TTTTAATCTTTATGAATCAAAAACTTTCCAATGTGGGCGGTGCACCATCGTCTGTACAAAATTCAAATCAGAATCAAATTGTTCTTTACCATCCCAACGAGACAATTAGTCTTGAGGTTCGTTTGGAAAACGAAACGGTGTGGTTAAATAGACAACAAATAGCCGAACTCTTTGGACGCGATGTTAAAACAATAGGAAAACATATCAATAATGCGTTAAAAGAGGAGTTGGCTAATTTCTTGGTAGTCGCAAAATTTGCGACTACCAAGAAATATGGTCGTAGAGAAGGATTTGCTCAAGTTGTGGAGGTGGAATATTATAATTTAGATGTTATAATCTCTGTTGGCTATCGTGTAAAAAGTAGTCAAGGTGTTCAATTTCGTCAATGGGCAAATAAGGTGTTAAAGGAATATCTGTTAAAAGGATATACTATAAATGCACGTTTAAATCATATTGAAGATAAAATAGATAGAAAATTTGCAGAATTTGATAGACGTTTAAGCGATAATGAAGATAAAGTTGATTTCTTTGTTCGAACCTCGTTGCCACCAGTGGAGGGCGTTTTCTATGAAAACCAACTGTTCGATGCTCATGTCCTAATGTCGCAGTTAATTGAATCGGCTCAAAAACGTATTGTTGTAATTGATAATTACGTGGATGCTTCTGTTTTAACGCTTCTTTCTAAACGAAAACAAGAGGTTTCAGCCGAAATTTATACCTACAAAATAAGCGAGCAGTTCTCGCTCGATTTAGAAAAGCATAATGCACAATATCCCGCAGTTGAGGTTTATATTAGTAAGAAATCGCACGATCGATTTCTGATTATCGACGATAAGGTTTACCATGTAGGAGCCTCGATAAAAGACCTAGGCAAGAAACTTTGTGCGGTTATGCAGATGAACTCCATTACCCCAGAGGAGATAATGGGTAAGGTGCATTGCTAAAACGTCAACGATTGTCTACTAGCAACGATTGACGTACAACAATCAACAATTTTTATTCATCTTAATTTTTAGTCTTTATGAATCAAAAACTTTCAAAAGGCAACCATGCGTTGCAACAAGTTCAACAACCTTTAGAAAACATCCGAAAAGAATTTATTAATGATGTAAGAAACATTATTGAAGGTGCGCGAGAGCGTGCTATACGTAGTGTAGATACCTGTCGTGTCAGAATGTATTGGGATATAGGGCGGCGAATCTTTGAGGAAGAACAACTGGGTAAGGAACGTGCAGACTACGGGACCTATTTAATTAAGAAGCTTTCAAAAACTATTATGCCCGAATATGGTAGTGGGTTTGGTGTGCGTCAATTAGAACTTAGTCGTCAGTTTTATAGAACGTATCCAATTGCGAACGCACTGCGTTCGCAATTAAACTGGACTCAATACAGGCTTCTAATACAGATAAGTGATGTGTTTAAACGCGAATTTTACGAGTTAGAATCGGTTAATAACGCTTGGACTGCTCGCGAAACAGAACGTCAAATAAATGCTCAACTTTATGAACGTTTATTGCTTAGTAATGATAAAGAGTCAGTACTAGCAATAGCTAGAAAGGAGCGTATCCCACAGACTCCTCAAGAGGTCTTGAAAGAACCAATGGTATTAGAATTTTTAGGATTGGAGCGTAAAGCTACGTATTATGAAAAAGATTTAGAAAGTGCCATTATTACTCATCTAACAGAATTTTTACTTGAAATGGGTAGTGGATTTAGTTTTGTGGCTCGTCAAAAGAGGATTCTGCTAGAGGATGATGAGTTCTTTGCAGATTTAGTTTTATATAATAGATTACTAAGGTGTTTTGTAGTCGTGGAATTAAAAACAGGGAAATTGACGCATCAAGATTTGGGTCAACTGCAAATGTATGTCAATTACTATGATAGGAAAGAAAAATTGCCAGAAGAGAATCCTACAATAGGCATTCTACTTGGAACCTGTAAAAACGACACGGTTGTAAAGATGTCATTACCAGAGGACAACAAAACGATACATGCCAATCAATATCAATTGTATTTGCCTACTCATGCACAACTCATTCATGAAGTAAACCAAATAAAGCACTCTTTTGAAGATATTGAGCCCTAAATTTTCTTAATCTGGTGGAAAAATCGATTTTTTTCTGTAAGTTTGTGTGTTAGTAAAGACAAAACATTATGCATAAGAATCTAGTACTGATTCCTACCTACAACGAAAAGGAAAACATAGAGGCGATAATTAGAGCCGTGTTTGCGTTGCCCGTGGCGTTTGATGTGTTGGTAATTGACGATAATTCGCCCGATGGCACTGCTGGTATCGTAAAAAATCTTCAGAAAGAGTTTACTGCGAATCTTCATTTGTTGGAGCGTCCTGGTAAACAAGGTTTAGGCAGGGCTTATATCGCGGGCTTTGAATGGGCTATAGCGCATCAATACGACTATATTTTTGAAATGGATGCTGACTTTTCGCACAATCCAAACGATTTGGTGCGCCTTTACAAGGCTTGTGCCGAAGAGGGTGCCGATGTTTCGGTAGGTTCGCGTTACGTATCGGGAGTGAACGTGGTAAACTGGCCCATGGGTCGTGTGCTCATGTCTTACTTCGCCTCTAAATACGTGCGTTTTGTAACGGGTATTCCGGTGGCCGATACCACGGCTGGTTTTGTGTGCTACTCTCGTAAAGTACTGGAAACCATTGAGTTGGATAGAATTAAGTTTGTAGGCTATGCATTCCAAATTGAAATGAAGTTTACGGCTTACAAGTGTGGATTCAAAATTAAAGAGGTGCCCATTATTTTTGTTAACCGCGAGTTGGGTACGTCTAAAATGAGTGGCGGCATCTTTAGCGAAGCGCTATTAGGGGTGATAAAATTAAAGTGGCGTTCGCTATTTAGAAAGTACCCACAGAAAGGTCAATAGTCGAAAGTCCAAAGTCGAAAGTCATTCGTCTAAACAATTAAACAATGTATTTAATAGAAAACGCACATATAGTAAACGAAGGCCGCATTATAAAAGGTGCGGTTTTGATTAAAAACGATACCATTGATAGTATCTTTAAGGGTGAAGCACCTGCTTCGGTACGCGAAAAGGCAACTCAGGTGATAGATGCGTCCGATTGTTGGGTAATGCCAGGGGTGATAGATGATCACGTGCATTTTCGTGACCCAGGTATGACCGAAAAGGCCGATTTTTACACCGAAAGCAAAGCGGCGTTGGCAGGCGGGGTAACCTCGGTAATGGATATGCCCAATACCAACCCTGCTACCATATCGCTAGCAGCATGGAACGATAAAATGACCATGATAGGCGAAAAATCGTTGGTAAACTACAGCTGCTATTTAGGTGCTACCAATACCAATTTAGATGATGTTTTGGCTGCCGATCCAACGGCGGTTTGTGGCATTAAATTGTTTATAGGTTCATCCACAGGCAATTTATTGGTAGATAGCAACGATGCCATGACGGCCATCTTTAGCAAAGTAAAAGCCTTGGTGGCGGTGCATGCCGAAGATAATGCCATTATTGCTGCCAATGTGGCAAAACTCAAACAGCAATACGGCGAAGATTTGCCAGTGTCGCTTCATCCGCAAATCCGTTCGCACGAAGCTTGCTTTAAATCGACCGCTTGGGCAGTAAACATGGCGCGCAAATACGGCACTCGCTTGCACGTTATGCACATCAGTACCGAAAAAGAATTGGCCTTGTTTGAAGACAAACCTTTGACCGATAAATTGATTACGGCCGAAACGTGTCCACAATACTTGCTATTCGATGCCTCGCACTTTGAAACGTTGGGGGCACGCATTAAATGCAATCCTGCAATAAAATTATCGACCGATAAAAATGCCTTGCTCAAGGCGGTGGCTACCAATAGAATAGATGTAATCGGTACCGATCATGCTCCCCATTTGCTATCGCAAAAAGAGGGCAATGCCCTAACGGCTGTATCGGGTATGCCCAGCATTCAGTATTCGTTGCCATTGATGCTAACTTTGGCCAAACAAGGGGTGTTAAGCGTAGAGCAAGTGGTAGAAAAAATGTGCCACAATCCAGCCCGTTTGTACCGCATGGAAAAACGTGGCTTTATACGCAAAGGCTACAAAGCCGACTTGGTGGTTGTGCGTCGTAGTGATAAAAAAGAAATAACCGCATCCGATGTACTATCAAAATGCGGTTGGTCTCCTTACGAGGGCATGACGCTGCCCGTATCGGTTGCTTACACCTTTGTAAACGGTCGCCCCGTATATGCAAACGGCATTATCGACGAAACCAACAAAGGCGAAGCATTAAAGTTCAATCCTTAAAACTCGTGGGTCCATTTGACGCCTTCCCAAATTTGGTAGGAGCGTAGGGCTTGATACACAAACATGGGCCATCCGTTACACGTGGTGGCTCTTTTCATTTCTGCTTGTTGCAAGAACAAGGTGCGAACAGGGTTGTAAATCAAGTCGTACACCAAGTGCTTCTCATTGACTAACTCGTAGGGGATGTTGGGACATTCCCTGGTATGTGGAAAGGTTCCTACGGGCGTAGTGTTAATGATAATGGTGTAATCGTCCATGGTTTCTTGGGTGAAGTCTTGGTACGAGAATTGATCGTCTTTGGGCGTGCGCGATGCCAACTTGTAGCTAATGCCCAGCTGTTGCAAGGCGTAGGTAATGGCTTTAGACGCTCCGCCTGTACCCAATACCAAGGCTTGGTTGTGCCAGGGTTTTAGGTGTGGAGTGAGTGAACGGGTAAAACCGTACCAATCGGTATTGTAACCAATTAAATAGGGTTTGCCGTCTCTTTGTTCTACTTTTACTACATTCACGGCGCCAATGGCTTTTGCATTGGGGTCAATTTCGTCTAAATACGGCATGATAGCCTGCTTGTAGGGAATCGTAACGTTGAAACCACGAATCAGTGGGTGTTCTTTTACAATAGCAGGGAACTTTTCAATGCTATCGATATCAAAGGCCAAATACTGCGACTTAATCCCTTTTTCGGCAAACTTTTCGTTGAAAAAAGTAGGCGAATACGAGTGCCCTAGGGGATGTCCAATGATGCCGTATTCTTTGGTGATTATTTTTTTCGTTGTAGGCATAGTTTCTTGATGATAAAGTAAAGGATAACAACTCCCAATAGAGCCAGCACAATAATGGATAATTCATGGCTGTATTGTTCGATAAGGTCTTGCTGACCTTGTGCCAAGTAGCCTAATAAGGCCAATACGCTGTTCCATAAGCCAGCACCAATGGTAGTAAACAAGGCAAAGTGCCATACGTTCATGCGTGCCAAACCTGCTGGAATCGAGATAAGTTGCCTAACGGCTGGAATCAATCTGCCCACCAGGGTAGAGGTTTTCCCGTTTTCTCTAAAGTAATTTTCTGCGGTCTCTATTTTTTCTTTGCTTAACAGACATAAGTGTCCCAATTTGCTATCGGCAAATTTGTAAATAATGGGTCTGCCCAACCACAATGCCAAATAGTAGTTGATAAAGGCTCCAATAAGGGCACCAAGGGTACCAAAAAGAACCACTAAAAAGATATTAAGGTCAGAGCCGGGTTTGCTAGCAATGTACGCAGCAGGAGGAATCACAATTTCTGATGGGAAAGGTATGAAAGAACTTTCTACCGCCATAAGTGCCGTAATGGTGCCGTAGTTCATGTTTTCTTCGTACCATTTTTCTACCACCTGAATAATGCTAGGTTCTGCTACTGCAGTGCTATCGGGTGTGTTGGCGTACAATACGCTTACTAGGAATAGGGAAATCAATAATAAGAAAGTTTTTTTCATGTTGGTTTATTCGTTATTAAATAAAGGATTATCCAGGTTTTTGTAAATGTAATCGCGGTTATCTTTCATAAACTGCGCCATGGTGTCGGGGTCGTTCTCCATGGCCAATTGGAAATATTTGGTTTGCTGTTCTTTGTTACCCATCAATTGGTAGGTGAGTGCAATGTTTAAATCGAGGGTAGGAAAGGTGGCATCTATTTCCTTGGCAGCCAAGAAGAGTTCCAATCCTTTTTCAGGTTCGTCGTTTTGCACATACAGGTAGCCCAACCAAATGTTCCAAGCGGGCGATTGGTCAATGCTGTGCACTTTTTGTGCATATTCGGTAGCAATGTATAAGTTGCCAATTTCAAAGAACAAGCGCGACAGCGATTTCCAGGCTTCGATAACGTAGCCAGGTTCGTGTATTTGTTCAAATATTTTGATGGCCTTGGTATGCTGTTGATCTTCTAGCAACGACAAACCGTACTCCATTTTTACATCAATTAAGTGCGGATAATTTTGATGCATAACGGCCAATCGATTAACCGAGGCTTCTAGTTGCTTTAATTTTCTTTCGCAAATGGCAATGCTTAATTCGCATTTGAGTTCGTTGTAACCCAATTGTTGACAGCCCGAAAAATATTCGATGGCTTTTTGGTAGGCCGATGTACTCATGCTCAATACACCGTAATAGTACCATGTTTCGGCATGCTTTTCGTCGATGCTAAGGGCGTAGCGGAATGCCTTTTCTGCCTCAATGTATTGTTGTGTATCGCAATAAATTGCCCCTAATTTGCACCAAGCATTGACCGAATAAGGGTCGATGTCAATAAGGTGCTCCAATGCTTTGATGGATTTGGCAGTATTGCCTAACAGCAGGTACACATGGCTCAACAATCCCCACGATTCTTTGTCGTTAGGGTATGCACGGCAAGCTTTTAAGCAATAGGTTAGGGCGCGTTGAGGTAGGTCGTAGTTCATAAACAGCAAACCAAAATCGTAATACATTGAGTACGAATGCGTTGTTTTGAGGTTCTCTGCCGCTTTGATACATTGTGTGGCGCCAGGCATGTCGTTTTGTCGGATGCAAATTTCTAATTTTAGCAACAACGCATCGAACAAATAATCGTAAAAGGCACGTGGCATTTGTTGTTCGTGCTCTTCGGCGCAGTCTTGGTATTGAGCAATAGCAATATCTACGTGCTCGGTAGCCTGGGCAAGGTTGTTCATTTCAAAATACACCTTAGACAAATGCAAATGGAAAGGGGTATGATGCGGATGAAACGACAATCCTTTTTTTATGACGGTAAGCGCCTTTTCAAGTTGGGCCATACGAATATAGTGCTCGCAAATATCCTCGTAATCGTCGCTTTCTAGGTAAGCATCAGCGTCCGATTCGTATCTTTTTACGAGTGCTAATATGGCTTTGTCAACTTGTTTAGGCATAGGTTACGATTGTTGTGTTGGTTTGTCTTCGGTAGGAAAATCCTTTTCTTCAATAACAAAATGTTGATAGTATGACACAATTAGTGCTGTAATAGGAAGTGCAATAATCATGCCAAGAACGCCCATTAACGACCCCCAAATCGATAAGGCAAGCAAAATAATGGCAGGGTGCAATCCTGTGGCGTTGCCCATAATCTTAGGGGTAAGAATTAAATCGAGAATAAGTTGGTTGATAATAAAAATAATGCAGATAAAGGCAATGGTCCACCACAAATCTACTTGACCCAATGCCGATTGCATCAAGGCAACGCAGATGGGTGGAATGATCCCCAACGAGTGCATGTAAGGAATCATGTTTAAAACACCTACAAAAAGTCCCATAAAAATGGCCATTGGTAATCCCAATATGCTGAATCCGATAGCGAAAAGAATGCCTAAAATAGCAGAAATAAGGGCTTGTTTGCGGAAATAGGTATTCATTTTTTCTGCCAAATCGTTTACCAATTGGTTGATAAATAAACGGTACTTTTTAGGTATGAATTGTTGCCATGTATCAGAAAGTTTGTCAAAGTCAATCAAAATGAAGAATAAATACAAACAGAAAATAAATACTACAACAAGACTCATTAGGTACTGGAACGATGCAGATACCATGTCGAATGCTTTTGGTACAATTGATTTAATTGTACCGATAAAGTTTTCGGAATTAACGAGTTCGTTGAAATGTATTTCTGAATAGAATTCGTTGAACAATTCCCGTATCATGGGTGGTAATTGGGAAATATGGTTGGCGGCGAAATAACTTTCAACCAAAGTGCCCATTTTAGATAATTCGTTGGCAATAGAGGATGTCGCAAAAATCAGGATTGCAGCAAGACTGCCAAAAATTAACCCAAAAAGTAGCATAACAGCCAAAACACGCGATTTGATGCGTCCCCATTTTTGTATGAAGTGAACAAAAGGGTTAAGCATATAGGCCAATAACCATGCTCCTACAAAAGGTAATAAGACACTGCTTAAACGCTTGGTAAGCAGGAATAGTCCTATCAATAATAGAATTCCACCTATGGTTCTAACCGTACGGTCGAGCGTAAATGGTTGTTTGTTCATTTGGGCAATCGTTTAAAATATATTACATTTGCAAATGTATAAAAAAAGCGCAAAATGAGCGCAGAAAAGTAAGAACCAATAACATATTTTATGGATAATGTAACAATAATAAAAGAGTTACTTGCCGAGGTAGATGGATTGCAACGTCAGTTGGAGGTGATGGGTCAAAAAATAGCGGGAATGAAACAGCGTTTGGCCTTGGCAGAAGTAAGTATGCAAGCAGATGCTGCTGCTTTGAAAGCCAGTCAGTTACGCGTAAAACAATTGGAAATAATAGTAGCAAGTCAAAAGTCGCAAGTCGATGAATCGCCTAATCGTGAAACTGTTGAATCGTTGACTTGTGAAACCGATGAATCGCCTAATCGTGAAACTGTTGAATCGTTGAATTGTGGAACCGATGAATCGTTGAACTGTGAAACTGATGAAGCGTTGAATAGTGAAAATGTTGAATCGTTGAATCGCGGAATCGATGAATCGCCCAAATCCGATTTACCGATTTACCGATTAGCCGATTCGTCAACAAAAAACCCCGATTCGCCGATTAGTCGATTCACCGATTCGTCAACATCTTCAAGAGACGCTCGCATCATAAGCGACCTTCGCAAGGCAATTGGTTTGAACGACCGATTCCGTTTTAAACACGACTTGTTTGATAACAACGATGCACTCCTTTGGGAAACCATCGATGCGTTGAATGCGTTGGATTCGATGAACGAAGCTAGATCTTACATTCAAGCACGCTTTAGCTGGTCTGATGATAATGCTACGGCAGTTTATTTTTACGAGATTTTGGAACGTAAATTTGTGCGCTCATGAAACTATACATAGTGCCTACACCCGTAGGTAATTTAGAAGATATGACCTTTAGAGCCATCAAAGTGCTAAAAGAGGTTGATTTTATTTTGGCAGAAGATACACGTACTTCTGGCATTTTGCTCAAACATTTTGGCATTGAAAACCGATTAATGGCACACCATAAATTCAATGAACATCATTCGGTAGCGGGGGTAATTAACTTGTTAAAGCAAGGACAAACCGGTGCTGTAATATCGGATGCAGGAACTCCAGGGCTTTCGGATCCGGGTTTTTTAATTGTTCGGGAATGCGCAGCAGCGGGAATAGAGGTAGAGTGTTTGCCTGGCGCCACCGCAGCCATACCGGCATTGGTAAACTCGGGTTTACCAATGGACCGGTTTTGCTTTGAAGGGTTTTTACCACCCAAAAAAGGCCGCCAAACCCGTTTGCAGCAGCTTGCTACCGAAGACCGCACCATGGTTATTTACGAGTCGCCCTACAGGGTGGTAAAAACCCTTCAGCACCTCGCCGAGGTGCTTGGTGGCGCAAGGCAGGCAGCCGTATCGCGCGAAATTTCTAAAATTCACAACGAAACCGTTCGTGGCACCCTAGAAGAATTGATTGCCCATTTTACTGCCCACGAACCCAAAGGAGAATTTGTCTTGGTTATAGCAGGCAAGTAATGTGACGCATGAGCATGCTTACTAACATAAAGCAAACAGGAAAAAAAACGCTGGTTAAAAATTCCGCCAAATTGCTATCCGCTAATGTCATAGCGCAAATGGTGGGTTTTCTGGTTTATCCCCTGTTAACGCGTATGTATACGCCCGATGATTTTGGGTTGCTCAATCTGTTTTTAAGCATAGGAGGCGTGTTGGTTTTGTTTGCAACGGGCGCTTATTACAGTGCTGTTGTTCTGCCCCAAGATACATTGCAAGGTGTGGCTTGTTTTCATGTGGGGATGTGTTGCAATGTAATAGTTACCGCGCTATGCTTGGTTTCTGCATGCTTTTCTTCTAGTATTGCTTCGCTATTCAATGTGCCAGCGTTAGCACATTATTATTATTTATTGCCTTTTTACGTGTTTTTATCTGCATTGTGGCAGTTGCTAAACTACTGGTATGTGCGCGAAAAGCAATTTACGCTGGTGAGTGCCTATCAGGTAGGACAAAGTACATTGGGAGCAGGATTAAAACTATCGTTCGGTATTAATACAGCCTGGCAAGGCGGGTTGTTGTATGCTGTGGTGTTATCGCCCTTATTGTCTTTGTTGGCTGTTATCGTCCGCTCGTTAGGTTCTTTGCGTCCTTTGTTTAAGGTACGTTACGCGCAATGCAAAGAAATGGCGCGCCAATACAGAAAATTCCCACAGTTTACATTACCCAAACTGCTGGTCAACTATTTAGGTGGTAATTTGCCTGTGTTGTTGCTGGCTCCTTTCTTCGATTTATCCTACATTGGTTATTTGGGAATGGCATTGGCCCTTTCGTTCACGCCCATCTCTATTGTTACCAAATCGTTCTATCAGGTGCTGTTCTCGTATATTACCAATCGAGTGCATCATAATCAAACTATATTAGGCTACTATCGTCAATACTTAGGAGTAGCTGTGTTGGTTATTGGAGTGTGTTTTGGTGCGTTGTATTTTGTACTGCCGTCGCTAATATCTTGGTTGTTAGGAGATTCTTGGATAACGGTAGCGCATTATATTCAATACTTATTACCCTGGTTGGCTGTTATATCCATTACCAATACCTTCGATTTTGTTTTGGATGTTTTTGGTAAGCAAGACAAGCAATTTTATTTTGAATTGTTGCTTTTTGTACTCCGTATTTTAGTGTTAGTATGGGCCATTTGGCAGCATCAGTTTATAATCGCAGTAGTAGGTTTTTCTGCAGTAAGTTTCTTATTGCGTTTGTTTTACGGTGGTTATCAATATTATTTAATTAAACAATACGAACAACAACGATGCAAATCAATTTAACAGGAAATAAATGGAAAAAACACGGCGATGTATACCTCCGTGGTCGTTTTTTTGATGGTGTCGACCCTTGTGATTTGCAGCACATAGCAAAAGAACTGGGTGCTTTTGGTGCGGTAACCGATGTGGTGTCGTATGTTAATACCTTGCGTGGTGATTTTTCGTTTATCATCAATACACCCAATTTACAATGTTTGGTGCTAAGTCATACCCGTCTATATCCCTTGTTTTATCGATGGCACGAGGGGCAATGGTGGGTGTCCGATACACCTTCTGTTTTGTTGCGTAAAGGTGATGAAGTAGATGAATCTGCGCGCAGGCAATATGTGTACACCGGTGCGCCTTTTGCTGGAAATACTTTAATAGCATCAATAAAACAAGGTAAACCTTCTTATGTCACTTGCTTTGAAGGGGGGCAAACTGCCGAATACTTGTTTGGTGCTTATAGTATAGTGGAAAACAGTTTCTTGGAAAGAGATACGCTAAAAATGTCTTTTGATAGGGTGTTGCAAATGGTATCAGAACGTTTGCTTCGTGTTATTAGCGATAGGCAAGTGGTAGTACCTCTTTCGGGCGGTTACGACTCTCGGTTGGTATTGTCGCTGTTGCATAAAATGGGCATTAAAAAGATACTGTGTTATACCGTCGGGGAATGGAACCCTTCAGAGCAGATGGTGGCGCAGCAAGTGGCACGTGCGTTGCAAGTTCCGTTAATTCACATTGATTATCGTGACGAACAATACCGTGTTCAAGATTATGGATCTGCTCCTTTTATGGATTATGTAGATGCCATGGGTGCTTTTACTAACTTTATGTGGTTGTATGAGTACAATGCTATTTTATGGCTAAAACAACATGCGCTATTGCAGGATGATGCTATTTTTATTCCGGGGCATGTGGGTGATTTTTTCGCAGGCAGTCACTTGCAAAAATTGGGCGTAAAAGAAAATATATCCATACGTTCTTTGCAGCAAAAACTGTTGTTGCATTCCTTTGAGTATGGTAAACCCTGTTTTGATGCGGCATTTCGGACAGATTTGAAGGCATATTTGCAGGGTATGCAACATCATGAGCAGGCGTACAAAAAAGTTCTTCAGTTTATTGCGGAGAACAGGTTGGCGCATCAGATTTTAAACTCGGCACGTGTGTATGAATACTTGGGATACGATGTTTTGTTGCCGTTGTGTGATGTAGATTTTGTGCGTTTCTTTTGGCAACTACCTTATTCAGAACTGTCGCAGGTAACTTTTTATAATCAATACCTAATAAACGAGGTATTTTTGCACCTAAATATAGCTTTTGAAAAATCTCAAACTCCCCAACAATTTAGGCGACAACGCATCAAAAACGTACTTAAACAACTGTTTCCGCATGCCTGGTATTTGCGTTTAAAAAAACGAAAGAGCCTTACAACAGAAGTCTATTTGTTGAACGAAATGATGGATGACTTGCTTAAAAAAGGGGTGGTGCTCAAACCTACCGATTTGATAAATGGGAATGAGATTATGCTTACATGGTACCTTAAAAGGGTAGAAAGTCAGATTGAATTTTAGAATTATTCTTTTTTTGTTAACTTTGCAACGAAATAAATAAAAACGATATGAAATTAGTAGTAAAAAGTTTAGGTGTAAGTCTTTTGATGTTGGCTGCATTGAGCGCATGTGACTCGGATACAACTGCTTACGATAAGTTGGTTTTAGAGAGAGATTCGCTCCAAATTGTCCAAAAGAATCAATTGGAAGAGATGGAAATGTACCTAACTCTTATTCAAGATGTTGATTCTGCATTCGATGAAATCAGAATCTCGCAGGATATTTTGAGTTTTGCATCGTACGATAGCGAAAACCCTTCTGATGCGATGCGTCAGAAAGTGGCTGATAATATTATGATGATTAATACGCTACTGTCTGAAAACCAGTTCAGAATTGCCGAGTTGGAAGAAATGTTGGCCAATAGTGAAATTCAATCTACGCAGTTGCAACGCAAGATAAATAAATTAACTGCAGATTTGAAAAAAAGAACGCAAGAGGTGGCGGATTTGCGTAATGAATTGATTAGCAAGAACTATCAGATTGATAGTTTGACGGTTATGTTCCGTATGTCGCAAGATAGAGAGGCTTCTTTGTTGAAACAGGCAAGTGAACGTGACAGTATTTTGCAAAGTCACGAAGCACAACTAAACAGAGCCTATTTCTTTATGGGTAATCGTCGTACATTGCGCGAAAATGATATCAATGTGAAGGATAAAGATTCGGGTTATCGCACCGAATTATTTACCCCTGTAGATATTCGTCATTTTGATCATTTGGAAATTGGTTCTAAATCGGCTAAAATCTTAACCAAACACCCTGAAACTTCGTACGAGATAGTTGAGAACAGCGATAAAACCAAGGTGTTGCTGATTAAGAATGCTACCGATTTCTGGAGCGTATCGCGCTACTTGATTATTCAAACCCGCTAAAAAACATGGGGTATAAGTACCTGTTTTTTGATTTGGACAACACGTTGTGGGATTTTGATGCTAATTCAAAATACACGCTGACGGTGTTGTACGACAAATACAATTTGGGTGCTCATTTTCCCGATTTTGAAACATATTACCACTTGTATAGCGCTAATAATGCCAAGTTGTGGCAGCTATACGGGGCTGGTAAAATTACCAAGGAGGCCTTGAACCAGGAACGCTTTGCTTATCCATTGCGCTCTTTCAAGGCTTCTTTGCTGCCTATAGCCCAACAGATGGAGGTAGATTATTTGCCCCTTTTGGCGCAGCAAACCCGCTTAAAACCACATTGTTTAGAGGTGTTGGAAACGTGTAAAAAACATCGCTACAAGATGTATATTATTTCCAATGGATTTGTTGAAATTCAGCAACTTAAGTTGACACGATCGGGTTTACTGCCTTATTTTGACAGGTGCTATTTTTCGGAGCACATTGGCGCGCACAAACCGGCTAAATTGTTTTTCGATTATGCCATAAAATCGTCCAATGCCGTAAAAAAACAAAGTTTGGTAATAGGCGATAATTTTGAGGCGGATATTTTGGGGGCCAAAAACGCAGGCATCGACCAAGTGTATTTTAATCCCAATCCATCGGCAGAACCCTTGCCCTTTAAACCCACGTATCAGATCGCGGATTTGAGTGAATTGCAGAAAATTATGGATGAATCGTTTAATCGTTAAATCGTTAATGAAATAATCGACTAAACGACTAAACGAATAAACATCAACTCACCAAATCACCGATTCACCGATTCACCGATTCACCGATTCACCAGAGCGAAGCGACTATATGATAGACACCCATACCCATATTTACGACGAGGCCTTTGAATCCGATGCCGAGGATATGGTAAAACGTGCCCTCGAAGCGGGCGTGCATCGTGCTTTTTTGCCCAATGTAGATGCTTCTACGGTCAATGTGATGCGTACTTTTGCAGCGCGTTTCCCTTCGTTTTGTTCCATGATGATGGGCATTCATCCTACCAGTATCGATGCCAATTATGCGGCCGAGGTGGCGGTGTTTGATAAAGAAATGAGTGTGCACCCCAACGATTATATTGCGGTAGGAGAAATTGGGCTGGATTTGTATTGGGATAAGACGTATTTGGCCGAGCAAAAGAAAGTTTTTGAACATCAAATTGACGTGGCAATACAGCTGCAAAAACCCATTTGCATTCACTGCCGCGAGGCTTTTAATGAGGTAGTAGACAGCCTTAAAAAGTTTAATCCAGCGCAATTGCATGGTGTTTTTCATTGCTTTACAGGCACACCAGAAATGGCTCAACAAATAGCCCGATTGGGCGATTTTTATTATGGCATTGGCGGTCCTTCTACGTACAAAAATGCCAAATTTATCAACGATATTCCTCAAATTCCCTTGTCTCGCATTTTGCTAGAGACTGATGCGCCTTATTTGCCTCCGGTTCCTTTTAGAGGAAAACGCAACGAACCTTCCTACGTGGTTTATGTGGCACAAAAATTGGCGGATGTATATCAAATTCCGTTGCAAGAACTGGAAAAACAAACGGAACAAAATGTTAAATCGTTGTTTTTCGGCAACTCTCTAAATCTTTTTTAAGAATTTCCTTTGTTGATTGGCTTACTTTTTGTATCTTGCACTCGTTTTTAGTGCCCAATTGGGTGCTTGCCTCATGGAGAGATGCTCGAGTGGTTGAAGAGGCACGCCTGGAAAGCGTGTATACGCCTAAAGCGTATCGCGGGTTCGAATCCCGCTTTCTCCGCCATAAAAGCAGTGTTGTAAGTCGAAAGTCAAAAGTCAAAGGTCGAAAGTCGATTATTATTTCTCCTTTAAACTTCGATTCGTCGATTCACCGATTAGTCGATTAGTCAATAAAATCGACTAGACATCAACTCACCGAATCACCGACTAAACGTGAGCGAAGCGAACATTATTAACTAACATATTAATTTTAAAGACAAAAACATGAAAAAGTTATTCGCAGTACTAGCAATTATGGCTAGTGTAAGTTTTATGAGTGTTTATGCACAAGAAGCTGCTCCTGCTTCTGACGAAGCTACAGTAGAACAAGCTGCTCCTGCACAAGACGAAGCTCCTGCAGCAAAAGAAGAATCTAAAGAAGCTGCTGCCGAAGAAGGCGTTGGTGCTATTCACCAAGCATTGAAAACCAAATTCATCGAAGGTGGTGCAGGTTTCATGAGTACCGTTGCTTTGTGTTTGATTTTGGGTCTAGCTATCGCTATTGAACGTATCATTTACTTGAGCTTGGCTACTACCAACTACAAAAAATTCTTGGTACGTGTAGAAGATGCATTGGAAACTGAAGGTGTAGAAGCTGCTAAAGAAGTTTGCCGCAACACTCGTGGTCCTATTGCTTCTATCTTCTATCAAGGTTTGTTGCACGTAGACGAAGGTATGGACGTTGCAGAAAAATCGATCATTGCTTACGGTAGCGTTCAATCAGGCTTGATGGAAAAGAACTTAAGCTGGATTGGTTTGTTTATCGGTTTGTGTCCTAACTTCGGTTTCATGGGTACTGTAATCGGTATGATCGACGCATTCGACCAAATTCAAAAAGCAGGTGATATGTCAGCAACAGTAGTAGCAGGTGGTATCAAAGTGGCTCTTATTACTACCGTGTTCGGTTTGATTGGTGCTATTATTCTTCAAATTTTCTATAACTTCATCTTGGCTCGTATCGAAGCTGTAGTTGCTGATATGGAAGATTCTTCTATCTCTATGTTGGACATCTTGACCAAATTCACTTTGAAAAAATAATAATAATCAATAGGAGAGTTTGATTATGTTAAAGAATTTATCACGCATTGTACTATATGTACTATGTGCCATCACAATAGCGGTGACTTGCCTTTTCTTTTTGGGAGGAGAAGTTGATTCTACCATCCTAAATATTGAAAAGGAGCCCACTTATACCGATGCGATGGTGTACTTGATGTACGCTTGCATCTTTATGACTGCTTTGTTTGCTCTTGTTTCTGCTTTGTGGCAATTTGTCATGAAATTACAGTCTAACAGAAACTCGGCTATCAAAACCATCGTATCCTTTTCATTGACCATTATTGTATTAGTAGCAGGTTACTTTATTTCATCTGGCGAGTCAATTACCCTACTAGGTTCTGGCGAAGTTGTTGAAGAACAAACTATCAGAATGGTAGACATGATGATCTATACCATTTACACCATGGTAGGTGCTGCCATTTTATTAATGATACTAGGACCATTGGCAAAAAACATTAAATAAATATCACTATGGGAAAGCAAAAACGTGAAGTTCCTGAGTTAAATTCAAGTTCTACGGCGGATATCGCATTCTTGTTGTTGGTATTCTTTTTAATGACGACATCAATGGCTGTTAACAAGGGTTTGCAACGTCTTTTACCTCCTATTCCTACAGAAGAACAAAAGCAGGAAGACATGAAGGTGAAAGAGCGTAACATTCTTGTTGTGTTGATCAACAGCCAAGACGAATTGATGGTGAATAAAAAACCCATGCAATTGGCGGATCTAAGAGCTACCGTTAAGGAATTTGTTCAAAACCCAGCGAATGACCCTAATATGCCCGAAAAGAAAGAAATTACTATCGATTTGATTGGTAATATTGCGGTAACGAAAGACCACATTATTTCCTTGCAAAACGACCGTGGTACTTCTTATGCGGCATACATTGAAGTGCAAAATGAGTTGATTGCAGCTTATAACGAGTTGCGTAACGAATTTGCGCAAGCTAAATGGGGTAAACGATTTGAAGAGTGCACTGAAGCTCAGCAAAAAGCCATTCAAAAAGTATACCCACAAAAGATCTCGGAAGCAGAACCAAAAAATTATGGAGGAGCTAAATAATGGGAAGATTTAGATCTAATTCATCCTCTTCTGGTATACCTAAAATTAGTACTGCGTCGTTGCCAGATATCGTGTTCATGCTGTTGTTCTTCTTTATGATTGCAACAACCATGAAAGAAGTGGACTTTAAAGTAAGCATTAAGGCGCCCGAGGCAACTGAGCTTACTGCATTGAAAAAGAAAGATGCTCGCTTTATCTATGTGGGCGTTCCTAATTCTGATGCATTAAGAGCCCAATATGGTTCTGAACCTCGTATCCAACTTGATGATGCTTTTGCTGATGTCGCTCAAATTGAGAACTATGTAACATCTCAACGTGCGGCTATGCCAGAAGAAGATCAAAACAAAATGACCATTTCTTTGAAGGTAGACAAAGATTGTAAGATGGGTATTGTTACCGATATCAAGCAAGCTTTGCGTCGTGCACAAGCATTGAAGATCAATTATGCCGCTATGGAAAAAGCGAAATAATTGACAAGAATTAAGTTTATACTGAATCTACTATAAGTAGAATTACTATCGAATAGAGGAGGGTGGCATGCCACCCTCCTCTTAATAATATACATGAATATGCGAAACATTATTTTATCTTTATTAGGAATTATTCTAATCTTACCTTGTCATGCTCAAGATTCAACGTGGATGCAACCTTTAGAATTGCCCATTGCCTTGAGTGCAAGTTTTGGGGAACTGCGACCCAATCATTTTCATGCAGGATTGGATTTTAAAACAGATAAGAAGTGTGGTTTTCCTATTCATGCTGTTCAAGATGGTTATATTTCGCGCATAAGTGTTGCGCAATACGGTTATGGCAATTGTTTGTACATTACGCACCCAAAAAGTGGTTATACTTCGGTATATGCCCATTTGGATGCTTTTAATGACTCCATAACCGCTTGGGTAGAAAAATATCAGTACGAACACAAAACTTTTCAATTCAATGCTAATTTGCCACAAGGTGTACTGGAAGTTAAGCAGGGAGATATAGTGGCCATTAGTGGGAATACCGGCTCGTCTGGTGGACCTCACTTGCACTTTGAAGTACGTGAAACGGCTTCTCAGGATCCCATCGATCCGCAAAATTTTTATCCAGTAGAGGATAGCGTACGTCCTAAATTTCAGAAAATTGGTGTCAGGCCATTGGATAGTACAGGAGTGGTTTCTAATCAATGTGTTTTTCGCTCTTGTAAAACATGGATGTTAAAAGATAGTACATACGCTGCTCCCGTAGTAACGGCATGGGGAAAAATAGGACTTGAATTCATGGCCTTTGATTACATGAATGGTCAGAATAATTTTTACGGTCTTAAATCATTAAGGGTCTTTGTAGACGAAGCACCTTATTTTGAATATCAGATAGATCGTTTCGCATTTGCCGATGATAAGGCGATCAATGCGTTTATTGACTATGAACAATGGATAAAAAACAAGGATACCTATATGTGCGCGTATCTGCCTACCTATCAGCCTTTGCCTTTGTTTAAAGCAATGGGTGATGGTGGTTTGAACGTGCAAGAAGAAAGAGATTATCGCATCAAAGCCATTGCGGCAGATTATGCAGGCAATCAAGCAGAATTGAATTTTATTATTAGAGGTAAGAAATTGTCGGTGCCTGCTATTTGTTATTATAATGGTATACGCTTTATAACCGATTCAGTAAATGTCTTTGAGAAAGACTCCGTTCGATTGCAGTTGCCCCAAAAATCCGTCTATAATGACTTTGATTTTAGGTATGTAGCAACTTTCGATTCTATCCTTAATACAACTGTTCACTCATTGCACTACAATACATTGCCTTTGCATAAGTCGGCTACCTTGCGATTGCCTATCGATGCAGATACTTTGCAACAGAAGAATCAGTATTATTTAGCTTATAAGAGTACTAATGGTAGTTGGGGTAGTGCAAGTGCTACGTATAAAAATGGTTGTATGGAAGGCAAAATTAGCAAGCTAGGCGATTATGCTGTTTTGGTGGATACGGTGCCACCTACAGTCACCTTGTTGTCAAAAAATCGCTACAAAATAACGTGGCGTATCAAGGATGCGGAAAGTGGTATTGCATCATATAATACTTACATAGACAATCAGTGGGTGCTTTGTTCGATAGATGCCAAAAATAGGGTAACCTATCTTTACGACCCTAAACGCATTGCTGCAGGTAAGCATACTGTGCGTTTAGAGGTGAAGGATGGTTGTGGAAATACAACTTGTTCCGAAATAGAAGTGGTATTGGGGAATAAGTAATACTATTATAGTTCTACGCAAACTTGCTCTACCTGACCGCCTAGGGGTGGGTTGAGTTTACAAAGTTGCACTTGGATGCTGTCTATTCCACTAAAATGTTCTTTTACGGCTTGCTTGATGCGCCATGCTACGTTTTCAATTAGGTGCGAGGGTTGTTCCATCTCTTTTTTTACCACTTGGTATACCTCTAGGTAGCTAATGGCTTGTTCGATGGTGTCAGTTTCGATGGCTTGCGTGGCATCGTACGTAAAGGTAAGGGTAACGGTAAAGTGGGTGCCAACACGTTGTTCTTGTTCAAAGCAGCCGTGATGGGCATAGAATTGCATATTTTTAATGGTAATAGTAGCCATGTTTGTTGTTTTATTATCCGAAATACAAAGATAAGACATTTGTAATAAAACAGCAAAATTGCCCCTCCTTTCATTTTTTTATTGTATCTTCGTCTCAAATTTATAGCAAATGAAATTACTAGAAGGAAAAGTAGCTCTAATAACAGGTGCCTCTCGTGGTATAGGCAAGGCAATTGCCCTAGCGTATGCTCAGCATGGTGCTTCGGTGGCGTTTACGTATTTGAACAATGCCGAATTGGCAGCGCAAGTGGAGGCTGAAATTGCAGCCATGGGTGCAAAAGTGAAAGCCTATGCTTCTGACGCGGCTAGCTATTCGGGGGCTGAAGCCTTGATTCAACAAGTGGTGGCCGATTTTGGGACCATCGATATTTTGGTAAACAATGCCGGGATAACCCGCGACGGATTGGTGATGCGCATGAGCGAAAAACAATGGGATGATGTAATGGATAACAACCTCAAATCGGCGTTCAATACCATTCATGCCATCACGCCTTTGATGATGAAAAAACGATCGGGGTCTATTATTAACATGACTTCGGTAGTGGGTATAAAAGGAAATATTGGTCAAGTAAACTACTCGGCCTCTAAAGCAGGGTTGATTGGTTTGACCACTTCGGTAGCCAAAGAATTTGGTGCACGTGGTATTCGTTGCAATGCCATTGCTCCTGGTTTTATTGTAACCGAAATGACCGATGCTACCAGCGATGCGCAACGTAAGTTCTGGATTGATATGGTGCCTATGCGTAGAGGTGGTTTGCCAGAAGAGGTGGCTAATGTAGCCTTGTTCTTGGGCTCTGATTTGGCTAGCTATGTAAGCGGTCAGGTAATTAATTGTTGTGGTGGATTAACCCCTTAACGGGTCTTCTATACCAAAGTAAAATTGTCGGCGTGTTTCCACGTCGGCATTTTTTTTCGCATATTCTCAAGCCCTTCTTTGTTGAGAACAAGGGTTCGAATTTCTTCGGTGTGGTCGGTAAAACGTTCCAGTACACGTCCTCGGTAGTCAATAACTTGCGAACCTCCGCTGTATTGCAGTTGGTTGCCGTCTATGCCAACACGGTTGCAGGCACATACGTAAGCCTGGTTTTCGATGGCGCGGGCGGCTAGCAATGTTTCAAAAACAGTTTGGCGATTGGTAGGCCACTCGGCAATAACCAATAAAACGTCGTATTGCAGTTGCTGGTTGCGCAACCATACGGGGAAACGCAAGTCGTAGCAAATGGCCAGGGATAGGTTCCAACCTTTGTAGGATACGATTAGGTTGTTCTCTCCGGGTGTAAAATAAGTCTCCTCGCCGCCTAAAAACAGGTGGCGTTTGTCGTAAAAATGGGTGGTTCCATCGGGGAAAACAAAGAACCCTCTGTTGTAGTAATGGTTGTTTTCTTGGGCAATAAAACTGCCTACAAAAACGCATTGGTGTTGGTTTGCCCATTTTTGAACAGTTTGGATGGTAGTGCCGTTGTTGGTCTCTGCTAATTGGGTGGCATTGCTGCTAAATGCGGAAGAGAACATCTCGGGTAGCACCACAATATCGGTAGCAGGAAGCTGTTGTAAAAGTTGGTCAAAGTGTGCCAAGTTTGCGTGAGAATCTTCCCACGCAATATCAGCTTGCACGATGCTTACACGTAACTGTTCGCTTGTTTCCATTTATTCCAATCCAGTAAGAAACTTGTTAGGGTATTTTCCTTGGGCACCCACGAATATCGATTTAAACTGAATATAATCTTGTTCCTCGTTATCGGTAGGAGTGATGAGGGGTTTGATAATGACTTCTTTTTTGGCATAGTCCAATACCAAGGGAAGAATAGGAACGCCTGCTTTTTTGGCGATGTAGTAAAAGCCACGTTTCCAATCGGCTACGGGTCTGCGTGTGCCCTCGGGCGATAGTACCAAGTTCAGTTTTTCGCTATTCTTAAATAGTTCTGCCATTTTATCGGTCATGGAGGTGTTTTTGCTGCGTTTTACAGCAACTGCCCCTTGCTTTTTGAGCCACCAGCCAATACCCCATACTTTTACCCATTCTTCTTTAATTAAGAATGACATTTTAAAATCGATGGCCCATGCGGTTACTTTTCCCCAGAAAAAATCCCAATTGGATGTATGCGGAGCAAAACATACCACCATTTTAGGTTCCGTTGGAACCTCTCCTACAACTCTCCATCCTTTACATTTAAGGATGAATTGGCTTAATTTGCGCATAGTATTATTTGCTTAAGCCTTCTATTTCTTTACCAATGCTCAATACGTCTTGTAGCAAATCTTCCCCTAATTTTTTGTAGTAGGCTTTTACCAATTTTGGGTTGTTTTTTGCATCGTATCTGCCTGCACGTTTTACAAACTCGTAGCTGTTGATTACAATTTTAGATACCAAAGCGTCTGCTTTTTCTTGGTCGCATTTAGGAACTAGGCAACTGATGGTAAAGCATTCGGTTAGTAATTCTGAATACAAATACACGATGTCTTTTTTTAAATTTCTTCTACTAGCCATAATTTTTGTTGTTTATGCGTTTATGCGATTATTCGGGCTGGGCCCTTCGACAAGCTCAGGGACCGAGTTGAATCGATTAGTCGATTCACCGATTAGTCAATCATATATTTGGGTTAAAGATAGTAAAATAATTGTGCGAAACAAAATGGAATGTTACTTTTGTAGGAGAATCGCAAGAAAATGGCAAAGGTATTTCGTTCCTATTTCATCCTATTGTGCACCCTGCTGGTTTTGGTAGTGGGCGCATCGTCGTGTACCGAAGATAGCATCAATGTCGATGCCGATTTTTCGCTTGCTTTTTCTGCCGATACCCTTCGTTTTGATACCTTGTTTACCGACATGGGTTCTGCTACCCTTAAATTAAAGGTATACAATACATCTGCACAAAAAGCCCATATCGATAACATTCGTTTGATGAATGCTCGATACTTTCATTTGAACATCAACGGCGTGGCATCGGACGAGGCAAACGATGTTTACTTGAATGCAAAGGATAGTATGTTGCTATTTGTGCAGGCCTTTATCGATCCTTCTAATGCCAACAATCCCTTTGTGGTAACCGATTCGATTCTTTTCTCGCTCAATGGCAAGAAACAAATGGTGCAGTTAGAGGCGTTTGGCCAAAATGCAGAACGCTTGCATCAACTCACCATAACATCCGATACCCTTTTAACAGCACAATTGCCTTATTTGGTGTCGGATACGTTGCGCGTATTGCCCGGTGCAACCTTAACCTTAGCGCCTGGAACTAGGTTGTGTTTCAGAAAATATGCCGTTTTGTACGTAGAAGGAAGGTTGATGGCAGAGGGGAATGCCCAACAAATTATTCAATTTAGGGGCGATAGAGACGATTACATGAATACCATTCCGCCTCTGTCTTACGATTTGTGCTCGGGTCAGTGGGGCGGTATTGTGTTTGCGCAAGGTAGTTTTGAAAATAGGTTGGTGCACGTAGATGTGCGCAATACCGATTTTGGTATCCGTGTAGACAGTACCGATATCGAAAAACAAGTGTTGTATATCGAAAATGCCATGTTGCGCAATTCAACCGGCAATGTACTAGAGGCTGTACATGCTAAAATGGCTGTCAATAATTCACTGTTGTACAATGCGGGCAATTATGTGGTTGCTTTGCAAGGAGGCGATTACACCTGGAAACATTGCACCTTTGCCAACTATTATCAATTTGCTTGGGGGGGTAGAACCAATCCTATCTTGTTGTATTCAAATAGACGCATCGATGCCGCCACAACGGCAGCGCCTATGCCTTTTGCTTCTAAAATGTACAACTCAATTGTGTACGGTAGTTATACCAACGAGATTCAGTTTAAATGCGAGGAGACCCCCGCCGATGCGTTCGTGTTTTCGCATTGCTTATTGCGCCATAAAGTAACCACGATAACCAATCCGCCTTACAAGCAATGTATCTTTAACACCGATCCTAAGTATGCGTTTCAACAATGGGAAGAGGATTATCCCCATGTGTACGACTTTAACTTGTTAGCTGGATCGGGTGCTATTGGCATTGCCGATAACTCTATTGCCAATGAATTCCCATTCGATTTAAATGGCAATAGCAGGCTTTCGGACGGAACGGCAGATGCTGGTTGCTATGAATATGTTCAATAACCATGCGCCCCATTTTTCTTTTTCTTTTTTGTTGGCTATTTACTTCGGTTGTGGCACAGGATACATCGTGTACCCTGATGTTTTACAATGTCGAGAACTACTTTGATTGCGTAGACGATTCTCTTACCAATGACAATGATTTTTTGCCCGATGCACCCAAGCATTGGACCTGGAAACGCTATACTGCCAAACGTCAGAACATTGCCCGTGTTATTGCAGCGGTAGGGAAAGGAGTGCCTCCGGCGTTGGTGGGATTGTGCGAGGTAGAGAATGCTACAGTGTTAAAGGAACTGGTTCGTTACAAACCCTTGTCTACCTACCAATACAAAACCATTCATTACGAATCGCCCGATGCACGCGGCATTGATGTGGCGCTTTTGTACCAGTCCAGGTGGTTTATGCCCCTAAAAAGCGAACCCATTCGTGTTTGTTTTCAGGAGGCAGGTTGCAGCCGCGATATTTTGTACGTAAAAGGCTTGCTGGCAGGAACCGATACCTTGCACGTGATGGTATGTCATGCACCATCTAGGCGTGGCGGTGAACAGGCCAATGTACGTCGGAAACAAGCCTTGCAGTTGGTGCGAAACGTTGCAGATAGTATATTGCAACAATCGCTCCATGCTTCGGTATTGATTATGGGCGATTTTAACGATACTCCCTCTGATGAAAGTATTTTACATACCTTGGGTGCCGTTCCATTGGCACAAACGTCGGATAGCACTCGTTTGGTGAACATCATGCCCCATCAAGGTGGCACGTATAAATACAAAGCAGAATGGTCGCTTTTTGACCAATTTATGGTATCGCCAGAATTACTGCAAGGCGATGGTTGGGTGGTGGAAGATAAACGTGGTTATATCTTTAAAGATGATTTTCTTTTAGAAGCAGATGCTACCCACATGGGATACAAACCTTATCGCACCTATTTAGGCCCTCGTTATATAGGAGGATACTCCGATCATTTGCCTATTTTTCTTCGGCTACAGGTGTCGCAGCAAAAAAAGTAAAGTGTACGTTGCCGTATTTTCTTTCTTCTATAAAATGCGGATGGTTTTCAAATTGATGTTCCCTGCCGTGTTCCAAAATAAAAATGCCATCGGGGGCCAATAATCCTTTTTCAATAATGATTTGAGGTAGGGTAGGCAATTCTTTTAATTGGTAGGGTGGATCGGCAAAAATAAGTTGATAACTACCAGAAGCACGTTCTAGGTACTTGAATACATCGGCTTTTTGTAGGTAGTAGTTTTTTACGCCGAGTTCGGCCATTATTTTACGAATGTAACCAATGTGTTGGGCACTGATTTCTACGCCGGTTACGCTGGTGGCGCCGCGCGATATAAATTCCAATCCAATGCTACCGCTTCCCGAAAACAGTTCCAATACATGGATGTCTTCTAGTTCCATGCGATTGGAAAGCAGGTTAAACAAGCCTTCTTTTGCAAAATCGGTAGTAGGACGTGCTTTTAATTGGGTAGGAGGCGTAAAACGTCTGCCTTTTAAAAAACCACTAACAATGCGCATAATTATTGGTATAATGGCATAATGCCAGGTGGTTAACTAAGATTTGGTAGGCTAGTTCGCTTTCCATTACGTAGGTAGGGGTATGTTGTTGCGATAGTTGGTGTTGCTCAAACACTTTAGCTGTGTAGTATAGGATATCGTGTTGGCAGCTAATTGGAAAATAGTTGGCAAAAAGCAACGAACCGTTGTTGGCAACTGTAATGTGTACATGCGATGAATTGGCCCATATCCATGCTTGTGTTTCACCTTTTTGTTTGGTGAATTTTAGGCAGTTGCTAATGTGATTGTACAAATGGTGGTGCCATTGTACTTGCTGGAACAACTTGTTGGCAAGTAGGTAGTGGGTGCGTGGAATACCAAATAGCAAGGTAATGTTAAAACCAGGAATTTCTTGCGAACAAACTACCAATTGGGTGGAGTCTGTTTCTGGGAAATGAAATTTGTACACCGACAATGCATCTTGCTTGTTTAGTAATTGACTGGGAATGAGTGTTGTAAAAGGAAAGTCAACCTCGATGTTAGCGCATGTGACATCTTGCAAGGCTTCTTCGCAAAATAAACGTGCTAGGGCTTGGTTTAGCTGCAAGTCTTTAGCCGAAAAATCGATGCGTTTCCAAGCCTTTGCCTGAAAAAAAGAAAGTCCATCCATGGAAAGACGGATGGACTTATGGGGAAAAGAAATATTATTCCCAGTTACCTGCATTGTTGTTAGGTTTGTTAATGTCTCCAAATTGGATACCAGGGAATTTTTGATATTTTTGACCAGTTGTTTTTGCAGTTTCTTCGTCGTTCTCGTGCGATGCAATTAGGTTGACAAGTTGTTGTTTGTCAAGGTCGCCCAAGAAATCTTCGTATGAAGCTTGCGCACACATTACTTTTACCGGAATAGAGTGGTTGGTAAGGATTTCGGCTTTTTGCAATTTGAATTCTTTACGAGGAGACGAGAAAGGAATGTAACGCAATGAATCTACAGGATAGTCAAGTCTTTGGAACAAAGCTTGTACCATAGGTTGAGTAGTAGTATCGCGCACAAAAGTCATTTCGTACGAAGGATCAGCTGCTTTTTTAGCTTTTTCCATTTCCCACATTTTGGCTTCAGTCAAACCTTCTTCCAATTGTTTGTCGGTAAGTTCGCCTTCTTTCACAATAATGAGCGCTTCGGCTGTTTTAAGCCAATGAAGTAGTGTGTCGATGTTATCAGTGTAGTCGCCGGTGATTTTGCGATATTCATTTTCTACGATACGAATATCTTTTAGACGTTCAATTACAGCATCTTCGCGTTGCTCTTTGATTTCGTTAAATTCAATAGGTGTCATAATGCTTCGGTACGACATCCATGCTAATGCTACCGCAGCTACAACTAGCAACACCTTCATTACGTTGTTTACTACCTTATTCATGTGATATATTTTTTTAGTTTTTGACTTTTATAGATTTTACTTTGCAAATGTAGGTAAATTTATTTATTTGCGCAATATTTGAGCATTTATTATCTTTGTTTGTTTGTTAAAATATGCCCCATTTCTTATAAGATGATACATAACTTCTATGCATCTACTTTGCGCGATGCTTTTCAATACACCCCCACACCAGAGCAAGAACAAGCCATTGGTAAACTGGCTTTGTTTTTGGATTCGTCTGTAGAACGCTCTACATTTTTGTTAAAGGGTTATGCTGGTACAGGCAAAACCACGTTGGTAGCTGCCTTGGTGAAAACGTGCATCGATCTGGATATGCCTTTTGTACTGATGGCGCCTACGGGTCGTGCGGCAAAAGTCCTTTCTATGTATGCAGGGTTTGATGCGGCAACCGTGCATCGTACCATTTACCGACAATCGTCACCAGAGATTGGCGCCCGTTTTGAGTTGGGCTTTAACCGCATGCGCAATGCCTTGTTTGTGGTAGACGAAGCCTCGATGTTATCGTCCGATGGCGATAAGCAGTTTGGCAGCGGTAGGGTGATGGACGATATGCTCAAGTACGTATTTGGCGGTGCTCCAGGGTGTAAATTGTTGCTGTTGGGCGATGATGCCCAGTTGCCACCTGTAATGCAAAACGAAAGTTTGGCCTTGTCTGCTACTTGGTTGCAGGGGTGCGGCTTGCACGTAATAGAACATACTCTTACCACCGTTGTGCGCCAAGAAGCGGCCAGTGGAATCTTGCAAAATGCCACCGAAATACGCAATCAATTAGTAACGCCTCACTTGTTGCGCTTGCAAACCCATGCCGATGTGGCTAGGGTAGATGGTAGCAACTTTGTTAGTACACTCGAAGATTCTTACCGCACCGTAGGCATGGACGAAACACTCATTATTACCCGTTCCAATAAAAAGGCTTTTATGTATGCCAATGGCATTCGAGGACGTATCTTGTACCGCGAAGAAATGCTAGAAAATGCCGATTGGCTGATGGTGGTGAAGAACAACTATTTTTACGGATTGGATTATGGTATCGAACTCATTGCCAATGGCGATATGGCAGAAGTGGTGCGACTAAATGGTAGTCATACCTTGTACGATATGCAATTTGTACGTGCCACCTTGCGTTTGGTCGATTACGACACCGAAATAGAGGTAATGTTGCTGCAAGATTCGCTTTTGTGCGAGTCGCCTCAGCAACTGCAGGAATTGCAAAAACGCTTGTTCTTGGCTGTCGAAGAAGATTATGCGCACATTCGCAACAAACGGGATCGTTACAAAAAAATGCGCCAAGATGAGCACTTGAATGCCTTGTTGGTGCGCATGGCGTATGCCGTTACCTGCCATAAGGCGCAAGGGGGACAATGGAAACACGTGTACGTGGATATGGGACCGCTTGCTAAGGAACAAATTGATACCAACTTTATGCGTTGGCTTTATACAGCGGTTACACGTGCTACCGATAAGTTGTATCTTGTGCAGTTTAAGGATGATTTTTTCTAAATAAAAGTTAATAAATTAAGAAATAAGCCCTATCTTTGACCCTATAATCTGAATCAATCAAAAAATAATCATAATGAAGCATGTAAAAAGAGGGTGGATCTGTGTTGTGTTGTCTGTATTGTGCTTGTTGACCGCTTGTGTCGATAACCAATATGACTTTTCAAATTTGGATCCAACCATAAAAGTAGAAACCGAATTGGTGGCGCCTTTGGCCTATTCGCGCCTAAAAATCAACGACCTGTTGACCGATAGTTTGGGCGGCATGAAGTTGGTGGTAGAAGACGATGAAATGTATCTTTTGTACGTGGATTCGCAGTACATGGGTAACGAACTCATCGATCAATTGAAAGTCCTTCCCAAAGGTTCTTTTGATTTCCAAGTGAGTGCAGGCGAGGAGTTGCCAGATGTAATGATTACATCGGGCGAAATTGACCTGGATTATACCATTACCTTCCCCGAATTGAATACCAACGAAAACGAACGTTTGGACAGTATTTTGTTTGACCAATGCGATGCGAAAATTTTAATTGATGTTACCATGCCGTTGGCAGACGATTCGTACATCGATTTTGTTTTCCCAGAGGATGCAATTGTGTTGGATCCAACTGTGTATCCCAACAATACCGTTCGTGTGCCTATTACCGAACAACACACAGAGGCTTCGTTGAACTTGTACAAAGCCATGTTGTACTTGAACGGTCAAAACAAAGTGACTTTCCATGTGCACGGTTTTATTCACTCTACCGAACCTTTTGAATCGGGCAATAAGATTGATATTGTGGTAGATTTAGACCACTTAATGCCATACATTACCTATATGAACATAGGTACTGCACGCGATATTTACGAAGGCGAAAAAATCATCGATTTTAATTATACCAAAGATTTTCAACAAGAAGATTCGTTCTTTCCTTTTTACGATCCACAGATTCAAATGTCGTGTGTAAACAACATTGGTGTTCCTGTGCGTTATTACATCGACTATGTAGAGGCCATTGATACACGTACAGGCGAAAAAGTACGTGCCGATTTTGGTGGCCCTGACCCTGATACTACCTCGATGGTGGTGAGAACCCCATCGTACGATGCCATTAAGGGCTTGTCGCACGAGGAATTGATGAACTTTGACCTATCGTCTATTATTTGCCAAAGCGATACGGTATTTGACCGTGAATATGGCCACACCGACCGTTTGTTTAAAATCAATCCCAACAAATTAAGGTACCATTATCGCATTCGATCTGTCGATAATAACAAAGACAATGTGCACTATTTCTTCCAACAAAGTGATATGGCACTGAAAGAAAATACCAAACTTCCGTTGTGGTTTGAAGGCGCAGAAGATCCTGATAAGAACTTCCATATTACCCGTTTTGACACTGTGGCCTTTATGAGCGAACCTGCTGATATGGATGTGTTGCAGTTGACTCCAGAAACGGAATGCGTGCTTAAATTATCGTATACCAACTTCTTGCCAATTGGTGTAGAAGGTACCTTGTCTTATTTAGGTTACGATGGTCAGCCTGTCATGCCAGAGGCCAATCAGTCGTTTAAGATTGTTGCCGGTAAGGTAGATGCCGATGGTTATGTGCAAGAAAGCACCATCGAAGAAAATGCCATCCGCATTCGCTATGAATACGGCGAGGCGTTGCGTTTGTTCCAAGAAGTGGAATCGTTGGTATTTACGTATAAAATGGCCAACGATGAATTGAAAACCGTTCGTTTACGCACTAGCGATTGGTTGGAGTTAAGAGCCAATGTTTATCTAAACGGTGCTTTAGTGGTTAATTTTAACGAATAGGAGGGAATGTAAGATGAAACGAATTAAGATTTTACTACTTGCGTTAGTAACCATGAGTATAGGTGTGTTTGCTGCGACAAACTCGTTGTACTTTATGGATATTTTGCCTTTCCAAAATTACCAAAACCCTGCTTTGCGTCCTTTGTCGGATACCTATGTAGAACTACCTGGTATTTCTAATGTATCGGCAGCATTTGGATTGGGTGGCTTGAGTTTAAACGATATTTTCTACGTAAAAGATGGTCAATTGGTAACCTTCTTGCATCCTGACTATGGTAATAAAGATGCCTTATTTGCCAAATTGCGTAATACTACCCATACAACTGCCGATGTAGATGTAACGTTGTTGGGCTTTGGTATGAAAGTAAAAGAACGCGGATATTTTACCTTTAATCTTTCGGCAAGAACCGATCTTATGTTCGCTTTACCCAAAGATTTTGTTTCATTGGCATTTTATGGAACGCCCGATGAAGAAGGTATTAACCGTTACGATTTGAGTTCGTTGCGTTTGAATGGTCATGCTTACTTGGATTTGTCAGGTGGTTATACCCATCAAATCAACGATAAGTGGACGGTAGGTGGTCGTTTGCATCTATTGGTAGGTGCGGCAGCAGGCGAGGCTTCTTTTGAGGAGTTGTATTTGGAAGCATCGAGTCAAGAATGGAAATTATTGGGTAAAGGAAACGTGAATTTGTCGGTTCCAGGTGTTTCTTTTGTTCCAGGCAGCGATGGAGGTATTGCTGAACTATTGGTTACTGATATCGAGAATATTTTATCTTTCTATAAACCCAGTCTGGGTGCAGCCATCGATTTGGGTGTTGCATATAAACCTGTTCCTGAGTTAACCCTTAGTTTGTCTTTGAAAGACATTGGTTTTATGTACTGGAACAACTTAACGTCTGCATCGGGTAAAATAGATGGTGCTTTTACGGGTGTTTATTACGATATGAATAATCCTGTTAACCTAGTGGATTCACTGCTTGCTTCGGTAAAAGGATCGTTGCATGTGGACAATACCAAAGGTGGTTATGTACAAGAAACCCGTGGTAAATTGTACGTAGGGGCAGAATACAGTTTCTTGCGTAATATGATGAGTGTAGGCGTGGTGTCTAAAACCGAATTTATGTCTAAATACGTATCGGAAGAGGTGAGTTTGAACTATAAAATTCGTCCTTGCCACTGGTTTGGCATTTCGGCTGGTTACTCGTTTGTGTCGGGTGGATGGTCTACCATTGGATTTGGTATGGACATTAAATTGCCTCCGTTTAATTTCTACGTAGCAACCGACTATACGCCTTTGTATTATTCGGCACAGGGTATTCCGTATAAATCGCAAGCTGTTAACGTGCAAGCCGGTGTGGTGCTTACCTTTAAAACCAAAGATAATACCAAACGGTTAACGGCCAAAGCTGCCGACTTGGCTGCCATCCCCGAGGTAACTGCAGAAGAACCTGCAGCAGAGCCTCAAGCGGTTCCTGAGCCCCAAGCGGTCTCTGAGCTTGTCGAAGTAGAAACCTCGGTGTCTAATACCACAGTAACCGAAACCGTTACCGAAAAAGTAGAAGAGGTGCAAGGCGATGAGGTAGGCGGAACCAATGTGGTGAAGTTGTAAACAACGCCACGCTATAAACCAAAAAAAGCGACCAAATTTTGATATGAACCCCGAAAGTTAGACAAAAAACTTTCGGGGTTTTTTATGTCAAAAAAGCGTAACAAACATGGATATGCAGAACGACTAAAGTATATGCATATGTTAGAAGAAGGATACAGTGTTAAGTATATACA
>JAEIGA010002042.1_pt1 | contig 32149 bp, 49 predicted proteins | sample 9270691 | NCBI WGS metagenome assembly JAEIGA01 (sample SAMN17057246, study PRJNA624740) | gut metagenome | biome: biome; isolation source: fecal sample | host: Bos grunniens | place: China: Xizang | collected 2019 | reverse complement strand
TCCGTCCGGTCGGTGCCTCGCATCGTTTCCAACGTTATAGACAAGGGGTATGTCACCCTCCAAAAATTCGACGGGAGACGCCGTTTTCTGGAGTCCAACCTCACCTTCGGAAGGCGATCAAGCATACGCAAAAATACGGAGTCAGACTTCGCACAAACGCAAAGGCAGACTACGCACGAAAGCGAAGGCAGACTACGCACAAATGCGGACCATAATATATACTATAATAAATATGTTAATAAAAGTTTATCTAAAGATAAACATATAGAGGGGTTCGATTTTCGAAAAGAATTGGAGACCCTCGGCGTGAGCTCTGAAGTGGCCGAGGCGTGGCTCCAGGTCCGCAAGGCGAAACGGGCCGTGAACTCCCGGATCGCCTTCGACAAGGTCGCCCGTGAGGTCGCCAAGTCCGGCAAGTCCGCCGACGAGTGCATCCGCACCGCCGTGGAGAGGTCGTGGTCCGGTTTCGAGGCCTCCTGGCTGGAGGAACGCCACCGCCCGGAACGCCGGGAGAAGTCCGCCTTCGAGAAGAACCTCGAGGTCCAGGACGCCCTATTCGGGACCAACCTCCATGAACAATACTACGGCCACGGGGAGGGGTCAATAGATGAGCAATAAATCCCTCACCGTGAAGACCTCCTACTCCCTGGTGGACATCCGCATGGATGCCGACACCTTCCCCCGCATCGTGCGGCTAACCACCACCCAGGCACGGGCGGGCCTCTCCAAGATTATCGCCGACGCCTTCCTCTACAAGGGCCAGACCGCAGACAAGGAGAACGTCAAGTTCATCACGTCCGCCCTCCTGGAGGAACTCCTCGCCGATACGACCTACGGCCTCCCCTTCCTCACGATGGAGGAAATCCGCCGGGCAATAAAGAAGGCGGTCCTCACCGATCCGGACTTCATCGGCATCAACGTCTCCTCCCTCTACAAGGTCCTCCTCGCCTACGCAAAGGGTGACGGACACGCCGCCGACCAGGAGGCCCGGGAGATCGCCCGCAGCACGTCCCCCACCGGATATTCCTCCGAGCTCACCGCAATCCTCAACAAATACGCAAAAGAAATAACTCGAAAACCATGAACACCGAAAATGACATTATCGCCCTCTGCCGGGAATTGGAGGCGAAGGCCTACGAACTTCCCGTCTCCAAAAGACTCAAGGTATTGAACCGCACCCGCCTCATCCGCCTGGCCCTCAAGAAGGGGGAAACCATCATCCCCGCCGCAGGGCCTTCCCTGAAACCCTACGCCGCCATCCTTGCCGCCCTGAAAAGCGGACGCCGCCTCTCCCAGCTCGACTGCAAGGAGTTCTGCATCGAGGATATGCGGACGCCGGTGTCCCACCTCCGCAAACGGTGGGAGCCTGACTACGTCCTGCAATCCAGGTGGATTTCCACCCCCACCCTTAAACGCAAGATCAAGGAGTGGTGGCTCGAGGAACGTCCGGAGGAGGGGACCGCACAATGTTAGTCCTCCGCATCCTCGGCGTCATCGTGATTGCCGCAATCGTCACCGGCCTGGTCCTCATTGCGGGGTTCCTCCTTTGGTGCCTCAGTGAAAAAACACCAACCGAAAACAATACGAAAACCATTAACACCAACGAAAATGATTTACACGAGTAAAGGAAAAATCAAGCTCATGACGCAGGTGGAGTCCGGCGTCAGCAAGTCCGGGTTCGAGTGGGCCAACATGACCCTCGTCCTTTCCGTCCCCGCATCCGACGGGCAGACCTCCTTCGACGAGGCCTTCCGGGTGGATGCCGACCACCTCAACGCCGTCCAGGCCCACAAGGTAGGCGACGACGTCACCGTCACCTGGTTCCTCGCTTGCCGGGAATGGAACGGCAGGTGGTTCACCGATGCCAAATTACTCACCATCACCGGGACAGCGGTCAATCTCCCCCATCCTGCACCCATGCCCCTGGATAGCGAAGACGCCGACCTTCCCTTTTAAACCCTAATCCCGGCAGGGGTGACACCCTCCCGGGGTTCCATTCTTAACCAACAAAATATATGGCAAACGTTAAAAAATTAGCACCGCAGGCACCCGCCCCGGCACCCCTCACGGAGGAGCAGAAGAAAGAACAAATCGTCAGGTTCCTAACGCAGCAACGGGGAGCACTCACCCAGGGCGTTCTCTTCAACCTTATGCAGAACCCCTCGGCCATAAACCGTGAACCGGCGGAGCTCGCCGAGTTCGCCGTGGCCGTGGCCGACGCCACCGTCGCCAAGTTGTTCCCCCTCCCCGCGGAGGAAAAGACCGAGGCATGATCTACATCGGCATCGACCCCGGCACCCACACCGGCCTCGCCGCCTGGGATGCGAAGGAGCAGGTCTTCACGGAGATATGCACCCTCCAGCTCCACCGGGCACTCGACAAGGTCCGGGACATCTTCAACGCCAACAACGGCAACGTCACGGTGGTCTTCGAGGATGCCCGCCGCCGGAAATGGCTCCCCCGGGAGAAGTCCTGGAAGGAGGCGAAGGGGCGGGCGATGGGTGCCGGATCGGTCAAGCGGGACTCCGCCATCTGGGAGGATTTCCTGGAGGACTCCGGCATCGGCTACACCCACCCCGCACCGGGAGCCGGACGTACCAAATGGGACGCCGACACCTTCGCACGGGTGACCGGATGGAAGGGCAGGACCTCCAACCACGCCAGGGACGCCGCCCTCCTCGTCTGGGGAATAGGACAAAAAATGTCCTTTTAGGACAAATTATGTCGCTTTTTTAACGAGAAACGATATGAAAATACGCAAGGCTTTTTGCTTTTTCGAGCAATCCGGAACCTTCAAGAGGGAGTTTATAAAGCTGGGGATACCGGCGGAGGACTTCGACATTCAGGACAACTTCGGTGAAACCGACCACGTCGTGGACCTCTTTGCCGAAATTGAAAATGCGTATAGGGGGGGGCAAAGTGTCTTTGACTCAATCACTTGCGACGATTTGATTATGGCGTTTTTCCCGTGCATATACTTTTGTGAAAACAACCAACTCGCCTTGTCGTGGTCCCATGCCAATTACCGGAACATGACCTACAAGGAGAGGACGGACGTTATCATCGAGAGAATGGCAAACCGGGAGAAGTTATACGCCATCCTTTGCAAACTCATGGCGGTTGCCAAGGAGTCAGGGAAACGTCTCGTCTTGGAGAACCCGGCCAATGGTGCGACCTACTTGAAACAAAACTTTGTTATGTCGCCCACCTTTATAGACAACAACCGGATGCTCCGAGGCGACTATTTCGTAAAACCAACCGGGTATTGGTTCGTCAACTGCGAACCCACGCACGGACTCTCCGAGCAGAGAGACAAAGAACAACACCGCATCGCCTCCGGCAAGTCTTCGCCCCGGGCCGGCCTTTGCTCTGAGGAACGGAGTATGATCTCCCCGGATTACGCCCGGAACTTCATCTGCGACTTCATCCTCGGCAAGGCCCAGAAGGGGACGCAGCTCGACTTATTTAATGACACAATACGATAAAAGGATATATCCGGATGGATGAAGACACGGTACGAAATAGTCGACGCCCTCGCACGGGACAAGGTCGTGGAGACGATGGTGCAGAACATCGCCCACTCCGGACTCACCGCCGACCTCTGGGACCTGGTGCAGATGGTCTACCTCATCCTCCTGGAGTACGACGAGGCGAAGGTGGTGGACCTCTGGGAACACGGCCAGATAAGGTTCTTCATCGCCCGGATCATCCTCAACCAATTCCGTTCCTCCAACTCCCCCTTCCACGCCACGTTCCGGCGATTCCGGGAGAGGTCCGAGGACATAACGGGCAAAGACTATCAAGATGAATAAAATATGGACTACGAAAAGAAATACAAAGAGGCATTGGACAGGGCAAAGTCAATGTACGAAAGTAGTGACGAAGCAGAGTTAGCCGCATATATCTTCCCCGAACTCCGCGAGAGCGAGGACGAGAGGATAAGGAAAGCACTGATTGAGGGTGTAAGACAAATACGTTGCAAAGGTGATGTTACGCAAGAGCAGATGCTTGCCTACCTTGAAAAGCAGAAAGAGCCACACTACACCAAGAGGAACGCACTCTTTAATAAGTGTTTGGAGAACTGTGACCCGAAGGTAATGAAAGAGGTATCTGATAAGGTGGATGAGATATTGCAGAAAGAGCAGAAGCCGTCTTGTTGGAATAGCCCAATTCTGACTAATGAAATGATAATAGATGAGAAGTCCGCAGAGTGGGATAAACTCCAGGCAGACTTTAGAAGCATCAATGAGGCTTTTGAAGATGGGAAAAAGGAAGTGGTTGATAATCCTAAAAAGTATGGCTTATGTAGACCCGCAGAGTGGAGCGAGGAGGACTTGGAGGAAGCGGCACGACATAGCGAAATTATCTCCTATCCGATGCCGGAAGAGGCAGATATAGAAAAAGTTATGAAGGTGCAGGAGGCGAGAATCTTCCACGAAATCGGTTTCAAAGCCGGTGCAGAATGGCAGAAGGAGCAAATGATGAAAGATGACGACGATAGATAAGGTAGTCCAGGACTTCCGGAAGATTTCCCCGGAATACGCCTACGATCCGGACATAATGGCAGGCGACGAGGCACGGGTGGCACGGGTGAAGGAGATAATCGACACCCGCCTCTCCTCCGTGGACAAGACCATCCTCCTCCTCTACGTAGATTGCCAATCGTTCCGAAAACTCGGTGCCCGGCTCGGTATCTCGCACATGACCTGCCGCAAGGAGGTCCTCCGGATAAGGGATATAATCTTGAACGAATACAACGCAAGCAAATGAGCATCTTCGCAGAACTTCCCCTTGTGGCCGTGGTGGTCGTCTTCATCGTCGACCTCTCCGGTTTCACGTCCTCCTGGCGTGACGCCCTGGCACGGTTCCTCAAGGTGGCCTCCCTCCGACCCCTCCGCCCCTTCGATTGCTCCCTCTGCATGACGTGGTGGTGCTGCCTCGCCTGGGCGGCGATCCGGGGCGGGTTCTCTCTCCTCACGGTGACGGAGTCCGCCTTGCTCGCCTTCCTCTCCGTTCCAATCTGCAACGCAATGATATTTATACACGAGTGGCTGGTGTTCCTTCTCGACAAGGCCCTGCCGCATAAAACGCAAAAGAAATGACTTTCACGAAAGAACAACTCGACACCCTCTCCAAGTGGGAGGACCATTTCCACACGGCCGTCAACGCCGATTGGGCACGAAACCCCGGCCGTATCGGCATGGATGAACTTTACGACACCCTCCATGCAGCGACGGGCGACAACCGCAGCCGCAACTATAATTGTCAGTCGTGCATCCTCCACCTCCTCCAGGACGTGGGACGCATCTACTACAAGGACAAGGCCGAGATCGAGGCCCTCAAGGCCAAGCCGGTGAAAAAGACAAAGGCAAAGAAATGAGCAACGACCCCCAAGTCTTCGCCAGGAACTACGCCGACCGGGTGCTGGAGGTGACGGCCCCGTCCCTCGCCTATTCGACGTACCGGCGGGCAATCAAGATGGACGCCCCGGTGTTCTGCGGGCGTGACATTGAGGCCGCATACCTGGCGGGATGGAAGGAGAGCAAAGAAATGGAAGACAATGGCAGAGATAAAACACACGACGATTGACAAGCTCATCCCGGACGACAAGAATTTCAACAAGGGGACCGAGTTCGGAAAGGGACTCCTCGACAAGTCCTTCTCGAAATTCGGAGCCGGGCGGTCAATCCTCATCGACAAGAACAACCGCATCATCGCCGGCAACAAGGCCACCGAGTCCTTCGGCGAGTCCGGAGGGGAGAAGGTCATCGTGGTGGAGACCACGGGGGACACCCTGGTGGCGGTCAAGCGGACGGACATCGACCTGGACTCGAAGGAGGGCCGGGAGCTCGCCCTGGCGGACAACGCCACCCAGAAGGCGGACTTGTCGTGGGATGAAGAGACCATCGAAATGGAGATGGAGGCCTGGGACATCGACCCCTCCGAGTGGGGGATCGAAACGGAGGGAGAAGACAAGGAGGGAGAGGCCTCTTCTCCTCTGCCATTTGTATGCAAGATAACCTTCGAGGAGTTGGCCGACATGGCCGCCTTCCTCAAGGAATATAAATCAATAATTGAGACGAAATTTTCCTGCACCGTCACCGAGTCCGGCGGGTAGGAGAAAGTGCGTGAAACGCAAAATAAAAGGGCACTATGGCGAAAGAAGACCTCATACCCATACGAAGCGAAGAAGAAGCGAAGGAAAAGGGACGCAAGGGGGGTATAGCATCCGGAAAGGCCCGCCTCCGCAAAAAGCAGGGGCGGGAGTTGCTCCGTGCCTTGCTCACCCTGCCGGAGACAGACCCAAAACTGCGGGAGGTGACGGAGGCAATGGGTATAAACCTCAAGGACATCACAAACGAGGTGGTGGTACATACCCGCCAGATAGCGAAGGCGAAACGTAAGGCCGACACCCAGGCGTACAAGGCGTTGATGCAAACGGCGGGATACCTCACCGAAAACAACGTCTCGATAAACAACACGAACAAGTTGTACGAAGTCTCGGCGGAGGCCGTGGAGGCCGCCTCCAAGTGGAGTTCCAAGAAATGAACTATACCCCGGTATACTACAAGACGATGCGGGCCATCGCCGAGACGGAGAGGTTCGTCTCCTCCTGCGGAGGCACCCGTTCCGGCAAGACCTTCGCCAACCTCCAGGCACTCTTTGAACTCGCCCTCCAGGACGAGGTGCCAACCCTCACATCCGTAGTGTCCGAGACATTCCCACACCTCAAGCGGGGGGCGATCCGTGACTTCTGCGATATGCTGGGCGATTGGTATGACGAGAGGGCCTGGAACAAGTCCGATTCCATCTATACCCTCCCAAACGGCTCGCAGATTGAGTTCTTCTCCGCCGATTCCCCCTCCAAAGTACACGGCCCCGCCCGTGACCGCCTATTCCTCAACGAAGTCCAGAACATCCCCTACGAAACCGCCCGCCAACTTTTCGTCAGGACAAGAGGCCTTATCCTCCTCGACTACAACCCCACGCACTCCTTCTGGGTGAACGAGGTCATCGAACCCCGCGACAACTGCATCACGGTCCACTCCACCTATCTCGACAACTCCTTCCTCTCCGCCGTCCAGGTCCGGGAGATAGAGGACAACCGCAGCGACGCCACCTGGTGGCGGGTGTACGGCGAGGGCAAGGTCGGCACCCTGGAGGGCCTTATCTTCGACTTCGAGCAGGTGGACGCCCTTCCAGACCCGGAGCAGGACCACAACCTCACCGCCTGCCAGGGCCTCGACTTCGGATTCACCAACGACCCCACAGCACGGGTGAAGATAGTCGCCGACCGCCGCAAACGTATCGTCTGGGTGAGGGAACGGTGCTACGCCACCCACATGAAGAACTCCCACATCATCGAGGACCTCCAGGCGGACGGGGTGACACGCCGGGAGGAAATCTTCGCCGATTGTGCCGAGCCGAAGAGCATCGCCGAGATTTCCGACGCCGGGTTCAACGTCATCCCCTGCGACAAGGATGCACCCGTGAAGTCCGACAAACTCACCTTTCAGCTCCAATGGCTCCAGGGGTGGAAACTCTACGTCACCCGTGACTCCCTCAACCTTATAAAGGAACTGCGGAACTACACATGGGCCAAAGACAAGGACGGCAAGCCGCAGAACTACCCCATCGACAAGTGGAACCATTTAGTAGATGCGACCAGATATGCTTGTTGGACCAAATTCGGACAACGTGCCGGCGAGGGCGAATACCACATAACCTTCTCACGACCAAGACATCGACATTAATATGATAGACTCCTATTCCCGCCTCCCCGTCGGAAAATACGAGGAGATACACCGCATCGCCGAGGAGAACACCGCCGACGAGCTCGACCGCCAGGCCCGCATCCTTGCGGTCCTCTCCGGCCTCACCGTCAAGGAAATCTACGCCCTTCCGATAACCGAATACAAGGAGATGGTCCGGGCGTCCCGGTTCCTGGAAGTCCGTGCCCTGACCGACGAGGGCAACCTCCGCTACCGGGTGGCGAAGTCCTACCGGATCGGCGACTTCACCCTCGTCCCGGTCCTGGATTTCCGCAAGCTCACAACGGCCCAATACGTCGATTTCCAGACCTTCGCCCCGCAGGTGGACACCTACACCGCCGCCCTCCTTTCCGTGCTCCTGGTGCCGAAAGGGAAGCCGTACAACGAGGGTTACGACATCGAGGCGGTCCAGGCCGCAATCCGGGAGGGCCTCTCCGTGGCGGACGCCGCCGCCGTGATCGCTTTTTTTTTCATCTCGTCGGGGAGATTAATCGAGGATACCCTGAACTTCTCGGCGGCGGAGGCCCGCAGAATGGGGGACAAGACGACGGCGGAGAAAATAACGAAGGTCCGGGGACTTCTTTCCAGGATAAGTGGGGATGGATCGCCGACGTGGACACCGTGAGCAACACCACCCGGTCCTCCTGGGACGACGTCTGGAGGATGACCGCCGTGGAGTTCTTCAACATCCTCGCCTACGCCTCCGACAAGGCGGAGAAGGAGAAAAGGGACATCGAACAATGGAAAAGAACGCACTGAAATGGAACTCGTAACACTCGACAACCTCAAGGCCGTCCTCGAAGAATACGGCCAGGCGGTCCGCAACCTCTACCAGGACAACCTCATCCTCCACGACCGCATCGCCTCTGGCGACCTCCTCAACTCCGTGGAATACCGTGTCGTGGAAGGCGACCACACCTACGAGGTGCAACTGACCCTCGCCGAGTATTGGAAATACGTCGAATACGACACGAAACCGCATTGGCCCCCGGTGGCGGCCCTCCTGGAGTGGATAAGGGTGAAACCCGTCCTTCCCCGTCCTGACGACAAGGGCCGCATCCCCACGCCCCAGCAGCTCGCCTTCCTCATCGGACGCAAGATAGCACGGGAGGGCACGAAGGGCTCGCACGACCTCGCCACCTCCATCGAGGCCATAAACGCACAATTCAAGGACAAGATAATCTACGCCCTCTCCGCCGACACCACCCAGATAATGAAAATCCTTGTCGGAGAGATACGGGGGGCACTCCAATAGTCCCCCGTTTTACGAAAAGCCGCCGAGGGATATTTCCGGGAAATCGACAACGTTATGTCCTATCCCATTTGGAAAGACACCTTCGCCACACTTCCATCTGCGGCTGACTCCGCCTCCTTCGCCATCCGGCTATCGTCCACTTCCGGGACGGTGATATACTCCGGAAAGGCGTGGAAACGCCCAGGGGAGACGGCCATTTCCATCCGCCTGAACGACGTGTGTGCGGACTACCTGGAAAACACCCTGCCGGAACTCTCGCAGGCCGCCTTCACGGCCCTCACCCTCCCCCTCTCGTTCTACGTCACCTACTCCTACGTCAACGGCGGGGGCACCACCGTATCCGGGAACGCCGGGCCTTTCACCTTTTACAACGATTGGTCCTACGACTACGACTACGACCCCGCCGTGAACGGGATGGCCTTCCCCATCGACGCAAGGCTCCAGGCGGGAATGTGGCTCGTCTATACCACGCCCACGGCAAGTTCCGTGACCGCCACCGTCAACACCTCCGGCGGCTCCTACACGGTCACAATCCCCATCGGCATCTCCGCCGACTTCTCCGCCGACTACAACAACGACTTCGCCAGGAGTGTCCGGGGAGCCGGTGCCGGCACTATCGTAATCGATCCGACCGCCTGGACGGGAGTGACCTCCGTAACCATCGGAGGCGTCACCTACACGATGGCCGACACTTGTGCGGAATGGGCCGTGTACTACGTCAATGCTTACGGCGGCTGGGACTCCCTCATCCTGGAAGGAAACGTCTCCGAGAAGGACACCCTCACCCGGTACACCCGTGAGGTGGAATACGACAACCGGGACATCCGCAACCGTGGCCGCCGCAATTTCGTGAACGAGATAACGAAGACGTACACCTGCCGGACCGGGTGGCTTTCCGACGCCGCCGCCGCCAGGATGCACCACCTCCTCAACTCCACGGACGTGTATCTTTTCAACATCATCGACGACGAGATGATACCCGTGACACTTCCGGGGACGGAGACCCCGTACAAGACGCACCGGGAGGACGGGATGGTCCGATACGAGTTCGACGTCCAGGTGGCCCAGAATAGAGTGAGACGATGAAACGCAAAATATCCCTCTACATCGGTTCCGAAAGGGCGGACCTCGACGACGGCGACCTCATCCTTTTCAACTACACCCGGGAGGACCTTGACAACCCCGCCGTGGTCATGAACTCATATTCCCAGGAAATCACCCTGCCGGGCACCCCGCAGAACAACAAGATATTCGACCACTACTACCGGGCGGACCACCGCATCGGCACGGGGTTCAACGCAATGGAGAAGACCCCGTTCACCATCTACGAAGACACCGGCGAAGTCCTGGAGGCCGGGTACGTCAAGCTCAACTCCGTGGACCGCAGCGGGGCGGAACCCGCCTGGCACGTCACCCTCTACGGCGGCCTCGGCTCGTTCTTCTACGCCCTTTCCTACGACGGGGACGGCAACAAGCGGAACCTCGCCTCCCTGGACTACCTCGGCACGGGGGACTCCGCCTCGGAGCTCAACTTCCTCATCAACACCACTACGGTCTCCGCCGCCTGGTCCGCCCTCTCCACCTCCTACACCGGGGACATCGATTCCATCTGGAAAGTGATCAATTTCGCACCGTGTTACAACGGGGTGCCGACCGGGAACTTCGACGCCAAGAAAGCGATCCTCACCCTCTCCGCCTCCGTAACGCCCTACGCCCCCGCCACCGTCGTGGACGGCGGCACGACGTACACCGCCTCTGGCGGGAAGACAATCGTGAACCTCGGCGAGGCCATCGACGAGTGGACGGCGAAGGACCTGCGTTCCTACCTGCAACGGCCCGTCTTCTCCCTCCGTGCCCTCTGGACGGCAATAGAAAACCCGGACAACAACGGCGGCTACACCGTGGACCTCTCCGCCCTCAAGGACTCCACGGAAGGCCTGCACCGCCTCTGGATGACCCTCCCCCTCCTCCCCTCGATGGGCGGTTTCCGCCAGGAGGTCTCCGCCGTCACCCTCGTCAGGACGTCATCCTGGTCCATCATCTCCCTCGTCGGTTCCTACGCCTTCTCCTCCGTCCTCCCTGCGGGCACGTCCTCGACGGCGGACATCCACTTCAAACTCCGGGCACAATGTTCCGTAGCCTCCGACGACGAAATGTACACGGGACGCACGACGGCGTCCTGCTCGATATATTTCATCCAAGTCATCGCCTATTCCTCCGGGGGAAGTGTCATAACCGCCTCCAACGTCAAGGTGTGGGGCGGGTTCACCGGCATCCCCGGCACCTTCGCACAATGGGCCGCCGCCTGCGGATACACCCCCGTGGGGACCGTCTCCTACGAGGTGGCACCTCCCAACGATTGGGCGAAGATTTCCGCCGGAGTGTACGAGACCGACTCCTTCGACCTCTCCTTCCAGCTCGCCGGGCAGAACGTCAACTCCTACTCCGTCCTCGTCACCGGCTACCGCTACCGGAACGGGGTGTGGGACCAGGAGATCGACCCCCTGGACGAGAAGTACATCCCGCCGAGCCTCTACACCCTCAACGGGGTGCACTACGAGTGCCAGGGCCTCATGATCGTGGCGGGAGACACCGCCGACTCCCTCACCACGGACGCACCCACCTCCGCAGGCGTCGTGCGTTCCAACGCCGCAATTACCAAGTCCTTCCTCCTCTCCACCACCGACACCCCGGCGGCATACCTCCTCTCCTTCTGCAAAATGTTCGGCTATTCGTTCATTTATGAGAAGGCGGCAAAGAAGGTGACCGTCGTGAAACGGGACGACCTTTTCCAGGACGAGACCATCGACATCACCCGCCGGGTGGACCTCTCGAAAGGCGTCACCATCCGGCCCCTCGTCGTGGAGAAAAGGTGGTTCACCTTCGCACCGCCCGCCGTGGAGGGTGCGTTCTTCACGGAGTACAAGGAAACCCAGGGTTTCGACTACGGTGCCCAGCGGGTGAACACGAACTACCCGTTCAATGCCGACGAGGAGAACCTCATGGCCGACGTGGTGTTCCGGAGTGCCGTGGGCCTCATCGGCTCCGGCCCGTATTGGAACCGGATCGCCAACGGGAGCATCCCGTCCGTGTTCACGGCGAAGGGCAACACTTATACCCTCTGGGCGAGTGACGGCAGCTCGAAGGACTTTCCCATCTCCATCCCCAAAGCCTCGGAGACGGTCACCTACTACAACGCCACCTATCCCGGTTACGACATTTCCTCCGCCCGCCGCCTCCAACTCCACGACAAGGACAACAAGGCTTTGGACGGTGCGAACATCATCGTCTATTACAACGGGAAAAACTCCTATACGTCGATGGTCCTCTCTGACGACACCCCGGAGATGGACACCCTCAACAACGGCCTCCCTTGTTGGATATTGCAGGCCGGGAGCACCTCCCTGGACATCCCCGGTTTCCTCCGCTACCGGGTGAGTTCGAGCAATATCTTCTGGTCCCTGGACTTCGGTATGCCGAAAGTGTACGATATGCCGGGGATCGGCTACGACCCGGACTCCACCGTGTACGTCCGGAAATGGAAGGCGTACCTCTCCGACCGTTTCGACAAGGACACGAAGGTTATGACTTGCCGGGTGAACTTCTCCGGCGTCCAGGTGGACGAGTCCCTCCTCCGGAAGTTCTACTACTACGGCGGGAGCCTCTGGGCCTTAAACAAGATTAGCAACTATTCCCTCACCACCTTCGACCCCGTGCAGTGCGAGTTCGTGCAGGTGCAGGACAAGGACAACTACCTAAACGGACAAATCTAAACAATGGCAACAACCGAAACCGTCACCATACTACGCATCGACACGCAACAGCCGGTCAAGTCCATCGGCGACCTCAAGACCAACGTCAAACTCCTGAAGGACTCCCTCAACGGCCTGGAAATCGGCACACGGGAGTATCAGGACACCCTCGACGAACTGAAAGTCAACCAGAACGCCCTCAAGGATGCCATGTACGCCACCTCCTCCAGCATGGAGGACGTGACGAAAGCGGCCACAAACGCCAACGTGGTGTTCGACGACCAGGGCAAGTTGGTAAAGGACGCCACCGTCTCCTACAACGCCTACGTCCACGCGATGGCCTCCCTCAAGGAGGAGTTCCGGAGCACCGGCGACGCCGTCAAGCGAGCATCCCTTGCCGACAAGATAAACCAGATCAACGACCAACTCAAGGGGATGGATGCCGCCCAGGGCAACTTCCAGAGGAACGTCGGAAACTACGAAGGTGCCCTGAAATCATGGGCCGGCGGACTCGACGCCCTCGACAAGGGACTCAAATCCGCCCAGGGAGGGATACACGGGATGAAGGACGGCGTGGAGGCCTTCGCCAAGTCCCCCGCCGTCGCCACCTTCGCCATCCTCGTTTCCGTAGCGATGAAGTTGGCCGACGCAATGAAGGAGAACGAGACCGTCACCAACGCCCTCAAGAAGGGCATGGAGGCCCTCCGCCCGGTCATGGATTTCATCTCCAACATCGTGGAAGGCCTGGCGGAGTTCCTGGCGGACGTCATCGGCAAGGTGTCCGAGTTTGTCGCCTCCAACGGATTGTTCCCCAAAATCGTCAAGGGGGTCATGGGCGTCGGCAACGCAATCGTTCAGTTCATAACCACCCCCGTCCGGGGAGTCATCGCCGCCATCAAAGTCTTCCAGGAGCAGGGCATCAAGGGCATCCGCAACGCCGCCAAGGCTTTCGGAAACGAGATGAAGACGGGCGTGTCGTTCAAGTCCAACTATGAGGCCGGGGCGGCTGCCGCCGACGCCATGATGGACGGGATGGCCTCTCGTAAGAAGAAGGCGAAGGACACCGGCAAGGCCGTCGCCAAGGAGGTCAAGAACGGCATCTCCGAGGAACTCCTGGACGTGGACAAGCTCATCGCCGACCTCGACAAGGCGATGGAGGCGGTCTATTCCGACATGGACCTGGTGGAGGAAAACGCCAACAAGAAGGCGGAGAAGGCCGAGGCCTACCGCCTCTCCCGCATCAAGGAGGACAACGAGGCACGGCTCGCCGCCCTGGAGGAGTTCTACAACGCCGCCCTGGAACGGGGAGACCTGGAGAAGGCCCTGGAGTACGACACGCAACTCGCCGACCTCCGGGTGGAGATCGCCAAGAAAGAGGCGGAGGAGAAGGCCAAAATCGAGGAACAATATCAGCAGGCCCGCATCGCATCGGTGCAGTCCGCAATCGACACCACCGTTTCCCTCCTCTCCACGATGGCCGACCTCTACGAGGGTGACGAAAAGGCGGCGAAGAAGAACGCCAAGAAGATAAAGGCCCTACGCATCGCCTCCGCCCTCATCGACACCATCTCCGGAGCCGTGGGTGCGTTCACCCAGGCATCCAAGACGTACCCGCCCCCCTACGGCCAGATCATCGGAGCCGCATCGGCGGCTACCGTCACCGCCGCCGGCATCGCCAATATCGCCAAGATGAAGTCCGTCCAGGAGGATGCGACCACCGACTCCGTCTCCACGGCATCCGCTTCCACCCCCGCCGTGGTCCAGGCACCGGAGCTCACGACGCAGGTCTCGCAGGTGAGGACCGTCACCTCCGCAAGCGAGGAGGACCGCCTCAATGCCATGACCTACGACCGCCGGGTGGTCCTGGTGACCTCCGACCTGGAACTCAAGCAGAACCAGCAGAGGGTCCAGGTGGCCGAGGCATCGTTCTGAAAAACGGGGCACCTTTACAACGGGGTGCCCTTTTGATATTTGAAACCAAAGCAAACGAGAACAATGATTGTAACTATCCAGGGCATCCCGGTCTATAACGCCGTCATTTCCGACGAGGAGACGGGTATGTTCCGTATCTCACTCGTTGACGATCCGGCGGTGAAGTCCAATTTTATGGCCTTCAACCAGGAACGCCAATCCCTCATGTACTCCGTCCAGGACGAGGAACGCCGCCTTGTCCGTGGGGTGGTTATGAGGGCCGATTTCCCCATCATCCGCAAAAACGCCTCGATGGGTGAATACTACGTCATCTACAAGGCCGACCAAATCCGCAAGATGGCCGAGAAGTACCTCCTTGAGGCCAGGCAGAACGCCGTCAACATCATGCACGTCCCCGGCACCGACGTGGAAGGGGTGCAGATGGTTCAGTATTTCATCAAGGACACAAATGCCGGGATAAATCCTTCCGGCTTTGAAGACATCTCCGACGGCTCCCTCTTCGCCGAGTTCCACGTCGTCAACGACGACGTCTGGGCCGAGATAAAGGCCGGCACCTTCAAGGGGTTCTCCCTGGAGGGCGTCTTCGACCTCGTTCCGGAAACGGACAAGGATGACGTCCAGGCGACCGTGGACCTCCTGGAGGGTGCATTTCGCAAACTCACCAAAAAAACCAATATGAGCAAATTAGCACTTATAAGGGCCGCCCTCGCAAAGGCATTGCAGGAGTACGGCAGCATCACCACGGACAAGGGCGTCCTCGCCTGGGATGGTGACGAAGATTTGAAGGCGGGCGACTCCGTCTTCGTAGAGGACGCAGAAGGAAACCGCACACCCGCACCGGACGGGGACTACATGACCGAGGACGGCAAGACCATCGCCGTCGCCGACGGCAAGGTAGCCGAGATCCGTGACCCCGAGGCGGAAGTCGCACCGGAGCCGGAGGCAGAGGCCGAGACCGAGCAGGCCTTCGCCGCCGTAGCCACCGACAAGGGCAACCTCTCCTGGGACGGCGAAGACGAGCTCAAGGCCGGCGACGCAGTCTTCCAGGAAAGGGACGGCGAAAGGGTGCCCGCCGAGGATGGCGAGTATAAGACCGAAGACGGAAAGGTCATCGTGGTCGTCGAAGGTGTCGTGGCGGAAATCCGCGACCCGGAGGCCGAGGTGGCACCGGAGGCCGAACCCGCCGAGCAGGAGGACTTCTCCGCCATCGTCGCCGAGGTCGAGGAACTCCGCAAGGAGAACACCGCCCTCCGAGCCGAGGTCGAGGAACTCCGCAAGAGGCCCGCAGCCAAACCCGCCCACGAAGAGTTCCGTGGCACCGTCCTCGCCCAGAAGACCGGCGTCAAGAGACTCGACAACCTGGCCCGTCTCCTCTCCAAATAACAAAAAAGTTTACAACCCCGGATATATCACTATTTCCGGGAAACGAAACGACTAATTTTTCAATAAAATGGGTTCATATTCTAACTTTGTCGTCAGCGGCCTGACCGCTTACATCGAGCAGAACCGTGACCTGCTCATCAAGAACATCATCTTCGGCAAGGGCACCCGTGAAAGGATTTCGATCCAGACCGGCGTCAAGTTCAAGGAACACCTCCATGTCTTCGACGTTGACCCCACCCTCGCCGACGGCTCCGACTGCGGTTTCAGCTCCGCTGGCACCGCCACCCTCTCCGAGAGGCTCATCCAGGTAGCGGCCCTCAAGGTCCAGATGGAAATCTGCCCCAAGAACCTCATCGGAAAATACGCCGAGTACCTTGTCCGTCTCAACGCCACCGAGCACGACCTCCCCTTCGAGGAGTACCTCATGAACGGTGTCATCGACGGCATCAACCGCAAGATCGAGACCGCCATCTGGCAGGGCAACACCTCCCTGAGCTCCGACGCCGTCAAGAAGTGGTTTAACGGGTTCATCACCCTGGCCGCCGCCTCCGTGTCCGGCTCCACCGGCGTCGTCGGCGAGAACATCGCCTCCGGCAAGACCGCCTACGAGGGCATCCTCCAGGTCTACAACTCCCTCACCGAGAACGCACTCGAAAGGGGTGCGGAAATCTACGTCTCCCCCGCCATCTTCCGTGCCTTCATGCAGGACATGGTGGCCCTCAACTACTACCACTACAACCCCGGCAACGACAACGCCTCCGAGTTCCTCCTCCCCGGAACTGACGTGAAGGTAGTGAAGACCCCCGGTCTCGCCGGCAACCTCAACATCCTCGGAACCTATCCCGCCAACCTCTACTATGGTACCGACGGCGAGAACGACGCCGAAGATATCGAGGTCTGGTTCAGCCAGGACAACCGCACCTACCGCCTCGAGGCCCTCTGGAGCTCCGGCGTCCAGATCGCCTTCCTCGATCAGGTGGTCCTCGGCACCTTCGCCGCCACTCCTGCCGCCACCACCGGCCTCAACGCAGGCGTCGTAGCCATTGCGGGCAATACCGACCGCACCGCCGACGTCCTCGAAGACGTCCACGACTCGACGAACAAGGCCATCACCACGAAGGCCGCCGTCTAATCCGGACTGACGGACTTGACAAGAAAGCGAGGGGCGGGCGACATCGCCCACCCCTCAATTTTTTAACCAACTAAAAAAGACAAACGATATGGCTTGCACCCAAACACTCGCAGGACTCGCAAAGGATTGCGACGCCAACATGGGAGGAATAGTGGAGATTTACGCCGCCAACTTCGCCGACGTGACCGCCATCACCCTCACCTCCGGCAAGGTCTCCGCAATAACGATGGACACCGGCAAGAAGTTCAAGACGTATTCCCTGCCCCGCAATACCGCCTACCTCACCTCCACCCTCAACGTGGACCAGGCCGCCGGGACTAAATACTACGTCACCGAACTTTTCATGCAGGTGAACAAGATGGACACCACCAAGAGGACCGAGATCGAGGCCCTCAAGTCCGCCGACCTCCGCATCCTGGCGAAGGACGGCAACGGTGCCTATTGGCTCCTCGGTTATGACTTTCCCGTGAACGCCTCCGCAGGCACCGCCGAAAGCGGAACCGCCGCCGGCGACCACAACGGCTACAACATGACCTTCCAGGAGAACTCCCCCATCCTCCCCTATGAGGTGGACTCCGCGATCGTCGCCGCCCTCCTGGCATAATTCCCTTTCCATAACTCTCTTTCCTTTTCCGCAGGGGCCGCCTTTGATACCGGGGCGGCCCTTTTTACAATTTTCCGCCATTGGATATTTCCGGGAAATGATATACCTAACCAACACAACCGACCCGCAGGTGGCCTTCGTACCCAGGAACGACGTACTCCCGGACGGGAGCATCGTGCTTTCCTTCCGGTCAACCGTTGACAAGGACCGCATCGTCGTCCCGCAGGTCACGACCGCCGGCTACAACCGCATCTTTTTCACCCTCTGGGTGACCCTCCCCGTGGGGACCGTCCCCGGAGAATACGAATACACCCTGGAGGACTCCGAACACCACGTCGTCTCGAAGGGCCTCGCCATCGTGAGGGAGTCCTTCTCCCCCGTGGAATATGACAAAACGCAAACTTATGAGCAATACGTCGCAGACTAACCGCCGGGCCTCCCTTTCGTTCATGACCCTGGACCCCTTCGTGGAGAGGAACATCGTTCTCCCCGTCGAGAAGAAGGGCCGCCAGGACGTCGTGGAGTGGGGAGACGGCAACCGCTACCCGGATTTCCTCCTGGACCTCTACAACACCGTCCCCACCCTCCGTTCCATCATCAACGGCAACATCGACTTCATCACCGGCGACGAGGTCACCATCACCCCGCAGAACGGGAGGTTTTCCGACGGCATGATGAACGCCTCCGGTGACACGATCAGGGAGCAGGTGCGTGACATCGCCAAGGACTTCGAGATCTACGGCGGTTTCGCCCTCCAGGTCATCCGTGACCTCACCGGAGCCGTAGCGGAAATCCACCACCTCGATATGCGGTTCCTCCGCACCAACGAGGACTGCAACGTCTTTTACTATTCGGAGAAATGGAACAAGGGAGGCCGGGATATGATCGTGTACCCCGCCTTCATGCCGGACCTCGATTGGGCCCGTCTGGACGAGGAGGCCCGCAACCGCCACGCCTCCTCCGTGCTTTTCGTGAAGAACGTCCGCACCCAGGTCTATCCCGCCCCCCTCTACGCCGCAAGTGTCAAGGCCTGCGAGATTGAGAGGTGCATCGACGATTTCCACCTCAACGCCCTCGACAACCAATTCGTTTCGAGTGCCATCGTGAATTTCAACAACGGGATACCGACCGACGAGGAGAAGGAGGAAATCGAAAACGACTTCAACGAGAAGTTCTCCGGCAGCCGCAACGCCGGGAGGATGATATTCTCCTGGAACAAGACGAAGGACACGGCAACGGACATCGTGGAGTTCAAGGTGGAGGACTTCGGCGAGAGGTACAAGAGCCTCGCCACCCACTCCCGCACCCAGATTTTCACGGCCTTCCGGGCCATCCCCCTCCTTTTCGGATTGACTTCCGAGGCGAACACGGGATTCTCAACCGACGAGTTCGAGCAGTCCTTCAAACTCTACAACCGCACCCAGATACGGCCCGTCCAGAGGCTCATCGGTGACGCCTACGACAAGATATTCGGCACCTCCGGGGTGCTTTCCATCACTCCGTTCTCCATCGACGGGAACACGGAACAAATCGTCCGATAGCCATGGCAGAAATCCTCCTCACCTCCGAAAAGTTCGTCAAGGACGTCTCCAACATCTCCGACAACGTCGCCGGCAAGTACCTCCTCCCCTCCATGCGTGAGGCCCAGGAAATCGGCCTCCGTGCCATCATCGGCGAGGCCCTCCTTTCCCGCCTCAAGGAAATGGTCGCCGACGGGAGCATCTCCGCCCCGGAGAACGACGCCTACAAGGAACTCATCGACCGGGCCCAATATTTCCTCGCATACCAGACCATCGTCGAGGTCTGCGGGAAGGTGTCCTACAAGATAGGCAACTTCGGCGTCGCCAAATCCAACGACGAGAACCTCCAGGTAGCCACCATCGACGAGATCGCCCGCACGGAATACTACTACCAGAGCAAGGCTGACTTCCATATGGCCGACCTGCAACGGTGGATACTCCGCAACCGTGCGGCCTTCCCGGAACTCTCCGAGGGGTGCTGCAACATGATGCGGGCACACCTCCGCACGATGAACGCCTCCGGCGTCTTCCTCGGCGGTGCCCGTGGCAAAGTCCTCGGAAACGGGAATAAATGCTGCGGGAGATGACACTCAAGACCCTCATACGCACCGTCGAGGCCGTGGCGAAGGGGCAACCCTCCGTCCGCATGATAATCCCCAACGACGTCTTCCTCCTCAACTCGCGGAGCGACGCCGAATACGGGGTTTTCGCCTGGACCCAGGGAGTCCACACCGCCTCGGCGGACTCCTCCCTCGTCACCTACCAACTCACCCTCTTTTATGTGGATCGCCTCACCGCAGACCAGGGCAACCGCCTGGACGTGCAGAGCACCGGGATCGAAACCCTCGACAACATTATCCGTGACCTCGCAGAGAGGGGCATCGGACCGGGGGAGTATTCCTTCCAGACCTTCAACCAGCGGTTCCTCGACGAGTGTGCCGGGGTATATACCACCGTTTCCCTCACCGTTCCCGCCGGGAGCCTTTGCCCGGAGGGATATGACTATGATTTGAACATTTGACACCAATGGACGGCACCATAATAGCGACCCTCTGCGGAACGGTGACGACCTTCGTTTCCGGTTTCGCCTCCTGGTTTTTTACAAAAAAGAGATACAATGCAGAAGTCGACAACAACCTCATCCACAATATGCAGGAGAGTCTGGAGTTCTACAAACACCTTGCAGACGACAACAAGCACCGCCTCGACGAGGTCCTCAACGAGAACGCCGAACTCCGGGCCGAGGTGGGTGAGCTCCGCAACCAGGTCGCCCGCCTCACCGCCGCCCTGGCTCAATACGGCCTCCAACGGCTCCTCGAAGATAAACCGGACGATCAATAACACCTGACGATATGAAGAAATTTTACGCCTTTGCGGTCCTTTGCGTGGCCGTCCTCGCCGCCCTCGGCGGCACCGCCTACCTCTTTTATTTCGGCAAGCCGGTCTTCGGCGTCGCCAACCTCGCCCTCGCCGCAATGGCGTTCCCCTACGTGAAGGAGAAGGTCGCCGGGGCATTGAAGGAGAAATAGACCATGTACGTCCTCATCGACGCCGGGCACGGCATTGAGACACCGGGCAAGCGGTCACCGGACGGACGGTTCCGGGAGTATTATTGGAACCGTCAGGTCGCCGACATCCTCCAGGGGGAACTCCGCCTCCTGGGGATCAACTGCGACCAGGTGGTGACCGAGACCAACGACGTCCCCCTCACGACGAGGGCGGCCCGTGTCAATAGGATGTGCAAGGCCGTCGGCAAGGACAACGTCCTCCTCCTCTCCATCCACGCCAACGCCGCCGGGATGGGCGACAAATGGATGACCGCCACCGGGTGGAGTTGCTATACCTCCCCCGGCCAGACGGATGCGGACCGGGCGGCGGAGTGTCTCTACGACGCCTTCGAGCACGCCTTCCCGGACCGACGCATCCGCAAGGACATGACGGACGGCGACCGGGACTTCGAGGCCTATTTCACGGTCCTGACGAAGACCCAATGCCCCGCCGTACTCCTGGAAAATTTCTTTTACGACAACCGGGAGGAGTGCCGGTGGCTCCTGGAGGAGACGACGAAAATACGGATCGCCCGCACCATTGCGAGGGGCGTTTTGGATTATATATATTACGACAAATGACACCTAAAGAGAACGACGCCTTCGTCGGTACGGAGGTCAAATACCTGGTGAAAATCGAGTCTTGCGGGTTCGACATGGTCGCCGACGACTTCGAGATAACCATAAAGCGGGGCACCACGTCCAGGACCTTCCACAAAACGGACCTGGTCGAGGAGGTCATCGCCGTCCCGGAGGAGGTCCACAACTTCTACCTTTGCTTCGACACCTCGTATTTCGGCCCCGGTGTCCTTACCGCCATCGTGAAGGCCTACGTCCCGGACAACGATTTCCCGGACGGCTACCGCACCGAAATCGAGAAGTTCGACCTCATGACCTCCCTGCCGTTATGACGTCGTGCCTTGTCGCATCCCTGGACCGCCTCGGCGGCATCTCCTCCACGGCCTCACGGGTCTGCGGAGGGGTGACCGCATCGGCGGCGAGGGAGGGAGGCATCGAGGCCGATTTCGGCAGGTTGGGAGGCATCGACGCCCAGGCCGAAAGGAAATGCGGGATGACCGCCCGCTTCTTCCTGGAGTGCCGCACCTCCATCCGCATCCCCTACCTGGAGATTTCCCCGGACCTTATCTGGGTGCTCGCAGGCACTTCCGTGGATAACGAGGTTATCAGCAACACATATTGGAACGTACACTAAAATTATTTTGATATATGGCTTACGCATCATGGGTTTCACCCAACAAGACAACGGGTAGCGGAAACGATACCGTGGCCTGGACCGGAACGACGCACACCGGCCGGTCCTCCCGTACCACCACCGCCACTTTCTCGGCCTCCGGAGTGGAGTCCAAGACCCTCACTATCATCCAGGCGGGGGCGTCGGAGAACGTCTCCTTCGACAACGCCACGGCCTCCGTCAGCAAGACCGGAGGTACCCTCACCATCACGGGAAAGTCCAACTCCTCGAAACTGACCTTCTCCCTGACCGGTAGCAACAACATCGGCCTCGTCCTTCCGGGATCGTACACCGCCAATTCCGTGACGACAAACAACGGCACGGCCATCACGGGCGACCCCGGTGCGACGCAACAGTATGCGTTCAGCATCACTTTCACGGGCATCGACGAGAATACCTCCATTTCGTCGCTGACCTCGCAGCTCACCGTCACGGCCAACGGCTCCCAGACGGCGACGTGCGACATCACCCAGGCGGCGGGCGACGCCTACCTCACTATCAGTCCGACCACGATCAACCTCACGGCGACTGGTACGGCGGTGAACGTGACCGTGACATCCAACACCTCCTGGTCCATCTCGTAGCATAATTTATGACTACGCAGGTGGCCTGGGGTGACGGGAGTGGTGACAAGATCACTCTCACCTATGCAGCGGCGGAGGGGACGCAGACGGTTGCCGTCTCCTCCGACCCCTGCACGGGTTACGTCACCCGGACGAAGGACATCACCTTCCAGGTGACGGGAGGGGGCACGACCATCACCCGTGTCCTCACCGTCACCCAGACGGGCAAGAATATAAATATTATAATACGCAACGACCTCTTTGTCACCTACGACAACACGGCGGTCGGTTATGAAACGCAATAAGATATGTCAGTCAATTATGTGGATATAGGCGACCTCTCGCAGAAGTCGGCGGTGGCCGGGACGGAGAAACTCCCGGTCAGCGATACGGAGTACATCACCCCGGCCCAAATCGGTGCCGATTACCTCCCATTAAGCGGCGGCACGATGTCCGGGAACATCACGATGCCGAACAACAAGGCTATACGGATGCTGGATTCCGGCGGGACGGCGAGGGGGGTCGCACATCTTGGATCGACCAACCTCTTGCAGTTCGGATATGACACCGCCGGAGTCGGGTACGACACGAGGGTCTCCGGAAATTCCGTGTCATTGAGATATGGGCCAAACCACACCGAAGGTCTTACCCTTAACTCCTCCGGCAATATCGAGGTTGCCGGCGACATCAAGATGACCGACGGGGAATATATCAACGCCTCCAACGGCTACGCCATGCTCGGTCAGAACGGGTCGGGGACGTTCTTCTGCGGACCTGGGTATGCGGTATCCACGAATTTCCTCCTCCGTTCCGCAAATATCAACCTAATCCACCGCAAGCACACGGCAAATAGCACTTATACGGACTACAAGATTTACGACGCCTCGAACATCACCATCTCTTCCTCCGACCCCACCTCCTCCCAGGGCGAGGACGGAGACATCTGGATAAAGATATAGACTATGGCCTCCACCACCGTCATACCTAACGGATACACGCATACTGGGACTTACAACTTCACGATTTCAACCAGTACTGCGTCCCGGAAGATTTCCAACGCCTACAACAACGCCGACAACACCTCCTCCTCTGCCCGTTTGCAACTTTCAGGAAGTACAGGCTCATCGAGGGTGAGCACTATGTACCTGGAATTTGATAAAACTTCGATCAATAGCATCCCCGCCGATGCAACGATAGGCACTATAACGGCCAATGTCAGGTTCTACGTCAACAACACGACCTATGTGTCTGCCGTTTCCATCCAACTCCACGCCGACACAACGGCGAAGGGTTCGGCGGTGACGAATAGGCCCACATCCTCGACAAAGTATTCCATCACCCCCGGAACGTGGACTCTCGCCGAGTTGAAGACCGTGCGTCTATACATCTCGGCTACGCATAACAAAAGCACCTCGGCGGCTTATGTGTATCTCTACGGGGCAGACGTAACCATCAACTACACGACGCCGACCCCCACCGGGATCACCAACGTGAAGGTGAAGTCCAACGGCACCTGGGTGCAGGCCTCGAAGGTGTACGTCAAGCAGAACGGTTCCTGGGTGGAGGCCTCCGCAGTAAAGGCCAAATCCGGCGGAACCTGGCATTAAAAGCAACGGATATGTTTGAGAAATTCCTCGGTTATTTCGGCATCGTCCTCCTCCTGGCCTTCGCTTTCTGGCTGGGTTGGATTTCGCACAAAAACCCGCCTATTCCGCCACCGATAGAGAGGATTGACACCTTATACCTCCGGGACACCGTGACGGTGTCAAAACCGATTTATTTCGCCAAGAAAGTGGTGGATTCCGTGCTGGTCCCCGTGCGGGATACCGTCACCCTCCGGGACACCCTTTTCATCGCTCTTGAGAAGGAGCAGGTGGAGTGGCGGGACACCCTCTCCACCGTTTGGGCCTCCGGAGTGGAGGTGGCCGTGGACTCCGTCCGGCACTACGTCACGGAAAGGGTCATCGTGAAGGAAACGGTCCACACCGTCAAGGAGAAAACCCGGTGGGGTGTCGGCATCCAGGGAGGGGTGGGGGCGAGCAAGGACGGCCTCACGCCCTACGTCGGCGTGGGAGTATCCTACAACCTCCTCTCCTGGTGACGTTCCAAGAGGGGGTCATTTTATATTTGAGACAAAGCAGAACGAAATGGCAAACTACGCAAACATAAAGGCGACGATAGACGCCAACATCTATGCCAACGGCAACGAGGAGATCACCGGGCCGATCCTCAACTCCGTCCTCAAACAAATGCTCGACGCCTTCATCGCCGGCGGCTACATCTACGCAGGGAAGGCCACGCCCACCACGTCCCCCGGAACACCGGACGCCAACGTCTTCTATATCGCCCAGGGGGCGGGGACGTACACCAACTTCGGCGGCATCGTCATAAGCGACGAGGACGTCTACGCCCTCGCTTACAACGGGACCTGGACCGCCACCTCCCTCGTCGAGTGGGCAAGGGTCCGCTACCATTGGACCTCCCTCGACCTCACCCTCCTGGTGCAAAACGTCGAACCGTTCTATATTCAGGTATCCACGGATACCTGGAGGACATCCGTAAACTATTGTATGTTTTTCATCCCCGTCGTCGCCGGCCTTTCGTACCGGGTGACGGCGAACAACTCCACAAGGACCCGTTTTGCCATCCTCCGTGCCTTCGACCGTGAACCGACCGTCGGCGGGACCGTCCGTTACGCCACCAACGAGACCCTTCGCGACGTACCAGCCGGGACGTCCGTGGTCGCCACCGCCCCCTCCAACGGCTACTTCATGGCCGTCTATTCCCTCTACAACGGGAGCGACGCCACGCCCGCAGACATATCGGTCCTTACGACCTGGGACGACGGGGTGAACGATAACCCCTCCCACCCCCGGTTCATAATCCCCCGCATCTCCGTAGGCCGACGCATCGACGCCCGCACGGACTCCGCAGATTTCGGACTCATCGGAGCCGCCACGAACACCGATTGGGGGTGTACCCAGGCGTTCCCCGTCCGGGGTGCCCGTTCCGCCCGCATCTTTTGTTCGGCGATCTCCACGTCGAACAACTACGCCAACTATACCGGGGCGGTCTTCTACGCCGCAGACATGACGCCGATAACGACGGGGTCGTGGAGGCTTTCCAAAGGCACGACCGCACAATGGGGGTGGATCGACCTCACCGTCCCCTCCAATGCGGAATATCTGGTTTACGAGATAACTCCGGGATCGCAGGCGGAAAACAACCGGGTGGAAATCCACTACCTGGACGAGGAGGACATCTATTATGATAACGGCGGGACCTGCCGCACCCATCCCTATTACGGCGAAAGGGTGGACCTCAACGCCCCCACCTTCGGTTTTACGTTGTGGTCCTACGGCGTCATCAAGCACCAGAGTTCCGCACGGTTCGGCGATTATCTCGTCTGCATCTCCGACTACGCCGCAAACGTCCAGATTTACAACCTCGCCACGAAGGCGTCTTGTGCGACCCTCGCCACGGGCCTCACGCAGAAGTCCTGGTGGCATTGCAACGAGTGTTGTTTCACGTCGAAATACTACGACGCAGCCGACGACTTCCCCCTCCTCTACGTCTCCATGCAGAACAACGGAGACGGGCGGGGCGAGTGCGTCGCCTTCCGGATCGTGCCGACCTGGACGGACGGGGAAATAAGTTCGTTCACCTTCACCCAGGTTCAGTCCATCCTCCTCCCGGCCATGACGGACGACAACTGTCTCGGCAATCCGAATTGGGCCTACGACGACTACCTGGATTGTTTCTGGGTTTATTCCAGGAACAACAACTCCTCGGCGACCAACTACCGCAAGGCGACCTTCACGCAGCTCGCCATCCCGGACGTCTGGAACGGGGCCACCCTCATAACGGACGTGGACCTCACGGACGCCGACCTCGGCCTCTCCTTCCAGGGGAGTTGGTCGATGCTCAACACCCAGGGAGGGTTCGTCAAGAACGGCCGCCTCTACATCGGCCAGGGGTATCCCTCCGTCGGTTATGTAAACATCCGGGTCGTGGACCTCTACACCCTGCGGGGGCAAATCTCATACCTCGACCTCTACGGGGCCGGGTTCAATTGGGAGCCGGAGGGCGTCTTCGAGTACAACGGCGAACTCCTCACCTCCCTCAATTCCAACACTACGGGATATATCGCCCGCATCATCGTTTAGACCGAAATTGTCTCTATTTTGTCTAATCCCCCAAAGGGAAGGACGCAATAAAACCCCGTAAATGATTGAAGGAGAGAGTCTCACGACTATCTCCTTCGCAATTCTAACCTAATCTTTGCCGGAGTGTCCGCCACACCCCGGCAGAAGGCGTTTTCAAGCACCCAGGAAGGGAAACGCCCCGCAAATCCTTCCAATGATTGGGATTTGATTTGTGAAATTTTTGTCTGATATTTGTCTGGAAAACCTACCCTTATATAAATATGGTATCCTTCAAGCCTATCATCATACCAGGGAACCGCCGGGGGGACGGCACCTGGGCCGTCAATATCCGGGTAACCTTCCGGGGGAAGTCCAGGAGATTAGCCACCACCCTCGTATGTACGGAACGGGACCTCACCCGCACGGGGAAGATAAAGAACGCCACGATCCTGGAACGGGCGGAGGAACTCATCAAACGGATGCGGTCCGCCCTGGAAGGGGTGACCCCTTTCGAGCTCGAGGACCGGGACGTGGACTACGTCGTGCGGAGGATCAAGGAGTCCCTCGCCGGGGAGACGTTCCGCCTGGACCTTTTCGAGTGGGCCGACCGCTACCTGAAGGGGAAGTCCCCCTCCACCCGCCGGGCCTATACCGGGGCACTCAACGCCCTGGAACGGTACCTCGGAAAACGCCGCCTCGACGTCAACGACATCTCCCGGGCCATGCTCCTGGATTTCATGGACTACATCGACAAGGAACGCAAGGTGCATTTCGATCCCGGCACCGGGGAGTGGAAGGAGGGAAAGGCGGAGAAGGTGCCGAAGGGTGCGAGCTCCCGCCACGTCGCAAAGCTCGCCAACATCTACAACGCAGCGAAGGACCGCTACAACGACGAGGACGAGGGCCGCATCCTCATACCACGGAGTCCCTTTGCAAAGGTGAAGAAGGTCATCCCTCCGTCGCAGGGGCAGAAGGCCCTCTCGCAGGAGGCGTTCCAGGCCCTCATAAATTGCACGTCGTGCGACGAGAACGTCCGGACGGCCATCGACCTCTTCGTGGTGTCCTTCTGCCTTATGGGGGCAAATCTGGTGGATTTGTGGCAGGCCTCCCCGCCGGTGGGCGGCGTGTGGGAATACTCCCGGCAGAAGACACGCACCCGGAGGGCGGACGGTGCCCGGATGCGGGTGACGGTGCCGGCGGAGGCGGCCCCCTTCCTGGCGAGGCTCACGGGGAAGTCCTCCTCCGTCTGGCTCCCGGTGCTGCGGCGGTGGGCGGGGAGTCCTGACGGGGCGACGAGGAAGGCCAACAAATGCCTCCGGAGGTGGGCCCGGTCAGAGGGCGTCCCGGAGTTCACGTTCTACGCCGCCCGGCACACCTGGGCGACCCTCGCACGGCGGGCGGGAGTGGAGAAGGCCACCATCGACGAGTGCCTCGCCCACGTCGGCGACTTCGCCATCACGGACATCTACGCCGAGAGGTCGTGGGACCTCATCGACGCAGCCAACCGCAAGGTCCTGGATTTGTTCAAATGGAGTTAAGACGGGATTTCCTTTCCCTCCTTCCCCATGAAAAGGAGGTCGATAAGGAGGAGCATCTTCTCCGGATCGTCCTCGATGCGGAGGGCATCCTCGACGTCTTCCGGGGCCGGATTTACACTTTCGTCGGAAAGTATATATATGGGTGAAGGAAATCTCATGTTTGATTGATTAAGAGGTTAAATGGTTTTCAGTCACGGGGAGGGTTGCAGCGATGCAACGCCTCCCTATTTCCTTGTGTAGGTTTTTCATGATATGCAGTTTGACACGTTTATCCGGATGGCCGTGAGGTCCTCCGGATATTTCTTTATGATTTTTCTCATATTTGCACACTATATCCCGGCGGTCGTGAGGTCCCCGGGATATTTCATTATGAGCAGCAAAACATTTTTTCTCATCGCAAAGGGGGACCCGCCGGGAGGTGCGTCCCCTTTAACCGTTTACGGGTTATCCGTCACCTCCGGGTGGTTAATGGTCCATTGGAGAATCTGGAGAGCATTTTGAAGTTTCTTCGCTTCTGGTTTTGAAAGCCAACGGTTCCCCGCCTGAACCTTCCAGAAGAAATTGAGATTAGCCCCGTCTTTTATGATGATGACCTCCTCGCCCGCTGCGTCGGTAACGGTCATCGAATCTTCCAAAGTGTCATAGAGGCCCACAATGTCATCCAACGTTTGGACGGCAGAGTCTATTGATTCACCAAGCCAGAAAATTTCGGACTTGTCAAACCTATTATTAGAGGGGAGTGTCATATAGAACTTTTCCCCGCTTTGATAGAGACGGACATACCCCATGCGGGCAGTTGCTATCTTTTCGGTTTTTTCCCCTTTGTGGGTGACGTTGAGTTGTGCGGACGCCGCCAGGCCGAAGGCCAGGAGGGCGGCGAAAATGGTGATAAATCTTTTCATCTTCTTTCCTTTTAATCGTTTTCAATTCGTGAGTTTTTGGGGGAAGTGCCAGGCACGAAGGTCCCGGTCTGCATCCTGGAGAGCATCTCTGCCTGAAGACGGATCGTCTCGTTTTGTTGGCGGATTGTCTCGTTCTGGACCTTAATGGACTCCGTCAAGTTCTCGTACATTTTCGCCGTGGCGGCAGGGATAGAAATGTCCGGCTCCTTCCGGACCGGGGTCTCCTCCTTTTCCAGGTCGTTTTGCTCGGCCCACCTGCGTACCTTTTTAATAAGGGAAGGGGTAAGGTATCTCTCATCCCCCTGGAGTGCTTTGGATAACGTGCTCGGATTGATTTCCAGAAGGGCCGCAAATTCGCCCTGCGTGTGACATAATCCGTGTTTCCTCGCCTCGTTCAAGAGGCGGTTCAAGTAATCTTTCATCTCGTTTGTCATTTTTTTTGGTAATTTTTTGCATTTTTCTACCCAAATATTTTGCAAATAACATTTTTTTGGGTATATTTGCACAAAGTTACAAACAAATATACAAACAAAAATGGCACAAACAAGCCTACGAAAGCGGATTATTAACATGGAACCGGGGCAGGCCCTGACGATGCCGGTGGTCTCCGTCGGCTATTCCACACTCCGCAACTACGCCTCCGAGCTTGGCTACCTCTACCTCCGCAAGTATTCCGTCTCCCTGGACCGGGAGGCCCGCACAATCACGATCACCCGCAACCGATGAACCTCGAAAGACTCATAACCACCTGCACGGAACTCGGAGCCGCAAAGGCCATTGAGAACCTCGGCCTCTCCGCCGGAGAACTCTCCTCCAGGAAGGCACGGGAGATTTACGGCACATGGTTCACGGAGGCCGTCAAGGCCAACCGCCTCCGCCCCTGCCGGGTGGAGAACGGACACCGGGCGACAAGGTGGTACAAGGTCACGGACATCCTCACCCTCAAGGCGGCAGACGCCGCCCAGGCAACACTCGCAAACCATTTAATTCCCTTATATCAATGAAAAAGATTTTTAACCGCATCGGCAGGGTGGTTTTCACCCTCACCTTCATCACCGGCTTGCTCGCCGCTTGCAGCGAGGCCGCCGACGTCTGCACCCAGGTCCTCTGGACTTCCGGGGCCATCGCCATCATGATCCTTTCCGCCGCCGCCCTGGAGGGCCTCGGTTGTTTCACCGATAAATAACGAAAGACATGGCAACGAAAGACCTCAATATCTACCAACGCATCCTCGGTGTCTCTGCGGAAATCCGCAACGTGGAGAAGAACCTCAACGTATCCACCGGGAAATCCTCCTACAAGGCCGTCGCCGACTACGACGTGGTCGTGGCGGTCAAGGCCGCCGAGAACAAGTGGGGCGTCATCGGCATCCCGGTCCGCCAGGAGCTCGTCGACACCCAGATAATGGAATACGCCGGCTACGACGGCGGGAAGAAGTCCCAATTCGTGGACATCGTGAAAATGACCGTCCGGTTCGTGAACGTGGACAACCCGGAGGAGTTCGTCGAGGTGGAGAGTTTCGGAAGGGGCATCGACAACGGCGACAAGTCCTTCGGAAAGGCATCCACCTACGCCCGGAAATATGCCCTCCTCAACGCCTACAAGATTGCCACCGGGGAAGACCCGGACCAGGTGGGGAGCGAGGAAGGCCATTTCAAGAAAACCTCCGCCGCAGTCACCGCCCGCAGGGCCGTGCGTCAATCCGCACCCGCACCCGCCGAGGAATACAAACCGATGGCGAAGGAGGACTTCTACAAGATAATCCAGGCTTATGCCGACGGGAAGAAGACGAAGACCGGGGGAGACTACCGGGAGACCTGGATAGCCGTTACCCACGCCGGGCCGAAGGAAATAGCCGAGTTCGACGCCGAAGTGGCCGCATATATCCGCAGCATGACCGCCCCGGAGGGTGACAACCCCGGAGGCATCGACGAAGACTACGCAACCATTTAACACCCTTATATCATGGATTACAAAGAATTTCAAGACACCATCCACCGCCTCAACGAGGCCACGCAGTTCCTTGCCGATACCTACGAGGAGAACGGCGGGGAAATAACCGAGGAAACGGGAGCCGCAGAGGAAGTCGTCAAGGACCTCCGGGAGCTCCTCACCACCGAAGGCGTGGATATGCTCGGACGGTGGTTGAAAGCCAGGGAAGACGAGAGGCAGACCCTAAAGGAAGAAAAGGGGTACATCGACGGAAAGATCAGGACCCTGGACGAGACCATCGCTTTCATTAAGGCCCGCATCTACGACGTACTCCAGGCGACCGGCACCACGAAGGTGAAGGGATCGCACGGGTACACCTTCACCCAGAGGGAGTCCCGCACGGTCACCGTGGACGGGATCGCCCTCCGGGACCGCTACCAGGAGGCCGTCACCCACGCCCTCGCCGACATCCTTCCTCCGGACGTAACCGTCACCCTCAAGGCGTCCGTCTCTACCTGGAAGGAACGCAACGGGGACGCCGCCGAGCTCCCGGACTATTACATCGAAACCGTCACGCCGACCGTCACTTTTTTGAAACCCCGCAAAACGGAGGAATAATGGAACGTAAGGTTAAGGGCATCTGGATACCGTTGGAGATTTGGCAGGACTCCACCCTCTCCTGGAACGAGAAGGTCCTCGTCATGGAGGTCGATTCATTCACAGCGAAGGGGGAGCCCTGCGTGTTCTCTAATGAGTACATCGCCGCCCTCCTGGGAGTGTCCGTCCGGTCGGTGCCTCGCATCGTTTCCAACGTTATAGACAAGGGGTATGTCACCCTCCAAAAATTCGACGGGAGACGCCGTTTTCTGGAGTCCAACCTCACCTTCGGAAGGCGATCAAGCATACGCAAAAATACGGAG
>JAEIGA010002041.1_pt1 | contig 32149 bp, 36 predicted proteins | sample 9270691 | NCBI WGS metagenome assembly JAEIGA01 (sample SAMN17057246, study PRJNA624740) | gut metagenome | biome: biome; isolation source: fecal sample | host: Bos grunniens | place: China: Xizang | collected 2019 | reverse complement strand
TGGAAGTATTGTAGGTGGAGGTGGAAACTCTAGTGGAAATGGTGGAGGAAGTTCTGGTGGTAATAGTGGTGGAACTCCAAGTGCGCCATCTCAACCATCTAACCCAGAGCCAACACCAACTCCAACTCCGGAACCAGAGCCAGAACCAACACCAACACCAACTCCAACTCCTACTCCGGAGCCTGAGCCAGAACCTGAACCTGAGCCTGATAGACCTGTTAGTGATTGTTGGGAGGTAAGTAGTAGAGGTGATTGTCCAAGTGAAAATTTATTTTGTTTTGAGTTAGATTGCCCTGATTCTGTAAAGAAAGGAGGCTGGGGAATTGGTCTAGCATATTATTGTTGTAGCTATGAATAATTAAATAGTATTTGAGCATGAATATGTGATTGTTATTAGTTCTTCATTTGGTTTTATTGAGGAACTAATAGCTTGTAGATATTAAAAAAATAACTTGATAGGGTTATTTTACTTCTAATTCTTTTTGGTTTTTGCCGGTTGAGGCATATTTTTCAAGAATGATAGAGGCTTTTTTAGCTTGGGTGATACATCCGGGGCCACCAATACAACCACCTTCGCAACTCATTACTTCTAACATATTAGCGCCATTGTCTAAACCTTTGAAGGCAAAGCGTTTGAGCGCTTTAATGCTTTCTATAGTTAGGCCGTTTATGGCGTATGGTATATATGCAACATCGCCTTTGGTGCTAACTAGGTTTTCTACGGCACTGGCAACACCTCCAGAGATTGCATAACGTCTGGATTGAAGAGATGCTTCATCAAAGTATGATGAGCCTTCAAGAGAATTTATATCAATGTTTTTGGCTTTAAACATAGCTTGGATGTCTGCAAAGACTAATGCATAATCTATGTTAGGATTGTTTTCTATTTCAATGCGTTTGGCAAGGCAAGGGCCAACAAATACTATTTTTGCATCTTTATGGCGTTCTTTGGCAACTAGGGCTGCGTAATACATTGGTGAGCCGGTGTGAGAAATAAATTTTTCTATTTCTGGGATGTGAACTTTGGCTGCTTTTACATATGCAGGACAGCAAGATGTTGTCATAAATGGAGCGCCATCTTTAATTCTTTCAACAAATTCTTCGGCTTCGTATTTTGATGTAAAGTCTGCACCATAAGCAACATCAATTACATCGTCAAAACCTAGAGCTTTAAGTCCTGCTATTGCTTTTGATAAATCGTTTCCAAATTGACCTAAAACAGCAGGAGCAACCATGGCTACTACTTTTTGATTTGGGTTTTTGAGATGAACTAGAACGTCTATCATTTGTGAGTTATAGACAATAGCTCCAAATGGGCAAGAATGGAAACATTTACCACAGGAAATACATTTTTCTATGTCAATTTCTTCATAGCCATTTTTATCTTTGGTGATTGCATTTACAGGACAAGAATCTTCGCAAGGAACAACAGATTTATGAATGGCATTATATGGGCAGTTGGTTGCGCAAATACCACATTGGATACATAAATCTTGGTCAATGAAAGCTTTTTTTGTAACGGTTATTGCGTTTTTGGGGCAATTTAGTTTGCAAGGACGAGCAGTGCAGGCTTGACAATGATTAGTTACTTCAAAAGTTTTGGAGCGACAAGCATTGCAAGCGTCTTTGATTACGGATAAGCCAGCACGAGTTGGGGTTTGGCGAGTAAGGGCTAGGTGAGTAAAGTAGTTTAAATTTTTGCTTGCATCAATGTGTTGATATAGAAATCCAAGAGAGGCTAAAATTTGTCCTTTTATGGAAGCTTTTTGGATTTTTTTATTTTTATAATAATTGAATTCTTCGCATAGTTGGTTAAAAACGGAATTAATATCTTCTAAATTGGTTTCTTCAAATGATTTTGCTACTCTTTCCATAATGTTTTGGCGAATTGTGGTAACATTGTTTTTAGATGTAAGCATTGTATTCCCCTTTTGTAATTTATATGTATAAATTATAATATGACTTTATTAAAAATGGGTAATTTTTTAAGGTAAATAATAAATTTAATATTGATAAAATTTTGTATTGACATATGGACAAAAAAGTGATACATTACAATTCGCGAGATATTGTTATGAAAAATTATGAATAAATGAAATAAGTATGGTTAAAAAGAATCAGTATTTCCCGATGCTTAATTCGCAGGGATTTTTAAGTATTGATGCATCACCTGTATCAACATCTAAAAGACGAGTAAAGGAACAACTTCCCACATTTGAAGAGGATGCGTTGGATGAGTTACGGACGCTAAAAAGTGAAAAACGTATAGCTTCTGTGTACAGATCAAGCGGATTTTCTTATATACCGGAAAAAGCAGCAGAAGGTATGCGAGCAGCTTTGGCTGCGCAGGATTACATTTGTGGAACTCATCTTTTGAGGATCGTACCTTGTACTGCAACGGCTGTATATGCTAGAAAAGGCAGAAAATGGCTGCAGTTGTGGAAGACTGAGAGGTTGCTTGAGCACAGAACTCCGGTATTTTTGTTTCAGGAGTTGGTACAAAAAAAGCTCAAAGAGGTATTTTCTTTTGTGGAAATGTCTGTTGGGCAGCTAGCGTTTCAACACTTTAAGGCTATTGCCTGGAAGGTAAGAACAAATGAGGGTACTTACTTTATTCCATGGCACAACGGCATGCTTATCTCTGAAGATGAGCAACTGAAGTTTGAAGAAAAGGAGTTGGCGGATCTTAAAAGAACGTATAACATTATGCGTTTTTCTGAGGAGAAAGCTCAGAAAGGTATGTGTTATAAGATTCTTTAACATTAAACTAAAAGGCACCAAGTTTATCTTGGTGCCTTTTATTTTAGAAATTATATTGAACACCCATAATACCCATGTAGTCGGTTAGACCTTTGTTGCCATCGGCATTAAAGCGGGTTGATATTTTTCCTTGATAACTTAAATCTTGGTTTGATTGATTTGAATAATATAAGTTCAAATCATATTCTTTGGCTGGAGATTTAAGAGATGTTTTTAGTTGTTGTAAATATGCATTATCAGAGTAGTTATCGCGACCAGTTGCATACATTATTGAAGCGTTACCTTTTACAATAGAAAGTGGTGAAGATAAGCTTAAACCAATTTTATCGGTTTTGTTTAGGTTGTATTCTGAGGCAAGCATAAAGCTTTCGGATTGTAAGTCAGAAATTGAAAGTAATGCGCTTTGTGAACCGGAGGTGAAACCACGATAATATGCGGCAACTAAAGAGAGGTTGGAGGTTAATCTTAAAGATGCGTGTAGCCCCATATAATATGTTGATGTATCTTGAATGTTAAGAGAGCCCAAACCATTTAGGCCAAGAAGGGCGTCTTCTTCAAATAATAAACCACCCATTAAAGACATTGTTAGATAATCTGTGGTGTTAAAGCTATATTGAGCATTCATTGAGTATGCTCTTTCGTTGAAACTATGATTATCTTGCTCGCTATCACGCTCATAAAGTCCATTTTCACCAGTTTGAAGTGATAATTTTAATTTTGATGAATCGCTTAAGTTTATGGTGTTTTCTGCACCGTATGCTTCATTCATTGCTAGATATGGATTGTTTGATGATTGTAAGAGATTATCTATTCCATCATATTTGGAATTTTCTTGATAATAAAAACGAGTTGAAGATGTATCGCTTGATGTTGTTACTTCTACTTCGCTTAAATGAGCATTTCCAGAATTATCCATTGAGTAACTAGAGCTAAATGAATAACCTGATTGTTCATTTTTAATGGTTTTCTTGGAATTTCCTAAAGCTAGTTTTGATACTGCATTTTTAAGAGATGCTTGGGAAGCATGAGTTGTTTGGATAAGGTTTTTAGTTGAGTAATCAAATGGTCTATTTAATATATCAAATGCTGTGATTGTTTGGGGCATTGATTTTAAGAATTGAGCTTGCAAAGGTGATGATAATGCAAGTTTTGATTTTGAGGCTAATTTTAGGCTAGATAAATTAGCTTTTTCTGGAAGTCTTAACCCACCAAGTGGAGTGGTAATGGCTGCATTTAAATCAAGAACACCTTGCCCGTATATGTTTTGGTTGCTGTATACACCTTTATCATAAGCTGTTTCTAATAATAAGTATGAGATATTAGTTGCTTTTAACCATGGGTAATAGCCTTTTAGAAGGGCAATGCTACCGGTTACAACTGGGGTTGCCATGGATGTACCTGTCATGGTAACGGAGCCATTTGTTGTGGCTGCAGTTGATGATACATTTGTTCCTTCGGTTGAAATACAATAAGCCGATGCAACACCACATCTATTTGAATTGTCATGTATTTTTCCATATGGTGCATCAGTTGATGTTTTTGATCCATCAAGCATAGCAACAGCAAGTAAAGGAACTTCAATAGCTTTACCTGTTTCGGGGTCTATATCTGTTTCTTTGTTTTTATCGTAGCCGTAAGCTCTTAAGTCAAGTTCATTCATACCGATATGGATACTTGGTTGGGATAATCCCTCATTTCCGGTGGCTTGAACCCATACAACATCGTTTTTGGCTGCATATGCGTAGGCAACTAGAGAATCTGTATCAATTGAAGTTAGAGGAAGGGGGTTTGTTGCATCTCCTTGAGAACTATCATATCCCCAGCTATTGTTAATTACTTGAACACCACTATCTACCATTTGTTTAACTGTTTGGTTGATTAGACTACTTAAATCCCAACTTGCAACATAAAGTTCTGCATTTTCAAAAGCAACACCATGACCAGCGGTATTGTTTTTATTTCCGGCAATGATTCCTGCTATGTGGCTTCCGTGGTTTAATTCTGAGCCGATAACATAGGCTTTGTAGTAAATTGCATTATCGTTAAATTCTTTTTCTAATTCTTCTTCATAATCTTTGTCTATTTGGTATCCTGGTGCGTCAACTGAACCATTCATAACTTCTATGTCTGTTACTTGTAATGATGTTTTATATTTTTTGTTTATGTAGTTTATTAGTGTAGCAAAATCATTTCTAGTTATAGGTTTAGCTTCACCAGAAGGTTGATATGGCAAAGGATATGAGTTGTTATAGGATATGATTGGATAGAAGTTTTCACCTTCCTTATACATGTATAATTCAACATTATCTTTAATAGCACCATAGATATTACCTTGGGTGTTATATTTATTGGTATCATATCTTTGTGTTATTTTGCCTGATAAGTCATTGTTTGTGCCTACACCAGTATCTAATATGCCTACTTTGACTTTTTCTAATGGATTTGAACTATTAGCTTGGTGGCTTACTAGTTTTTTTTGATCATTTAAGTTATAGATATGGCTATAAGCTTTGGCAGCATTGATGCTTTCTAGATAATTGGAGTTTTCGTATTCTTCGGTTATGAAATAACCTTCAGATACTGAAGTTAATTTATTATTGTTGTTTTCTTCATTGTTATTGTTGTTACCGATGTTTATGTTTCCAGAGATGTGTGAGTTATCGCTTCCACCACCTCCTCCTCCACCAGAGAGAGCAAGGCCAGCACCTGCGGCAACTACTGCTGCACCACCCCACCATAGATAAGAGTTGCCATCGTTTTTATATTTTGGTTTGTTTTCTGGTGCTGTTTTGAAACGTTGAATTTTAGCAACGCCATCTGGAGTTTTTTGTGCGTGTTTAACTTCTTTTACGCATTTATGATTTTTATTGGCGCCATAGCTTTTTAGTAATGATGCAGTTTTTGAGTCATTGTATCTAAGAGCTAAACAATATGCAGTTTGTCCGTATTCATTTGGAATGTCTATTATGCCTTCGTGATGTTCTAATAGCTTTAATAATTTAGTGTTGTTATTTTTTGCTTGAATATAGATATAGCTAGCACGTAATCCATAACTATAAGCCATTGGAATTGAACTAAAGCTTAGGGCTAAAGTTAATAGAGATGTGTATGCTAGTTTGGATGTTGAGCGCATAAAAGAAACTCCTAGTTTATACATGTATAAGTATAGATTAATCTAGGAGTTATAAATAAATGTTTAACGAGTAAAACTATTTAACAGAAATCAGAAATATTTTTTTGAAGATATTCGATTATTTCTATATCTGCTGGAGGAAAAGTGTAGTTTGCTAAATCGCTTATTTTTACCCAAGCTAAATCTTGATGAACAAGGGGTTTAAGGTTTTCTTCGTCTTTTAGGTAAACTTTGTATACTTCTAGGGAAAATTCGCCATGAGCATATTGTTTGGTAACAGAAAGTAAAAAATCTTCAACAATGGCTGTTACATCTAATTCTTCTTTTATTTCTCGGATTATACATTCTTGAATAGTTTCGCCTTCCTCTTGTTTTCCTCCTGGAAATTCCCAAAGACCAGCCAAATCTTTGCCAAGAGGGCGTTGTCCAATTAGAATTTCTCCTTGTTCATTTACGATGATAGCTGTTCCAACGATTTTCATGTTATTTTGCCTTTATTTTAAATAAATATTAAACTTTATGGTTAATGCTATAAAAAAGCTATTTAAAAGGGAAAGAAATGTTTGGATTTTTCAACAATAAAATATTTGATAAAGGCTGGCTTGAAGAATTTGAAGGTCATGAAATTTATTACCAACAAGTAGGAAATCCTAATGGCGAGGTTGTGATTTCTTTTCATGGGGGACCTGGTGGAAAGTGTGAGGTTAGTCATGCACAATCGTTTGATTTGAAAAAATATAGGGTGATTATGTTTGACCAACGTGGTAGTGGTCGCTCAAGAGCTAGTGATATTACGTCGCTAAATGATACTCATAGATTGGTAAAAGATGCTAAAAGATTGTTGGAATATCTAAATGTTGAAGGGCCAGTTATTGTTGCAGGAGCCTCTTGGGGTTCAACATTGGCTTTGTTGTTTGCGATAAAATATCCTCAATTAGTTAGAAAAATTTGTGTTTCTAGTGTGTTTTTAGCAAGAAAAGCAGATATGGATTGGATGTTAAAAACAAGTGGGTTGTTTTATCCTGATTTATTAGAAGAAATATATCGTCAAAGTGATGGTGAAAATCCATATATTCATTATGCGAAATTGATGTTTTCTGATGATTTGGGGGCTATTCAAACAGCTTTGAAATATATGGTTCATTATGAGTATATTTTGGGCGATGTTGATGCAAAGTTTAGAGATGTTAAAATAGATAATGAAATAATTAACTCTGCTCGTATAAGTCTTTATTATGCAACAAATAAATATTTTTTGGAAAATGATGAGATATTAAAAAATATTGAAAAGATTAGAGATATAGAAACTGTTATTGTACATAATAGATTAGATATGTGTTGTCCGTTGAGTGGGGCTTGGGAACTCTATCGTGCGCTTAATAATGCAAAAATTGAGATTGTTGCAGATATTGGTCATGGTGGAGATAAGTTAAAAAAAGTTTCTAGAAAGCTTTATAATATTTAAAATTGTTGTTTTTTTGTCTAATTTGAAACTTTTTTCTTGCAAATTAAAAAAAATGGCGTAAATTGGGCGAAGAATTAAAATTCTTAAAGTTTAATATTAACATTGTAAATATGGAGATTTCACATGAAACAGTTAGCCGGTGCAATTAGAATTGGTTGGGTTATTGAATATAAAGGCAAACCTTGGACAATTACTAAAGCTCAACATATTAAACCTGGTAAAGGTGGTGCATTTATGCAAGTTGAGATGAAAGCTGTTGAAGAAGGTACTAAAACTAATGAACGTTTTAGAACTGAGGATAGCGTTGAAAAAATGATGGTTGAAGATAAAGATTGTCAATTTTTATTTGAAGATGCAACAGGCTTGACATTTATGGAATGTGAAACTTTTGAACAATTCTCTATGCCAGCAGATATTTTAGGTGATTCAAGACCATTCTTAACAGATGGTATGGTTGTTCGTATTTCTCATATTAATGATAGACCTATTTCAGTTCAACTTCCTCAACAAGTTATATGTACTGTTGTTGAAACAGAACCAGTTATTAAAGGTCAAACAGTTACTTCTTCTTATAAGCCAGCAATTTTGGATAACGGTGTTAGAATCGGTGTTCCTCCATTTATTGCAGCAGGTGAGAAAATTGTGGTTGGAACAGCTGAAGCAAACTATGTTGAAAGAGCAAAATAATGGCATATATTTCACCTATGCTAACAAACGTGGTTACAGCAGTTAAAAAGGCTTCTGTACACCTAAATCGTGATTTTAGCGAGATAGAAAGATTACAAAATTCTATTAAAGGTAGTTTGGGTTTTTCTCGTATTGCATATGAAAAAATTCAAAAATGCTTGAAATTAGAATTAAATAAATTTTTCCCAACTATACCAGTTGTGTTGATTGGGGAAAAAACACCAAATTCTGGTATGTTTTTTAATGTGTCAGCTGTTGAAGGTGTTGCTAATTTTGGACATGGTAATCCTCATTTTGCAATATCTGTTGCATTGTTGGATGGCGATGTTATTTTGGCTGGTGTAGTATATAATCCTGCTCGTGATGAGTTATTCTTTGCTGAAAAGGGTAAAGGTGCATACAAAGAAGGTTTTAGAAGTCATGAACGCTTAAGAGTTTCTTCTAAGCAAGAGCTTGAAGGTAGTTTAGTGGCTATTAAACCTGATGTGAATGATACGCAATTAAGTGCTAAATTGGTTAATAATACTATTGATTTGACTAAAGATGTTAGAGTTAGTGGAGCTTTAGCATTAGATTTAGCATATGTTGCTGCAGGTAAGCTTGATTGTGTTATTGCACCAAGAAGTATGCCTCAAAGTATTTGTGCAGGTATTTTGTTGGTTAAAGAATCTGGTGGTATGATTCTTGATATGCAACAATCAGATACTCGTAGCGAGAATGTATCAGCAGTTTTAAATAGTGGTGATTTGGTGGCTGTAAACTTTAATTTGAGCCAAAAGATTGCTAATATTTTAAAATAAGTTTAAAAAAATGTAAAATTATGCTTGCATTATATAAAAGTGTAGTGTATAAGAAAGCAAAATTTTGTCAGATGCTTAAATATTGGAGATAATAATGAAAAAAGGTATTCACCCTGACTATCACAAAATTACTTACGTAATGACAGATGGTACAGTTAAAGAAGTTAATACAACTTGGGGTAAAGAAGGCGATAAGATGACTTTGGAAATTGATCCAAAATCTCACCCAGCCTGGACAGGTGTTCATCGTATGGTTGACACAGGTGGTCAAGTTGGTAAATTTAACAATAAGTTTGCTAAGTTTGGTTTGAAAGCTTCTAACTAAGCAAATTGTTAAAAAGAAAGAATAAGACCTGTATGTAAAAATACAGGTTTTTATTTTAGATATGTGTAGAAAAAATATAAAATCGCTTGTATATCTCATAAAAAGAGTTTAGTGTGATGTAAAATTAGAGGTTTTACTTTTTTTAAGAAAGGAAAATAAGATGACAGCACCTTTGATGCCTAAGGCTACAGCTGTTTGGTTGGTTGAAAATACAACTTTAACATTTAAACAAATTGCTGATTTTTGTGAATTGCATGAGCTTGAAATTCAAGCTATTGCTGATGGTGATATTGCGTATAATATTCGTGGTGTAAACCCTATTGCTAATGGTCAGTTGTCTCGCGAGGAAATTGCTCGTTGCGAACAAGATGAAAATGCGGTATTGGTGGCAACTCCATTAGAGAGAAATGTTAAAGAAAGAAATGCAAAAGCTAAAAAAGTTCTTTCTCCAACTCAACGTGCTGAAAAACCAAATGCTATTTTGTGGATTATTAAAAATTGTCCAGAAGTTATAGATTCGCAGATTTGTAAGCTTATTGGTACTACAAAGCCTACAATTAGTTCTATTAGAGGTGGTACTCATCCAAATCAAGCTAATCTTCGTCCTATAAATCCAATGGCAGTTGGTCTTTGTTCTGAAAAAGAATTGGAAAAAGCTATGCTTATTTCTCAACAACAAACAGAAATTAAAGAAAATAAAACTAAGAAAAAAGTTACTAAGAAAAAGGTAACTAAAGCTAAAAAAGAAACTAAAGCTAAGAAGGAAACTAAAGCTAAAAAGGAAACTAAAGCTAAAAAAACTGAAGCTTAGTATAAATAAAGCTAGATTAATAAAGAAAAAGCTCCTTGTATAGGGGCTTTTTTATATAAAAAAACATCTCATTATTGGGAAATAATGGGATGTTTTTGATTGGGTTTGGTTAATTGTTTTTAATGTTTTGGGTTATATGCTCAATAGCAGAAGAAGCATCATTTTTTATCTCCTTTATAGTTTTGATACTACCATCGGTTATTTCTTTTGAGGCTTCGCCGAGTGTGGTATCTGAGTTGATATCTCCGAAATAGGCAGCCTGTATAAGTACGTATAGTGCGATGGCTATTAAAAAGTAGATTACATAGGTGACTATTTTTTCCATTTTACCTCCTTGTAGGATAAATGTTATGCAAATTATATATGTAAAATAGGGCGTTTTACAAGCTAGCAAAAATATGTAATAGGTTTAGGAAATTTTTAAGCGTATTTTTGTTTTTGAGCTTCGCGAATTTGGTTATATGCGTTTATGGCTGGGATAACAATATAATCAATTAACGATACCATATTTTGAGGTATTTTATCTGTAAATAATTTACGATTTTGGTCAATCATAAGTATGTGAATAGGTAATTTACCTCTTTCTAGAGTTAAATTACCGTAATTTATGTTATCGGTGTATGTAAAACCATAACGTTGAACAGGATGATCATATTCATAAATTTCTCTAAAAGAAAAGTCATTTGCAGTTTGATATTCTTCTTCATTTTCAAAGAATGGAATAACACTATAAATGTTTTCATCATATTGAAGAAGACCACCAATGCTTTGTTCTTTGAAGTGTTTGAATGTGTTTATTACAAGAAAATTTTGTTGATTGTGTGTTACAATAGCTGCAAAGTTATGAGTTAAACTTACTTCATCATAAGCACTTTCATTTGGAGCTAAAATGCGGTACTTGTTTTCTTCTGCAGCAGCTATGTTATCATACAAAGGGTGTCCAGGATGAATAAAATTAACACTGCTATTTTCTCTTTTTAGTAAAATAGTTGTTTGATCTTTAGTAAGATGTGATGTTTTTTTATTATCTGTTTTTCGCCACTTTAACATTTTACTCTCCTTTGCTTTATCTTATTGTAACATAAAAGCAATACACATGCAAATACATTTTTAGCATAATTAATAATAATTAGTAATTTACTAATTTTGAGGATAAATATTTAAAAAATTTGCTAACATATTGGTTATTAATTGGTTTAATGAAATTAAGTCATCGGTTTTGGATTGAAGGCCTGTTATTTTTTTATAACCAAAGGATGCTTTGTCGCTAATTTTGATTATTACGAGATTTAGAGGGCCTTTAAGTTTGAAGGTGGAAATAAATTCGGGGTGATTGTTTAGGTCTATTAAATATAGCTTTATTTGGTTGTAATAGTTTTTTCTTAAAATATCTGTGGTGATAGTTATTGCGTTATTACAATTTTGGCAGGGATTTAGGCTGTTATAAAATATTATAGCGATTGGTTTGTTTTGATGTATCGGGTTTATATATAATTCATTTAATAGGGGAGATGAATTAGTTGTTTGAGGGGAATATAAAATAAAAAATGTAAACAACACTATCTTAAAGATTAGCATGTCTATCCTTAATTAAAAGTTGATTATTCAAGATTAGGTTGGATTAGTTTAGAGAGGTGCGCAACAAACTTTCAACCATTCTAATTCTTGTTTTGTTAGGTATTTTTTTAAGCTCAAGAATACTTGGTGATGATAGTTATTAATGAAGTTTATTTCATCTTGGGTTAATAGATATTTATTGATAAGGGATTTATCAAGAGGGATGAGGGTTAAAACTTCAAATGTTAAAAAAGCTGGGTTTTTAGTTGGTTTAATGTAGTATAAATTTTCTATTCTAATACCAAATGCTTTTTCTTTGTAATATCCTGGTTCTATGGAGGTTACCATACCTGGTTTTAGAGGGGCTGAATGTTTGGCTTTTAATGAAATACTAAATGGACCTTCGTGAACATTTGAAAAATGGCCAACACCATGACCTGTACCATGCTCATAATTTAGGTGTTGTTTTAGCAAAGGATAGCGTGCAATTAAATCTATTTCGTTGCCAGTGGTATCTTTAGGGAAGATTGCACTAGCTAATGCGATGTGAGATTTTAATACTAGAGTATTTTTCTCTATCATATCTGGAGTTGGGGTTCCGATTGCTATAGTTCTTGTTACATCGGTTGTGCCATCTAAGTATTGGGCGCCACTATCTAATAAAAGTACTGAATTCTTTTTTATAGTAGTATTTGATTTTGGTGTGGCATGATAATGAATTACCGCAGAATTTTCTCCAAAACCTGCAATGGTTGCAAAACTTTCAGAATGGAAATTTAATTCTTTTTTGCGATAGCTTAAAAGTTTTTCTGCAATATCAATTTCGGTTTTATCTTTGTAATTTTTTGATAGCCAATATAAAAATTTGCAAACAGCAACACCATCTCGGATATGCGCATTTTTTATACCTTTTAGCTCGGTAGAATTTTTGATTGATTTTAAATTGGTAATCTCATCTGGTTTATGAATTAGATTTGGATTATATGATGAGATAATTGAAGGGGTTGTTTTATTATCTGATGCAATTTTTTCGTATTTTTCTAGATGTTCTTTTAATTGATTAAAAGGAATTGCATTTGGATAATCGCTGTGATTTGCAAACACTTTATATGAGCCATTTTTTTCTACTAATACGTATGCTCTAAAAATTGGAGAATAAGGAAGTGCATTAGAGCGAAGATTTAATAACCAAGAAGAATTTGAAGCACTAGTTACAAGATAAGCGTCAAGTCCTTGTTTTTTTATAAAACGTGTAAAATCTGATATTTTATCTTTTGATATATACTTAGTAAATTTTTTGGCGTGAGTGAAAACTTTTACATTGTTTGGGCTTAATAGTAAATTTTCTTTTTCTATTGGAACAAATGTAGCCTTAGGGAGTGTTGATGATAATTTTTTTAAGTAGCTAATACTTATTACCCAAGGGTTGTATGACATTGTTATAGGTGTTTTACTAAAGTTTGTTTTTAGCCAATCAAAAAAGCCAATAGTTGATAATTTTACAAGTTCAACTTTTTTTAGATTTACCTCTCGTGTGGCTTGGATTTCATAACGGCCATCTATAAATAAATATGCTTTGGTTTGTGTAACTAGCAGTATGCCATAAGAACCACTAAAATTAGTTAATTCTAATATGCGATTTTCAGAATCGAGGATATCTTCGTTTATAAACATATTTCCAAGAGTGAAAAGTCTTGCTGTGATTTTTTGTTTCTTTAGTTCAAGTTGTACTGATTTGATATCCATAATTGCCTCCTAATTATTAAATTTTTTGAAGGATAGCTGCACGCCAATTTTCAAGAGCATAGGTTTTTAATAATTTGAAACCCAAAGATGTGTGATGATTTATAATATCGTGTTCTTGGTTGTCAATAAAACCAGAAATTAGATAATAACCATTTGTTGATAACATTTGATATGCATCATTTGCCATTGCTTTTAATGGATTTAATAGAATATTGGCAAAGATGATATCAAAAGGTGCATTTTCTTTTATAATTGGGTTTGAATATCCATCACTATGAATTGCTTTTATGTATGCTTCAACACTGTTAGTTATGGTATTGCTATGAGTTACATCAACGGATTGTGCATCGATGTCTGCTGCAATTATATTTACATTATTTTGCCAAATTTTTGATGCACCAATAGATAGAATCCCTGAACCCGTTCCCATATCTAAAATATTGGTAGGTGAAGGAATCGATGAATGTAGTTCAGAAATTGCAGTTAAGCACATTTTTGTGGTTTGATGTTCTGAACCAAAAGCCGTGGCAGCATATACTTGAACTGGTATTTTTGATGTTGGTGGAGTTGATGTTTCATGAATGCCATAGATTAAAAATTCACCAATTTCAAATGGAGAAAATTTTATAACATTTTCGGTTAGCCAATCTTTATTTTCTAGAGTTTCAATGGTGAAATCTGGAAGTGTTATGTTTTGTTTTTGAGCTAAGTTATTGAATGTATTTAAATTGAAATCTAATGGTGCGTAGCAGACATATTCTTCTAGTCCATCGTCAGTATAATTTATGGTTACAACTTCAAATGATTCTTCTAGGAAATTTGAAGTAATTTCATCTAGAAAATCAACAGGATTAAATTTAATTAATTTACAACAATCTTTAATGTTATGCATAGGTACACCTAAAAAAAATTTTTTTTGTTTACAAGTTTTAATTATCGTTGCATAAATATAGTGAGGAAAACGTTAAAAAGAGATTATATTATGAAAAAAATATTTATGGTTTTAGCAGTTTTAGGATTGTCTTCTTGTTTTTATCTTAAAGGAGACTATACTTTAGGTAGGCGCAATGCATTTAACGACTTCTTTTATACATATAATATTCGTTATTATGACGACGAAGGATTTAAAGGGGAAGATGTTGAATTTATTAGCGAAAGTGACTTCAAAGAAGGTGTTGCTCGTCACACAGTACCTGGTGGTATTGTAGTTTCTTCTAAGATGTATGAGATGGCGGTATATTCTAATGATTATGTTAGACCTAGTAAAAAAGGTGGGTTAGTTTCATATACTGTTCCTGTTGAGTTTTCTGATGAAAAGAGATATAAACTGATTGGTGAGGTAGAAATTGAAGGATCTGTTTATAGATTAGTTGAGCCGAATCGATTTGGTGATGTTATTTTGATTAATAATTACGGCGATATCTATAAAAGAGTGGGACGTATCTATAATAATCGTTTAGCACTTCTTAATACAGCATTTATCTTAGAGCCTGCTGATGCTATTTTTAAGTATGAAACAAGTACAAGTACTGGTAGCAAAGAGATTGTTCAAGGTTTTGAAGTTAGATATTTGGGATTAAAAGGGTATAATATGGTGTTTGAATATAACAGAATCTCTCATATTGGTGGTGATGTTATTGAAGATAAGAAGAAATATGAATTCCCAATGTATGATGAAAAGGTTTCTTTTGAAGGAATCGGACTTCAAATTTTGGATATAAACGATGCTGGATTGGAATATAAAGTTACAAAGATATAAAAAAGCATTGTTTTAGAGTATTAAAAAAGCGACTTAAAATTTGGTCGCTTTTTTTTATATACTAAAATATAGATTAAAAATCAGGTCTAAGTGTTTATTTCTTCTATAAAAGAGGAGGTAAATATGAGATTTATAAAACCTGAGAAATTAAATAAACATTCTATTATATTAGATGTAAGAGGCGATGCTGAGTATATAAAAGAAAGATTGGCGCTTCCACATATTACAATTAAGGCAGATGATGTGGATCCTAAAAAATTTATGGCACAATATAATCCTAGTGGTGATAAAATAGTGAATATTTTATGTACATCAGGGGGTAAGGCATCTGAAGTAGCGATGCGTTTTGAGGATGCTGGTTTTGATAATGTTGCGGTGGTGATTGGTGGAATTATTGAAGCTGAATATGAAGGGGTAGAGGTTTTGAAAAATTAGGATTATATTTTGAGGGGATTGTTTAAATATCGCTTGTTAAATATTTGATATTGGCATATTGTGTTTTATAGAATAAAAGGAGTAAAGATATGCCAAATTTTGAAATTGAAGATGAATATGTTGGTTTGATAGCTGGTGTTGATGAGGCTGGACGTGGCCCTTGGGTTGGGCCAGTGGTTGCTGGATGTGTGGTGTTTCTTGATAGAAATGTTGATGAATTTTTGCTAAATAATTTAAATGATTCCAAAAAAATTTCTAAGAAAAAAAGAGAACAACTTTATGAAGTTTTGTATAAAGAAAAAGAAAATGGAAAAATTTTAATTGGGGTTGGTATTACTTCGGCTAAAGAAATTGATGAGATTAATATATTGAATGCATCATTTTTGGCGATGAAGCGAGCTATTGTTGATGCGAATGCTAATCCTTGTATGGTTTTGGTTGATGGAAATCGTGAACCTAAAAATTTTGGATATAATACAAAGGCGGTGATTAAGGGGGATGCGAAATCATATTCTATATCAGCGGCCTCTATTATTGCTAAAGTGTATAGAGATAGATTGATGGAAGATATGGCAAAAAAATATCCAGGATATGGTTTTGAAAAAAATGCGGGATATGGAACAAAAACTCATGTTGAAGGATTGAAAATATATGGTGTTACTCCGGAACATCGTCTTTCTTATGCGCCAGTTAAGGAATTTGTAAAATAATTCGTAATTTAGATGATATATATTCGTAAAAAGAGCTTTTTTTGTTAATAAGCTTATGTTTGGGGTTATGTAATTGATATTTTTTTTATATCAATTAATTAGGAATTGTAACTAAAGGAATAATGATATGATTAAAAAAGTGTTTTTAACGCCATTTTTTATGCCAGTGGCGTTTGTTGTTTGTTATTTATCTTTTATGGGTGTTGTATACTTTGGTGGACATGGTGATATATTATCTTATACTAAAGAAGGTGGTATTATTGAATTTATCTGTCATTTTGGATATATTTTATTGATAGGAATGTTGCTTATTGTTTGCAATGATTATAAGGATAAAATTAGAAGTTGGGGAATGTTTTTATTTTTAGCGATGGTAGCGTTTTTAAGAGAAGCAGGTATTCATCATCATCTTTCTAAAACAGATACAACTCCTTTTAAATCTAGATTTTTCTTGAATCCAAATAATCCTTGGGAAGAAAAGGTTATTTTTGGAGCATTATTGTTAGTTGTATTAGCTGCTGTTTTATATTTGGCATACAAATATTCAAAGCATTTAATTAAGACTTTTTTTGAGATGAATATTATTACTTGGTCTATTGCAACATTATGTACTATCGGTGTGGTGGGAAAAATTGTTGATAGATTTCCTGCAAATTATCGTAAAGCAAATAATGGAGTTGCTTTAGATGCTGATGTATTTGAAGTTTTCCAATTATGTGAAGAAGCAAGTGAGATGTTCTTGCCATATATTGCTGTTTTGATTTTATGGCAATATAGGATGATTGGTAAGAAATAAATAGGAAATTATTTTTTATAAATAGTAAAAGATAATTTTATTAAATTATCTCCCACTTTTTTGGGCAAGTTCTAATAAATTAAGGGTTTCTTTGTGGTTACTTTTAATTGCTTCTAATGTTGTATATTTTTGGTAGTTGAGTAGTCTTGCATCAAAAGGTGAAGGGGCGTCATTGTGTTCTATGTAGTTGTAATTTAAGCCTGATTGCCAGTCAACATCAGTGGTGGTGCCTGATTGGGTATGATAATTTAAATAATTTAAATTGCCAGTATGTATTTTGGCATCAGCATGAAAATATGTAGTTATTAATGTTCTTTCATTTTTTGTGAACTTACGGGTGGAATCAAAATTTGCACTTTTGGAATTATAATCTACATTAACAGTTGCATTAGATTGAATAGTGTATTCATCACCATTACTATCTGTTTTTAGATGATAGTCTGAATAAGATGCATTAAAATTATGTGAATTGGTATCAGCATGAAAATTTATATCAGTTACTGTTTCTCCATTTTTTTTACGGTTGAAGTCAATATCCAAATTTGCTCTATAACGTTTATCTAGGTTAAGACGTGTGTTATATTGATTAGTGTATTTATTACCACTGTCGTCTGTTCGTAAGGTGGCGAGATTAATTTTAGTATCTAAATTATTACCGTGTGCTAAGCCCATGGATAGATAATTTCCATAAGTAATATCATTGTTTGCATTTGCTTTTGCATGGCCTATGCCAATATTGGTTTTTATACTCAAGTAATTGTATTCTGCACCATAATCACTGAAAAAAATAGTAGCTCCATCTTTATCAAAAATAGTTTTTTGATACACTCCTTGAAATTTAATTCCACCTAAACCAGCATCAAAATTGTATCCGTATCTATCTTGACTATTAATGTTGCCGTTTCCGTCATATTTTGATTTTTGGGTTTTACTTTTGAGAGAAGGACCAAATATATCAACTGCAAAAGTTGTGTTTTTTTCTTTAGTTTGTGCTTCTGTAGCTTTGTTGTTCTCCCCCTCAATAGTAGTTTTTTTGGCATCAATACTATATGTAAATTGGCAAGGTTCACTTGTATATGTGGTATACGAATCTTTATATGAGTATGAGAAATCACCATCATTTTGTAGTGTTATGTTTTCTTTAGTTTTTAATTTCATGTTTTCATATTGTGATTTCATGTATAGATCAAATTCAGCACGTGTTTTTTTCAATGAATAATGTATCGTTTTTTCTTCATAGGAATCTTTTGATAATATATCTTCATCATATATTTTAAAACTTTTAATTTCTCCATTTTTATATGTAATTTTTATTGAATCTTCTTCGTTTGCGTCTTTCCATACAAATTTGCAGGAACCATTATTTTGGCTTAAGCCTTTTTCCATAGTGCTATATATTTCAGCCTTTTGTTCATCTGTAAAATTTTCATCTATAAAATGATTGAATAATTCTTGAGGTGATATACTAGAAAAGTCTACTGAATCAGTTAAGTTTGTAGAAGATTCAATAGGTTGATTAGTCTTGTTGTTTTCACTTGAGACGTACTCATTTTCAGACAAAACATTATTTGTTGTGCTGTCTAAAGGATTATCTATTTTGGTGTTAGTTAGTTCAGTCATAATAAATATCCTATTTTTAGTACGAAATAACTGTCTAATTATACTATTTTTTTTGTTCAAGGTCAAGGATTTTTATATTCAAATACGTTGTTGGAGGAAGTGTATATAGCTATCAAAATAAAAAAATCCCTTTGAAAAATAACCAAAGGGATTTTTTAGATTATGGTTAAAGCTCTGGAACAGACGATTTGGTTCGTTTTTCCTCTGATACAGGTGCATCTTTGGTTTTATCTATAATGTTTCCAGCTAAAACATCTTTTATTTCATCACCAGTAAGTGTTTCATATTCCATCAAAGCTAGGGATAGTTTTTCCCAATCATTTTGATGTTTTTGAAGTATCTTTTTAGCTTCTTCATAGCCATCTGTTACAAGGCGTTTGATTTCTGCATCTACAAGACGAGCTGTTTCTTCACTCATGTTTTGGTTTTGAGTTACAGAACGCCCTAAGAATACTTCATTTGAGTTTTCTGAATAACGAATTGGACCTAAAATGTCGCTCATTCCCCATTCTGTTACCATTGCTCTGGCTAGGTTAGTTGCTGCATTGATATCCGATGATGCACCAGATGTTACGGCATCATATCCAAATTTAATTTCTTCGGCAACACGGCCCCCCATAAGAATTGTTAAGCGAGATAACATTTGGGCTCTGGTGTAAGAGTATTTATCTTTTTGTGGGAGTTGTTGTACCATACCAAGAGCTCTTCCACGAGGAATAATTGTTGCTTTGTGAATTGGGTCTGTATCTTTTACATTTAGTGAACAGATAGCATGACCAGCTTCATGATAAGCTGTTAGTTGCTTTTCTTTTTCATCCATAGCCATAGATTTGCGCTCATTACCCATTAAGACTTTATCTTTAGCGTCGTCAAAATCTTTTGAGCTAACTTTAAGTTTGTTTTTACGAGCAGCAAGAAGAGCAGCTTCGTTTACAAGGTTTGCTAAATCTGCACCTGAAAAACCAGGAGTACCACGTGCAACAACACTTAAGTTTACATCTTTACCAAGAGGTACTTTACGTGTGTGAACTTTTAAGATTTCTTCTCTACCTTTTACATCAGGGTTATTTACAGTTACTTGTCTATCAAAACGTCCTGGACGAAGAAGGGCAGGGTCTAAAACATCTGGACGGTTTGTGGCTGCAATTAAAATGATGTTTTCATTAGCATCAAAACCATCCATTTCAACTAGTAGTTGGTTTAATGTTTGTTCGCGTTCATCGTTACCACCACCAAGACCTGCGCCACGATGACGACCAACAGCATCTATTTCATCGATAAATAGCAAGCAAGGTGCGTTCTTTTTAGCTTGGGCAAACATGTCTCTAACACGAGATGCACCAACACCAACAAACATTTCTACAAAGTCTGAACCAGAAATTGAGAAAAATGGAACATTGGCTTCACCTGCTACTGCTTTGGCTAGCAATGTTTTACCTGTTCCTGGAGGGCCTACTAATAATACTCCCTTTGGAATTTTTCCACCAAGGCGTTGAAATTTTTGAGGTTCTTTTAAGAAGTCTATAATTTCTTCTAATTCTTGTTTGCTTTCATCTGCACCAGCAACATCTTTGAAAGTTACTTTTTTAGTGTTTTCAATTAATTTGGCACGAGATTTACCAAAGCTCATTGCTTTGTTGTTGCCAGAATTTGCTTGGCGCATAAAGAATATCCAAACACCAAGAATAAGTAACATCGGAAACCAAGATAATAAAATACCTAAAAATGAATCTTCAACGGTTTCAATTGGGCGAGCTTCAATAGTGATATTTTGTTTTCTAAGTTCTTCAACCATTGATGGATCAAATGGAGCATAAGTACGGAATTTTACACCATTTGTATATGTTCCATAAATATCATTACCAACGATTGTTACACTTTCAATTTTGTTTTCTTGTGCGCTATTCATAAAATCTGAAAAGGCAACCTTACTAATAGTTGCATTTTTAATTTCGGGGGAAAGCATATTAAAAAATAAGCTTAATCCAATAAAAACAGCAATCCATATAAGTGTACTTTTTGTAGGTTTCATAAAAAAATATACCCCCTAAAAGATAATAGTTAATATATATTGTTAATAGATATATTATATAGGGGGTTTTTGATTAAAACTCAATAGAGATTTTTAGTTTTTATAATAAAAACCAAATATAAGTATAGTATATTGGTATGATAAATGATAAATTTGTGTAGTTTTATGAATAGAGTTATTCGTTTCTTAGTTTGAATACCCCGTTTTCGTAACCTTGGATGGTTTTATTTTCTTGTGCCATTTCAAGGCGTTTTTCAGCAATAGCAACATATTCTTCTTCACGTTCAATGCCGACATAGTGGCGATTTAATTTGAGGGCTGTAACAGATGTTGTGCCAGAGCCTAAGAATGGATCAAAAACAACATCTCCCTCATTACTTGATGCAAGAATCAATTTTGCAATCAATTTTTCTGGTTTTTGAGTTGGGTGTGGAGTGTTTTCTGCCATTGACCAAAATGGAATTGATATATCTGTCCATAAATTTGATGGTGCTGTAAGGCGATATTTTTTACCATCATTTTCTTCGTCTTCTTGCCAATCTTTGGGTTGACCTTCGTCATCTTTATATGGGGCAAGAACTGGTCGTTTTAATTTTACAGCATCTAAGTTGAAGGTGTATTCTGGAGATTTGGTAAAAAACCAAATATCTTCAATGCAGTTTTTCCAGTTGTTGCCAGCGCTACGTCCTTTTTCACGTTCCCAGGTGATGCGATTTTTTAATAAGAAGTATTTTCCGGCAATTTCAGGAATGGCGATTGAAGTGTTCCAGTCTGAACAAATGTATAGTGTTCCATTGGGTTTTAATGAGATGAAAACTTCAGCTAACCATTTATCCATCCACTTTTTATATTCGTTCCAATCCATCGATTTGAACTCTTTAGTGCCGAATTTTTTGGTTAGGTTATATGGAGGGTCAACAATTACTAAGTCAGCAAAGTTTGCAGGTAAGTGAGGTAGAGCATCAAAGGTGTCTTGGTAAATTGTTTTATCAATAATGTCGTCTAATTTTGCCTTGCTTTTTAACGTAATAGAACGAGAAGAATAATGTTTTATTTCTTCTTGGGATAAAAATATCGTCTTATTACGTGGAGCAGGGCTCTTAGTCATTATTCTTCCCCAAATTTGTTGTTGATTAAATCTGTTAGTTTATCAATGGCAGATTTAGCATCTAGGCCGGAAGCTGTTATTTTTATGGTTGTGCCTTTGGAAGCAGCTAACATCATTAAACCCATTATTGAATTGCCATCAACAGTTTGTCCCAAACGTTCTACTTCAATATTGGCGTTTAGGCCGTCGATTGTTTTTACAAAATTTGCAGCAGCTCTTGCGTGTAAACCTCGTTCATTTTGGATTGTTAATGTGGTTGAAATGCTATCTGTCATTATTCTTTTCCTAATAGTTCTGAAGCAACAGTTATGTATTTTATGCCGGCAGCTTTGGCTTCTAATACGGCTTCATTTAATTTTTTTTCTTTGCGTAGGGTATTTAATTTTACTAACATTGGTAAGTTTACTCCAGCAATAACCTCTACATTTGCTTTGTCCATAGTTGAAATTGCAAGATTAGAAGGAGTGCCTCCAAACATGTCGGTTAAAATTATAACACCTTCGCCTGTATCTACTTCTGATACTTTTGTTAAAATTTCTTCTCTTCTTGAATTCATATCATCGTATGGACCAATGCAAGCTGTTGCAATTTGTTGTTGAGGGCCAACAACATGTTGCATTGCTGATAAAAATTCATCGGCAAGATTGCCATGTGTAACTAAGACAATTCCTATCATTTAATTTTCTCCACTTTTCCAAATTTTTACAGCACCAAAAGCTTCAATGAGTTCGTCTTTACTTTTAATACGTTCTAGTTCGTCGGCTCTTGTTTGACGACCTCTGAAGTATATTTGTTCAACAATTTCAACTGGAGCTGCGTATGTTCTTTCAACAGTATTGCCGTCTAATTCTACAAATAAAACAAATTCTGATTCAGCTAATGTTCTTGATGTTTCTTCGTTGATGCCTTCTAATTTAATTGCAAGATTATTATCCCTTTTTAAAAGAGCAACGCCCTGACCACTATATTCTAGTCTAGGGTTGGAAGGTTCTGTTTTTCTAGCATCGATAAAAATAGCTAGTTCCCCATATTTGTTTTCAATGATTTCAAAAAAATCTTGTTTTTCAATCAATGTATAGTATTGGTTTTCCATATTTTTAACTCTGTCCTCACGTTATAACAACAAAAGTAAGGATAGCATATTTTTTTATAAGTGTCAATTAGATATAAGAAAATTTAGGTTTTTTGATGTTTTTTAATTTGGGGTGTTATTCTTTTTTAAATTGCTTCAATGACTTGTTGGAATTTTTAGAAGATGGTTTTATCTTGCGTCCGGTCTTTTCTAAGATTATTTTTGCTAATTCTTCCTCGTTTTGAGCTTCATTTAAGTTTTCTAACTCAGATGCAGGCATATCTTCTAAGGCGCTTTGGGTTAATGTATGTGTTGCAATTTTAATACCCTCTAGCGATTTAGATAAGCTTTCTTCTTTTATGTGACCTTTTAATTTTAATGGTTTTTCTATTTTTTGATTGATGTTTTTCTTTTTTATTTGAGACGTATTGGATTGAGCTGTATTTAGTAGCTCATCGTCTTTTGAGGTATCAACATGTAAGCCAATTTTTTTTGTTGCTATTGTTGTAGATAGTATTGCGTCAAGTTTGCTTACGGTTTCTTGTTGGCGCATTATTTTTATTGTGTCTAAAGATGTTTCTTTGGGCGAAGGGCTAGTGTTTTCTTCTTCATTACTATCGCTAACTAAAGATATTTTAAAGAATGGTTTGAAAGTTTTTTCTTCATCTTTGAAATATTCTTTTACTTTTCTTTTTAATTTTTTTAGGGCTTTACCGTCTTTGGGTAAGCTAGATTTAGGAGTAGTATCATTGTCTTTGGTGATTGTTTCATCAAAGTTAGTATCATGTAGTGTTTTTTCTTTTGTTTTGGAACTACTCATGGATTTATCCTTTTGTTAGATTATTCTTTATGATATGTAATCATTAAAGATGTATCTGGCAATATTAACGGAGTAACGTTAAATTTTTGTTTATTTTTGAATTTTAGTGTGAATGGTTGGCAAGATGTAATGTGGTTTATCATATCATCTAGGAAAGAGTTCCAATTATCTATTTCAGGTAAAAGGTCTTTTTGCATATTCATTAATTCTTTTAATGATGTGTTTTCTTTGATATCATCTAAAGAGATATTTAATAATTTTAAGAATGCACTGTTATAGAGTTTTAATTTTAAGTTTGGTGAGAAAATAACAACAGAATCGCCAATGCTATCTAAAATTATTTGTTGAGTTGAAATTAAATCGCTTAATTTTCTAGATGTTGCAAGGTTATCTGTTATGTCTTCATAGGCGATAAGCGTGCCATCTGGGTGAGGGGCTCTGATACGTCTAAATGTTCTGCCATCTGGAATATAAAGCAGGTCTTCTTTCTGTTCGGTTATTGTGTCAAAGGCTTTGTTTTCATCTTCTTTGTATGCTTTGAAATCAGAAACTTCTGGAAGGGTTTTCTTTTCTCTTATTTTATCTAAGAATAAATTGTAATGAGGTGTGTTATCAAGGAAGTTTTCTGGGAGATTCCATAGCTTTAGAAAGGCTGTGTTGCCAAATGTGAAATTATGTTTGGTATTTATGATGCAAAAAGCTGTATCTAATGAGCTTAAAATATCTAAGTGAGAATCTAGATGGACTTGATAGTTGCGTTTTGCTTCATCAAAATTGGTTATATCTATTAAAGAGCCAATGATATGAGTGGTCTTTAGCGACGAATCGTGATGAGGGGCTTCGGTTATTTCGTATTTAATTAAATCGCCATTGTTTAAGATGTTTATTTGCTTTTTTTGGATTGTATTTGAGATTTTTGCTTTTCTAGCTAATTCTAATAAATCGGTTGTGTTACCTAAATCATGTAAGATTGAGTTTTGGTTGTTTACTTCTTTGAAATCTTTTAGCCCAAGAAGTTTTAGGTATTGGCGATTTAATAAGGTGATATCTAATTTATCATCTCTTAACCAGATTGGATATGGAATATTATCAATTAGGATACGATAATTTTCAATTTGTTCTCTACATAAAAGGGCTTCATTGGTGGCGTTGTTTATGTATTCGGTGGTTTTGGTTATATCTCTAAACCATATACAAGAGCTATCTATCTTAGAATCGGCTGAGTTTATTTTTATGCCTGTAACTAAAAAGATTTTGTTGTTTTTAGTTTTGGCGATTAATTCAAAACTCAAACCAGTTTTGAGTAGTTTATCAAATAAAGTAGATAAGTCTTTTGAATCTTGAGGTAAAAATTGGGTGAAAACTTCTTGGTATGAGCTTTCTTCGCCATTTTTTAAGTTTAAAATAGTTGCAAGGCGACGAGAGCAAAATTGATATACTTTATTTTTGTATATGGAATAGGTAATGTAGCCATCTTTAGAGGCATATAGCATTTCTTCGTAATAACGATTGGTTAATGTTAGCTTTAATATATCTTTTTTTAATTTGGAACGATTTCGCAAAATTAAAACGGCAATTAATGGAAAGGGAATGCTTATAAATAGCCAAGCGTATAGTAAGAATGTTATAGTTTCTATGTTCATTACTTATCTTTCAGATATAAAAAATAAAGGTTTTACGTTTTTTTTATTGATATATATGTTTTTTTAAGGTATTTAACGCGATATAGCAAACTAAAAATTGAAAGAGTGAACAAGGATATGTATAGTTTAGTTTTTGATACAACGGCAGCAGGTGTTGTTTTGGCTCTTTATGAAGATGAAAAAGAGATAAAAATTATTGAAAAAAGTATGGAGTTTGGTCAGGCAGAAGAGCTGGCATTAAGTGTTAAAAATGTTTTAGATGAAGCTAGTATTGCTTTTAGTGATGTTGAGTTGTTAGGTGTTTGTGTTGGACCTGGCTCTTTTACAGGAGTTAGGGCAAGTATTGCTTTTGCAAGAGCTTTAGCAATGGGAAATAAAAATCTAAAAATTACAGGTGTTAGTGCTTTTGATGTTTATGCGGAAATGTTAGATGAGGAAAAAAGAGCTGCATATAATGCTGTAATTATTGAAACAAAGCGTGATGATTTTTATTTTCAGTTGTTTGATGATAAACTAAATAAAATAACAGAACCTTTGGCTTTGGAAAGAGAAGATATTGTAAATATGCTTAAAAGTCGTCAGGTGAGTTTTATTGGTGATGGAGTGGAGAGATTTTTATCTCAGCCTTTAGGGTTGCAGATAAAGAGTGTAGAGCTTTTGGATATGATAAATGCAAGGGCTTTATTTAAGGCAGTTTATAAAAAAAATGTTCAAAAAAAACTTGATTTTCCGAAACCACTGTATATAAGAAATGCAGACGCTTGTGTAAAATAAGCAAAAATTTATAGCTATGTTATAAATTTAATGTTAAAAAACGTTTGAATTAAAATAAATATATATTTTCATGAGAGGTATATTGTGACTAGATCTGAATTAATTGAAAACATTGCAAAAAAGAATCCTAATCTATTGATTAGTGAGATTGAACGTATTGTTAATATTATTTTTAGCAATATTACATCATCTTTAGCAAAAGGTGATCGTGTAGAATTTAGAGGTTTTGGCGTATTCTCTATTCATAAAAGAGATCCAAGAGTTGCGCAAAATCCAAGAACTGGTGAAAAAGTAAGCATTGGTAGTCGCAATATTGTACACTTCAAAGTTGGTAAAGAATTGCACGAAAAACTTAATGAGAACTAAAGCTTAGTAATCTAATAAATAAGGAGACGAATATGTGGCTTTTGAAGATTTTGATTTCTCTTCCGTTGTTGACATTGTTTGTTATGTTTTTGGTACAAAATAATGAACTTGTTGCATTGTGGCCTATTCCTGATTTAGAAATTGCAGTTAGTGTGGTTTATTTTGTGTTGTTTTGTTTGGGATATGTTTTTGGTAGATTGGCAGCATGGTCTGCATATGCACCATTAAGAACAAAATTAAAAAAACAAAAGAAAGAACATAAAATATTATCTAAAGAGCATGAAAAATTAAATCATGAGCATGAGAAGTTAAATCAACAAATGACAACATTGCAGGAAGAAGTTGATAATGATGCTTCTAAAGTTACATTTTCGTTGAATAAAAAAATAAAGAGTTGGTTTGCAAAGCCAAGTGCTGAAGATAAATAATAAAGAGAGGTAAAAATGAATTGGCTAACAGACATTGTAAGACCTAAGATTAAAAAAACAACACCTAAGGAGATCGCTGATGATTTGTGGGTTAAATGTCCTCAATGTGGTCAGATGTTGTTTTCTAAAGAATTAAAGCAATCAATGTATGTTTGTACAAAGTGTAATCACCATTTGAGACTTTATGTTGATAAACGTTTGAAGCAACTTTTTGATGATGGAATTTATTCTGTTATGGTTTTGCCTCAGGTTAAAGAAGACCCTTTGAAGTTTAGAGATACCCAGCGTTATTCTGATAGATTAAGAGTTTATCGTAAGAAGACTGGTGGTAATGATGCTATTAAAGTTGGTTTAGGTAAAATTAGTGGAATTGATAGCGTGGTTGCTGCAATGGACTTTTCATTTATGGGTGGTTCTATGGGAACTGCTGTTGGTGAGGGGATTGTTGCTGCTGCAATGTATGCTTGTGAGCATAATTGTCCATTGATTATTGCTAGTGCTTCTGGTGGTGCAAGAATGCAAGAAGGTATGTTATCTTTGATGCAAATGGCTAGAACAACTGCTGCTATTAATAAATTGAAAGAAAAAGGTTTACCTTATATTTCAATATTTACTGATCCTACAACTGGTGGTGTTTCTGCTTCTTTTGCTATGATTGGTGATATTCATATTGCAGAACGTGGTTCTATGATTGGTTTTGCAGGTAAAAGAGTTATTGAGCAAACAATTAGAGAAAAATTACCAGAAGGTTTCCAAACTGCAGAATACTTAAAAGAGCATGGTATGGTAGATATCGTGGTTGAAAGAAAAGACTTAAAAGCAACGGTTGATAGAGTTATATCTTTATTGATGGCAAATGTTAAAGTTGCTTAAGCTGATTAGGTGTTTTGAATAAATAAGGGCTAGATTTCTAGCTCTTTTTTTATTTGATAATTAACAAAAAATGGGGTACATTTGTTATATATGGAGGAAAAAATGTATAGCAAAGGTAAAAAAATTAAAAATATTGATTTAGTATATGCTGGAGGGCAAAGACCTTCAACTGAGTTAGGACGTGTTTATAACTATGGAGGAAGTAAACCAGAAGGGGGATTATGGACTTCTCCTATGGGGGAGAGTGGAAAATCTGTTTGGCAAGAGTGGTGCGAAAATGAGGGTTATAATACTAAATATTATAAGAAAAGTTGGCATATTGTAGCGCATGATGATTGTAAAATATTGGTTGTTGATGCTGATTTAAGTAATGTAGAAGACTATTTAATGCAAGGAGATATGGGGTATAAGGTTTTAGATTTTGAAAAGATTAGTTTAGATTATGATGCTGTGTATTTTCCTGATGATGTGGTTTCTTTATACAATTATAGAGGATGTTTGCGTGGGTATGATGTTGAAAGCTGTTTGTTTTTAAAGCCTAAATATGATGTAATGGATGATGCTGAATATAAAGAATATACTAGAAAAAAAATAGAGGATGAACGTAGGGAAGTTGAAGAAAAACTTCTGTATGAGATGAATAATCCACGTTTTGCTATGAAAAAAATGCATGAAGAAGCATTAAGAAGAGAGCGTCAAGAAAGTTTGAAAAAACATGAAGAAAAAGAGGTAGTTTTAGAAAAAGTTGTTGAAGAAAAAACAGAAGTAATAAATGAAAACACTAAAGAAATATCTGTAGCAGAAAAAAGAAAAAGAGCAATGTTAAGAAGAATTGCCAAGTTGAATACAACTAGGGAAAATGGTGTTATAAAACCAAAGAGAACTAAGCTTGAAAAAGCATATTTGGTGATGATGGATAGATTAAAGAATCGATGATATTTGACAATCTTGAAAAAATAGGTATAATTATACGTTATATATTATAGGAGATTGAGATGAGTGATGAAATTGATTATTGTGGGCTTTATAAGCAATATAAAGAAGAATTAGATTTTATAAGAGACGCATGTAATTTCGATGATGATAAATTTTTTGAATACCAAAAGAGTATTGTTGGTATTTGTATGAGTAGTGGTTTGGACCCTAAATATTTATTAGATAGTGATATAAAAGATATTAAAAAAAGAGAAAAATTAAGCGAAGCTGATAGATTAAAGATTGAAGAAGCTGAAAAAGAAAGACGTGCTTTGGTTGAAAAAGATCGTAAAAAAGAAGAAATTGAGCTAGCTAAAAAAATGAAAAGAGATGGCAAACCTTTTCTTGTAGGTACTAATACTTATGAAAAATTGGGGTGTTTTGTTGAAAATATGAAGAAAAATAAAAGAAATTGGTTAGCATTTGCTAAAAAAATTGCAAGAAAACCTGATGTTAAAGAGGCTGCAAAATTTGTAGTTGATAATCCTCAAATATCTATGATGGCTGCAGGGCTTGTAACAATTTCTGCGGTAAGTACTGTTGGTGTTGCAATGTTTACAGCTGGTGCTGTTAGTTATTATTACGAGAAAGTTAAAGAAAAAAATCAAGAGCAATCTCAAGATAAAAATCAAGAGCAAAGTAAAAAACAAACTCAAGAGCAAGATAGAAATAGAGCAGTTATGAATAATGTAGGAGAAGTACAAAAGAGTACTCAAAATAATATTAGTATGACAAAAGATAAGGGGGAAAGATAATGGATGTTATTTTTTTGAAGGAGTGTATGTTTTATGTTAAAGATGATGATGTAGCTCTTGAGGTATATGAGGATTTTAGAGCAAATAAAATTGTATATGATGGAAAAAATACTCTTGTTTTAACAGATAATAAAAATGGAAGGTTTATTGTTCAAAATATTGTTTTTGATGTTAGAAGATTATTGAAAAAAGATAAAACATTAATGATTATTCATTCTAAAGATGATGAAATTGAAGATGTTTATGAATTAAAAATACACGTTAATGAAAATTCAATTTTTAAGGATGATTTAAGAGAAAAAGCAAAAGAATTTTTTGAAAAAGTTTATGAAGAGGCGAAAGCTGCTGCTGAGTAATAGGGGTTGATATGAAAAAATTTAGTTTTGTATTTTTTTTGATGTTTTTTTATTCTTTACCTATTTTTGCAAATAGTTATATTGATATGATAACAAAAAAGCCAGAAGGTTATGTTGAAGATAGTAAAAATAAAGAATATTATAGAGAAAATGTAAAACCAGAAACATGGTATGATAATAGAATCGCAATTAAGTCTCCTGTTGTTGCTTCAAAATATCCTAGTTATTTGGCTTGGGTTAAAGCTAAAGAGCAAGAAGGTAGGCATTATAATTTTAAAGATGAGTTACAAAGAGCAATTTATACAATAGAGGGAATGGCGCTTGGGTATGGTGTTTATGAACTATATAAAAGATAAGCAATTTCATACGTTTAATTGTGAAATTATAGCAACAAAAGCTATAATTTTTTTTATGTTTTAAAATAAAAGTAAAAAAAATTAAAAAAAGACTTGATTATTTTTTTAATTAAATTTATATACATACTAGTAGGTATAATTATTGAAGGAGATAAAAATGAGAAAATTAATATGTTTATTAGCTTTTGCTATTAGCTTTGCAGGAGTGGCTAATGCGCAATCAATAGTGGTTATTGATGAGAATGGTGTTGTTACTAAACAAATATATACTCAAACAAATAATACAAATACTCAAAGTGATGTTCCAGCTGTTACAGTGGTTAGAGAGTCACCAAAAATTTATAATAGCTACTATTATGATAAAGATTCAACACGCAATGCTATGATTGCTGGAATTACAACAGCTGTGGTTGGTGGGTTGATATATGATGGTTTTCATCATCATAGAAAACATTTACAAAAACCTCATAAACTTCATAATCCAAAACCCAAAAATTTCAAACCTCATAAATTTCATAATCCAAGACCAAAAAATTTTAAACCACATAAAAGAAGATAATATGTTTATATAATGAAATATGGGCATTATACTAAGGTATGATGCTTTTTTTTGTTTTATTTTGGTGTAATTTGGGTGAATGGCTTGACTTAATCGTTTTTAATACCTAAATGTCTATTAGGTTATTTTTTTATTTATATGAGGATGCTATGAACGAAGAAGTAAAAAAAGATGAAGAACAAGAAATTGATGAAGTAAATGAAAATGTTGAAAATCAAGAAACAGTTGAAGAAACAGAGGTGGTTGAAGAAGCTGTTTCTAAATTAGAAGAAGATTATCTTAAATTAAAAGATGATTATATTCGTTTGTATGCGGAAATGGACAATATGAAAAAACGTGCGCAAGCAGAAACTGAAAAAACTATTAAGTTTGCAGTTTCTTCTTTTGCAAAAGAATTATTGGGTGTTGCTGATAATTTGGAGCGTGCTATTAATGCTATGGCTAATAGTAAAGATTCTTGTGAAGAGTTACTCAAAGGTGTTGAATTAACTCAAAATGAATTAACAAAAGTTTTTGAAAAATTTGGTGTTAAGCGTTTTAATCATATTGGTGAAAAATTTGATCCTAATTTTGAGAGAGTTGTTCAAGAGATTGAAGATAAGACCAAAGAGGCTGGTGTTATTATTGCAGAGCTTCAATCTGGATATACGATACATGATAGGATATTGAGAGAGGCTATGGTTATTGTAGCCAAATAAAGCACTTTTTGGGGGATGTGCTAAAGCGCTATCATATGTGCATCGGCACTCTCTCGTGTACGCTTTTTTTGTACACGTCGTTCGTGGCGCTACACATAGCATAGCACTTTATCCCACCCGAGGTAAAGGAGTTGAATTTATTCAACTCCTTTTGGTTTTAAATGGGGGATGTGATAAAGCACGGTCATAATCGTAAAAAAGCTCTCTTATATACGCTTTTTTGTACACGTCGTTCGTGGCGCTACACATAGCATAGCACTTTATCCCACCCGAGGTAAAGGAGTTGAATTTATTCAACTCCGTTTAGTTTTAAATGGGGGATGTGCTAAATACTTTATCACACCCGTGGAAACGCAGTTGCGTTAGTTTTTTGGGGGCGTGCTAAAGTGCGGTCGGAAAATTACTTCCAGCACAACATTTTATTACACCCGTGGAAATGCTTCGCGTTCGGTCTTTTTGGGGGCGTGCTAAAGTGCGGTCGGAAAATTACTTCCAGCACAACATTTTATTACACCCGTGGAAACAACTTTGTTGTTCTGTTTTAAATTTGGGGGCGTGCGTTGTGTTTGGTCTTTTTTTGGGGGGCAATTTATTAAAAAAAAGTGTTGCAAATGGTGGGAGTTTGTGATAATATATTTTTAGTTTTTTAATATAAAGGTATATGGTTATGATGATGTGTGGTGGAAATAAAAAAGAGGTTTTAAGTTGTAGAAATGCCGGAAATCTACAC
>JAEIGA010002040.1_pt1 | contig 32154 bp, 38 predicted proteins | sample 9270691 | NCBI WGS metagenome assembly JAEIGA01 (sample SAMN17057246, study PRJNA624740) | gut metagenome | biome: biome; isolation source: fecal sample | host: Bos grunniens | place: China: Xizang | collected 2019 | reverse complement strand
TCTTCTTGAGGGCATTATAAGACCTCTCAAATCAGAAGGCGCTACCTCCATGTGGTCCTTGCCTACGGATTTGAACCGTTCCTTCGAGAGCCACAAGCTCGCGTGCTAACCACTACACTAAGGCAGGTATATGGTACGGGCGTGGAGACTTGAACTCACCATCGGTCGGTTATAAGCCGACTGCACTGACCATTTGTGCTACACCCGCATATCTGGCACGCTCAAGTGGAATCGAACCACTAATATGGGTTTAGAAGACCCAGGTTATATCCGTTTAACTATGAGCGCATATCCATTTCGTTAAAAATATTATATATTATTTTTAACGAAATTACAACTAAGTGGTGCACCTGATAGGACTCGAACCTACAAAACCTTTCGGTCAACAGACCCTCATTCTGTTGCGTTTGCCAATTTCGCCACAAGTGCATATCGTGTGCAGTGCAGGACTTGAACCTGCCAAGGGCGTCCCCAAGAGGTCATGACTCCTCCTTGATATAATCCGATATCAATCTGCACATATATTGGAAGCTTTCTCCCGTTAGAGAGGTTTACCAACCCTATCGCGATATAGTTTCCTTTCTTTATTAACCACATAGAAAGTCTTATTTAAACCAAAAGTGCGTACCGTATTAGTCTTTATGTAGGTGCTAATCTACGAAGTGAAGTTACGGTATTACCATCTCTCCCGGCTGGTCTGGATGACAGGACTTGAACCTGCGGCAACTAGATCCCAAATCTAGCATTCTACCAAACTGAATTACATCCAGATATTATAACTACTAGTTAGCTACTCTAGTAGTCACAACACTTTGTACAAAACTTGTGAGTGTATACCTCACTTGTTGCTACTGGCAGGATTCGAACCTACTCTAAACCATAAGTAGCATATATTATGGAGGTTTTTCGCGATTCTGCACATTCACACGCCTTGTCCTTACCCACGGGGCTAGATAGCTAATCTAATATTATGCCCTGCCGACCTCTAACACTTGTGCTCTAAGAATTTCTTCTCGAATAGTTGTTCTGACCTATTAACATCTTGGGGACTTTATTTTGCTTCGTTGCTCCAAGCCTCGAAGGTACCTCGACCTAATACAAGCCTATAATGTTTACCATCATTGGATTCCTTATGATGCTTCATCGGAGTAAACTAATCCGAGTAGTTGAGGTCTTTGTATATTCCTCTCACATGGGAACACGGAAACAACTACAAACAAACTGAATCACGGAAGGTTTTCTGGAGATTACCTACAAACCAAACGCTATCGTGGTGTGTCACGGGATGGACTTGTACGACCTGTCCCCAAGGTCTGGTCGTGAAGGTTGGACTTAAACCAACTTATAACTTTTCTTTGAAGAATTCAGTAAGCACTTTCCTACTCTACGTACGATACACTCGGAGTTACTTACAACGCTGTCAGTGAGTTATGCTCTCACCCGCCTCGATGCTTCGGCTATCTTCACAATATATAATTGGATAAGACTGGAATCGAACCAGTATGTCTGCCAAGACTTTTCAGCAGAATCGAACTGCACAGGCAATTACCCTACTCTACCCTTTTAGTTTACTTACCCATATCCATTGGTGGGCTGACTCCGTATCGAACGGAGATCCGTGGATTTTCAGTCCACTGCTTAGACCATCTTAGCTATCAGCCCATATCTTAAATGTGTAGCGACCAGCCTTCGCTCTACACACGGGTGCATTTAACTTTCACAGCACCAACCATACAGAGACCTGCTAACGAGACACTGCACGCCCCGCTTCTTATAAGAAAGTGGTGGGCCGGGTTGGACTCGAACCAACGTAGCCGTAAGGCGGCGGATTTACAGTCCGCTGAAATTGCCACTATTCGACCGACCCATATTATCTTCCTCCGTCACTCATATCATATGTATACCTATTTTATGAGCTATCCACCTCTAAAGAGGATGATGTGGACAATACCATTGCTTGCTACATTCACATTAGGGCTTTGAATGTGTCTAACATTGGGTGGTCTTATCTCCAACGCTTTTGGCAACAAGCGGGCTACATACCTTTCTTACTCTTTGAGTTTCGAACCTCTCCGAGGAACACCCTTTCGTCTTTCGACTTTGTTATTCCTTATTACTAGCATTAAAAGGAACTTGTCTGGTGCCTGAGGCTGGACTCAAACCAGCGACCGACCGGGTATGAACCGGTTCCTCTAATCAACTGAGGTACTCAGGCATATTGGCAGGCCTCCAAGGACTCGAACCCTGATCGCATGGTTTTGGAGACCAGCAGGTTGCCATTACAACAGAGGCCTATATAGATGATTTATTGGACTATCTGCTGCAGACAGAAATCATCCTTACGAACATAAATCAAGTCCGGTTTGGCTTTGTTGTTTCGTCCTCGCAAGACGCTTCCTCGTTACGTCGAGTAGATGGGAAGCCACTTTGTGTACTCGTTACCCTCTACAACACCGTCCAGGCTCTTTTAAGACTCTGACTGAAAACAAATACCTGCTTATTACGTTTGCAGTTCGATCCATTTTGCGAAAAGGAAGGATGTCCTTACTGGCGGAGGCGGAGCGGCTCGAACGCTCGCGGCCTTGCGACCCTAAGAGTTTAGCAAACTCTCCCCTTCACCTACTTGGGTACGCCTCCGTATATGGTGACCGTGAGAGGACTTGAACCTCCGACACCCTGATTAATGGTGCCTGAAGATGGAGTTGAACCATCACACACCACCCATAGGGCAGCCCTCTGCTCTTTTTGAGTTATTCAGACAAGTCAGGTGCTCTACCAACTGAGCTACACGGTCATATAGTGGTATCGGTGAGTGGGATCGAACCACTGACATCTCGGTTATCAGCCGAGTCCTCTAACCAACTGAGGTACACCGATATATTATAGTGCCTAGTTGGGATACACCTCTTTACCGACTTTCACCACGGATAGGACTTATTGGTGGGGCTGGAGGGACTCGAACCCTCACGGTGTTGCCACCAGCGGATTTTAAGTCCGCTGCGTCTGCCATTCCGCCACAGCCCCAAATAGTTATGCTATTAAACTAGATAACTATAATTTACACAGTAGACAGAGGTATTACTCCTACTCCTCAGCACATCCTACATAGTGCCCCATCCAATAAGATTTACTACGCGTTCATAAGCTATCTTGTGTCGCTTAGACGCTGACCTCGCCACATCCGCTTGAGTCTCCAAGCTGACTCACTTACAACACTGTAAGACCTCAACCTTATTAGACTTTTCCAGCCCTCAATTACAGTTATTCTAATTTAACTGGTGCGGGATATCGGACTCGAACCAATGACCCCCTGCTTGTAAGGCAGGTACTCTAACCAGCTGAGCTAATCCCGCATAGTAGTTCCGTGCAGTCAACCTTCCTAAACTACACTTGCAAGTTCCGCTTTATACTTGCTTCCAACTGCTTCTTATTAACAATACATATTATATAAGAAGGTTATCTATAAATCAACTATATGTTGAATTATTGTTTTGGCTGGGACATCTGGGCTCGAACCAGAAACGACGCAGTCAAAGTGCGTTGTGTTACCATTACACTATGTCCCAATATCATGGAGCGCCATAGCGGATTCGAACCGCCAACGTCAGTTTGGAAGACTGAAATGTTACCATTACACCAATGGCGCATATTTACTACAGTTAACTTATTAGTAGATGGCTACTAATGGCCTAGACGCTTGAAGTATAAGTTGGTCTGCCATCGCCTCACCACATCCTTATGCTTTACTCTCTAACTTTTCAGCCGATTTCCAGCTCTTACCTATTACTTGAGTAAAATACTCTTTACTGTAACAGGACGCCTCACCATCTATTAACTTGTTAACTGTAATATCTACAGCCCACTAACTCCTGACATTAACGGCGGCTCTCCATCGATAGAGTGTTGTTAGACCACTCTTGTCATTTGTTAGCGACCTTTCTGTACTTGCCGCTAAATTGCTATCTGTTCCTGCCTCTAACACTACCCTTGTTTATCGTACAAGTAGCAGGAATAACGTCAACTTCAATATCTGATAAGTATCAGCACCACTGCAGTATATATCGTTTCAACTTACAGTACAAGTTCCCTCTTGTTATTGAAGTTAAAGAGTGTAAGGAACCTACAGCCCTAGAAGCAGTTCCCGCCCAATGTGACTAACGATATTGGTCACAAGTTAACTTTTCATTAACCATTCTCTGTTACCGCCTAGATTGGCATCTACACTCTTGTGGTGACGGTAGCGGGGCTCGAACCCGCAATCCTCAGCTTGAAGGGCTGATGTGTTAAACCACTTCCACCATACCGCCATATAAGGAAAGGAAGGGCTAGTTTAGGGTTAATGTCGCGACGAACTCTAGCAAACTTCGACATTGGTGCGGGTGACAGGAGTTGAACCTGCAAAGCCTTGAGCCTAAATCAAGTCCCTATGCCAATTCGGGTACACCCGCATATCTTAGTGGGTACTTATAATATACAATATATTATATTATAAAACTTTAATTCAGCTAAAGTAATTTCAACTTTAGGAGCAAGGACTGGCTTCGAGCTTGCAATCTCTTCCAGCGGTCTATCTTCTATCTCATTAATTAACCGACCAAGTGCTATGTTGTTACCTTGCTTTTTCATATCTTAGTACTTTTAAGAGTTTTTCTTTTCGGTCGCCCATTGTTGGACTCGAACCAACACCTCAGGAGCTCCTTGCCCCCGCATGCTCACCAATTACACCATCCTGACTAAACTCTGCTACCTTTGGGTCACGCTGTACGGGCGTCCGTTTCCAAAGTTGTACGTTGTAGCATACTTCGATATGGCTCTATAGTCACTACTGAATATCATATATTGATTAGGATGGCCTCCTTATTAAGCTAGTTACTGGAACTGACTAGCTCCTAATCTCATGATAGTCTTTCCCACTGACTACCTAACAACTCGTCTCTCATCAAGGTTCCGCGTATCTTGTTACCAAGTGCTTACGGCTTCTACCAGTTCACATTGCTGGCGGAGTTGTTCCTGATGTCCTTAATCGTGTCCCTCCTCGGGGCTTCTTCGGATATGGAACATCTTTTTCAATCTAGTGTCCACTATATAATGCTACGAACATTACATTGCGTGGTAGATTGATACCTCAATGCTATTCCACATCGCATCCATATCCGCATATCGGAGTTGCACCGATGTATCTCATCTCATCCGCTTCCCTAAATTAGGACGACACGACGAGCGGCTATCGCATCGAACATGAGCCCGGTACTTTAACCTTCCTCTTTGCCATCAGATTCTGGTGACAAGTCTTGCGGGGTTCCGACTTGTTCTTCACTCCTCAACGGGCGAGCTGTCCGTCACTTTCAGTGGAAGTGATAACTTATTGGATGCTGCAACATCCTCACTAACTATTGCAGTAGTTAGAAATGGCTTATGTAAAATTGGAGGCAACAGCTATTAGCTCTTTGGGTCTACTTTCTGTTTGGCCTTATCCAATTTACAAACATATTATAATATATACTGTTGAATATTACAACTAATTATCCAAGTTCACGCTTGAAGTTTTCAGTTGCAATTTCTCGCATAGCTTTTACAATGTCAGTCTCTTCTTCTGTTTTTACAACTGAATTAGCTGCAACGTCTACAACATAGTCCATACATTCATCATATGTACCATACTTTCGGAAAATGTTTCCGTGGTAAGATGTTTCGTTAACAACGAACTCCTTTTCAGGGTCTCCGATACCGCTACGACTTACAGTAAACATTCTGCCGTCGGGCATTTCCATCTTCTGAAAACTAATTCCATCCATCATCTATAACCTCCATTTACTTTATGCTTATATTATATAGGAGGAATCTGATATATTCAACTAACAGTTAGATTATTTTCTAGCAGCTGCTCGTACGTCTTTCAGCGTTTGCACAACCGGAGCAGATCCCGCTTTGTATTCTTTACCTTTCGGAATCCAGGTGTCAACAAGATTCTTTACCTTAGTAGTGCCAAAGCACTTCTTCAAGACGCACATTGCCAAACCTGTTTCAGGATTGTAAACGTCATCCTTGAAACACTTAACAGTTGTTTTAGTACCATCATCCCAGAATACGATAGTTGCAGGATTAGAATAAATCACACGCTGAATACAAACCTGTTTCACTTCACCGTCTTTCTCACGATAAATGAAGCTACCAGGAAACTGACACCGTTTGAAGTAGTCATCTGTGATATAGATTCTATTTTCCATAATACCCGACCCTACAGCAAAAGCCTTACCAATAGTGCTATAAGCAACATTACCCATTTAATATACCTCTTTCTTACTTAATGATATGAAACTGTTTTTCCATCCTCACGGAATCTTACAAATACAGGGAACTGTAAACTTTCTTTACCTGTTCCTTTGTCTTTTGTGATATCTTTGTATTTAACCTCTACAATCTTGCCAATGTATTTTTCTTTGTTGTTCCAGATTTCATGCCGTAACTCATCACTAAACCCAGAGCCAACTCCAACAAGATTGTCCTTGTATTGTACGATCAAGTTGCCCAGAGTGTTTTCATTCTTACCTGTTCCGGTTTGCATATCAACAATTTTAAGATCCATTGTGTAGAAGGTTTTAACTTTTACAAGACCGTTGTGTCTTTTACATTTGTATGTTACATCTCTTGCAAGCATACATCCCTCTTTGCCCTCAGAATCCATCAAATCAAGACATTGTTGTATCATTGAATGATCATTACCAGAATACAGGAACGGAACTACTTCTATATGTTGAGCGTTTACCACCTGATACAACCGCTCTGCTGCCGCCTGCATCAAGTTCATTCTATCCTTATAGGTAAGTTTACTTTCTCCTTGCACAAACTCAGAAAACGGGAGAATATCAAAGACTACAAAGGATAGTGCAGTCTTATCCTCGTCGTCGGAATTAAGTATTCCTGTTCCAATACGGAAATTCTCGTTATCGGAAACATTTTCAACATTCTTACGAATAATCTCACCATCAAATACCATTGGAACATCATACAGATCGCTAAGTGCTTGAAGCTCCAAAAGTATATGTTCAAGATTGTTAAAAGCTTTACCTTGACGACTAATTAACTTACCATCAAGATATGTTGCTCGGTTGCCGTTAAGCTTCTGAGACAAACAAACCCATTCATTGGGCTCTAGTTTAACAGCATTGAACGCAACTGCTTGCTGCACTTCATGAACCGGAATTAACTTCGGAATTGCAGTGTTAACAAGTTTTGTGTCAATTCCTAACTTAAGAGACTTTGTGATAATCTTCGATAAGATACTGTCTGTGTCTCCAACAACAGCCAAGTAATTCTGTAGAGCTGCCACATCGGAATCTGTACCTGTATTATGAACACTAATGTATTCCAACACTTGAAGAATGTCAGTGAGACTTACGCATTCAATTCCATCCTTGAGTTCTTTTGTTAGCTTCTTAGAACTAACTCCAGTAACCACTTGTTTATCAAACAAGAATTTTAAGAATGTTTTGATAACCTCATCGTCCTTGTACTCGCTAACAATAGATTTCTTCTGTGTTGTCGATGTAGTCGAAGTAACTCTTTTACAGAATTCAACTATGTGTTTTGAGTTAACCATCTAATACCTCCAATCTTTATTTGTTAATATTATATATTAGAAGTATCAAAGATTCAACAATCCTGAAGTGCTTCCAAATCCGCCTTTTCGTTGTTCAAATGCATCGTCATCATCAACAATGAAATAAGGGAGAATAATTCCTTGGCAGAATGCTTCACCTTTACGAACAACAAGTGTTTCACCGTCGGGAGAATCGTTGTAGAGTTTTACCCACATATGCCCGTCATTCTTAACATTGCCGTAGTAGTCAGCATCAATAACACCGACAGTATTAAAAAGTTGTACTTTATATTTGAACCCTTGACCGCTACGAGGAGCCACAAGCAGGAATTTATCAGGGTCAGACAGGAATTTGATTCCCGTAGGCAACTTAATTGTTTGTCCGGGTTTCAATTCAAAGTCAGTGACACTAAAAATATCATACCCTGCGGAAAACAGTGTTGCTCGTTTTGGGATCTTAATGTCTTCATACTCAATGCCAATATTCAACATATCTGTCAAATACTGTTCTTTACTAATTCTTTCAAATCTCATTACTATACTCCTATGTAAAATAATAACGGCTGTGGATAATACCGCAGCCGTTAAACATACCCTTATTCCGCTGTGTTCATCGACGGGATCATTAGGCTTGCATCTTCTCCGGCTACAACCTGAGGAAGCTTTCCATCCCACTTGTCGATATACATCTCTTGCAGAATCTTGTCAGTCAATGTCTTTTGCAGAAGTTCATTTGCTTTTGCCTCAGCTTCTGCCGCTAGAATCTTTGCTTTAGCATCTGCTTCTGCTTTAGCAATCTTAGTCTCATTCTCATAATCTGCTTTGAGTTTAGTCTGCTCTGCAATCATCTTATCCTCAACTGCTTTTTCAAAAGCATCTGAGAAATCAATGTTTGTAATTGCTACAGTAGTAATCTGCACATAGAAGTCTTCATCTACTGCACTACGAATAGCTTCTTCTGCAAGTCCCGGCATTTCAGCTCTTTTTGCAATAATGTCCATTGCTTTATATCCGGACATCACACTCTTAATACGCTCAGTAGCTACACTCTGCACACGAGTCTGTAATGCTTCTAATGACCCATATTGTTTAGTAATATCCATAACCTTGTCACTATAGATCTTATACTGCAAGTTCATTTCAATAGTCATTGTCTGTGCATCACTTGAATATGCTGCAGTAGTGATCGGAACATTCTGTACTTTAGCATCGTAAGTGGTGTGGCTGTTAAGCATCCAGAAATCAAAATATGTGCCTGCTTGACGAACTTCTTTAACAACACCCAAGCGTTTTACAACTGCAACCTCGCCTGTGTCAACAGTGTAAAAACTAAACGGTACACAAAGGAGTACAAAGAACAGAACGATACCAAGTGTAAGCAGTCTGTAACCCATCTTTGATTCTTTAACACCTTGAGACATTGTGCTCTCACTGTACGAATGTTTATGTTCATACCCTTTGTACAATTTGACACCACACATTACAAATGCGGCAACCATTGCACCAAAAAGAACAATACCTAGAATCCAACCAATAGCCATTACTTTATCTCTCCTTAACCATTATGGCGTAGCAAATATTTTGTTGATACATTCTTGAATGAATCTTGACCATCAAGACTTCTATACACGTACCCTTCACGCATAACATCCGGATTAACAAGTGAAGGTCCGTCTGCTTGTGCTTTGAGTTCTTCCATAGTATCAGGCATCTTAACAATACCAATAATAGGAACCCATTTCATACCCCAGAGCTCCACAAGTGGCTTTGCTTTTTCGGAAGGCCATCTACCTTTCTCTGAGTCTTTGAAATTGAACACATACAATTCATCTTCTTTTAACTTAAGAGGATTTCCTTGTACAGTTCCCACACCTTCACCTTGAATACAAACCCATTTGAGTTCAGGGTGATTATTCATATAGGCTCTAAGGAAATTTTCAATATCGTGTTTGAAACTTAAATCCCAATATATGTTGTGGTCATGGTAAGTCTGCTGATTCTCATCTTGTTGACGAACATTACGAGAACACACATAGTACTCAAACTTATTCTTGCCTTTACGCTCAAGAGCATACGTACAAGAAGTGCCATCAAGTTTTTCAGTGCAGAGGTATTCTTTACCGTCACCAATACGCCAAGGCTGATTTTCTACACGCTCTTCATCAGTTTTAGAAATGAATGTAGGGAAGCCACGAGGATTATCTTTCTTCTTACCAAAGAAGAAAAACATAACTTTACGACCCCAAGCTCTCTTCATCATCCACTTTGCCCAAGGTTTTTTGAACAACTGCTTATGACGATTCTTCATCGAGTCATATTTTGCATTGGGGTTACCATTCTTACGAGAGTTATCTTCTTCAACGGAATATGTAACTTTTAGCAAATCAGTACAGTCTTGGTCAGGCAACAACGGAATACCAATATCACCGAATACTGTAGTAGGCAATGCAAGCCCTTGGCTTACTACTCCAAACTTAGAGAGCTTCATTGTCTTAACTTTGAATTTCTTCGAAGCCATAAAAGCAGACCAATCGGCATCAGGCAACTTAGAATCAATTTCAAAATAAACACACAAGTCCCCAACGTTGAACTCACCTTTCTTTGCAATTACTTTCCATCCAAGTACAGTTGCGAGTTCAATGTTGTCTGCACCTGGAATGGGCTCAATTGCTAACACCTTCGTGGTGTACGCGAGAGCTCGCTTTCCATCAATAATCATTACTTATGTATCACCTCTAGTGTTTAATTTCCTTTCTTCTTACGAAGTTTTCGTATTGCTTTACTTTCCTGTTTATTAGGAATATGTTCTCTTGTTGATAGTATAGCTTTTATATTGTTTCGGTAATCTTCTACACTACTGTGTCCGTAACCACCGTAAGGACCATAGTCCCAGCCATAAGTACTTCTTAACGCTTTCAAAAGCTGTCGTGTTCTTAACTTAATCAATTCTTCATGAGTATAGGCCATATATCCAACAGGGTGTCCTGCAAATACTTCTGTCTCAAGTAAGAACATTATAACATCTCCTAACCGTTGGTTTTGATAAGTTCATACTCAATAATATTCTCATACCAGCTGAACAACGGTACACGATATCCACAAGTCTTGATATTGTATGTACAGCCTTCTTTAAGTTTACCTTGAACAGTTGACGAATTAAACTTACCACGCAGCCACTGGTCTTTATTAGTAAACTCATACTGAGTACCATTTGCATCTTCCATCCACACAATGAAGCCATCTTCACTGCCTGAATAGGACTTATCTGTAACAGTCAGAGCACTGTATGTATTGGTGTTAAGAGCATAGATATTTGAAATCAAGATCAACACAATACAGATAATACCTGTAATGATAAGCGGTGCACATCCAGAATTTTCTTTGTACGTTCTCATTTGTAATTCCTCCTCACTTATTAGAACCATTCTAACATTTTACCAAAGAAGTTAATGTTGCTATATTCATAAGGGTTTGCGTTTGTCATCGTCAAATTATGAATTTGAACTTCCAAAAACGACCACGCTACCCAAGCAACGAATGCAATAATAGCTCCGATGAGTAACAACTTCATTGCGATCTTAACTAACTCAATAGTAATGAGCACTTTCTTTTTCAACGTCATATGTATTACTTCCCTTCCTTTATCGTACTATTATTATAATAGAACTCTATTGATATATCAACTAATGATTATACTGCGCCACCAATATTCCAGATGCGATTGTCAATGACACTAGTAATAGCGCTCATCTGATCCCACGCTTCCATTGTGTCTTTCTGACCTAAGAAAATAACTACGAAATCACGCAAATTACGAAGTTGAAGGACATCCATTTCTTCTATATGAAGAATGCAGTTGATTTGTTCAACTTCTTCCGCAGCAGCAATTCCCCTCTCTTGCGGATGATAAACATCTAACAAATTTTTAAGCATTTGAAAATTAGTATTCATATAATCGACTCCCTTTCTTTATTACACTTATATTATATATTGACAGTTAAGATAAATCAACTAAAAATAAAAGAGCAGTAATTTTCTACTGCTCTTTCCAAAATGTTATTTTATTAGTCTTGCATGTTTTCTCCACATCGATTATACGTTGATTCTTGCTTCCTCTAAAAGCTAATGTTGTGTCTCGTTCACTTTCAATGAATGGTCCATCAACAACAACATCTACATATTTCATTATCTCTAACTCTTTTATGTCTTCCCATAACCACCCAGTGTACAACCAAACTGTTTTATCTGGGTAGTTTAACTTAACCATCTTGCATAGTTCCGTACAGATATCTATATTGTAGGGTTCCAGAGGATGTCCGCCTGTTAATGTTATTCCACTTACCCAGGAATTCTTAAGATAATGATATATCTCGTCTGCGTCGTAACAATTAAATACGTGTCCTGTATCTTTATTCCATGTTTCTTTATTGTGGCACCCTGGACACTGTATTGAACATCCTTGACACCAAACAACAAGTCTTATACCTGGACCATTATTCAAACAGTCTTTTTCTATCTTTGCTATTCTCATTTAATCCTACATGTACCTTTCTGGTTAACATCCCACCAACTGCATTTCCTAACACTACAATCAGTGTGTGAATTACAACATCCATATTAAATACTCTTGCAGAAGCAAAGAAGCATACATTTGCTATGCTATGTTCAAATCCACATAATATAAAAGTTGTTACTGCAAATATCACTGCTAGATTTTTATTCTGTTTGTTCGCTTCACAAGCAACATATATCAACGCATTACATAATATTGCCTGAATGAACACATGTAAATAAGGTTCTGATAATTTCTGATTAACAATATCAACAGCTACGAGGCTTGGAAAGATACATGTAATGCAGCATCCAATAATATTGGACACAAGCACTGTTAAAAGAAAGGGTAACTCTTTCCATCTAGTAGCATAAGGAACTAGACCAGTATATAGATATAAATTTAATGTGAATATAGATAGAAGTCCTGTTGCAAATAATACAGGACCTACTATACCTTGCTCATTCATGTATATAACTGAACCCATCGCTATACATATTCCTGCAAACAATCCCTTCAGGAATACATTAATTGATCTCTTAGTTTTCATAATTGTGTTTCACTCTCATTTCAACTTCTTGGATTTTACCAGAGTTGAAAGCAGTTTTGTAGTCGCCTGTTAAGTAACCTGTCACTCGTCTTAACTGCATGATGTTTTTACTACCACATTCAGGACATTCGTCGTTGAACTCATCTGTATAACCACAGTCTGCACAGAAGTCATTCGGAATGTTAATCGCAAAGTAAGGAATATCTTTTTCCATTGCATAGTTAACAATTGTCTCTAATGCATCGATATTATTCTTTGTAGTAGTATCTAATTCAACATATGTAATACATCCAGCACTGCTGTATCCTGTTAACTGACTTTCAATATCAATCTTTTCAAAGATAGAAAGTTCTTTCCATACAGGAACATGCATACTATTTGTAAAGAAGTCTTTATCAGAAACATTTTCAATAACTCCATACTTCTCTCTAAATTTAATCATTGCAGTCTTGCAAAGATTCTCTGCGGGGGTATAGTAAACACCGAAGTTCAAGCTATACTGCTCTTTGAATTGTGCACATCTATCTTTGAATAATTGTTCAATCTGTTTAGCTACTTCCATACCTCTTTCTTCAGTGTGGTCACAACCAATTAGAATTTGAAGTGTTTCTGCAAGTCCTAACTGACCAATTGCTAATGTGCCATGTTTTAATGCAGAACGAATTCCCTCTTCAGGGATATACCCTGCCATAACGTTGTTCTCATACATGAATTTCGCTGCTTCAGGACTTTGAGAACAAATCCATTCAAAGCGTTCAATTAGCATATCCTTTGCTTCATGAATCTTTGTATCAAGTATCTCTAAGAATTGGTCAACATATTGATATTCTAATACTGGGGCGTCATATCTATCTTCTGCTTGTTCTTTAGCTTGCATAGCTAAAGTCGGCATAATAATTGTAACAGGACATATGTTCCCTCTGCCATCTTTCTGTTGTCCCAAACCATTTACATCCCAACCATTAGCAGTACGACAACCCATTGTACTAAAATAAGTTCTTGGGTCATTAACATCATAACCAGCATTACCAGACCAGTCTACATTAGCATAGTTGGGGTATAATCTTTGAGATGTAGACTTCAATGCTAATCTAAACAAATCGTAGTTTGGATCGCCTTTCTTTCTGTTAACACCCTTCATGCACTGGAATATACCACATGGGAAGATGGATGTTCTTTTCTTAGATCCAAGTCCTTTAATACTTACATCAAGCAACGCTTTGGTAATCATTCTGCCCTCTGTTGAGGTACAAGTTCCATAGTTGATAGATGTAAAAGGTAACTGATTACCACTTCGACTCTGTAATGTATTTAGATTGTGGTATAGACCTTCGGCTCCCTGATACACTTCTCTTTGAGTAAGTTTGATAGCAAACTTATAGAGTACTTTATCTACAAATCCTTTTACATGAAACACTTTCTTATCATCAATACTTGTATTTCTAATATCTTCGATATGTAACTTTTCACGCTTTTTGAAAAACCAGAACTCACTAATCATTTCTCTCAACATATTGTAATGTTTCAAGAAACTCATTCTAACATACGGAGCTAATGTCCAGTCCAAGTGTGTAGCGCTAACTCCACCGAACTGTTGTAAACTTTGTAATTGGAATAATACTGCTACTAACTGGAAGGCTGTATTAACTGACCCTGCAGGTCTTACATCGGTTTGTCTTGTGTTGAAGCCTTTCTCAAGTAAATGGTCAAATGGGACAGACATACAGTTATGGCTTCCAACTGCATAAGCATCTAAATCATGTTCGTATATCTCATTATTTAGATGATTATTTCTTGCCATATCAGAAAGAAGGTAGTCAAGTGCAAACTGCTTATTGATTAGGTTTGCCATCTCACCAACGCGTCCACCAAACGAGTGTTCATCTACATTAGCATTTTGATTTTGAACATCTTTTGCACCAAGCTTAACTTGAATAGCATCCATCAGGTCGTCATACTTATCACGACTTAACGCATGAAGATATCTATATGTAATATATTCCTTAGCAACATCATATGCATTGTATTTAACTAGTTTCTTTTCAACTTGGTCTGCAATGTATTCAACTGATTTAGTTCTATTCTTAGAGATGTATTCACTTGCTATCTCGTCTGTAATTTGATTAATCAGCGTCTTAGTAATTCTCTTGTACGCAGGATCAATACTTTCGTTTGCAATTGTAATAGCATTGCGAATTTTCTCAATATCAAACTCTACTCTATCACCGTTTCGCTTTATAACTTTCACTGGGCAGTCTCCTATCATATAATGTGTGCTAATACATACAATGTAGATGCATAGAAACTTGGGAGAGGTTAGTCTGGTTTTACCCAGACTATCCCAATGCACCCACCAGTCGAATTCCACGTATCCCACACCTGTCCTTCGACGATAGCAACAATATGGTGACCACCCAAATCTGCAATAACTCTGTGCCAGTTGAAAGGCAAGGAGTATAGATTTAACTCCTCAGAATAGATGGGATGACTCAACGTAAGACAGAATTCTTTTCCTGTATACTTGGTCCCATCATCTTTCTTCGGTTGCTTACAACGAACCCATCCGTTCTTTTTCAGGTACCGATCAATACCATCTGTGCTGCTCATGTCAAATCCTGTTTCACATTGAAACTTAGCCATCTCCATTACAACATCTTCATAGGGCTTCTGCATCCCTACGCTTAATGCTCGAATTACACAATCCGTAGTGATCTTATTCTTCGGATTTGCGTTGTGATAGTGGAACGTGCTAGTGTCCGGATACTTCTTTTTTCTCTTTTCTAACAGTGTCATTTCAATTCCCAACCTTTCTTTATTATACATATATTATAATATAAGATGTTTGAAAATCCAACTGTTATTTCAATACATAGTAATAGCCGTTACCCAAATTATATAAGTAACGGCTATATATTTCAACTTATTTCGTATTTAGAAGCATCATTGTTCTGTCGCCCTTTGAAACAAGTCTTCCATAGAAATCTTGAGTAATATTTAACTTCTTGTTGTATTTACCGAGAATTCTACCATAGAAGTCTCTTACAACTTTGTTACCAGTGACACTGTCAGTATCAACAAATCCAATGATCTTCCCTTGCCAATTTTTAACCTTGTCTCTTTCAATCATAGAAAAGTCACCAAATCCTTTATTCTTGAAAGTCCTTCCTCTAAAGAGATTTCTTCTGCTTGAACGCAAACAGTTGTACCATTTAGGAACTTGTCAATTATCTTATCAATCTTGTAGTCCTCATAATCGAATTTTTGAAATAAACATGACATCTTGGGTGAAGGCTGTTCTGAGTCAACCAGCATTGGTCCCCATTGCAATACCTTTGTTACTCCCATATCTGTTTTAACAATAAGTATTGATTCCCTGTGCACCACATCAATTGCACTAATACAACAGTTGCCTCTATTCTCTATGTCAAGCTGACCAGTTGCTTGCATAGTATAGTAATACTTATATTCTGCCATTTAATCCACCAGTTTATAGCCAGTAACTAAAAGTTCATGAGCTACTCTAAATTCAACCTCACCATCTGGGTGTACCTTCTTGTGTTCCCTTGAATGGAGTTCCCCTTCGATTTCTATTTTATCATTCACTTTCAACTGGGACATCTCTTTAGCAATAGTTCCCCAAGCTATACAGGGAATATAACTATTCAAACGTTTTGAACCTTCAGTCAATACCAGATTATTTGCAATTATGAAATGTAGATTGTCCCTGCCGCCCTTGCTTTTTCTAAGAACGTTCATTTTACATATTCTACCGTCAATATTAACAACATTACTAGCCGCAAGCTCTTCTTCAGGCTCATCAAAATATGTAAACACATAGATAACTACTTTATTTTTATCTTCATTAACCTTGTAAGAATATGAACGTATATTACCAACAATTGATATTTCATCATTCTCTTTGTGTTTATTTGAAAATGCTTTAAATCGCAGATTTACAATGTCCTCTTGACCATTAGTACGTTTTGTAATCAAATTTGCCTTATTAAACTGAATACCGTCTATTTCATGTGAGGGCTCAATATTTTTTATGGTTCCTTTCAAGTATGCTTTATTCATCACAAACCACCTTCTTGTCGTTTTCCTCTTTGACTCTGAATTGTACCCATTTCTTTCCGTTGAATATCTTACATGGTTCCCAACTTCCAGTTTTGTCCTTGCGATATGCGGCACATTTTTTCCATCCCTCTGCAGTGTATACATACAAACCGGAGGGATATTCGTATGTTTTATTAAAGTATTGATAAGAGTGGTAATCAGTAGATTTAGCTGTGACTCTCATTGTGACATCCTGGCCATTTGGAATGTTGTAAAGTGTAACTTTAAGTTGTGTAGGTTTTTTCTTAATGTCCAAGTACTTATCTGATATCAAGCTGTTACCAATAGTAATATCTGAGTCTAACCACTCGCATGAAATATCTGAGTTAAAGCAAACTGTTAAATTACCGCTTTTAAATTCATATACATCCGTAATCGTAGGCGATTTATACTCATCATAATTAACTCTTACTGTTTTACTAAATGATGAGTCTTTATACAAAGACCCCTCTCTTTGTATGATTACATCAAGACTTGTTCCCACGTTGGTAGGAGTGCCAACGTCAATACCACTTACTACTACTACTTTTCCCTTACTGCAATATGTGTTGGGACGTGATACGTATTTATTCCGGCGTATTTCACGAATAATACACGGAATATCTTTTGCAACAAGTTGTAATTGTAAATTACATTCAGCGATAATCTTCTTATCTAGAATATCAATGTTTGGCGGACGATTATCTAATTTACACCATCTAACGTCGTAGATTTCACGCGTTGAGTCTGGATTATTTCTTACAACTGCAACAATAACATATCCATTGTAGTTGGATATCTTCGGTTTTTGCTGGATAGTCATGCCAGAGGGTATGTAATTTGTTACTTTTGCAAGTAGTGTTGAACTACTATTTATGATTTTAATAGCTTGTTCTTTTGATGAAGGCTCAGTTTTACTATACGCTAAATATACATCGCTTACAGCATCAAATGTAACACTCAACCTGTAATCGCTAGTAGTTAAATTTGATAACGACATATTACGGATTGTAACGGGGCCAACCTGAACTCTGTCACTCTCTACGCTGTCATATGTGACTCCTGTTGAAGAAACAGTACGTATTCTGTAATACCCGTTTGAATCATTAACAGAAACGGGTATTATCTTACTAACTCCGGTCGTAACGTCCTGATAGTTAGTTATTTCAGTAAATCGTTCTTTATCGTAACGTCTAAAACATAAGCACCATTTGCAAGCTCTTTCTGCTTTAAACTTAACTGTCAACTTTTGTAGAGATTGAGCTTTAACCTCGAAGCCTGTAATTGTAACAGGTCGCAAGTCATATTTGAAAACAGATGATGTTCCTTCTTTTTCATTACTGGATCTCGTCGCCTTGACATATATTGTATGTATCTTTTTTTCTGGATTAAGTATGTTGACTATAAACCGTCTCGGATCATCCCACACAATTGTATGAGTACTCGGGTGTTTAGAAGCACTATAGTAAGTTTTACCGTCAACAGAATACATCCAATTTTTACAATCAGCACTTTTACACTCACCAGCGACTGATAGAACGTCCGACCCCCACGTGTATTCTCCATCCACTGTTAGTGAAGGTGGAGACATATCAATTGGTTTAAACACACGTTTTATATCAGTGGACACCATAACAGTAGTAGAACAAGTGGCTGATTGAGCTTTACCACCAAAAGAAGAGGGGCTACATTTAACACTTGTTGTCATACTTAATTCAGGGCAGTATCCCTTTGAAGTAGGAGATAGTTTACACGCAGCTACTCCAGTTACTTCTCTCCAAGGACCCCACCCAGTTATAATACTACTTGGGCTGTTAATAACATAGCCAGGTATATTTATAAGTGTTTTGCTGCCCTCATCAATGGTTAAATATAGCGTTGAATTAAATCTCCATCCATATGTAACATAAGTACGGACTCTAATAGGAAGTATGTAGTAATTACTGCCGTCACATTTCACTTCGATTTCAATCTGAGCCTTGTATGTGTTCTTCGATCCTTTACTTCCAGTAAGTGTGCCGTTTTTAGTTGTTTCGTAGGTAAACCGTTGTGTCACGACAGCCATCTAATTACTCCCTATTCTAAAGAAGAGTTGTCCAGGCTGTGCATCATCTGGAAAATCAGTACCATAATCAATATAACAACCATTTAATGTACACCCTTGAAGAGTACTTTCCTTAATATCAAGCCAACGTAGAGTGGCGTGACTATTTTTATCCAGCCCCCTAACTTCTAACTCCGATTGAAATACCAATGTGGGCTTCTTTTCATTCCCGAACTCTCCGTATTTAAGGTATTTCAGATTAATAAACCCTCCGAGTTCATCTGCTGATAATTCAGAATTATTGCTGGTTCCTAAACCCATTACCGCTACGGGGTTTGCAATTGCATTTTCATCGTCACTACCAATACCTGCATACAAGAAGGAGTTACCATTATTCTGATATAGGAATAACTCTCTGTCCTTAAGTGTTGTGGGAGGATTGCTGCCACCATTCAAAACTATTGGTACATGTAGCGTGCTCATTAGCATTATGATTCATCTCCTGTTAATTCTTGTTGTGAATTTTCATCCATTAACTTCGATAATTCCTCATCTGAAAGAGGTATTTCTTCAATGATAGTTTCACCTCTACGAACACTTTCAAGGAATCTTGAAGCGTCTTCCAATTGCTTACATTCTTCGTCATTAGCAATATCTTCTTTAACTTCTGTCCGTTTAATATCTAATGAATCCAGATAATAGTTAATCAGTTCTTCCCTTTCTTCATCAGTAGCTGCATCAAATTCATCAGTCACTTCTAAGCCAATATCTGATAGTAAGACTCCATCAAGATGATCAATATGGTGTTGCATCAAACGAGCAGCCATACCTACAAGTTCAACTGATTGAATCTTTCCTAATGGTGTTTGATATGTAACATCTACCTTTGAATTTCTTGGACGAATATATGCAGAGTTTAGAGAATTACAATACTCTCTAGACAGCTCAAATCCATTTACTTTAGTAATAATAGGATTAATAAATGTACGAATATCACCATTAAAATTCATACACACAACTCTTTTATCATATCCAATTTGATTAGCGGAAAGAGCAACCATATCCTTATTTGCACGAATTGTATTTTTCAACGATAGAATAATTTCCTGAGCTTTTTTATTTTCTTTTGTGAGATTAATCTCGTCACAACGCTCAGATAACTTCTCGTAATCTGTTACAATTTCCTTAACGTATTTTTCATTTGCCAACATTTATTATCTTACTCCTTTATTTCTGAGACTACAAGCTTATATGTATCTTGTTCAAGATCTGCAATCAAGTTTAGAGTGAATCCGTCTGCCTCATACAGTACGTTTGACACATCAAGGTTTATGACACTTGAGTCCTCGTTCTCTTCTACAAGGTCACTTCTATCTAATCTACTAAAAGCTTTGTTGAACAGGTCGCTACTTTCAAAATCAATGACATAATTTCCATCCTCGGAATAGAAACCTGCATCAGTAATACCAATCTTGGATAGTAATTCCTTCATTCGTTCACCTCTTATGTTAAATACAATGTAAATCAGTTTCGTAGGCTGTTGATAATACGGCTATTCTCTTGTAGCACTAATTCTTTTGTCTTATCTTTACAGGTATTCAATACTTTTTTATTCTGCCCGTTGTAACGATTGTGCTTGGATTTACGGGTAGGTTTATCCAATAGGTACCTAATATAGTTAAGAGTTTCATAACTATTCTTTACGGGAAGTATAGTTGCCTTGATACCCTCAAGTCTTTCCGGTTCAAGCATACCGTTGTTAACTTCTTCAGACATGTCCTGTAGTGCAACATTCAGATCATGATATTGTTTTGAAATTTGCTGAAAATACAGATCAAAATCTTTTCTTGACATATTTCCTCCATTATAAAACAAAAGTACCATTGTTAAGATATCACAAAACAATGGTACTTTATTTTTAACTTATACAATCATTTAATGTTATCTTACAAATATATCAGTTAAGTTGCAGAAATTATTTTAGAATCTAAAACAATGTTTAAACAACTCCTCAAATATCTTTGAGGATCTTTCAAATTCTTTTTGAGCTCTTTCTCCAGTATAGGAGGTTTTGAAAACTCCAAACTCCTTGTTAAAAGCTTTTACTGCATCTAGACGAGCTCGCTCTGCGTTCTTAACTAATTCAGTTGCAGGCTTTAGAATTTCTACCATCTTTGCATTGGACTCATCAAGAATTTTCTTACAACTTTCTTTAGCTGCTTCAAACTCCTTGTATGCTTTTTCCAATTCTGCATCTGCTACCTCAATGGCTGTAGCTAAGGTTTTCTTACGATTAGTTTCTTTCTTTTTCTGTTCTTCTAATCGTGCTTCTTCTGCTGCAATCATTTCAAGATGTGCTGTTTCATCTGCAATGAGCTTATCAGCATCATCATAAAATTGCTCTAAAATTTCTGAATAATATTTCATTTACTATCAACCTTTCTTTGGACTTACTCTTTCGAGGCTTACCTCTGATAATGTGTTATCTTGCAACTTAACTTTTACTTAATTTAATACAATTCTATGAATGTAATCTGCTACACTTTTTTCATTTACTAGAATGATATTTTGTGACGCTTTTGCACTCAATCTAAGGTCTTTAGCGTAGTAGTCAGTTCCCATAAGCGATCCATTACTAACAACCATAACTTCATTTTGTTCATCACTATTGAAGTGATGTAGATGGCTCGTAAGAATCATATCGTAGGAATTTTTTGTCATAAGAGTCAAGCCCTGAACAACTTTTCCTGGCTTATCCTTGTGACCATGAACACCACCGATTCTATATCCTCTAATGTTAAACGTTATGATATCCTCATCATACTCATTTTCGCATATCTCAAACAAATCATTCTTTTTCAATCTCGAATTAAGGTACCAGGGAATGATTCTAACAAGTGACTCTAGATCAAGACTATCCATCTTAACGGGCTCAAGTCTGCTGTGATTATCTAAACAGTCATAGTAATTAATCTTAATTCCTACAGCTGTTATATCACTAATGAACTCTGCAAGAATTTCTGCCACGTCCATTGTCTGAGTAATGACATCAATCCTTGATTGTAAACGTAACGTCTGATGTATACGTCCACAAATTAAATCCCCTAAATTAACTACATTTAACTCTGTAATATGAAATAAACTACAGAATGTCAAGACTTCATCTCTTAAGTGAGAGACACGAGATTTACAGATATCGGGATTGAACTTATTCCAGTATGTATCAACATCAATTCCATAATGCCAATCGGAAAGCTGTAGAACAGCAACGTTGTCCGTCAATTCTGGCTTAAGTCTTTTCGGTGGTTCTGCAAGAAGTTTCTTTGACGACATCTTAGAGGCATAATCAAACGCAATTTCTTTGATGGTTTCCTCTCGAGCCATTCTTCTAACAGCTGCATTATTTTGAATAGATACATCAGACAGTTTATATCTTTCTTTTCTATATTCAGTAATTAGATCACGGAGTGTTGCCTCTGGGTCCTCAGATTCAGACTCTGTTTCCTCAGCGTCAAAAATACCGGTGTTTTCAAATTTCTTTGATTCTTTTCTCCATGTGTCGCCACCACGATCTAGACCTAGTTCACGATTAAATAGCATTGCAACTTTAGCCCAAGTTACGTCAACAATGCCTTGATACTTTAACTTATATATGCGGAGTCTAAACTCCTCGGAGGTTTCATTCTGTTGTAGTTTCAATTCTGTTATCATTTGAATCATCTTCTCCTTCTACCACAATCGCGGGTTGAGCCGCAGCTTTTGACATAAGAATAGATTTTATTACATCAGCTACTCTTTCTCTTGAGTCTCTATCAAGAGTATCAATGATATTTACATTTACTTGATTGTTTTGTTGTAACTGAATTGGAGGAGTATCGTCGACTAAATTTAACTGTTTATTTGCCCGCTCAATTGCCGTTTCAGTTACTTGCATGTATTTTATTAGATCGTCGTTACTAAAGTTATCAGGGGTCTTATTAAACCTATCCATAACTTGATCTGTGACTTTATCTAGAAGCTCATTCATTTTTATGACTCTCATAACATTGCGTTTTTGAGCGTTCAAGTTGAAAAGAGCTGTCAAATCCTTTACTTTATCGACATTCTGCTCCTCCAGAATTTGTTGAGCAATCTGTCTTGTCTTAGTGTCCAATGGCGCTAAATCCAAAGGAGCTAGTGCAGTATCTTTATTTTCCATCAAAACAAATCCTTATATGTATTTGCAATTCTTCTACCTAATGTATCATCAACCTCTAAAAGGATAGGGCTTGTACCTGTCTTATAAACATTGTTAACAATTCCCTCAAGTTTCTTTGTAGGCACAAATCTATACATAATCTGATCTTGTTGGATTGATATAACAAGAGTACCAATACCAATATCTACCTCAGTAACAAATTCTTTATTACAAAGAGACTCTGCTACATCGTGGCCTATTATTGACACAGCTCTATTAACTAGTGTTTCAATGTTTGACTTAGCAACACCAGTTAATACGCTTAAATCCTCTGCAAGGCTATACATCAAGGCTTCATCCTATTCATTTTCTTGAGAATATTGAACTCATCTCTTTGTGAAAGATATTCAAAACTCTCGTTGATTGATTCTAGATAAGATTTAAGTGCTATATCAAGTCTATTCTGGATATGTATTGACATAGCTTCACTCTTTGTGTGCTTGTGTTTACTTAAATCCTCTAATATATCATACAATTTATCCCTAAACAACATACTAGTTTCTACCTGAATTAAAATTGTATTCTGTAAGAAGCTGCTTTATAGCTTTATAGCCATCAAACACAGCATTGAAATCAATATACTTTGTTCTTATATCCTTTTCTACCTCTTCGTACAACTTGTGTTCAATATCAATTTGCTGATACATAAGTAAAGAGTAGATAAGTGTTTCAAGCTCTTCAATAGTTGGGATCCTTAGTGTCATGCCACCAAAGAACTCACATAACTTCAACAGGTTATCTTTATCAAGGATATAACAAAGTTGACTTAACGACGCCTGTTTTGGGTCACCGCTTATCTTAAATAATGCAAACAACATCAAACTATAGATGTCATTTTGTTGTAGATTTTCGATTTCAGTTTTTATCTTCATATAAATCACTCTTGGTAGTATCTTTTACAACTATATCACTTAATACAAAATCTCTTGAAATGTTTGTATGCAGAATATAAGAAAGATCTTCTGCTACTATGTGCTTCAGTTGCCTTGACAAAACAGTAATATAATCGGCCATTGATGCATCAAGATGAAACAATATAGGATCATCATATTTCTCTAATACAAACATGCTGTTAAGTTTTGCATCAGTCACTTTATTTGTTTCTTGTATATGACGCAACCTACGTAATGTTTTATTACGTAACGTCACTGAATTTGTAAATGTTAACATTACACTAACATAGATGTTAAGCCATGTAGATGAGTCTTTTGGATATGGAATTGTTGACAAAAACTGTTCACACGTCTTTGAAATATTTTCTAACGTATCGTTGAAATCAACTAATAATAAACCCTCTACTGATGCTCTAACTACTGACTCATAGTTAAAGGATGACAGCTTTTCTTCTTCTGCGCTAAGAGTCTGGCTATACTCCAACTGTTCAAAATCAACCTTCATCGGATATAGCACATTCTTTGCGTAATTCAGTACACTTTTTATTCTATCCAGCTTCGGTGAGCCGTCATCTTTATATTCATATTGTTTTGGATGCATGAATCGCATGTATATCCTACTGGCTGCATAAATTGCAAAGTCGTCGTAATACCTATGCTTTGGAAACAAATTTGCACGACGAGCTAACATAAGAACAATATGGTACAGGTATTGATATACAAGCTCAACATCAAAATCCTCTGTGTACATGTGACTGTCAATATACATACACATATCGGTATATGAAACATTCTCAGGCTTAGTGTACATCATTGTATATGACTCACCCCATCTGCTTCTTTAACAACAATAATTTCGTTATCACAAGGAATACTTAACTCAGCTCCATGATGAGTAATGATGAATATACTACTAACATCTTCTAAATCATTTGATATCAAGTCAATAACTTTAGAGCACCCGATGTCATCAAGATTATCAAATATTTCATCAAGAGCAATGATATTAGTTGAAAACCCTAAGTGCTTACACAACATTTCTCGAATTGAGAACTGGACAATTAAATCGACCTTTTGACGTTCGCCACCAGAAAGAGCTTCATACTCCTTACCATTGTAACTTATTGATATGTTATTGCCATCCAACTTGAAATCAATGAGCTCTGTTTCAAAGATGCGCTTTGAAAATCTCTTTGCAGTCTGGTCAATAAAAGCAATAACATTACTCAACAAGTAGCCACGGAAGTCACGTGTTACTATTGTGTTGAACTTATTTATGACACCAAGATGAACTTCAAGATTATCCTTCTCAGTAATGAAATACAAGATGTCTTTATTGTAAGCTTCCTTCAACTTGTCATATTGAGCTAAAGATTCTCTTGCTTCCTTTAGCTTTGTTTGATGCAGAGACCTTTCATCTTCAATCTTTGATTTAGCTAACAGTTGGTCATTCAGGTTATTTCTGAGTGACTTTTCTTTTTGAATTAACGTAGTACACTCTGCAGAAATTTCTTTTAGAATTGCCCTTGTTGCTTCCATCTCAGTTTGTAGTTTTGATGTTGCGTCATCTTGAGCATTTTGATATTCATGTTGAGACTGTTTTAGAGTAGAAGTTGCTTGAAACACTTGCTTCTTCAACTCTTCTATCCGTTGAATTAAATCAGTTAAGTCAACAATCTCTACTCCTTGTAACTTCTGTCCGCAAGTAGGACACACATCTTTTACAGAAGATAATCTGTGGTACTCAGCTTCAGCAGAATGTAATTGATTTGTAACTGTCATCAACGCTAACTGATTGTCATTTACGATAGGAACCCATTGAGTTGCTAATTCTGACAATATACTTGTTGACTGTGAAGATTTTTCTGTGAGAACATCTTCGATCTTATCTTTGTTAGCAAGTAGATTATTCAACTGGTTCTCAGTAGTATTTAACTCTTGTTCGACACTCTGTATAGTGCTAGACAAATCACCTATCAACTTATCGTAGTCAACTGGTTGCAGTAGTTTCTCGATAGCATTGTTAGCGACAGAGATGTTTGACTCAATGCCTTCAACACGAGTTCGAGTTTGTAACAATCTGTCCTCTATATCTCTAAGCTGGTCTGACAGTGCTGCTTTACGCGCAGTAATTCCATCTTTCAAGTCTTGAATCATGAAATCTGTCTTACATAACTTTTCCAGTACTTCTTTTCTACCTGACGGAGTGTTGTTTGTGAATCTGGTTGGAAGACCTTGTCCTAATACAATCACTGATCCAATCAGGGAAGCTGTTAAATCAGGAAGATATGAACTTAGAAGTTTTTCAGAGTCTCTAATTCCCTTTCCCGATCTGTCCTCATTGTTAACACAGATCTTAAGAGTTGTTTTATGTATTGAATGGTCCTTAGTTATCATTAATATATAAGAGTCTTGATTTATATCGAAAGAAAGAAGTACCATTGCCCCATCGTTGCCATAATTATTAACAATGGATTTATTTCCACGCATTGTGTCTCCAGTGAGACACCAAACAATAGCTTCAAGGATGGAACTCTTTCCAGAACCGTTGCTCCTTGCAAAATCATCAGGATTATTGTTGACACCAGAAACAAGAGTGAATCCCAAATTATCTAAATGCAAATCAGCTGTTCCAATTGACATAAAATTTTCAATTTGAATTCTCTTGAATTGAATATTCATGAAATGCCTCCTGTAACAACTACTAGTTCCTCCAGCACTTCTTTACTTGTGCCTAACTGCTCTTTCACATAATCAGAAAATTGTTTTATGTGATCAACTGAAAAATCAGTTTCGTTCTTTATAAACTGTACTTGCTGAGAAGCAGACATATCTACAATGATTCTGCTTTCTACAATATTCGGCATAGTGCTGATTAGATCTTCTACTATGAATTTGCTCTCAGTGTTAACTTTTATAGTAGCAACAGCATTCGGTCCAATAGCAGACAAGGCTCCGAAGATGTGTTGATCACAACTTTCATCCCAGCAGTCAGAGAAGTCTAACTTATAGAATCTGAAAGCATACGGATTCTCAATCCATTCAACACTAAACTGCTCTGTATCCAAGATCAACACATTATGTGGAAATCTATCTGCATCCTCACTAAAATTTTGCCCTGTTAGATTTCCAAGATTGATGATGTTTTTACCAATTGTAGTACCATTATGCAGATGCCCGTTGATAAAAAGTCTACAATTAGCTTCAATATCTTTAATATCAAATCCCTCAGAAGATAAAAACTTACCCATCTGTATACCTTTGAGGTCATTATGTGAAAATACAATCTTATTTGCGACAGATTGAGGAAAATATTCATTCAAAGTTTTCCTATCAGCTTCAAAAATGTAAGGCAGGAAACAAAGCTGAGTATCTGAAGAAGGATTAAATACAGAGGGCTCATCGATAACATTAAGATTGTTTCCCAAGCCCAATACTCGAGCAGAACTGATTTTAAGATTACTTGTGCCTACCTCATGATTTCCCACAAGAAAATAATGCGGAATGTTGTTAAAGATAATCTCATCAAGAGCTGTTAGCTCTTCGCTGTTCAATTCTGCTTTATCGAAGAAATCACCTAAACCAACAATAGCGTCGCACCCAAAATTGTATGCTAGATCCTCTACCCATTTCATACTTTTTAGTATATTTTCAATACGCATTGAATACTTCTCACCACGACTGCGGATAATAGAAGAATATGAACTATAGTGAACATCACCAAAAACAAGTAATTTCATCTTTAACCTCAATATGTAAGAACTCTACAGATAACATAGTCAATCAACCACTTAACATCAATATTTCCACTCTTCAATTCCTTATCAATATTATTCAATAATTGAAATGAATTCACAAGTTGTTCTTTGTTGAACACTTTCGGCTGTTTATTTATCGCGTAAATAACATTTGATTTTAACCCTGTACCTTCCGGAGTAGGGTTACTTGACATCCACACCTGAATCAACTTCCTGAACCCTTGATACAGAAGCGTTACAACACCCAAGGGCTCTGCATCAAAACTTTTTATCTCTTTCATAGCAAGCTTTAAACTTTCTATGTCTCTTGAGGTTACAGCATTTGTAATGTTAAAAACATTAAAACTAGATAAATCTACAAATGCTCCTTCATGAATCATGTCGTTGAACAAATACTTTCTTTCTGTTTCACTAAAGAGTCTAAATTTATCTAATTCATTTTCCAATCTGTATATATCACCATTACAGGCTGAAATCAACCAATCAAGTTGTTTCCTGTCAACACCCTCAGCTACAGAGTACATATAATCCTGTAACTGCCAACCCTCAAGTTTAGGTATGTTAATGATATAATCCGCAAAAATCGTTTGTAATTGTTTATCTTTTATTTTGTTTACAACAATATATATATCGGTTTCATATTTGAACTTTTCAGACAACATTTCAAGTTCTGAGCAATTATACACCCTTATACTATCTGCAGTTGTACTAACTCCAAATATGTCAGCAACAGTTGACCCGATGGTATCAATACTTTCAAGATATTCAATCTTTTTACCTTTTATCTTACTTATCTCACGAATATACTGATTGGCAACAAACGGGACGTCATCATATTGGAAAATAATGGGCGTATCTCCTACAGCTTTTAGTTCTATCGAGGTTTTGAATTCTGCTAAGGTCACTTTAGGCGCCCCTTTCATATACCCGTTTTAACTCGATTAAATAATGTTCAAACAAGTGTTGCTTGTTAATATGAGGAATCTTTGTGTCATCATAAAATTGACTTGTAGTGATATAAGCACTGTAAGGTATAACTCCCTCACAGTACAAGGAATTTGCGGTGTTTACAAGTATATATGAAAACAAAGAAAAGTCAAACAACTCTGTTTTATCTTTGAAGTTGACACGATTCGGAATTGTCAATATATTTGAGTATTGAGCAACTTTAACTTGAGTAAGAACCTTTTTTGCAAAATCAATCATTTCCACAATCGGCTCTTGACAAAACAACAATACGCGTCCCGGAGTGTTTGCATAATCAAACATCTCACCCGTCCAACCACTAGTGTCTTCAACAAAGGATTGCAACTCTTCATCTGTATATTGTTCGAATCTTAAACACTGGCATCTATTTATAACAGTATTTAGTAAACTCGCCTTATTCTCAACCAGTAGTATCACATAAGCGTTCTTTAGCGGTTCTTCTAGAAACTTAAGAATGATATTTTGCTCTTTCATAGATATTACAGAGCCATCGATTAAATAAACATTCGGTGTTGGACTTAACATGATACGCTCAATTGTATCCAATGTTAAAGACTCGGTTATATCTTGTAATGGTAAATTTTTTGAATCTGCAATATACTGAGCAAGTGTATGCTTACCACAACCCCACTCACCCTCTAAGAGTAAAGTGCGAGGTAGTGTATTTGTACTTATGTAATTATCAATTGTAGCAACAAGTTTATGTTGAAACTTCATACTTATTCCCACCTTGAGACATGAATGAATGTTGCTTCTACGGTTGTTCTGACAGAAGTGTCGTTCTTGATTTTATTCTTCAGTTCAAGCATTCGGTCAACAATATACATGTAATACTTTTCAGGGTTCGGAAAGTTAATACTTGCTTCAAGTTTATCTGTTAAACTTGAGGGGATACCTATCATATCCGCTGACCTAAACAAGCAATACTTTGTAACGTCTAAGCAGAAACTAAAGAACGAATCAACAAACAATTTTAAGTCATTACCTTTATGGTATACATCTGATACAACTCGAGATACTTCCGTTGTATTGCCATCAATTATTGAATTTACCAGATGGAAAAACATATCATATGAATATGTGCCTAACGCATCTAATGTATTTTCAATATTGATATCGCTACCTAATGACGCAACCTTTTCTAAAGTAGCTATAGCATCACGAGCTCCACCATCACTAATCTTGCTAATGTAGTCAATACTCTCTTCGTAATTTGTAAACCCTTCCTGCTTACAAATAAATTCAAGTCTTAATCTAATCTGCTCTGTGCTGATTTTACTAAGGTTATATCTCTGACACCTATTAACAATTGTTGCAGGAATCTTCTGCGGATCTGTTGTGCAGAACATAAATATTGTAAACTCTGGCGGCTCCTCAATACATTTCAGGAACGCCTGCCAGGCTTGATTACTCAATGCGTGACACTCGTCAATTATATAGATTTTATATTTACTACTGATTGATCTTTCTTGTGCACCCTTAATTATAGCTCGAACATTATCCACACCATTGTTTGAAGCCGCGTCCAGTTCCTCCAACCCAGCAAGACTACCGTTTATCTTGGATGCTAAGATTCGTGCAATAGTTGTTTTACCTGTTCCAGACGGTCCTGTAAAAAGGTAAACATGTTTGTATTCCTTCAATTGAACTTGCCGTTCTAGAATACGGATAACAGAGCTTTGACCAACACAGTCGCTAAACTCTCGGGGCCTATATCTAACTGCTAAACTTTCAGCCATCAGTTTATCTCCTTAGTTATGTTTATACATATATAATAAATGGTAGCATTAGAATAATCAACTAATGCTACCATGTGTCATAATTCTTGAACTACTCCGATACTCGCTAATGGCAACCACAACCCGAGATAGTTGTCACTTTTATCGGACTGTGTTTCCCAATCAAATCCATAACCACTAACCTGTATCATCTTGCCCATTATCTTATTCACTTCAACTTTTAGAAATTGACTAACAGGTTTGATGCCTTTATTCCAGTTTGCAGATAAAGAAAAATTCGGTGGCTCATTTAGTATGTAATCCGCTAATTGAATTAGATAGTAATGGTTTTGAACAACAGTAAACATCTTGACCTCTTTATTAACGCTCTCTCTCAAGATGGTTATTAGTGTTGTAGTGTCGTCATAAGCAGGTAACGGGACTCGTACCTTTTCTAATTCTCTCTTAATTACTGGGTTCATATGTTACTCTTTTTCGTTGATATATGTACTAAGCATATCGGCAAGATATAATAGAAGTGCAATAGTATATCTACCAAACACCTCACCAATATTATCCTTTGCACTATCCCATGCCATACCACCCATATGATGTAAGATAGCGCTGCTCTCTTCTTGAGTTAACGGAATGAAACATCTTGCAATGTACTCAGCATTCTGCTCATGATTACCAAGAATAAAACGTTCCTCTACAGGACGTGTTTCATATCCAGGGACGGATACCCAATCAAACTTACCACCATTATCTGACTTACTACCAGTATCGGAATACACTTTCTTGTTACGATATGTCTCACGATATGTATTGATTTTTGAAACATCATGTAGCAACGCAACAATAATGAGTGTGTCATTTACGTCATCTGTAATATTCTGCGAAATCATGTTTTTGTAAAGCATACTGATATTATCATACACATTCAAACAATGATCGCATAAGCCACCTTTACAACTATTATGATAAGTAGTAGAAGCAGGAGCAGTAAAGAAATCGCTGTTTTCAAGATATTGAATCAGTCCCTCTACATTTACTCCAGTGCGCTTGATGCTTCTAAGTAACTCAAGGTATTGTTGACGATTGTTAGCCACATTTTCTTCACTTAAATATGCCATTTATAACACTCCTTATAAACAAATACTGGCTGCCAGAACTACTAGCAGCCAGTAAGTATTATGTATCTTACGCCGTTACGCAGCCCTTTGCTACCAGAGTACGCTTATAAGCAATTCTGTCGAGCTTTGTGATGTGATCCTTACCAGTATGTGCGCCGCTTCGTTTCGCATTGAATTCGGCTTTGAACACAGGGTCTACATTGTACCGAACAGTAGTATAGTTCAGTCCCAGTTTACTTGCAATCTCGGAAATAGTCTTACCACGAGCAAACAAGCCGCTTGCTTTCTTAATTGTTGCATCGGACACTTTACGTTTCCGATCATACTTCGTTCCTTGGATCTTTACTTTCTGATCCAGTGCGTTGTCAGTCAGTGTCAGCAGTTGCAGTTTAGTCATCTTTTATTCCTCTTTCATTTTGTATTCTTGTAAAGTTTATTTTCTTTACATCTATATTATATGATATAACTTGATAATTATCAACTATTATTGTAATCTTCTTCAAGTTTATCAATGAGAAATTTCATCAATCGTTCATTGATAATATAGAAGTTATCACCATCAGGTTGAAAATTGATACAAACTGCTT
>JAEIGA010002039.1_pt1 | contig 32160 bp, 31 predicted proteins | sample 9270691 | NCBI WGS metagenome assembly JAEIGA01 (sample SAMN17057246, study PRJNA624740) | gut metagenome | biome: biome; isolation source: fecal sample | host: Bos grunniens | place: China: Xizang | collected 2019 | reverse complement strand
TTTTTGCGTGTTCGATACCTCGTTTAATCAGTTCATCTCTCAATTGGTCGTCATTAAGTACGCGGGTCAGTGCTCCAAGCATCTCGTCAACATTCGATGGGTCGATGTAGATGCAGGCATCGCCGCCTGTTTCGGGGAATACTCCACCCCGCGAGGTGATGACCGGAATATGCGAATTCATTGCTTCGAGTATCGGAATGCCGAACCCTTCGAATATTGACACATAAACCAGACATTCACTCATCTGATATATTGCAGGCAGATCCTTCGAGTTGATATTTTTGTAGAAATGCAACAGATGGTCGATGCCGTTAGCTTCGGCGTAGACATTAATCTGCTCCTTATACGGAGTCCATTTCCCACATACAACCAACGGAATTCGGATACCGCCTTTGGCCATTGCTTTTACGACGAGCATTAAATTTTTACGTTCTTCGACGGTTCCTACACTGAGTATAAACCGTTCAGGCAGATTATATTTTTTACGTACAAGTTTCTTGCCTTCGTCGCTGATTGTCTGGTAGAAAATCGGATTGCAACCCTGATATACGATATCAATTTTCTGAGGGTCAATATTCCAAAATCTTACCAGGTCGTTTTTTGTCTGCTGACTGATTGCGATAATTCTGTCAGCAATGTTGCAACTGCGACGATACTTGCGGGTGTAGAGCCACCGATCCCACGGTTTGTACAGTTTTGGATAACGTACAAATATTATGTCGTGCATTGTCACAACCGAACGTGCTTTGCTATGTCTTATGTCGTTGGGTAATTCGTTGCTCAGTCCGTGGTATAGGTCGATGTCGTGTTCCCTCAGGGTTCTGCCCATTCTGATATACCGCCACCATTTTTCAAACATTTTGATGATTCGACGCGGGTACACTACTTTTGCACTTGGTGGTACTTCGAATCCACTTGTGTTGTGATGGTTCGGAGTAAACAGAAAATAGTCGTGTTCGGGTTTCTCTTTAACCAACAACTCAATGGTGCTACGGCTATAATTGCCCAGACCACTGTGGTTGAAAAAAGCCCGTTTTGCATCAAACCCAACTCTCATAGCCTTTGTTTATTTATTTTCTCAACTACTTCTCCTTTTACGGAGACTTCTTTACTTCCTGCGTTGCTTTTTATTGTAAGAATCTTGTAGAATGCCCCCTTTTGTTTCGACTTGAAACTGATACGAATCGTATCTCGTTCGCCGCCTTTAATCGGACGCTTATTCCACTTGACGTCTATACAATTGCATTTGTGTTCTATGTCGTGAATAATCAAGGGGATATTCCCTGTATTTGTGCAGATTAAAGAGTATTCTGTTTTTTTCGCAGCTTCGACCCTTCCCAAGTCGATGATGTCTTGAGAGAGACTAATTGGCGATATTAAGTCAGAGATGGTAAAACTGCTTAATATTGCTGCAATTATTACGATAAAAACGCTCTTCATTTTCCGCATAAATTCACGAACAAACACGACTCAAAGTTCGTGATTTTTTTTGTATGCACAAAGGCTTGATGCGTTTTTTTTATAAAATAAAATTTAAGCTTGTTATAAGTTTGTTGTAACTGAAAAAAACAGATGACAACTCGCTGTTTTGAGTTGTCATCTGCCTTTTTTATAGTAGTCCGAGTGTTAGTCGATTCTCAGAATATTTGCACCAAGAGCATTTAGTCGTTCGTCAATATTTTCATATCCACGGTCAATCTGTTCGACATTTTGGATAATGCTTTTGCCGTCGGCAGACAGGGCTGCAATCAGCAGGGCGACACCTGCACGAATGTCTGGTGATGTCATTGTCGTTGCACGTAGATTGATTGCGTGGTCGTGACCGATAACCGTTGCTCGGTGTGGGTCACATAGAATGATTTGGGCTCCCATATCAATCAGTTTGTCCACGAAGAACAGACGGCTTTCGAACATCTTCTGGTGAATCAGTACCGACCCTTTGGCCTGGGTTGCCACAACCAGGAATACAGACAACAAGTCTGGAGTGAGACCAGGCCACGGAGCATCGGCAATAGTCATAATTGATCCGTCGATGAAACTGTCAATCTGGTAGTGGTCGTGGCGAGGAATATATATATCATCTCCCTGACGTTCGATGGTGATGCCCATTCTTCGGAATTGGTCGGGAATTATGCCAAGATCGTCATAGCTTGTGTTTTTAATCGTGATTTCCGAACGTGTCATTGCTGCGAGACCTATGAAACTGCCCACCTCAATCATATCGGGCAACATTCTGTGTTCGGCTCCGTGTAATTCTTTTACACCTCTGATTGTTAGTAGATTAGATGCGATGCCTGAGATATTTGCTCCCATCGAGTTCAGCAGTTTGCAGAGTTGTTGGATGTATGGTTCGCACGCAGCATTGTAGATTGTGGTTGTTCCCTCGGCTAGTACAGATGCCATAATGATATTGGCCGTACCCGTAACCGATGCCTCATCGAGCAGCATATAGCAACCTTTCAGTTTTTTTGCCTCAATCGAGTAGAATCCGTTTGAAGGGTCATAGTCAAAACGGGCTCCGAGTTTTTGCAGTCCTATAAAGTGAGTGTCGAGTCGACGACGACCAATTTTATCTCCGCCCGGTTTGGGAATGTAGGCCTCTCCGAAACGTGCTGTTAGTGGGCCTACGAGCATAACAGAGCCTCTCAATCGGGCTGCTTCGGATTTGAACTGCTCGCTTTTGAGAAAATCAAGGTCGACTTTTTCGGCTGTAAATGCGTAATCCGAACGATTGAGTTGTTCGATTTTAACGCCCATATGTCCGAGCAGGGTTATCAGTTGTCTGATATCAACGATGTCGGGAATGTTGCGTACTACGACGCGTTCGGGAGTGAGCAGGGTTGCACATAATATTTGTAATGCTTCGTTTTTGGCACCTTGTGGAGTAATCTCTCCGCGAAGTGGAATGCCGCCACGAACTTCAAATTTAGACATAATGATGACAGATTTTTATATCCACAAATTTATGCAAAACATCTTGGATTTCCAATTTTTAATATCAAAAAAAGATAATTCAGAAATATCTCTACAGGATACTTTTGTGGAACTTTAAACTAAAATTGAGAAACTATGAAGATGTATCAGGGTGAGAGTTGCGATATAACTCTCAAATTAACAGACGATCAGGGTGGTGTACCTGATCTTGATAATAAAGATTTGACAGTTTTTCTTACGAGGAGGGGTGAGATTACACCTGGAATCAAGGCTTCGACTCGCACACGGGTGGGGTATCTGCCATTGGTTAATGTGGGAGGTGGAGTCTTTATGATGCGACTCGGTTCGGGTCAGACCGCACTGCTTGAGGGTGAATATTCGATTGAAATAAAGTTAAATGAGAATGAAACCTGTCAGATTGCGAAGTGTGAATCGGTAACATTTATGTCATCAAAAATCGGAAAATTACAATAATTATGAAAGCGGAATTAATTATATCGTCGACCAATCCCGAGTACGACAGTATTACGGCAAATGTCTATTTCCAGAATGCAATCAAAGGCGAAAAGGGAGATAAAGGCGAAAAAGGTGATAAGGGAGATAGAGGTGAAAAAGGCGACACGGGAGATGTCTATTTTGCAACATTTTCGTTAGATCACAATTCGGGTTGCCTTAATATGAATGCTTACGATAATTACGAGGGCCCAAATTTCTCTATTGTCGGAGCAGTGTTGCAAGTTGAGGTTTAAGTCTTGTCGTAAATGTTTTGCAGTGTTGTCAGCCAAATGTCCAAATTAAAAGTATCCGATGATTTGCAAGAGACTAAAAAATGTATAAATTTGCACTGTTTAAAACATTATGAAAATGAAAAAGGCTTATGTTTTTCCCGGACAGGGATCTCAATTTATCGGAATGGGTAAAGACCTGTACGAAACTAATGCTCAAGCAAAAGAGTTGTTTGATGAAGCAAATCGTATTTTAGGATTCGATATCGTCCGAATAATGTTCGAAGGAACAGAAGAAGAATTGAAACAAACACGTGTAACTCAACCTGCAGTGTTTATTCACTCGGTTCTTTCAGCCAAGGCTCTGGGCACAGAATTCCAACCTGATATGGTCGCAGGTCACTCTTTGGGTGAATTCTCAGCTCTTACAGCTGCAGGAGCTCTCTCTTTTGAAGATGGTTTGAAATTGGTTCACAAACGTGCTCTCGCTATGCAAAAGGCTTGCGAAGAACGTCCTTCAACAATGGCTGCAATCTTGGGTCTGCCCGACGAAAAAGTCGAAGAAATATGTGCAGGTATTAATGGCGTAGTTGTTGCTGCAAACTACAACTGTCCGGGACAAATCGTAATTTCTGGTGAAGTTGAAGCTGTTGATGCAGCTTGCGAACAACTCAAGGCTGCTGGAGCAAAACGTGCATTGCGTCTGAATGTAGGTGGTGCATTCCACTCTCCGTTGATGGAGTCTGCTCGTGAAGAGTTGGCTAAGGCAATAGCTGAGGCTCCGATTACACGTCCTGTTTGCCCTGTTTATCAGAATGTTGACGCATTGCCTCACACCGATCCTGATGAAATCCGTCAAAATCTGATCACTCAACTTACAGCATCAGTTCGTTGGACTCAGTCTGTTCAGAATATGTTGGCTGATGGTGCTGAAGAGTTTATTGAATGTGGTCCTGGCAAGGTGCTCACAGGTATGATTGCAAAAATCAAAAAATAGTATAAACTATTTGATATGAAAGATGATATACGCTTGGCGAGACTCAGAGAAAAAGTTTCTCTGTTGCCTACATCGCCAGGCGTATATCAATTTTTGAATGCCGACGGTAAGATTATTTATGTCGGCAAAGCCAAATCTCTCAAGCGTCGGGTTTCGTCCTATTTTATGCGGATTGACCAGCAGCAGGGTAAACTGAAAGTGTTGGTCAGACAAATCGAAGATATTCGTCATATTGTTGTCAATAATGAGTATGAGGCATTGTTGCTCGAAAACAATATGATAAAAGAGTTGCAGCCGCGTTATAATATAATGCTCAAGGACGACAAGACCTACCCGTGGATTGCTATCAGCAATGAGCCTTTCCCGAGAATATATTCTACACGCCGAGTAGTCAGAGATGGTACGAGATATTTCGGACCCTATGCCTCGGTGTATATCCAAAAGATGTTGCTTGAATCGGTGCGTAGTATCTACCGATTGAGAACGTGTCGTCTGAATCTGACAGAAAAGAGTGTTGCTGACGGGAAGTTCGGTGTTTGTCTGAAGGCACATATCGGTTTGTGTAGTGCTCCTTGTGTCGGACGTATATCACAAAAGGAGTATTTCGAATCGATATCTTCGGTTGAGGATATTCTGCGTGGAGATTTGAGAAAAGTGGTCGATACACTTCGAGAGGAGATGTTGGCAGCAGCCTCGCAGTTGCGATTCGAATCGGCTCAAAAATTGAAAGAGAAGATTGAACAGTTAGAGAATTTCCATAGTCGTTCGACAGTTGTAAATCCTTCAGTTGGCACGTGTGATGTATTTTACCTGTTGAGGGAGGATAGTTCTGCATATTGTAATTTTATGCGGATTCGTGGTGGCAACGTAATCAGTTCGATGACCGTAGAGCTGAAACTCGGAATTGAGGAGCAATTGTCAGAGATACTTACATTCGTTATATCCCGCATATCGTCAGAGCTCAACGGAGGATTGAGTCGTGAGGTGATAGTCCAGGCTGAACTTTCGAATGGGGAGTTGTTTGACAAAGTCCAGTTTACGGTTCCAAAGCGGGGAGATAAACTTAGGTTGTTAGAATTTGCCGAGAAGAACTGTCGAATGTACCGTGCCGAGCAGCAGAGATATCTCGATAAAAAGAGTCCCGAGTTGAGAGCTGAACGTCTGATGGAGCAGATGAAAAAAGATCTCTATCTTTCTGAGCAGCCGCGACATATCGAGTGTTTTGATAACTCGAATATTCAGGGTAGTTATCCTGTTGCAGCTTGTGTCGTGTTCCGAGATGGACGTCCTGCTCGTTCTGAGTATCGTCACTTCAATGTGAAGACAGTGGTCGGAGCCGATGATTTTGCTACGATGCGGGAGATAATCGGACGACGCTACGGAAGACTTTTAAAAGAGGGTGCCGAGTTGCCACAGCTTGTCGTTATTGATGGAGGTAAAGGTCAGCTGTCAGCTGTCTATGAGGTGTTTGAGGAACTTGGACTTACGGGAAGAGTTGCTTTGATAGGACTTGCAAAAAGGCTCGAAGAGATATTTTTCCCACAAGATTCGGTGCCGTACTATCTGGATAAGAATTCAGAGACCCTCAAGGTTTTGATGCACATACGTGATGAGGCCCATAGATTTGGGATAACCTTTCATCGCAACCAGCGTTCGAAGGGATTTATTCACAGTGAATTGTCGGATATCAAAGGTATAGGAGAGGTTACCGTATCGAAATTGTTGAAACGTTATCGTACGATATCCAAGGTGCGAGCTGCCTCTTATGATGAACTATGTAAAGTAGTGGGTTCTCGTGCAGCAAAAATTTTAACCGAGTACTTTGGTAAGTGATTTTTTTATCAATCTTAGCTGAACGTGTGGATTGAATCTACTGTCAATTATTTTCATACACTCGTTTCTGATTGTAGCGGCCTCGTCTGAGGTCATTTTTTTTAGCCAAATACTGCATTTTTTTACAAGGTCGTCAACGTTACCGTATTGAAACAAATCTCCCGTTTGGTTGGGAATAATTGCTTCGAACTCTGGCATTTGTAACTCTTCCCTATCGTGGGTAATTACGGGTACGCCGAATGTCATTGCGTGGATAGATGTGAGCCCTACATTCCCCGGACTTACACATAATGCACTGTTTCTCAAGGCAATTGAGATGAATTGGTTGTCGTACGATTCGCCATAGAACCAAACTCTGTCTTCGATGTCGTTAGCCCTGACTTTCTCAACGAGTGTACTCATCAGTTCGCCGTCGCCGATAATCATCAGATTGCAATTTATATTCTGATGATTTAGTCGGGCTATGGTTTCCACCAGCATTTCAAGGTTTTTGTTTTTGGTCAATCGCCCGATGAATATCATTACGGGATCGTCGTTTCCGAAGTAGTATCTCATCATCGTGCGATCGATTTCTTTATCTCTCATCTGGATCATTGAGTCGTAGTCGAGTGAGTTCCAGATTACGTCTACGTTATCCGGTTTGTATCCGTTGTGAATAAGCATTTTTCTGCCATACTCACCGTAGGTCAGTATGTGGCCTGCGAATTTGAAATACGCCATATTTTTTTTCAATTGCAGTCCCTGTTCGTAGCCGTAGATTCCGTGTGACCACAAAAATACAGGACGTCGCAACAGTTTGGCAATCATTGTAATGAACCAATTGGTTCGAATTCCTGGATTACCGGTCAGAATATAGGCGTCATATTTTTTAGAAAAAACTTTTGACCAGCCTCCCTGCCATACGAGTTTGCGGCCGTTGTTTGTGTATCGATTTTTCAGTGCACAGCGGAAGTGTTTCATATCCTTGACGTTCATCAGTTTGATGCCGCCATAGGAGGTGTTGCCAAGATAGAAATCAAACTCCATCTCCGAGTCATTGTCCATCAGTTGGTATATTCCGCGTCGATACTCGGGTGCAAACCCGAAAACACAACATATCCGTTTCATTTGCTGTCGATTAGTTTTTTCCAGTATTCTAAATTTTGTTCCGATTTTGAGAATCCGTGACAGAAATCGGGTTTGTACTCATTGTCCGCAGGGTAGGGAATTTCGTCAATCGAGAATTTGATTGCAACCTCCCAATTCGGAATTTTGAGCCCTGCTACAAGTGACCAATATACATCTTCGTTCAGAGTTCCGTTGAGTGGAATATTATTGATATTCCGACTTTTTTCAATAAAGGTTCTGACGTGTCTTATGGATATACCCCCATTGCCAACCATTCGATAGCGGAACATATCAGTGTGATAGCACTTCAGTTTTAGTAGTATATCTCTTGCTATGCAATTCAGTGTGTGAGATTTGAATCCTTTTATCATCCACGGAGCTCCGATGTATTCCCATCCCTGATTGCACCACGATTCGAGATTATCCCTGAATACCCATCCATCGAGTTGGTATATTAAGATGTATTGATATTGGTTGAATCGGTTATAAAACTCGTGTGACAACATTAGTTTGTTGTATCCCTTTAAACCGTCGAAATATTTTTTATCAAAGTGTTCTGCGTGTAGTCCGTGTGAATCTATTCCCTCCGGTGCTACAACTATTATATCGTGTTTTGTTCCGAGCACCTCTTTACATCGAGCAAGCGACAATTGCTCCCAGTGGGATAGTTCGTTGCGATAAAGAGGGATGACTACTGCGACCTGCTTCATAGTTGATGAGTTATAACCGAATGCAAAGATACACAAAATGTTGAGATAAAGAAACGGGTATGTCAAACTAGTTTGTCATACCCGTTTTCTCGTTAGAGTTTATGCTGTTTACCAACCCAAAATATATGCGAAGATAAGTGGAGCTACGATAGTTGCATCACTTTCAACGATAAATTTCGGAGTGTCGATATCAAGTTTACCCCAGGTAATTTTTTCGTTTGGTACTGCACCTGAGTACGAACCATAAGATGTTGTTGAGTCTGAAATCTGGCAGAAATATTGCCACAGAGGAACATCTGTCCATTCGAGGTCTTGAGCCATCATTGGTACAACGCAGATTGGGAAGTCACCGGCTGTACCGCCACCAATCTGGAAGAAACCTACACCACGACCGAGTGCATTAGCTTTGTACCAATCAACGAGGAACATCATAGTTTCTACGCCACCTTTAACCAAACTTGGTTCGAATTCACCTTTAATACAGTGTGCAGTGAAGATGTTACCTGTTGTAGAGTCTGCCCAAGCCGGAACAATGATTGGAATATTCTTTTCACAAGCTGCCAATACCCAACTATCTTTTGGGTCAATTTCATAGTATTGTTCAAGTTTGCCCGAACGCAACAACTTATACATAAATTCGTATGGAAGGTAACGTTCGCCCTTATTTGCAGCATCTTGCCAAACTTCAACCAAGTGGTGTTCGAGTCTGCGGAACGCCTCTTCTTCTGGGATACAAGTATCAGTTACTCGGTTCATATGATTGTTGAGTAGCTCTTTTTCCTGTTCGGGAGTAAGGTCGCGGTAGTTCGGAACGCGTTTATAGTGAGAGTGAGCCACCAGATTCATAATATCCTCTTCGAGGTTGTTAGCCGAGCAGCAGATAATGTGAATTTTGTCCTGACGAATCATTTCTGCCAAAGAGAGACCGATTTCAGCAGTACTCATAGCACCTGCCATTGCCAGCATCATTTTGCCGTTTTCATTGAGCAGCTGTTCGTATGCTTTGGCTGCGTCCACCAAACTTGCTGAGTTGAAGTGGCGGTAGTGGTGGGTAATGAATTTTGAGATTGCTCCTTTTTCCATAGTGTATTTTGTTTAGATTTAGTATGCATAGATAACTTCGCAAAGATACATTTTTTATCCTAATTCGACATATTTAACTCAAAATAAATTTCCATCATCAAAATTTCTGTTGATTATAAGGTGATTCGTAATGGATGTGTTATTAAAATAACAATATGTTTTATTTATATGATGAATGTTTGTATATAAACACAACATGTGTTTTTGTTATTTATTTGGGCTAATTATTTTTTTTTGTCATTGTGTATGATAAAATAAAAACATTGTGTTTGTATTGTCGAACAAAATATTTAAATTTGCGAAAGGGGTTTGGGAAACCAAACTCTGCAAACAATTAAACCACCAAAATTATGACAAAAATAGGATCGCTTGAGGAACTTGCTCAAATGCGGGAAAAACTCAGTTCAGAATTGAAAATTCGTGAATTGAGTAACGATCCCGAAATTATGGTTCAGGTAAAAGTCGCTATGTCGACCTGTGGTATTGCAGCCGGAGCCAAAGAAATTATGACTCGAATGATAACACTTCTTGACGATCGGAAAATTGACTCAATAGTTACACAATGTGGCTGTATGGGTTACTGTTATGCCGAGCCGACAATCGAAGTCCAACTGCCTGGCAAAGACCCCGTAGTATTCGGACGTGTGTCGGCAGAACGTGCTGAGCAGATCGTTGACCGCTATATCGTCAATGGTGAATCTTGTGAAGATTTGGTACTTATTAACAAAAACTAATCCTAAGATATATGTCACACTACAGCAGTCATATATTGGTGTGCGGCGGTACAGGTTGCCGTGCATCGAAAAGTTCGGAGATCATTGATAATCTGCGTGCAGCTGTAAATGAAGCAGGATTGCCCGAAGATGTTTTAGTCATAAAGACAGGGTGTTTCGGATTCTGCGAACAGGGGCCTATCGTGAAGATTATTCCGGACAATACGTTCTACGTAGGCGTAAAACCAGAAGACGCCAGAGAAATCGTAAACGAACATATTATAAAAGGTCGTAAGGTTGAGAGATTGTTGTATACTGCACCCGAAACCGGTCAACACGTTTCGGACAGTAAACATATGAATTTCTATAAGAAACAGGTGCGTATCGCATTGCGTAACTGCGGATTCATTGATCCTGAAAACATTAATGAATATATTGCTCGCAATGGTTATGCCGCATTGTCTAAAGCACTGCAGATGACACCTGATGAAGTAATCAAAGAGGTGATGGATTCGGGATTGAGAGGCCGTGGTGGTGGTGGATTCCCGACAGGTCTGAAGTGGAAGATTACACGTGATGTGCAAGCAGAACAAAAATATGTTGTTTGTAATGCCGACGAAGGAGACCCGGGTGCATTTATGGACCGTTCGATTTTGGAAGGTGACCCAAATACCGTAATCGAAGCAATGGCTATCAATGGTTATTGTACAGGTGCATCTAAAGGTTTGATATATATTCGTGCAGAGTATCCGCTTGCAGTAGAACGTTTGAAGATTGCAATGGCTCAAGCTCGCGAATTGGGTCTTTTGGGTGAAAATATTATGGGAACAGGATTCTCGTTTGATATTGAGATCCGTTATGGAGCAGGTGCTTTTGTCTGCGGTGAGGAGACAGCGTTGATCCACTCAATGGAAGGTAAACGTGGTGAAGCAACCGTTAAACCTCCATTCCCAAGTGAATCAGGTTATAAGGGTTATCCGACCAATGTGAATAATGTTGAAACTTATGCAAACATTCCTCCGATTTTATTGAATGGTGCAGAGTGGTTCACAAAGATTGGTACAGCTAAAAGTAAGGGTACCAAGGTGTTTGCATTGGCTGGTAAGGTTAATAATGTTGGTCTAATCGAGGTCCCGATGGGAACAACTTTGCGAGAAGTTATATTCGATATCGGTGGCGGCATTAAAGATGGAAAGAAATTTAAGGCAGTTCAGACGGGAGGTCCTTCAGGCGGTTGTTTGACTGAACGCCATTTGGATTTGCCGATTGACTATGACAATCTGTTGGCAGCAGGTTCGATGATGGGTTCAGGTGGTATGATCGTGATGGACGAATCGGACTGTATGGTAGCAGTATCGAAATTCTATCTGCAATTTACAGTTGAAGAATCTTGTGGAAAATGTGCTCCGTGTCGTATCGGAAACAAGAGAATGTATGAGATCCTCGAAAAGATTACCAAAGGCGACGGCACGATGGAAGATCTTGATAAATTGAAAAATCTCGCACGCGTAGTCAAAGATACGGCATTGTGCGGATTGGGACAGACTTCACCGAATCCTGTATTGTCGACAATGGATAATTTCTGGGACGAGTATGTCGCTCACGTTAAGGATAAGACTTGTCCGGCACATCAATGTCGAGATTTGAGCCACTATTTTATCGACCCGACACAATGTAAGGGTTGTACTGCTTGTGCCCGAGTATGTCCAGTAGGAGCAATCTCAGGTGTAGTTAAACAGCCACACGCAATCGATCCGTTGAAGTGTATCCGCTGTGGTAGCTGTATGTCAAAATGTAAATTCAATGCAATAATCATCAAATAGCACTAATTATGGAAAAGATAAAACTCACCATTGATAATCGTCAGGTGGAAGTCGATAAAGGTACAACGCTGTTGGAAGCCGCTGCCGGTATCGGAATAAAGATTCCGACATTGTGCCATTTGAATCTGCACGATTTGAATTATGAAAATAATCCTGGAGCTTGTCGAATTTGTGTAGTAGAAGTTGCGGGACGTCGCAATTTGGCACCTGCCTGCAAGACTGAATGTACTGAAGGTATGGATATCAAGACACACTCTCCGCGAGTAATCAATGCTCGTCAGACTGTGATGGAACTGATTCTGTCAAACCATCCGAATGAATGTCTGACTTGTGCAAAGAGTGGTCACTGTGAACTTCAGTCTATTGCAAGCGAACTGGGAATCCGCAAAATTAACTACGCTGGCGAAATGTCTACATTTACTGAAGATGTATCATTGTCAATTATCCGCAATATGGATAAATGTATAATGTGCCGTCGATGTGAGACTGCCTGCAATTCGATTCAAAGTGTCGGAGCCCTTTCGGCAACAAGCCGTGGTTTCGGTGCAGTAGTAGGTACGGCATTCGGAACAAATATTGCTGATACTAACTGTACAAATTGCGGACAATGTGTTGCAGTATGTCCTACAGGAGCATTGACCGAACATAGCAATATTCCGGAATTGATGAGTGCGATTGCCGATCCGAAGAAGACAGTTGTCGTACAAACAGCACCTGCAGTGCGTGTGGCTTTGGGTGCAGATTTCGGCTTCGGAGCACAAAGTGTTACAGGTAAGATGGTTGCAGCATTGCGTCAGATAGGTTTTGATTATGTATTTGATACAGACTTCGCAGCAGACTTGACAATTATGGAAGAAGGTACCGAATTGTTGGGCCGTTTGAAAGAACATTTGTCTGGTAATAGTGAGGTTAAGATTCCGTTGATGACCTCTTGTTGTCCGGGCTGGGTTGGATTTATGGAACAGAATTTCCCTGAATTGCTGCCTCACCTATCAAGTGCTAAATCTCCGCAACAGATGTTTGGTGCGATAGCAAAGAACTACTTCGCACAAAAATTGGGAATCGATCGTCGTGATTTGGTTGTAGTGTCAGTGATGCCTTGTGTTGCCAAGAAGTTCGAATGCAACAGAGATGAATTCAAGGTAGATGGCGATCCCGATGTAAATATCTCGATTACAACCCGCGAATTGGCACATTTGATTCGTTATACAAATATCGACTTCGCAGGACTCGAAGATGACGATTTCGATCGTCCACTTGGCGAGTCAACCGGAGCATCTGTAATTTTTGGTGCAACGGGTGGCGTGATAGAAGCAGCAGTCCGTACGGCTTATGAACTGCACACAGGCAACGAATTGACTAAGATTGATTTTGACGAATTGAGAGGTTTCTCGGGAGTCCGTTCGGCTACGATCGACTTCAACGGAGTTCCCATCAAGATCGGAATCGCACACGGGCTTGCAAATGCACGCAAGTTGGTGGAAGAGGTCAAAGCTGGTCGAGCAGATTACCACGCAATCGAAGTGATGGCTTGTCCGGGCGGTTGCATCGGCGGAGGTGGTCAGCCATATCATAAAGGGGATATGTCGGTAATCCGCGAACGAATGCAGTCAATTTACGAAGAGGATCGCAATAAACCGTTGCGTAAGTCACACGAAAATCCATATATACATCAGTTGTATAATGAATTCTTAGGTACTCCGTGTAGTCATCTGTCTCACGAGTTGTTGCATACTCACTATTTTGACCGCAAAAAGGTTATTTGTCCAACTGAAGAAAAACAATAGAATTATGAAAAATACCGTATGTATGTGTGGGTCGATTGTCGACAAGGTAAAAGCGATTTGTGCGGAATTTAATAACGATCCGGGCGAGTTGATTAACATTTTGCATAAGACCCAAGAGATGTTGGGCTATCTGCCATCAGAGGTACAAGAGATCATTGCGATGGCGTTGGATATTCCCGCAGCCAAAGTTTATGGCGTAGTTACATTCTATTCGTTCTTCACGATGAAACCTAAAGGCAAATACCCGATCTCGGTCTGCCTGGGAACAGCTTGTTATGTACGCGGAGCTGAAAGCGTACTCGAAGAGTTCAAAGATGAATTGGGAATCGGCGTGGGAGAAGTCACAAAGGATGGACTCTTTTCGTTGGATTGTTTGCGATGCGTAGGTGCTTGCGGACTTGCTCCGGTAGTAATGGTTGGAGAAAAGGTCTTTGGACGTCTGACTGCTGAGAGTGTTCGTGGTGTATTGGACGAATTCTACAACAAAGAGAAGTAGTCTTAACATTGGGAGTGAATAGGTGTGACAATAAATGACCCCCAAGTCACACTCGTTAATGCTTTCGATATAATAATCATAGAGGGTATTCCTGATGGAATACCCTCTATTTGTGTATGAAAATTTAAAATCTATTTGTTGTTATTTTTTCTTGAGAGTGTGCTTTTGGAATAAACTTTCGATATACTTATTTAATTCCTCAGTGTTTTTTGCTTGTTGGTATTGATTAATCAAAATGTAGGCCTTTTGGTGTTCTTCATATTTGAGAACCAATACTTTTTGTTCGTGAGTTTCAGTTTTGTTATCGTTTCGATAGATTGTTGATTTCACGACTTGTGTCTTCTTGGGTTTAATCTCGATTGTGAATACACCATTTTCGATATCTTGCGGAGTCGACTCGCCGTATGTTTCTACTACGATGCGATTTACAACCTTATTGTCAAATACAAATTTGAGTCTGGTGGTTTTACCCTTCGATGTTATTAAATGTTCTTTGTACACCTTGAAGGATTGATTATTTTCCAAAGTGAGGTCTGCATTGTCAAATTTAAACTGTTCCACACGTTGCATACTTTTGACCGTAGCTTCACCTAAATTTTGTGCATATCCGACACCTCTTAGATAGACTTCTTGAGCAGAGCCATTATTGACTCCACAGAGTACAAACACTAAACAAAGTGTAAGTAAATAACAAATTTTCTTCATAGCTTTGATTGTTTATGTTGTTTGAAAAATAATCATTCGCAAGCCTTGAGACTCATATCCAGACTCTTAATCTGGTGAGTCAGTGCTCCGACAGAAACGAAATCAACACCACATTCGGCATAACTACGCAGATTTGCCAAAGTTATACCACCTGAAGACTCAATTTCACTGCGGTCTCCAATCTTTTCGACAGCAACACGAGTCAGTTCAGGCGTGAAATTATCCAACATAATTCGTTCAACGCCACCGGCACGGAATACTTCGTCAATGTCCTCAAGCGAACGTACTTCGACTTCAATCGGGAGCGAACGACCTGTCTGAGCAAGATACTCTTTAGTCTTCATTACGGCATTGTATACACCCCCAGCGAAGTCGATGTGGTTGTCTTTGAGCATAATCATATCGAACAATCCCATACGATGATTTTCCCCACCACCTATTTTTACAGCCATTTTGTCGAGGACTCTTGCTCCCGGAGTTGTCTTTCGGGTATCCAATATGCGACATTTCAGTCCGTCAACCTCTTTGACATAGACTGCAGTCTGAGTTGCAATGCCACTCATTCGTTGCATAATATTAAGCACGATACGTTCTGCCTGCAACAACGATTGGGTGCGGCCTTCGATATAGAATGCAACATCTCCGACTTCAACCCGAGTGCCGTCTTCAATCTTCTGGTCGAAGATGATTTGCGGATCAAGACGTTGAAAAATCATTTTTGCGACTTCGATACCTGCAATAATGCCTGGTTGCTTCACGAGCAGTCTCATTCTGCCACGTCGATCTGAAGGAATTGTGGCTAATGATGAGTGGTCGCCATCTCCAATGTCCTCACTAATAGCGAGTTCAATAAGCCCGTTGATGTAGGGCAAATATTTTTTATCAATCATAATTCTTGAAATTTGAACAAATGTACGAATAATTTTTTAAAAATAGTTACCTTTGCACCTGCAATAAACAAGGCGATGAAATTTTTTCGAATATTATCACTAATTTTATTGGCAGTTTGGGGGGGAAATGGTGCTGTAAATGCAGCCGAACCTCAGAGGCCTCGTTTGGTATTGAATATCATAGTCGATGGAATGCGTAACGATTACCTGAGTCGATTTGGTAAAAATTTGGGTACTGCCGGCATAAATCGTATTATAAATAATGGAACTATCTGCTCGACTGCGAATTATGATTTTTCGCAGACAAATACTGCTGCAGGAGTTGCTACGATTGTTACGGGGGCAAATCCAGATACCCACGGAATCATTTCGTCAACCTGGAAAGATTTTACTACCAACGAAACAATCTCTGTAGAACAAGATAACAATTATAAAGGATTGGGTTGTGATGACGAAAATAGAGGACGAGTTTCGGCACAACGATTGATGGTCAGTTCGATAGGTGATCAGTTGAAGAGATATTACAAGGGATCGCGTTCGTATAGCGTTGCGATGACTCCGACAAGTGCCGTTGTTGCGGGAGGTCGTTTGGCTGATGCGGCATTCTGGTTCGATACGCAGAAGGGAAAATGGATGACGAGCTCTTATTACGTAGAAAAGATGCCTGAGTGGGCACGCAAATTCAATAATGCTGATAACATATCACCATACTGTACCAGAAATTGGACTACACTATTTGAGTATAAACGATATGTGTGTGTGCGTCAAACCGATATTCAAAGCGATTCATCGGCCCGATCGTTTATAAATCAGTTATTTGCACAGCGTAAAAATGGCAATTATAAGGATATGATGACTACTCCGTTTGGGGTGAATATGATGTTGGAATTTGCCAAAAAGGTGATGATTTATGAGGATCTCGGACGAGATGACATAACAGATATGCTGACTGTTGTTCTCGAGCCGTTTGGTGAAATTTCACAAAAGTATGGTCCCGATTCGCGTGAGGTTGAAGATGCCCTCTATAGACTCGATACAGCAATCGCAGACCTTATGTCATTCATTGATATTCAACTCGGTAGTGACAATGTGCTGATCGTGTTTACCTCTTCTCGTGGAATGTCAGAGATGGTTGATAAGAATCCCAAATCGTTGTCGAGTTATTTCAATACAACCCAATTCAAGGCAATCGTAAACGGATTCCTGAATGCACAGCTCGGGACAGAAGAGTGGGTGACATACTACAATGACAGACAGTTGTATCTCAATCGACGTGCGATATATGCCAAAGGATTGAAGCTGGCAGATGTGCAGAATATGGTAGCTGGATTTGCAATCCAATTCAGAGGAGTCGCTAGTGCTATTACGGGAACAGCTCTTCAAACGGGTGGATTTACATCGGGCTTAATGCGAAAAATTCAGCATAGTTACAATCCGCGTACCTCGGGTGATTTGATAATAAATCTGCAGCCTGGGTGGATTGACGAAGTAGAAGGAGTTGTGTCGAACTCGGGTTCGGCCTTCAGATATGATACCAATGTGCCGTTGATTTGGAGTGGCTGGAAGATTCCTAAAAATGTGGCAATTTCACGCAATGTGGATATGTGTGATATTACTGCAACATTGTCGGCAATATTGAGGATTCCTGCTCCGGAGTCAACCTCTGGTGTCGAAATTAAAGAGATTATTGAACAATAAATATCGTTGCAATGACTATTGACGAAATTCAGGAAGAGATAGTAGAAGAATTTTCAGGCTTTGACGAGTGGCTTGACAAGTATTCATATTTGATAGAGTTGTCCTCTGAGTTGCCTGAGATTGATCCGAAACACAGAACCGACCAATATATCATAAAAGGTTGTCAGTCGCGTGTGTGGGTAGATGCCGAATTCAGAGATGGAAAGGTTTACTACACGGCAGACAGTGATGCAATCATTACAAAGGGAATAATCACCCTATTGATAAGAGTGATGAGTGGTCAGACACCAGATGATATTCTTGCGTCGGAATTGTCTTTTATAGATCGTATCGGATTGAAAGAAAATCTTTCGCCAACACGTGCAAACGGATTGCTGGCGATGATTAAACAGATGAAAATATATGCTTTGGCATTCTCAAATGCCAACCAAAAATAGCGAAAATTATGACACCTGAAGAATTGCTTGAAATTGAGACAAATATTGTACTTGTGCTTAAAAATGTTTACGATCCAGAAATTACGGTTAACATCTATGATTTGGGATTGATTTATGATATTGATGTCGAGCCGGATGGAACTGCAAACATTACGATGACGCTGACAGCTCCGAACTGCCCAATGGCAGACATTCTGCTCAAAGAGGTCAACGATCAGGTAGGACAGGTGAAAGGTGTGAGTCAGGTTAAGATTGACTTGACATTCGAACCTCAGTGGAATCAAACAATGATGTCTGATGAAGCTAAACTTGAGTTGGGATTTATGTAGTTATCAATAGACAAGAAAATGCAGTCTGACGTGAGTTCAGACTGCATTTTTATTCTTTAAGTTTTAAATTCGGTCCGTTAGAATTTCCAGCCTACGCCGAGTTGAATGATCCCATTCTTAGATCTGATTTTATCTCCGTCAACTTTTTTCAAAATGTCAACCATACCTATATTGTATCTCAAGTCAATGGTCATTCCGAAATCGAATTCATAACCTACACCAAGTGCAATACAGAAATCAACCTTGTGGAAGTCGGCATCCATTTTGGTGCCGTCACGTACGAGTTTCTTTTTGACAAGGAAGTTTACCTCTGGACCGAGGTGAATGTGCATACCATCAATTGGGTAGAACTTTGCCAAGATCGGAACATTGATGTAATTTGCAACCAATTTGCCATTCAATTTGCCATTTTCAGTCGGGAATTTAAGTTTTGCTCCTTGAATTGAATACATCACTTCGGCCTGCAACCCCAACCAATGATTTACCTGAAACGAAGCAAATCCACCGAAAGCCATTCCGACCCTCATTTTGTTGTCAACAGATACCGCTTTGATGTCATCGAGGTTTACACTCGACAGATTCAGAGCAATCTTCGGCCCGTATCCAAATTTTGATTGAGCCGATGCCGATGTGCCGATAGCAACACACAGCATAATAAAAATTAAACGTTTCATAGTGATAATATTTTTGAGTAAAACCCTGATTAAATTTTCGAGAAAAAGAATCCCAAAAAATATACCAAACCACAAATGACGATAATGTAGACTTGTAAATTGGTGAATTTTCAAAAAAAATATAGTTGGAGAATAAAAAAAATAATATTGATAGTTAAAAACGTCGAGTTTATCAAAAAATAGTATTATATTTGTCGTGGATTAACTAATACTTATGCACTATGATAGTAAAAATTTGTGTAGGCAGTTCATGCCATTTGAAAGGGTCTTATGACGTATTGGAACAGATGAAGGCAATCGTTAAAAAATATAACGTCGAAGATATTGTGACTCTTCAGGCAAGTTTTTGTCTGGGTGATTGTGCTGAGGGCGTGACAGTTCGTTCTGAATCTGGTGAGGGTGCAGATCAACAGGTAATAATGTTGCATCACGTAAATGCTGAAAATGCAGAACAACTTTTTGTAGACCAAGTTTATCCATTGTTAAATTGTTAGTCGGATAGATTCCGACTCGCTGCTATGGCGGAATATCTGGAGTTTAAACAGGCAAAGTGTAAAAATTGCTATAAATGCCTCAGAGAGTGTCCCGTTAAAGCAATCGATGTAAAAGATCTTCAGGCAAAGATCATTGACGATCGTTGTATCTTGTGTGGAAAATGTACGATAGTTTGTCCGCAAAATGCAAAGTTCGTTCATAGTGATGTCGATTTGATTTGGCAGATGCTGGAGGATCCTGGTAATCGCGTGATTGCCAGCGTTGCTCCGTCTTTTGTCTCGTCGTTCGATGTTGATGATTTTCAGTCGTTTAAGATTGCTCTCGGTAAGCTGTCGTTTGCCGATGCCGAAGAGACAGCCGTTGGTGCAAAAGAAGTTTCGAAAGAGTATAAACGCTTGTTGGAGTCGGGTGAGTATAAAAACCTGATTACGTCGGCTTGTCCGGCAGCGTGTCGAATGATTCAACTCTACTACCCGTCGGCACTGAAGTATCTCGCACCGGTTGATTCTCCGATGATTGCACACGCTAAAATGTTGCGTGCACGTTATCCTGATGCTAAAATTATCTTCATTGGGCCGTGTATCGCTAAGAAACGTGAGGCTAAGGAGAGTGGATTGCTCGATGGTGTGTTGACGTTTGAAGACTTGAAACAGATGTTCGACCAGAGGGGAATTGTGCCGAATGAGATTTCTCATTTCGCGTTTGATCAGGAAGTGGGTGAAGCCAACTTGGCAAAGCACTATCCGACACGTCGTGGAATTATAAAATCTTTCGGAACACTGCCTGCAGGATATGAATATATTGCAATTGATGGAGCACAGAAATGTGTCGAAACTCTTGCTAATATCGAGTATCTTAGCGGAACATTCCTTGAATTGAGCTGTTGTGTAGAGGCGTGTATCAATGGGCCTTGTAGCCTGGTCCCCTATGGTGGAAGTATTCGTGCGATGTCGAAGATACATAACTATGTAGATAAGGAAAATCTGCGATTGGCAACTCCGGCATCAGATGAACAAAATACAGAATTTGATTTCTCGAGAAGTTATCCGAGAATGAGAGTTAAAAATAAGGTGCCTACCGAACAGCAAATTAAGGAGATCCTGGCTCGAACAGGAAAATTCCGTCCCGAAGACGAATTGAATTGTGGAGCTTGTGGATATTCAACTTGCCGAGAGAAGGCTTGGGCAGTAATAAACGGATATGTTGATATTGAAGTTTGTCTGCCGTATATGCGAGAACGAGCCGAGTCAATGTCTTATGAGGTAATTCAGAGCAGTCAGAACGGTATCGTGGTGCTCGATTTTGATATGAATATACTTGAAATAAACACTGCAGCAAAAACACTGCTCGGAATTGAGGATAGCAATGTTAAGATGAAACCAGCCGCAGATTATTTTGATACTGTCAATTTCATCATTGCAATGTCGAAAAACGAAAAGTGTGAGTTTCAAAAAGTATATATACCACAAACAAAATCGTATATCAATCAGACAATCAGTTTGATAGAGGATAAACGAGTTTTGTTTGCAGTTATGACGGATATAACTTCTCAAGTAAACTATAATGATCGACTCATTAAAGTAAAACAAGATACATTGTCAGTAACAGATAACGTTATCAAGAAACAGATGCGAGTCGCTCAGGAAATAGCATCGTTGTTGGGTGAAACTACTGCTGAAACTAAGGTCGCATTGTTAAAACTTAAAACAATGTTGCAAGAGGAAGAACGTCAAGAAATATAGGAAATGGTCGGAGTTGTTGAGTATGGATATACGTCGTTGAACAAGTTCGGCGAGGAGTTGTGTGGAGATCGTGTGGAAACTTGTGTTGTAGATGGATGGACAACACTTGTTCTTGCAGACGGATTGGGTAGTGGAGTCAAAGCCAATATATTGGCAACCTTGACTTCGAAGATTTTGTGTACAATGGTCGCAAATAACATCCCGATGCAGGATTGTGTAGAGACGATTATCGATTCGTTGCCAATTTGCAAAGTTCGCGGAGTGGCATATTCGACTTTTTCGGTCATTCACGTAAATGACAAAGGTGAGGGCTACCTGATAGAATTCGATAACCCTCAGGCAATTTATATAAGAAACGGGCGTACGTGTGATTTGATGAAGTGTCAAATGGATATCTGTGGCAAACAGATCTTCCATTCGCGATTGTCAATGAAGGACGGCGATTCGTTGGTCGTGACTTCTGATGGAACAATCCACGCAGGAGTGGGAATGATATTGAATTTCGGGTGGCTGAGAGATGATATCAAAAAATATATTGATCGGAATATCAAACCCGGAATGTCGGCTCGTAGTATAGCCTGGTTATTAGCATCGGCTTGTAATGATCTGTATGTTGATAAACCTGGAGATGATACGACGGTGGCAGTGGTTCGTTTCCGTGCTCAGGATCGAGTGAATGTTATGGTTGGCCCTCCGACTGACAAGAACAGCGATCAAGAGTATGTAGAACGTTTTTTTGAACCCGGAGTTAAGAAAATAGTCTGCGGAGGAACAACGTCACAGATCGTATCGCGAGTAATTGGAAAACCGTTGACAACAAGTTTCGATTTTCCTGATCCGGAGGTTCCGCCGATAGGCTACATTGAGGGCGTAGACTTGACGACAGAGGGTGTAATCACTCTGCGTCGGGTATTGGAACTCTCAGAAAAATATGTGTCACCCAATGACCTGACGTCTAAGACGTTCGTGCGTAGAGATGGAGCATCGAAGTTGGCTCAGATATTGTTTGAAGAGGCAACTGATATTCATTTTTTTGTTGGCCAGGGAGTCAATGTGGCACACAAGGGATTGCCTATAGACTTGACAATGAAATTAAAACTAATAGAATCACTCTCGGCGAATTTGCGTCGAATGGGTAAGAAAGTAGAGGTAACTTATAACTAAATAATGGGAAACAAGAAAGTTTTTGACACCAGCGTACAGCTGATGAAGTACAATGTTCTGCGTGAACTTGTACGTCGTGCCTATGAGGGCGGATTGGAAAATGCGTATATCGAAATCCCCAAGATTATCTCTCCGGGACCAAAACCACTACTTCGTTGTTGTGTTTACAAGGAACGTGCAATTTTGCAGGAACGTATCCGAATGGCGTCTGGCGGAGATAAGACAAATCCAAATGTGATTGAGGTGATTGATATCGCTTGTGACGAATGTCCAACAAATGCAATTTATGTATCACCGGCGTGTCGTGGCTGTTTGGCACACTCTTGTCAAGAGGTTTGTCCGAAAGATGCAATTACAATTGTTAATCGTCGAGCAACGATCGATCCGGAAAAGTGTGTTGAATGTGGCCGTTGTACACAGGCTTGTTCATATGGAGCATTAATCAAACAAGTGCGTCCGTGTATGCAAAGTTGTAAGGTGAAGGCTATCTCAATCAACGAAAACAAGAAAGCCGTTATCGATAACAACAAGTGTATTATGTGTGGTGCTTGTGTATTGGCTTGCCCGTTCGGTGCAATGGTTGATAAATCATTTGTATTGGATATTGTTAAATTGTTGCAAGAATCAGAAAACAATACCAAGTATAAGGTTTATGCCGTAATCGCTCCAGCAATCGTCAGCCAATGTCGTGATGGACGTATCGGTCAGGTTGTTACTGCAATCAAGAAACTCGGATTCCACGAAGTCGTAGAGGCTGCTCTGGGGGCAGATATCACATTGTGGAAAGAGGGTAACGAATGGATGGAACGTAAATTGATGACAACATCTTGCTGTCCGTCATTTGTCCGTTACATCAACTTGAACCACCCTGAATTGGTTAAGTATATTTCACATACAGTATCTCCGATGATCGAGACAGCACGTTTGATCAAACATACAGATCCGACAGCTAAGTGTGTATTCATCGGCCCGTGTGCTGCTAAGAAGATGGAATATACACTCGAAAAGACAGGTGGTGCAATTGACTTGGTAATGTCATTCGAAGAATTGCAGGCATTTGTAGATGCTCGTGGTATCGACACTGCAACCCAAGAAGATTCAGTATTGAACAATGGTTCATTCTATGGTCGTATCTTTGCTAAGTCAGGTGGTATCGTTCAAGGTTTGCTCGATCTTGCAAAACGTGAAGGTATCGAAGGTTTGCGTCCCGTAGTTATGAACGGTCTGGAACAATGTCGTGCAAACTTGTTGAAACTCAAGATGGGTAAGAGTGACAACAACTTCTTCGAAGGTATGATTTGCGAAGGTGGTTGTTTGAATGGTCCGTTGTGTATCACTCACGGTCCACGCAACGTTGTTGACGTAGACAAGTACGGCAACGAAGCTCACGAAAAGAGCATTGACAATTCGGTTCGTCTTTACAAGATGCGTTACGGAGAAGAAGAGTAATCACTTTTCGTAACTGATAAATAAAAGTGTCCGAGAATTTGCAGCTGGTCCGGTTGTTCGGAGAGGCGTGTAATCTCGGACACTTTATTTGAATTAAAATTTCATACAGATGACAATAATTCAGCTCGAATATTTTCTTGCCGTAGCCAGATGGCAGAGTTTCTCGGTTGCCTCTGAACGGTGTTTTGTCACTCAGCCATCGCTGAGTATGCAGATTAAAAACCTTGAAAATGAACTTGGTCTGGTATTGATAGATCGTTCAAGTAAACCGATTCGGCTTACAGATGCAGGCAAGGTGGTTGAAGCTCAGGCCAAGATTGCATTATCTGAGTTTTACAAGGTTAAGGGCGTAGTTTCGGATATGAAAAACGATGTTGCAGGTGTGTTGAGATTGGGAGTTATACCTACGATCGCACCATATTTGTTGCATAAGTTTATACCCGAATTTGTACGACGTTATCCTGAAGTATCGTTTGAAGTGTATGAGATGATAACCCCAGAACTGATACGTTCGTTGTACGAGGATCATATTGATGTTGCCATTATGGCCGGAGGTTCACCGGAAGATATTGAAGAGAAAGTGATATTCAAAGATAGATTCTATGCTTATGTTTCAGATACCCATCCTCTGAGTGAACGAGAACATATAAAGATTGATGACATTCAAGGCGAATCATTGTTGTTGTTGCCCGAGGGGCACTGTTTGAGAGATCAGGTGTTGGATTTGTGTGGAATGAAAAACAAGTATAAGGGTGGGTTCTGTTTTGAAAGCGGATCATTGTTGACTCTTATGCGACTTGTTGATAGTACATCTTCGATGACGATTATTCCAGAGATGAGTCTTGATTCGATTCCTCAAGAGAATCAGCATCGTATACGTAAATTGGGCAATGGAGGTTACTCACGCCCGATTACATTGTCAGTGAAGTGGAGTTTCGTGAAGCAGGCATTGGTTGAGGCAATGCACAGCACGATTGTTGATGTAATGGGTGAAAATTGCGATAATTGAAAAAAAATGTTATTTTTGCAAAATTAACGGAATTGGTTTTTGAAATTATTTTATGAGTAAATTATCAGACAGCATAGTTGCTGCAATTGAGGACAAAAAGGGACAATCAATAGTTTCGCTTGATTTGAGAGGATTTGATGGTGCAGTTTGTGACGAATTCATCGTATGTAATGCCGATTCGGGAACTCAGGTTATTGCTATTGCCGACGGTATCGAAGAGCAAGTGTTTAAGGATCATCACGAATGGCCTGTGCGTAAAGAGGGTATGGAGAACGCCCTGTGGGTAATTGTTGACTATGGAGATGTTGTTGTACACGTATTCAGAACTGAATCACGAGAATTTTATCGTCTTGAAGATTTGTGGGCTGACGCAATAATTAAGAAATTTTAACGATATATAATAAACGTTAAAAGATTGAGAGTAAAATGGCAAAAATCGAACCTAATAAACGAAAACCTAATACAGCTCCGAAGTTCAATATATTTTGGATTTATGGGTTGATAGCATTGTTCATTGTAGGTTGGGGGTTGTTTAATGGAGGCGGAAATCCTCTTGAGATAACGTGGGCAACCTTTAAAAACCAAATCATAACATCAGGAGATGTACAGAAGGTTGAGGTCGTAAATAAAGAGGTGGTTGAGGTATTCCTTAAACCAGATAAGATTAAGGATTGGCGTGAGAATGTTGAGTTCCGCAATATTCCATCAAGTGGTCCCCAGTTTGTATTCACCATAGGCTCGTTGGATAAATTTGAGGAGAATATGGAGACTATACAGATGAATATTCCAGATGCAGACCGAATCTCGCCCATCTTTGTCAAGAAACGTAGTCTGTGGACAGATGTGTGGTCGGTATTCCCATTTTTGATGATACTGCTGTTTACGGTTTTGATTTTCCGCAGTATGTCGCGTGGTAGCGGTGGCGGTGGTGGCGGAGTCTTCAATGTGGGTAAAGCGAAGGCTCAGATGTTTGATAAAGATTCCAAGATAAAAGTGACCTTCAAAGACGTAGCCGGAATGGAGGGTGCCAAAACAGAGATAATGGAAATTGTTGACTTTTTGCGTAATCCGAAGAAATATAATGATTTAGGTGGTAAGATTCCTAAGGGAGCATTGCTGGTAGGCCCTCCGGGAACGGGTAAGACGTTATTGGCAAAGGCTGTAGCTGGAGAGGCTAATGTGCCGTTTTTCTCAATCAGTGGTTCAGATTTTGTCGAAATGTTCGTTGGGGTCGGAGCATCTCGTGTCAGAGATTTGTTTCGTCAGGCTAAGGAGAAATCTCCGTGCATTGTGTTCATAGACGAAATTGATGCCATTGGTCGTGCTCGCGGTAAGAATTCTGGATATTCATCGAACGATGAACGCGAAAATACGCTGAATCAGTTGCTTACAGAGATGGATGGTTTCGGAACCAATGCGGGAGTAATCATTCTGGCAGCAACAAATCGTGCAGATATTTTGGATAAAGCACTGATGAGAGCAGGTCGTTTTGACCGTCAGATTCACGTTGAGTTGCCAGATTTGACAGAACGTCGTGACATTTTTGAGGTCCATTTGCAGCGGTTGAAACTTGACCCGACTTTGGATAAGGAGTTTCTGGCTAAGCATACACCTGGATTCTCTGGAGCCGATATTGCAAATGTTTGTAACGAAGCAGCCTTAATCGCTGCACGTGGAGATAAGAAACAGGTTGAACGCCAAGATTTTCTTGATGCGATTGATCGAATCGTAGGTGGTCTTGAACGCCGTTCGACAATTATATCACCACCAGAGAAACGTTCCATTGCATTCCACGAGGCAGGGCACGCTACGGTTAGTTGGTTGTTGCAGTATGCTAATCCGTTGATCAAGGTTACGATAATTCCACGTGGTCGAGCATTGGGAGCAGCTTGGTATCTGCCAGACGAACGCCATATTACCACTAAAGAGCAGTTGCTTGACGAAATGTCTGCAACACTTGGCGGACGTGCAGCTGAAGAATTATTTCTGGGTAGAATTTCCACTGGAGCTCTCAACGATTTGGAACGTGTTACGCGTCAGGCCTATGCAATGATTTCATATTTCGGAATGAGTGATACGTTGGGCAATATAAGTTATTATGATTCGACAGGACAGAGTGATATGGCATTTTCAAAACCATATAGTGATAAAACTGCTCAACAGATTGATTCTGAGGTTAAAGAGTTGATAGATTTGGCTTATGAGCGAGCAAAGTCAATTCTTGAAGAACACCGTACACAGATGGAACAACTTGCGGAAAAATTGCTTGAGAGTGAAGTAATTTTTAGTGAAGATGTTGAACGGATACTTGGCAAACGTCCTTTTAATAATACACCTGAGGGTGTGAAATCGACGGAATCTGAAGTTATTGATGCACAATCTGAAGAGGTCATAGCATAAACGAAAAGATGAAACAATTACTAATCAGATCATTAGGTGGATTAATTGTCGTCAGTGCGATAATTTTATCCGTTTATAATGAGTGGGCGATGCTTCTTGTTGCGATGCTGATAGCAGCAGGGTCAATGTTAGAAGTATTTTCTATAGCACGTCGCAAGGGAATCTTCTCTGAACGAATCGTGCCGATACTATTTTCGATGTTAGCATTAATCGCTATTAAATTTGACTTTTCACTTCGTTTCTTAGTGTTATTGTTGCCTGTTGTCGCGATAATCGAATTGTATCGAAACAAGGTTACACCGCTAGAAAATATCTGTGTATCAGTTGGTAATGTGATTTACGTGCTGGTTCCGATGTTGTTGCTAATTTTTTTCCGCGAGAGCATTGATAGATATTTTTTGTTGGCATATTTTGTTATTGTCTGGACAAATGATGTGGGAGCTTATCTCGTTGGAATGAGCATTGGAAAGCATCGTCTGTTTGAGAGAATTTCTCCAAAGAAATCCTGGGAAGGATTTTGGGGCGGAGTGTTGTTCTCTGTAGCTGTGTCACTTATCGCAGGGTATATGATTCATAACGAAGTGTCGTTGTGGTGGGCAGGACTTGGGGTAATTATCAGTGTGTCAGGAGTTTGGGGTGATTTGATTGAGTCAATGTTCAAACGATCTGTTCAGATGAAAGATTCAGGTTCGATAATACCAGGACACGGCGGTTTTCTTGATAGATTTGATGCAGTTTTTGTTTCAGCACCGATAGTTTTTATCTATTTATTTGTCACAAACCAAAATTTATTTTAAATTTGTATCATAAAATCACTGTTGTATGCGATTTAAGATACACCCAGAAGGTCGAGTAATAGTTTCTGTAGCTACGTTGATAGTTGCCGTTGTGGTATTCTTTCTGTTAAGAATGGATATTGCACCGTGGAATTGGATCGCGGTTGCAGCAATATTATTGGTATATTCGATAATAATTAGATTTTTTAGAAATCCAGAACGAGAGCTGAATCGTGATCCGGATACGATATATTCTCCCGCAGATGGGACAGTGGTGGTTATTGAGCAGACTGATGAGAATGAGTTTTTCCACGATAAACGAATTCAGGTTTCTGTATTTATGTCGTTGTGGAATGTTCACGTCAATTGGTATCCAATTGGAGGTAAGGTAATTTACCAGCGTCACCATCACGGAGCCAAAATGGTCGCTTGGCACCCAAAATCCTCTGAGCTGAATGAACGTACAACCGTAGTTGTGGAACATAATTCGAGAAAGATTTTATTTCGCCAAATTGCCGGATTTGTTGCACGAAGAATTGTTTCGTATGCACGTGAAGGTCAAGAGGTTGATCAGACGAGTCAATGTGGGTTTATAAAGTTTGGTTCACGCGTAGATATATTTTTGCCGTTAGATGCAGAAATAAAGGTTGAACTTAATCAGCGAGTTCGCGGAACAGATACGGTTATTGCCACATTAAAGAAATAGTTATTTTCATTTCTTAATATTTAAGATTCTTGTATTTAATCAACAGGAATCTTTTTTAATTTTTGAAGGTGAGATTACATCTTGAAAATTTTATTCTAACAAATTAATATAGATGAAAGATTTTGCTGCAATAGATTTTGAGACTGCCAATAGTAAACGTTCGAGTGTCTGCTCTATTGGAGTGGTTGTTGTCAGAGGAGGAAAGATTGTAGATAAGTTTTATAGTTTAATCCGTCCCACACCCAATTATTATGCGAGTTTTTGTTGTGAAGTCCACGGTCTGAATAGTGATGATACTAATGATGCACCTTTGTTTCCTGAGGTCTGGTCTCAAGTTGCCCTGATGGTTGATGGATTGCCGTTGGTTGCTCATAATTCGCGATTTGATGAGAGTTGTTTGAGGGCAGTTCACGCGTGTTATGATATGGAATATCCAGAGTATGAGTTTTATGACACTTTGGCAGCTTCGCGAAAAGTTTTTGGTTCTTCGTTAGAAAATCATCAGTTGCAGACATCTGCAGCGGCTTGTGGTTATGACTTGACTGCTCATCACCACGCACTTGCTGATGCTGAAGCTTGTGCAGCAATTGCTATAAAGATATTGTAATATGTTAATTTAGAGTCAAAAATAAGAGGGTGCCGGAATCGACACCCTCTTTATTATATAATCAAAATTTCTATCGTTCGTTTTTGATAGTTTCGATGATTTTTTCGTTTTGAATAATCATCATACCGTGTCTATCGTTAGTGATACCGTCTGTCAGTTTGTAAGTGTATCTTGGGATAGAACCTTCCATTACAGTTGGAACATAGTGATACTGAATGTTTTCCATCTTAGTCTTCAAGTCGTGACCAGCTTCTGTAATGTGAGTAGAAATGATGAACGAACAGCGTCTATATTGAGAGAATCCCAATGTCACAGCAATAGTTGCATCAAATGCGTCCTTCACATTCGTACCCTTGAACAACTCGTCAAAGATAACCAACAAACGAAAACCTTTAGCAACAGTTTCAGCTACGGTCTTAACACGCACAACTTCAGCATAGAAGTGGCTGTAACCCATATTCATATTATCCGAAACGTTGATTGAAGAGAACATACCGTCAATCGGAGCAAACTCCATCTTCGAAGCAGCAACCGGCAAACCGAGGTGAGCCATATATGTTGCAACACCGATAGACTTCATCAATGTAGATTTACCTGCCATATTTGCACCGGTCAGGAAGAATACGTTCTTTTCGCGGTCAATCAAGATGTCATTAGCGATAGCCTTTTTCAGTGATGGGTGGTATACGCCCTCCATCTTAAGAATGTGATTATCACCTTCTAAAGCTACGGCTTTTGTGAATCCGCGGCGACGAGCAATTGTTCCCACGCACAACATAACATCAAACTTATACATCAACTTAATAAGCTGTTGCATTTGTTCGATACATTTGTGACGAAGACGGTAGTCGCACATCAAGATGTCACCCAGACCGAGTTTCTTCGATGCAAGTTGAGCAGTCAGCCATTTCATATCGCCATTGACGATTTTGTCAGCCTCTTCAACCATATCTCTACAAGCACCGCCATTATCTTTGTTTTTCAACAAGTTAATGAACTCTCTGATGCGAACTACGGCTTGCATAGTCTGACGCATACCCTCAGCCAACAATCCGAATTCCTTATCTCGAGCAACGAGTTCTAACACCTTACGACGCAAACCATTAATCATTGCTACGACCATACCTGCACCTTCAGCATTGCTGAGATACTCTTCTGTCGCCTGGAACATTTCGTCGGGCACAGGGAATTGAGCTTCGATACCTTTAAAATACTCGAATTGTTCTGCACGAGCATTGATGCTCTTAGCATCGGTCATCGGATCGTTAAAGATTTGTTCAAGATATCTTTCGCCTCCGCGAGTTTGCAATTCGAGGAACAGACTGAATATTGATCCCGGTTTGTAACGACCCATTATGTTAAGGTCTTCGAGAGTCTGCTTGTCTATAATGAATTTCTTGTTTTCCATTCTTTTAGCCTATTTTTCCCTCTGCGAGGATATCCAAAATGTGTTCATTGCGAATAATGATCATACCGTGACGGTCTTCTGTGATACCCTTGGCGATCTTGTATGTGTAGGTCGGAACTCCATCTTTCATCACTGTCGGGAGATAGATGTAGTTCATATTGTCACAACGATGTTTCAACTCTTCGGCTGCTTCGAGAATGTGTGTCGAGATAATGAACACACAGTTCTTGTTTGCTGCGAATGCTTCTGTTACTGCGACTGTTGCATCGTATGCATCTTTAACGTTTGTTCCGCGGAACAACTCGTCGAACACTACGATAAGGTCACGTGCGTGGCCTACTTCTTGAGCTACCTTCTTAACACGCATAACTTCTGCGTAGAAGTGGCTGTAACCCATATTGATGTTATCGGACAAGTTGATTGTTGTAAACATACCGCGGCTGGCAGTAAATGTCATACTCTTAGCCGGAACCGGGAATCCCATATGTGCAAGGAATACCGCGATGCTGAAAGTCTTCATAAATGTTGACTTACCGGCCATATTTGCTCCGGTCAGGAAGATTACGTTGTTTTCAGGATTAATGTCGATATCGTTCGAAATTGCCTTCTTCAGAAGTGGGTGATAAACTCCCTCCATTTTGATGGTCTTGCGATCAGATTCGATTGCCTTAGCGAAACAGAAATCGCGTTCTGTTGCAACCTTGGCAATGGTAATATAAACGTCCATCAAGAAAATGTGAGACAACAATTTCTTCAACTCATCGCGGAACTGATATCGCAATACTCGGTCGTAATCGGCGGTCTTTTCGTAAGCCAATTTTTTACGACCACGTTCACCATATACATTTGCGATACGAGCATCTTCGAGGATTTCGGCCATCTTGTCTGCTGTAGGACGATAGGGCGAATCCGGTTTGATTTCTTTGACTACGTCTTGCAGTGTACACAAAAATTCGATTGTTGCCAACACGCCTTTGTGTAACTGTTCGTACTCGGTATCTGCTCCCAACATATTGTTAACCTTACGTTTCAATGTGTTGTTTTCGGCTGCCAACTGAGTACGTGTATCAACGTTACTCAAATAGTTATCAATAATATCGAAGATTTCGTTTCGGAACGGGAATTCGATTTTTTGTTCCTGAAAATAACGGATCATTCCGCTACGTGCATTGATCTCATCTGAGTCTGACAGCGGAGAACGAAACATATCTTCGAGCAACAACGATCCGCCTCGTGTCATTGTACGATTGAACAATGCGTATACGCAGTTGCGACCGTGACGACCAAAGATATTCAAGTCGTCAATTGTTTGTTTATCTGCGATAAAACTCATATCCGTTAATTTTATGAATTAGAGGGAATCTGATAGACGGATTCCCTCTAACGAATTGGTTATTTTTAGATTACTATCTACCTTTACGTCTGATCCAGATCAGGATTCCGCACAATGCCAAACCGATTGG